>Ga0247843_1006617_pt1 | contig 14964 bp, 12 predicted proteins | sample LaCruzMarch2017__FD_192420 | JGI IMG/M metagenome (GOLD analysis project Ga0247843, IMG submission 192420) | Freshwater microbial communities from meromictic Lake La Cruz, Castile-La Mancha, Spain - LaCruzMarch2017_8m | ecosystem: Environmental > Aquatic > Freshwater > Lake | place: Spain... | reverse complement strand
TTCAAAGTGGAGTGGTTCACCGATTGGTGCGGCCTTTACTGCGAATCGTATTCAAGACTTACGCAAGATTGTGCGGGCCGAAACTAGAGCTTCAGAAAAACTAGATGAAGAAGATTTCTATGTTATTAGCGCCGACATGGCAAAAGACGGAAGTGCAAACACTGCCGTTGTAGTTATGAAGGTTCAACCAAAAGAATTCTCATTCTTATTTAAAGTAGTAAATCTATTTGAAATACAAAGTACGAACTATGAAGAAGTTGCTTCTGTTATAAAAAGAACAATAGCAAACTTCAATGCACGCTTATTTATATATGACGCGAACGGTATCGGTGCGGCTCTGCGCGACTGGTTGAATAAAGAACAACCGGATGCCAAAACTGGACAGATACTACCAGCATATGGCATAATAAATCCACCAGATAATTCTGAAAGGGATTTACGCAAGGTATCGCGAGATATGACAATATGTTACGAGCTCAAAGCATCAGGCGATGTTGCGGGCCATGTAAACAAAGTATTCTTCTCAAAGATTGGGTCCGGAAATATTCGTTTCTTAATTAAGAGTAACGAAGCGATTGATAAGTTGCAAGACTTTAAATCATTCGCTGGAGCAAGCAGCCCAGTCAAAAAGAGAATTTTGCGACCCTACTTTGTAATGGATAAATTAGAAGAAGAAATGCGGAACCTAGACATTATAGATAATGTAGATGCCGCAAATCCAAACAATATAAAAGTAAAACGACGCGACCAAAGAATTCAAAAAGACTTTTTCTCGGCAGTAAGTTATGGCGTGTTCTCAGTAAATCAATATTTAGAACTCGACTACTACGCTAAAAAGAGAAAGAAAACAATGAAGATGTCAGACTTCATAATGGGGTGACCTAGATGGCTAAAAAACTAAATGTTGAACTTCCAGAAGGTTTCGATAACTCCGATGTAAGTCAGTTTAAAACCTTCAGAAAAAAAATCAATAACATTTATGGCGATGATACCGCTGTAAATAATAGATACGGACAACGCCAACTTCCATTCAGAATAAACAACCAGTTAGATAGACGTGAAGAGCTTATAGCTGAACTTAGAAGAAGCTGGAGCGCTCCAAAAGAAATTTCAAAAATATCGCGACAATTGCACAATATCGACGCAAACTATGCAAAGTTAATTAGTTATTATTCCAACATGTTTTTTATCCGATACACTGTTTTGCCAGTTCAATTAAGAAAAGACATTCCAGTTGCGGACCAAATTTATATGGAAGAATATAACAGAATGTTAGAGGTAGCAGAAGGAATGACTTTAGAACAAATTATTCCAGAAGCGCTTGAAGAGCTAGTAATTAATGGTTCGGTATATCTTACATCTTATAAAGATAATGCAACGAAAACAATTTCAATAATTATCTTACCACACGATTACTGCCGCACAGTTTTCAAAACAACGCTGGGCACAAACGTAATCGAATTCGACTTTAGATACTTTGAGTTGTATCAATTAATGCAAGATAAAGAAGAAGCTCTGAAATTATTCCCTCCTGAGTTCCGTGAAAAATGGTTAGCTCACTGGGAACGTAGAGAAACAATGGGACCTAGTAAAGACCAAGGTTGGTTAGAATTAGACCCACGCTTCTCAACATCAATTACAGCAAACGAAAAAGAAATTCCTCCGCTCATTTGGGCAATGGAAGGAATCTTCGAATATGATAGAGTTAGAGATGCGGAAACCGAAAAGACTGTTAATCAATTGAAAAAGATTCTCACTCATAGAATTCCAATTACAAGTTCGGGCGAATTAATATTTGATCTGGATGAAGTGCGGGAAATTCATAAAGCAATTTCAGGAATTACAAATGAACATGAAGGATTAAGTACTATTACTACTTTTGGAGATACTCAACTCTTGAAACTTCAAGAAGAAAGTACAATACAAAATAAAGCACTTGATCAATCTTACGAAGCAATATTTAGAAGTTCCGGTTTAAATTCAAATATATTTATGGGTGCTAGTGATTTGTCATTAAAACAAAACAATAGAACCGACAAGGCTTATATGTGGAAGTTTTTAGTACAAATGAATAACTTTATTAATTTAGTTTTAAATCAATTATATAACTTCAAGCCCTTCCAAGCTGAAGTTAATATACTACCAATTACGGTTACGGAAGAAGATGACTCCGTTAGATTGTATCGCGAAAGCGCTACCGTAGGGATTGGTAAGTTAGAAGCAGTTGTAGCCACTGGTGTTAAGCAACGTAGCTTACAAGACAGAGCTAAACTTGAACAAATGATCAATTTAGATTCTATGTTAAAGCCTCTGCAATCATCTCATACAATGTCCGGTAATCAACAAACCGATCAAGAGCAACCCGACGATTCTGAACCACAAGTGGGAGAGGATGCGGCGACAGAAACAGACGATGAGGCTCAAGATGAAAATGTTGAATAAATTGGAAGCGAGGTGAAGATTGAATGAACAAAGAAGAACTTATAGTTCCAGCTAGTGTTCCTGCGCAAGTGCTAGAAATACCAAATAGCAATTTCAATCTGGCCTATAAAAATGAATTGATTACACACGTAAAACTACGAGTGTTCTATCAAGGATTGACAAAGGATAGACGATTATTCACAGAGGAATTCTCTAACAGACTCTTGAGTTCATTGCCTCAAACACCGGTTGTCGGTTATTGGGATAATGAAACTGAAGATTTTGTAGGTCATAATCATACTCAGTTTATTTATGGTTACGTCCCCGAAAACGCTAAGTTTGGATTTGAAACAGATCCAGATGGCTCGAAATGGGCGGTAACAGAAGTAGTTCTGTTTACTGGTAGAGGAGATAATATTGGAAAAGTCGCGCAGAAGATTATTGGTAAAAAACATTCGTTAGAACTTGACTCAGGTAGTATGAAATACTCTGTTAAAAGAAACCCAGACGGCCAAATGCAGCACATTGAGTTGCAAGAGGCAAAGTTTGTTGGATTGAGTGTATTGGGTGACAACCAAGCGCCAGCCTTCGAAGGCTCAGCATTCTTTACAGATAAAGGTATTAAAACATGCGAACTAGGCAAGTGTGTTGAAGAGGTCAAAGAGAAATACTCTGTCTTCTTGTCTAACACCGACAAAAAAATCGGAGGTGAGGACGTGAACAAAAAAGAAACAAAAGTCCCAGCCGATATTATCACTGAGTTACAAAATTTCATGCGAGTCACAGAAGATGAAATGACAAAAGGAGTTATGGAGGCCGCTTATGGTAAGTTTGGTCAAAATATATTCGTAGTCCAATGGTCTTCAGTTGACGACATGATTGTGTTCATGGATATGGCTGATGGAATGTATTATCGCTCGAAGTTTTATATGACTGGCGATGATAAAATCGAAATGGGAGATAAAATGATGGTTAAACCTCGCTTCTTAACAGAAGAAGAAATCGATATGGTTTTCCCAGAAACTCCTGAAGAAAGAGCAGAACTTGATGCTGAGATTCAAAAGAATCAAAAAGAAATGCAGCAAGATATGGCTCAAGCTACTGCGGCCAAAACCGACAAGGTAGAAGTTAAAGAAGTTAAACCTGAAGTAAAACCTGAAGTAATTGCTGAAGTTAAACCTGAAGTTATTGCAAAGGCCACTGCGGCAGAAATTAAAGCTCCTGAAACTCCTAAAGAAGAAGTTAAGCCAGTAGTTACCCCAGCACCCGAAGTAGTTGCCAAGGCAGAAGTTGCGGCCCCAGTGGTTGAAGCTGTAAAGCCTGCGGAACCTATTGTAGAAACAAAGGTGCCGGAAGCTGAGGTTAAAGCAAATGACGAAACGAAGCAAGAAGGGGTCTTTATTACTAAAAGTGAACGAGAACAGATTGAAAATGATCGAAAAGAACTCGCAGCCTTTAGAAAAGAAAAGAAACTAGGAGTAGTTGAAAAGTACTCTGAATATCTAAGCAAAGAAGAAAAATCAATGTTTAGCTCGAAAGTCGATGAATTTACAATCGAAACTCTCGAAGCTGAATTAGCAAAAGTCTCTATGCAAAAGTTACTAAAACAAAATCAAAACACTAATGTAGCGGGCAATTACGGAATCCGTACTGCACCGAAACTACAACAAAACCTTAACAGCGACAGTCTAGCCAAGCTAGTAGAACGCTACAAAGGTAAATAAGAGGTGATGCTTAAATGGCATTAAGAACAAACTTGTTTGACTCTACTACGTTTAAAGTATTAGAAGTTAACAACATTGTTGGACTTCGCTCGGGACACATGTTGTCTCAAGTTGTACTACCTAAGAATAAATTCTTAGATGGTGCACAAACCTATATCCAAAACGGTGAAATCGTTTTCTTGGACGTAGATGGTAAGTTAGCAACATTAAACAAAGTCGGAACCACAGATGGTTCGACAGCAATTACGAACGCAGCAGATGTAAAACCACAATTACAACCATTTATTATTTACAATGAAGAATTAATGACTGGTCCATATACTGACTTAAAGTACTTCGCAGAAGTATTTGATGCAGATAACCTTTGCTACCCACGCGCATTAAAACTTAACGTTGGCGACGCATTTGTTACAGACAACTATGTTGTCGGTGCTGGTACACAAGCAAACGGCGCATACGCAACAATTAACGCAAACGGAAAACTTTCAACTTCCAACGTATTGCCAACAACAGCCTATAGAGGCCCATTGTTCGCAGTAGCAACAACGTATCTTCCAGATGGAATTACGGTTGCTATGGAATTCACAGTCATTTCATTAAATGTACTGTTTGTAGCGGACTAAGAGGTGAATGATAATGAATAAATTAGAATTAAAGCAATTGTTAGTTGCGGCTGCCAGAAATAAGGCAATCGCCAATTTCTCAGTCACCGATGTTCAATCAGCTGCGACAAACGCATTAGTTGAACACTTTGGTTTCAAAGACGCATCCTTCCGCGACATTCGTTCGCAAAAAGAAGCAGTCTTCGCAGTTATTGAAGAAGTCATCGACGAAGTAGTCCCAATGATGGTCCAAGACCGTACAGGCGACTTTGCTGAAGTCCAAACCTTCCCACGTAACTCCGCAATCATGTATAAAATTCCGATGGCCGAAGAAAGCCGTCGTCGTATGTACCGCGCAATTAAGCAAGGTGCACGCGGTGGAATTTATAAGGCATTCCGTTTAGATGGTTATACCATCTCGGTCACCCCAGAAATCCACACAGTTGGCTATGCAATTACCTTAGAAGAATTGTTAACTGGTCAACGTACCGTTCAAGAATTAGTCACCGTTATCGCTGACGCTTGGATGGAAAAAATCTATGAAAAAGTTTTCGTGGCCCTCAGCACTGCTGCAAATGCGGCTCCTGCTGCTAACCAAGTTCAAGCTGGTGTCGGTACCGAAATCGTTAATGAATACTTAGACCGTTTAATTTCAATCACACGTGCATATGGCAACCCAGTTATTCTTGGTTTCCCAGCACAATTAAGATTGCTTGCTAACGTTCCTGGTGCAATTACCGGTTACGCAAACCCACAAGATATGGATGATATCCGTAATCGCGGATATATTGGACTCTATAAAGGAGTACCATTAGTTGAATTACCAAATTACATCATCGGTCATCCGGCCACTGGTGCAATTGACTGGTTATTCACAGAAAACAAATTATTCATCGTCCCAGCTGGTGTCAGACCTGTCAAAGTTGCATTCCAAGGCGAATCGCACTTAGAAGAAGTCAAACAACCTGCAGGCGGATATGAATACCATAACCACCGAATCTTCGCTGTTACAGTTCTATTTAAGAACCACATCTGCTCTTATGAATCCTTAACCGATATCATGGGCACATGGGCCGCTAACGGAACAACTGGCGACGGAAATTCCTAATTAGTTTAAAATAAAATTGAGGGGATTTAGCCGTCCCCTCTAAGCTGCCTGAACGGCAGAAGGAGAGTTAAAATGGCAAATGATTTAATCAAAATCGAAAAGCGTGTTCCTGGTACATTAGTATTACAGTTCCACGATTTTCAAAACTATCAAAACAAATTAAGGGTGGCAATTGACCACAACGTAGAATTCCGGTTAGTCCCAATGAATTTAGTATTAGGCATGTTCCTAATTCCTGAAACATTAATGGCATATAAAAACGGAATGTTCACGATGCCTCAAACAGACAAGGAGAAAGTATTTGCAGCTGCTGCTGAGCAAGGTCTCTATCTTTCACAAGATGGGGGAAAAGCTCCTGAAAAGCAACCGGCAATTATGTTTAGTGAAGCTGAAATCCGAGACGCCTTAAAAACGGGTAAGATAAAAGTTATCAACGACATTATTGCAAAAGGTAACAAAGCGCAGAAGCAATATCTAGTCACAGTCGCTCGTGAAGAAGTTGGAAATCTTAAACAAAAAACTATTGAAATTATCGAAGGAGGCTTAGGTATTTCATTACAAGAAGGTGTTGAATAATGGCAACAGGATTTAGTGTAATTCATCAACAAGTGCTAAACACACTTAAAAGTTCAACGCTTGCGGCTATGGAAGATTATGAAATTGAGGTAATGCTTAATGACATGATTATCCGGGCCGTTGGTGAGTTTCGCTTTCCTAAAATTGCCCTTACTTATGCGGTAATCGCTGATGCGAATAGCACAGTCGAATATCAATTTGTGAATACGTTAACGCAAAGAGAAATAAACGTCATCCTTGCACTGGTCAAAAAAGCGTGGATCGAACAACAATTAGACAATGAATCAAATTTTGAAAACACTTACTATGATAAGGATGTAAGATTACACTCCCGGGGAAATCTAGTAAAGGCGTTACAAGATCGATATGAGTTGGCTAAAAAAGAAGCCGAACGCGCCCAATACGACTACTATCGAGTAGCCGCAGGGCTCCCGGCAGTGAAGGATATCTATGGCGAATAAGTTCTCTAATTTCCGAGCCCGTACGCTCGCGGAAAAAAACACGGATAACAACTTGAATGCGGAGTTTATAGAAACTCACGCTTCTTCTACAGTAATAACACACAATCGAATTAGTGAAGATATTAAAGCCGTGCTAACAAGAGATCATAAAGAAGGCGTAGATGAGGTAATTTTATTTACCAAGTATGCGGCTGACACTGATGATAATCTTGTAGTGGGAGACTATATAGTACATGATTCAAAAACCTATTTAGTATACATGGAGTTTCGACTCCCTGCTAAGTTTCTAGGTGTATTTAAAAAGTATAAAATCATCGAATGTAACTTCCAGCTTAAAGTAGATAACATATCACAATATGCAGCTTACATCGGAAGCCTTAAACGATTTGTCTCAATGACAGAAGATACGGCTGGTAGTGTGAGCTTAGGTGTAGAAAACTATAAGCCGGTTGTTGTTACAAAAAACAATACCGGCCTTACTGTTGGTAAAAGATTCTTATTAGGCACTGATGCGTTTGAAATTATAGCGCTTGATAGACTTAGTAACACAGGAGTGTTGTATTTATCGGTTAACGCCGTACCATATAACGCTACTCTTGATAATCTTGAGACTGGAACTGCGGTAACCGCACCAGCACCAACAATTAACGCAACAAACAATACAACATTGAGACAAGGTGAATCAAAAACGGTATCAACTAACTTTGGTTATATTTACCTTGATCCTGGTGCAACTATTACAAGTAGAAACTTAACCGCTGTAACCTTCTTGGTTCCTTACGGTACTTCTACTTTACAGGTTGATACTAAAAATAGTGGTGGGTCAATAATTACCACCAACTATACGGTAGTGGTGTAATATGAAAACAGTTTTATTAGCCGAACAAACGGTTTATCAAATTAAAAACATTTTAATAAGTGACGCCACTTTAAGGAAGTTACTATACATACAATCGCCTGACGCATTTACGTCGGCAACAAATGTAACCATTCAAATGGTAGATCCCTTAATTTCCGTAGTGCCGTATGTTCAAGAAGATGACGGCATTGAAAACTCAGCTCAATCTAACTTTATGGTTGTTTATGTCAGTTATATGAATTTTGATAACGAAGTTAGACATGAAATTACAGTGGGAATAGATTTATTTGTTTATAAGGACTATTATTTACTTAACGGTTCTAAAATCAGATTAAATCAAATCCTTGAAAGAGTAGTAACATTACTAGAAGACAAAAAACTTGCTTTTGCAGAAAAGTTCAATATTCAAGATGCTAGATTGACAAGCATTGATGCGGGAAAAACCCTTGGTTATCTTACCACATGGAGTGTAGTCAATGGAACAACAAAATAAAATTAAGACAACCCTACAGAAAATATCTCTTATAGAAAATATACCGGTGCAATTTAGTATAAATGAAAGAAGAATAATAGAGTTTAAATTTCCTACTGTTTATGATCTTATGGCTGACCTAGAATTTAAAAAATTTATGTCTATCATAAGTCTAACACCAGAAAAAGTTAAAGAGTTAAAATTAAATTTACCCTTTGATACAACTGAGCATGGAAAGCTTATTCAAGGCCTTATCGGTTTTACTGAGTACTCTCAATTATTATTAAAATACTTTAAAAAATTTGTTAAGGATAGCGAAATAATAGAAAATGCTTTAGTGGTAAATTCAGAAAAAATTATGTCTTATGAACTTCAATATATAGTAGAAGTAATGCAAATGTCACTAGGACAAAAAGTTTTCATAGAAGATGATGTGGCAGAAAATAAGAATGTTGATCCAAATTCCCCAATAGGGCAAATATTGGAAAAACAAAAAGCCACAGAAGAAAAACTCAGAAAAGTAAAAGCTAAAAAAGCAGCAAATGGTAAAGGTTATTCTATAGAAGAAATTATGTTGGCAATTTCATACGAATTTGGTTTAACATTACAAGAGCTATTAAATAAAACTTACTTCGCTGTAATTTGGTACTTTGGATACGTATCTAAAGTTGACGCTCATAAGCTGAATCAACAGATTCTAAGTAGTGGCATGAGCAAACAAAAATCCTACAACTACTGGCTCAATAAATAACAAGAGGTGATTATTGATGGCATTAACAGATCAATTACTTACACACTTTAAAGAAAAGTTTGGTATAGTAACAGTCGTCAACGCTACATTCTACGAAGTCGATGGACGTGCTCCATTAATTTCGTTTGATACACTCAAGATGTCGAATATTACATCAGAAGGTCAGCAAAAAGAAATCCGCGGTGGACAAGGTGCAGAACTCTTACTCCAATACGACTTTGGTCGTACCGCAAACATTGAAATTACAGACGCATTAGTTTCAATGGGCTCACTCGAATACTTATTCGGTGGAAATATGACTACAGGAACTTTCAAAGCTCTTCGTAGACAAGAAGGGGTTATCGCAACAACCGATACAATCCCAACTCCAACAGGAACATTAACCGCTAATACATTTGTTGCAATTGTAATAAATGCAAACGGTAATAGAACCAAATATCCAGCACCTGGAGTAGCTCCTGCCGAAAGCATGGCTGCTTTAAATGCGCTTGTTGTAGCAGATGCAACTGGTGCGGCTGCCGGAGATAAATATATCTTATGGTATGAAAAATCATACACGACAGACGGTGAAGAAGCAGATGGCGACCCAACTGGAATTAGAGAAATGGTCCTTAAAGCTTCTGACTTCCCACCAACAGTTCGTTTCGTTGGAGAAACAATTGTTTTAGACGCAGATAAAGGTAAGAAAGTTGCATTTATCGTTGAAGTTCCTAAGTTTAAACTTAACGCAAACTTCACATTAAGCTTTGACGCAGAAGGAGATCCTTCAGTGTTTGACTTCTCCGGTGTTGCTTTATCGCACAACGGCGAATTGCTTAAAGTTAAGACATTAGGCTTTGTAGAATAATTGTAGTTTAGTTAAATAAACTAACTAGACCTGCTCTTCGGAGTAGGTCTTTTTTATTTATAGTTAAAAATTGAGTTTTTATTTGCATTGTGCTATAATATATAGTATAAGGCCATAGTGCGGCCAAAGGTGGTGAAATATGTATCAATTTGAAACAGCTGGTAACGCTTTAATTCTTATCAAAGCTACTGCGGCAGTTAACATCTTAGGTGTTAGTTATCAAGCCGGAGATATAGTAGCTTATTTTGAAAATGCTTACTTTAACTTAGCATATACAACCACTAATAAGTCAATTACTCAAGGACCAATTAATATATTAAATTATAACTCTATGGCTCTAGATAGAATTCAAATAATGCAAAAAACTTTAGATTATAATTTCTTTAGTTTTATTGCGGCGAAGAAAACACAAGATGCTAATATAGTTGTTCCTGTAAAAGAAACAATAACATCAGATGGAAGTGGAACAGTATTTTTTACAAGAATACCACTAAATACTCAGTCAGTTTTTATAAAAAACTCCAGTAATTTAAATGCAACCGGTTATACTGTTAATTACTCAACAGGACAAATTACTGGTCTCGCAAATTCAACCACGTATACAGCCTACTATTACTACCAAGATATTAGTTTAATAGGTTTTGAATTAAGTAAAATTGAAACACCATATTTCAAAATAGAAATCAGTGGTGAAAACAACGTTAACGGAATTTCAAGATTTATATATATAGATATTCCACGCGCATCGATAGATATGCAAATGTTGCTTGATTTTTCAAAAAATAATTTAGCGGCTGGAGATCTTACGTTTAGAATTATAGACGGCGCCGCGAACATAGTTTACTACTAAAGGAGGGTAATTATGACAAAAGAAGAAGTATTGCAGTTAATAGAAAAGAATGAGTTTACAATTAAAGAGATGTTTGCTTTTTATGGAGTAAAAAATATTGATGGTTTAGAAGCTTATTTTGAATCAGTGTTTGACAAAATGGATGTAAATAATGAATATATTATTAATTCATTTAAATTTATTTTCTCAGTAAGAGAAGGTGAAAACTTTAATCCTCTTGAAGAAAGATATCGTTTTTACGGCATGATTTTGCCGGGACTATATGGAATACCAACTGAGCATTTACAAATCTTAGTTGCGGGCCTTGGTTTATTTAAAGCAGTATTTATGCTAGATAAATTACTACAACAAAAAGAAGAAGTTAAATACTTCAATGAACTATATAAAGAATATATGAATGAAATGTATTCAATAGGAAGAACCGCAAATAAATATCTTAAATTCTTAGATAAAACATTAAGTGAATTCTTAGCAAAGAACGGTAAAGAAACAGTTCAAAAACTATTGCAAGAATTTTTAGATGCTAGAAAGGATTTAGTAGATAAAGCTTTATAAAGTCGAATATTAAAATCGACGAGGTGATTATGTAATGGCAGCAATTGACATTGGTGTAAAATTCTCGATAGAGAAAATGGACGAAATTGTCACTAGCTTTAACCAACTTATTGAAAAAGTAGATTTCGGTAAGGGTTTTGAGCTTGATAAAGTTGCCTTGCAATCACAATTTGATATCGTTAGTAAAAACTTAAAAGAAGCTTTAACTACCGGTGAACTAGACCTTAAAAAATTAGGTCTTGGTAAATTAATTAAAGACTTAGAAGGTATTGGTAGACAAGGAGCAAAAGCTTTAGGTGCGGAATTATCTGCTAAAGCTCTTGAGCCTTTTCAAAAAGAACTAGCCTCCGTTAGCCAAGAAATAGATAGAAAAGCTAGCGAATTAAAAGATATTACAGAATCTCGTAGAGCTCTAACTGAAGAAGGCGTTAAAAAAGCCACTAAAGAAGAGGTCGGTTTTGCTGGAAAAGTAATGTTCGGCGGACAAAAAGAAGCTGGACAATATTTAAAGCAACTTCAAGAAGCTGAAGAAGATGACCCCGGCACAAATGCTAAGCGTCAAAAATTAATTGAATTTTACGAAATTTATTTAGTTAATCTTAAAAAAGCTAAAGCAGCTAAAGAAGATTTAAATAAACAAGAAATGGCTGTTAAGGCTGATATTGTTAAATTAAAAGCTAGAGAAGAAGGATTGCTTTTAAAAATTAAAACTCAAACCGCTAAATTAGATAGTCAGTCTCCTGAATTTTTAAAGAAGACTTTACTTTTAACTGAACAGTTAAGAACAGTTCAAGAAGAACTTAGAAAATCTCAAAAATCAGCAAATGATGAAAAGAAAAAGAGTATAGAATTATCTGATAAAAATACAAAAGCACTTGGTGGAGAAGGTGGAGGCTTTGCTTCTAACGCTCTTTCTGCTGGGTTATACTATACAGTTTTAAACCAAGTTAAACGACTTATAAGAGAATCTATTCAAGTAGTCAGAGAGCTTGATAAAGCTATGACTGAAGCTGCCGTTGTTACGGATATGAATAGAGAAGAAGCTTATAAACTTTTAGGCACTTATCAAGACCTTGCTAAACAGACAGGTATGGCGGTTACAGAAATTTCTGGAGTCGTTGTTGAATTCTTAAAACAAGGTCGTACAATGAAAGAAGCACTTGAGCTTGCTGAAGTTGCGGCTAAATCTGCAAAGGTTGCCGGCATTTCTGCGCTTCAATCTGCAGACTATTTAACCGCTGCGGTTAAAGGTTTTAACATGGCTTCAAGTCAAGCTGTTGATATTGCTGATAAATTCTCAACCATCGCTGCAGTATCTGCAACAGACTTTGAAGAGTTAGCAATAGCTATGTCTAAGGTCGCCCCTTCAGCTTATACAGCTGGCGTTGGCGTAGACTTTATGATGGGTATTCTTGCTAAAGGTTTGGAAACTACACGTGAGGCTCCTGAAAATATTGGTACTGCATTTAAAACAATCTTCGCGCGTATGCGTGAAGTTACAGATATTGGAAAAGCTACAGAAGACGGCATGTCATTAAACAGAGTTGAAAAAGCTCTTCAATCTATTGGTGTCCCTTTACGAGATGTTAGCGGTCAATTTAGAAATCTTGAAAATGTATTAATTGAAGTCGGTGATAAATGGAATAATTTAACTAGTATTGAACAAGCATATATTGCTACGGCTCTTGCCGGTACTCGTCAACAACCACGCTTACTTGCTATTTTTAACGATTTTGCAAGAACAAAAGAATTAATTGAAATATCTAGTAACTCTGTTGGTCAACTTGAATTCCAACACATAGAATATATGAGTGGTATGGAAGCCGCTATGAGTAAATTGCAAAACGCTTGGCAAGGATTTATTATGACTTTAACAGACTCTGATCTTGTTATTGGTTTAATTAATCTTTTAAGTATGGCAATAGATAGTTTAGCTGGTGCTTTAAGTTTTTTAAGTAGTCCATTAGGATTTACGGTATTTATCTTAGGTGCACTTGGCACAGCTCTTACAATTAGTTTAGCAAAAACTTTAAAATTAACACTCGCTAAATTAGCTAGCACCGTTGCAGAATTAGCGAATACAGCTGCTAAAAAATTGAATGTTAAAACAACTAAAACATTGAATAAACAAAGTATACAAGAAATAGCTTTAACTTTAAAGTCTGCTGGAGCAAAAAAAGCTAGCACAGCAGCAACGGGCTTAGCTATTAAAGGTAATATGGGCCTTGGGCTATCATTTAAATTATTAGCAGCGAATATTTGGCTTGCATTAGCTCCATTACTGCCATTCATAGCTGCAATTCTTGCAGTAGTTGCAGTAGCTGCGCTTTTGTTTTTTGCATTTGACAATGCAAGTAAAGGTGCGCAATATTTTGGTAATGAAATTACTAAAATAAATAAATCTTTAAATGATTTAGAAGGTAAAGAAGATAAAGTTAAAAAACTTAGAGATAGATTTTTAGAATTACAACAAATTACTAATAAAACTGCGGCCGATATTGAAGAAATGAAGAGAGTTTCTGAAGAACTTGGTGAAATTACTTTAACTGTTGGTGGAAAAGAAAAGAAATATGATTTTTCAATGGTTGATTTTACAGGCGCCTCAGTATTTAATCAAGAAGAATATAATAAATTCTTAGCAGATGTAGAAGCTGAGAGAGAAGCATTAAATATAACGGCTGAGGAATATTTTAGAAGCGCACTTCAAACAAATGGAATTGAAGCTTTTGATGAAAAAGCAGTTTCAGATTTTGCTAGAAAAACTGGTTATGAAGCAGGTGTTGCTTTCGCTGATAGTTTAGGACGAGGATTTAATGATGAAACTAAAGCTAAAGTTAAAAAACAATTAGCCGATTCTTTAAAAGCGATGGACATGTCTATTTTTTATAAAACAAAAATAACATTCTATTATAAAAATGAAGCTTATGATACCAGAGCAGAAGCAGAGGCTGCTTCTTTAAAAGATAAACCTAACAATAGAGGAAAAATTAGTTTTATAAAAATTACAGAATTTGATGAAGAGGCTTTAGAAGAATTTTCAGAAAAGCTAGTAAAAATTTATGCAGATTCTACTAAAGAACTTTCGGATAAAATTCAAAGCATAACTGATGCTAAACATTTAACCGCAGCTCAAAAGACAAGATCTATTCTTTTAGCTACTGTTGAAGAATATAACCAAAAACTAGAAGATGCAAGAAGACAATTTGAAGGAGAAGAGCTTGAAGCTGCTATTGCTATAATTGCTCAAAGTGATGCAGATGCTGCCATTTTAAATAATTTACTTTATGATAGGAAAATTGAAGTTGATCTAGTAGCAAACTTAAAGGCTTCTGGCTTAGATGCCAAAGCCATACAAGATTTTCTATCTGAATATAGCTTTGACCCCACAACGGCATTCAAAGGTCAAACATATGGTTTTAGAAGTTTGGAAGAAAAAAATGCATATATACAAAGTCAGCAAAACCAAGGAGCAGATGCTAGAGACGCAATTAAATTAGCAACTTCTGGCGGAGCAGCTAATATAAAAGCAGGTTTAATGGATTTTAGAGAAGCATTAGTAGCTATGGGTTATACAGAAGAGGAAGTACAAAAAAGAGTAAATGAACTTTCAGGTATAATTCAAACATTATCAGTTGAACAAGTTGGCGCATTATTAACTTCTCAATCTCAATTTACTAAAAACGCAATGGATTTATCAACTCAAATAGCAAAAGGCGACTTTACTAAATTTGGTGAAGT
>Ga0247843_1006615_pt1 | contig 14966 bp, 14 predicted proteins | sample LaCruzMarch2017__FD_192420 | JGI IMG/M metagenome (GOLD analysis project Ga0247843, IMG submission 192420) | Freshwater microbial communities from meromictic Lake La Cruz, Castile-La Mancha, Spain - LaCruzMarch2017_8m | ecosystem: Environmental > Aquatic > Freshwater > Lake | place: Spain... | reverse complement strand
AGTCAGCGCCGATTTTGAGTGCGCCAGTTCCGCCTAGTGCCTGCATCGTCAATACTCGACCCGCTGCGACAAGAGGAGAGTGTTTACCCAGGACCAATTCTTGAGCACCCTTGTTGTAGCCTGCAATACCCTCAATAGGAAGATAGCCTCGTGCAGCAGCAGCCTCGACGCGCGCGACTTCTGCTTTGTGGACGGCTGCGAGCAAGGGGATTTTGCCGTGATCGTCATAGTAGACACCCACCCCAAGATTGACCTTGTGGGCGCGTGTATCGGCGTTGAATTGTTCATTAAGCCCCAAGATGGGGTCACGAGGGGCGAGTTCTACGGATTGAAAGAGGGTGCTCATTTGAGGTGTCAGTAGATAGATGCTGGAAGGTTGATACTTGTTTTAAAGTATCGAGTTAAAGTACCGAATTAAAGTACCAAATTTTAATACCACTCATTGTTTTGGGTGGACGCTCTGTCTTACAGGGGACATAATAGATGGTTACCCCCATCCGAGGGGTTTCCCGAATAAGTCTAGCATGGCCTCAAACATTCCACCTGACGAAATAAACGCAAACGGCAGATCTAGCCTGCCTGCGGCGATTGCTCATGAGGGCGTCGTGACTGCGCGCGCCTCGATTCCGACGGTGCCGGCCTCGATTTCCACAGGCAAAGAAGAGCCGCGCTATGTTGATTATCCAGATAGCCCGTTTCATTTGTATCAGCCTTACCCACCCGGTGGGGATCAACCGAATGCCATTAATCAGCTTGAGCAAGGCATCAGGGATGGCCTGATGATGCAAACGCTTTTAGGCGTGACCGGCTCGGGTAAAACCTTCACCATGGCCAATATGATTGCCCGACTCGGGCGGCCTGCAGTTGTTTTGGCTCCCAATAAAACACTCGCAGCGCAGCTTTACGCAGAAATGCGCGAATTTTTTCCAAAAAATGCTGTTGAGTATTTTGTTTCCTATTATGACTATTACCAACCGGAAGCGTACGTACCTACACGTGACTTGTTTATTGAAAAAGACTCTTCGATCAACGAGCATATCGAGCAGATGCGCTTGTCCGCGACCAAGAGTTTGCTCGAGCGACGCGATACGATCATCGTAGGGACCGTTTCTTGTATCTACGGTATTGGTAATCCTTCTGATTACCACGCGATGGTGTTGATTCTTCGTGTCGGAGACAGGATCCCGCGTCGAGAAATTCTGGCCCGTCTTGTCGCCATGCAATATGAAAGAAACGATACTGAATTTACGAGAGGAACGTTTCGTGCACGCGGGGAGACGATTGATATTTTTCCTGCTGAAAGTGCCGAACTTGCGGTGCGTTTATCGTTATTCGATGATGAGGTTGAGAGTCTTGAGCTATTTGACCCCTTAACAGGCAAAGTGCGTCAAAAAGTCCCGCGCTTTACGGTTTATCCGGGCTCGCATTATGTGACGCCGCGCGACACTGTTTTGCGTGCGATAGAAACCATTAAGCAAGAATTGCGTGAGCGGGTTAAATTTTTTGTCGATGGGGGGCATCTTGTTGAAGCGCAACGAATCGAACAAAGAACACGCTTTGATTTAGAGATGCTTACTGAACTGGGTTTCTGTAAGGGCATCGAGAACTACTCACGTCATCTCTCTGGCGCAGCCCCTGGTGATCCGCCCCCGACACTGATTGACTATTTACCAAGTGATGCTTTGATGTTCATCGATGAAAGTCACGTCACGATCGGTCAGTTAGGCGGTATGTATCTTGGCGATCGTTCGCGTAAAGAAACACTCGTGACGTATGGTTTTCGTTTGCCGTCAGCGATGGATAACCGACCGCTCAAAATGGAAGAGTTCGAGACTCGAATGCGTCAGTGTGTTTTTGTTTCAGCCACGCCTGGGAAATATGAACAAGCACACTCTGACAATGTGGTGGAGCAAGTGGTTCGTCCAACGGGGTTGGTAGATCCCGTCGTGGAGGTCCGACCAGCCAGAACTCAGGTTGATGATTTATTGGGTGAGATTAAATTACGTGTTGCGATTGAGGAAAGGGTCCTTGTGACCACATTGACCAAACGCATGGCTGAGGACCTAACCGATTACTTAGCAGAGCATGGGATTCGTGTCAGATATCTTCATTCTGATATTGATACGGTTGAACGGGTTGAAATTATTCGCGATCTTCGTCTGGGTGTCTTTGATGTACTTGTTGGCATTAACTTGTTGCGTGAAGGCCTTGATATTCCAGAGGTTTCGTTGGTCGCGATACTCGATGCCGATAAAGAAGGTTTTCTTCGCTCTGACCGCAGCCTGATTCAGACAATCGGTCGAGCAGCACGCAATCTCAATGGCCGAGCTATTTTGTATGCGGATCGCATCACCGACTCCATGACGCGTGCAATGGGGGAAACGGAACGCAGAAGGCTTAAACAGCTTGCTTTTAATAAAGAGCATGGAATCGAAGCGCGAAGCGTGCGAAAAGCAGTGCGCGAATTGATTGATGGGATTGTTGCGCCTGCGTTTAGAGATCAAGGAGCTCCTGAAGTTTCTCTTTCTTTACTGACCGATGAAAAGGCCTTGGCTAAAGAATTTAAGCGCTTGGAAAAATTGATGCTGGATCATGCGCGCAATCTAGAGTTTGAGCAGGCTGCCGCCGCACGGGATGCCTTAAAGGCATTAAAAGATCGCGTGCTTCTGTCTGGTGCATGATTTTTGATCGAGCGCGTTGTTGCAGTGCATTTTTTTTATTATTTTTTTGACGAAATGGCGAGTCATTTCAGAGATCTCATTAACATTTAACATGAATAAATATCTATAAGTTATTGTTTTATAATATATATTTTTTTTATAAAGTAAAATTAAGTTTTGTAAAAAAAAACTAAAAAAATATGTAGACATGTTACGGGTTTTCCCGCACAATATTAAACATTATGACAAAAGTTCTCTTCGTATGCATGGGCAATATTTGCCGGTCGCCCAGCGCAGAAGGCGTATTCCGCCACCTCATCAATGACGCTGGCCTCTCAGAGGTCGTCGGGATTGATTCTGCCGGCACCCACAGTTTTCATGTCGGTGAAGCACCTGATCCGCGTGCCATTACCGCTGCTCGAAAACGCGGTTATGAAATCACGCGCGCTGAAGCTCGGCAAGTCGAGCCTGAGGATTTTCTCGAATATGATCTGATTCTTGCAATGGATTGGGAAAATCTTTCTGCCTTGCAGCAACAGTGCCCAAAGCCTCACCAGCATAAGCTCATGCTGTTGATGCGTTTCGCCAACGATTTCGAAGAAGCGACGGTACCCGACCCTTATTATGGTGGTCCCGAAGGTTTTGGCAAAGTACTCGACTACCTCGAAGATGCCTGTCAAGGTGTACTTGAGTTGGTCCGTAAACGTGCCACCCAATATCAGGCAGCCTAACCACCTAGAATGAGAAAAACCGCGCACAGCGCGGTTTTTTTACGACTTTTATCCTGAATACCTACAAGGTTTTAAGGGTATACCCAACTAAATCACTCGGGAATTATGTATACTTGAGTTGTTTAGTCGGGTAAGTCATCAAACACGTAAGGTTTCTTCTAAAGGATACTGTCATGAGGCTCACTACAAAAGGACGCTTCGCCGTCACCGCTATGATCGACTTGGCTCTGCGCCAACAAGGCGGTCCTGTCACGCTTTCTGCGATTAGTCAGCGTCAAAACATTTCTTTGTCATACCTTGAGCAATTGTTTGGCAAGTTGCGCCGCCATGAGCTAGTCGAAAGTGTCCGTGGACCCGGGGGGGGCTATACGCTTTCCCGCCTTGCCCGCAATATTACTGTTGCCGACATCATTTTCGCGGTAGACGAGCCGATCGATGCGACCAACTGTGCAGGAAAGTCATCCTGTGACAGCGGCACGGACGGAAAGCCAGGTATCTGTATGACCCATGAGCTTTGGTCCACGCTCAATCGCAAAATGGTCGATTTCCTTGATTCCGTTTCTCTGCAGGATCTCGTCGATCAGCAAAGATTGCGTCAGATTCAGGAGGCGAGCAAAACCTCTGGCGCTGGCGTTCGCGTCAATGTCGTTGGAACAAGTGGTGCAGCACTGACCGCAGAACAAACATCGGTTAGTCTTTAAAATACTCAGGAGTTTCTGTATGTCCACCCGTCCTATTTATTTTGACTACTCGGCAACGACTCCCGTTGATCCTCGTGTCGTTGAAAAAATGATCCCATGGCTTTATGAGCATGCTGGCAATCCCGCATCTCGCAGCCATGCTTACGGCTGGGAAGCCGAAGAGGCCGTTGAGCGCGCGCGGGATCAAGTGGCCGCACTGGTCAACGCAGATCCCCGTGAAATCATCTGGACCTCAGGTGCGACTGAGTCAAACAACCTTGCGATCAAGGGTGCTGCGACCTTTTATGCCGAACGTGGCAAGCACATCATCACAGCCAAAACAGAACACAAAGCTGTTCTTGACCCTTGCCGCGAATTAGAGCGTCAAGGCTTTGAGGTCACCTATCTCGATGTTCAGGAAAATGGTTTGATTAGTATGGATGCTCTCAAGGCAGCCATCCGTCCTGACACGGTACTTATTTCTGTGATGTTTGTGAACAACGAAATTGGTGTGATTCAGGATGTTGCAGCGATTGGAGAGTTATGCCGATCAAAGAATATTATTTTTCATGTGGACGCAGCACAGGCCACCGGTAAAGTCGCCATCGATTTGCAAACACTGAAAGTTGACTTGATGTCTTTTTGTGCGCACAAGACGTATGGTCCCAAGGGTATTGGCGCGCTTTATGTTCGCCGTAAACCCCGTATTAGGATCGAGGCTCAGATGCATGGCGGTGGTCATGAGCGTGGTTTTCGTTCTGGTACGCTCGCAACCCATCAAATCGTCGGAATGGGCGAAGCTTTTGCACTCGCACAGCTTGAAATGGGCACAGAAAATGAACGCATTCGTATGTTGCGTGATCGCCTTTGGGCAGGTTTGTCTCAGATCGAAGAGGTGTACCTGAACGGTGACATGGAGCATCGCGTTCCACACAATTTAAATGTGAGCTTTAACTACGTCGAAGGCGAATCTCTGATTATGGCCATCAAAGAACTCGCCGTATCGAGTGGCTCGGCTTGTACCTCTGCCAGTCTCGAGCCATCTTACGTGTTGCGTGCCTTAGGTCGTAATGATGAGTTAGCCCATAGCTCGATTCGTTTTACGATCGGACGCTTTACGACTGAAAAAGATATTGATTTTGCGGTTGAGTTGCTCAAGGCACGTGTTGGCAAGTTACGCGATATGTCACCTCTTTGGGAAATGGCTAAAGAAGGCATTGATTTAAATTCGGTTCAGTGGGCCGCCCACTAAACGTATAGGTTGGAGAATAAAATGGCATATAGCGACAAAGTCTTAGATCACTACGAAAACCCCCGCAATGTCGGTACGTTCGACAAGAGCGATGAGCAAGTGGGTACCGGCATGGTAGGCGCCCCAGCCTGTGGCGATGTGATGAAATTACAAATTCGTGTCAACGATGCCGGTATCATCGAAGACGCGCGTTTTAAAACTTATGGTTGTGGCTCGGCGATCGCCTCGAGCTCACTCGTGACAGAGTGGGTCAAAGGTAAAACGCTAGATGAAGCCTTGACGATTCGCAATACGCAGATCGCCGAAGAGTTGGCATTGCCTCCTGTCAAGATCCATTGTTCCATCCTTGCTGAAGACGCCATCAAGGCCGCAGTTGAGGATTACAAAAATAAGCATACGGGATGATCATGGGCGTGACACTGACCTCACAGGCTGCCGACCATATCGGCAAATATCTCCAAAAACGTGGCAGCGGTATTGGGCTACGTTTGGGTGTTCGAACAACGGGGTGTTCTGGGATGGCCTATAAACTTGAATACGTCGATGAGGCTGCGGCCGAAGATCAGGTATTCGAGAGTTTCGGCGTTAAAGTGTTCGTTGACCCAAAGAGCCTCTCCTATCTAGAAGGTACCGAGCTTGATTACGCACGCGAAGGTCTCAACGAGGGCTTTAAGTTCCGTAACCCAAATGAAAAGGCAACCTGTGGTTGTGGTGAGTCTTTCACGGTTTAAATAGACTTGGACGCTACAACGGACCGCTCTCTGGCGACGCAGGACCATTTTGCCCTACTTGGGTTGCCTCGCAGTTTTAGTCTAGATCAAGATGCGCTAGAAGTCGCCTGGAAGAGGGTGGCTCTCGCAGTGCATCCAGATCGGTTTGCGACACGTTCTGCAGCTGAAAAACGCGTGGCAATGCAATGGAGCTCACAGGCCAACGAGGCCTATCGGATTTTAAAAGATCCGATGTCCAGAGCCCGCTATTTGTGTGAACTGGCTGGTGTTGATCTTCAGGTTGAAACAAATACAGCGATGTCACCCGATTTTTTGTTTCGTCAAATGACTTGGCATGAGCAGTTGGATGGGTTGCTCGAAGAAAGTCATGACTCGCATCTGCGAGAGCATGCTTATCAAGCCCTCAACGCAGAGCTGACGCAAGCTGAAAATGAGATGATTTTAGAAGTTGGCGATTTGCTTGATCAGGATCGCTTTGAGCAAGCCGCTTCGAGCGTACGTGAATGGATGTTTTTAAATAAGATGATTGCGCAATTGCGTGCAATTGATTAGGCCTTGCGGTCTCTACGCTGCACAGAGTGCGCAACTGAATCAAACATATGGCGTTATTGCAAATTTCTGAGCCCGGTGAATCACCCGCCCCACACCAGCGTCGCTTGGCCGTCGGGATTGATTTAGGCACCACGCACTCGCTTGTCGCTGCAGTGCGCAGTAGTGTGCCAGAAGTACTTGCCGATGAAGCAGGCAGAGCCCTTGTTCCTTCCGCTGTCTTCATTGAAGCCTGTGGCCAAGCCTTGGTAGGCGATCAAGCGCTTTCAAAACAAGAAGCTTTTCCGCTTGATACGCTCGTATCGATTAAGCGTCTCATGGGGCGTTCCTATGTAGAAGCGCTGAACTCTGGTATGCCATACGAGTTTATTGAAGACGGACAGAGTGTGCGCGTGCATACTCGGCATGCCTCTTTGTCTCCTGTCGAGATTGCCGCCAAAATTTTAGAGAAGTTAAAACTTTTGGCCGAAGGGACGTTGGGCGATGCCTTAGTGGGGGCCGTTATCACGGTACCCGCCTATTTTGACGATGCACAACGTCAAGCCACGCGAGACGCAGCTCGACTTGCTGGTTTAAATGTTTTACGTTTGCTCAATGAACCCACTGCCGCAGCGATTGCATACGGTCTTGATCATGGCTCCGAAGGTGTATATGCCGTCTATGACTTAGGCGGCGGCACCTTTGATGTGTCTCTGTTACGTCTTGCACGTGGCGTATTTGAGGTCATTGCAACGGGTGGAGATACACGGTTAGGCGGAGATGACTTTGACGGCTTGATTGCAGATGATTTCATCAAAGCACGTCAATTGACAAACGTGAGTCATCAAACACGTCGGACTCTCTTGAGTGCAGCGCGTCGTTTACGTGAAGCACTGACGGATCTTCCAGCGCACGTCGAGTCTGTTGTGATAGATGGTCAGGTTGATGCGCTATCACTGACACGAGAGGCTTTTGAGCAGATTGCGGAGCCCTTGATTTCACGTACGATTTCTTGCGTACAGAAAGCGCTCAAGGATGCCTCTTTGACGACCCAAGATATAAAAGGCGTTGTCATGGTGGGTGGCGCGACTAGAATGCCCATCGTGCGCAAGCGTGTTGGAGATATTTTCGGGTCGACCCCACTGACGGATTTAGACCCTGATCAAGTCGTTGCGCTTGGCGCGGCATTGCAGGCAAATCTTTTAGCGGGCAATCGTCATCCTGGTGAAGACTGGTTATTGCTCGATGTCACACCGTTGACCCTCGGTCTTGAAACGATGGGTGGCTTGGTTGAACATATTATTCCGCGTAACAGTACGATCCCGGTTGCACGTGCGCAAGAATTCACAACCTTCAAAGACGGACAGACCGCATTGGCTGTGCATGTTGTGCAAGGTGAACGAGATTTAGTGTCTGATTGTCGTTCTTTGGCACGTTTTGAGCTTAGAGGCATTCCTCCCATGGTTGCTGGAGCCGCCAAAATACGCGTGACTTTTCAAGTCGATGCGGATGGATTGCTGAGTGTTTCTGCCAGAGAGCTGGGTTCGGGTGTCGAGGCCTCCGTCACGGTTAAACCTTCTTTTGGTCTCAGTGATGATGAGATCTCGCGCATGTTGACAGAAGGGATGTCCAAGGCCGGACTAGATGCTCAAATGCGCATGTTGCGTGAGCAGCAAGTGGATGCCCAACAATTGATTGAGTCTGTTTATGCTGCGCTTGCTGCAGATGCTGACTTGTTGAGCGCTGCCGAACAAACTCGCATTGCCCAACAGTTAAACATGACCACTGATGCTGCGGCGGGTGATGATGTCGATCTCATCCGTGCCGCTGTTAAAGCGCTCTCGACCGTGACCGATGATTTTGCGGCCCGACGGATGGATCGCAGCATTAGGGCTGCGCTGATGGGTCGATCGTTAAAGGATTTATAGGATTCATCATGCCAAAAATTACTGTATTACCGCATCCTGAAGTTTGCCCACGGGGTAAAGTGATTGAAGATGCCCCAACTGGCGTGTCGATTTGTCGCGTTTTGTTGGATAACGATGTCGAGCTTGAGCATGCGTGTGAGCTATCTTGCGCCTGTACGACGTGCCATGTCGTTGTCAAAGAAGGCTTTCAATCCCTTGCTGAGGCATCGGACTCCGAAGAGGATCTGTTAGACCGTGCCTGGGGACTTTCTACAACATCTAGACTCGCCTGTCAGGCCAAAGTCGCGAATGTTGATCTGACAATCGAAATTCCGCGCTATACGATTAATCACGCCAAAGAGAATCACTAAATACGCTTGGGTTTAAATCGTGTAAAGTATCTCGCACATCAATAATAGTGGAGATAGCATGAGATCCAATAGCATTCGCCAGAAAATAGCTTCAGGTTTACCAGTGATCAATGGCTGGTTGGCCATCCCATCCTCTTATTCCGCAGAGCTCATCGGACACCAAGGTTTTGATTCTGTCACGGTAGATTTGCAGCATGGCATGATTGGTATCGATGCTGCACTGCCGATGTTTCAGGCACTATCCTCAACACCGGCCATTCCCTTGGCGCGTGTGCCATGGAACGACCCTGCCCAAATCATGCGTTTGCTTGACAGTGGTGCCTACGGCATCATCTGCCCCATGATTTCGACAGTGGATGATGCGGCAAGTTTTGTTTCCTCCTGCCGCTATCCACCCCACGGCCAACGTTCATTTGGACCTGCGCGGGCCACGTTGTATGGCGGTGCTGATTACTATCCTTATGCTGACAAAGAGATCTTGGCGCTTGGCATGATTGAGACGCAGGCCGGCTTAGACAACTTGGACAAGATCCTTGCGATAGAAGGACTCGACGGTATTTATATCGGACCGAATGATCTGGCCTTGGCGCTAGGTTCAGTTCCTAAATCGGAGTCGGATGATCCTGTCGTCATGAAGGCTGTTGAGCATATTCGGACTCGCGCGCTTGCGCACGGCAAAATAGCCGGTATCTTTTGTTCCTCAGGAGAAGCGGCCGCCATGAGAATCAAACAAGGTTTTCAGATGGTGACGCCTGGTAACGAAGCTGCACTGATGGCGAGTGCGGCAAAGGAAGCAGTCGCAACAGCGCGGGGTGCTCAACCCACCGGCGCCTCCAAAACTGGGTATTAATCAAGGTCGATCCATGTTGCGTTTTTCCGCAAATCTTGGTTTTTTATGGTCGCAGTTGCCTTTGCTTGAGCGTATTGAACGGGCGGCTGCCAGTCAATTTACTGCTGTCGAATTGCACTGGCCTTATGACACTTCGCCCACTGACGTCCGTGATGCTTGTCAACGCAATGGCTTGAAACTCTTGGCAGCCAATGCGCCGATAGGAAACGGTGCATTGGGTGAGTCGGGCTTAGCAGCTTTGCCTGGACGTGAGGCTGATTTCAAGGAGTCTTTTGAATCTAGTCTGGGTTGGTGTCAACAAGCCGGGGCGAAAGCGATTCATGTGTTGCCCGGAATTGTCCCTTTAGATCAACGCGCCCTAGCTACCAAGACCTTGGTCAATAATCTGCAGTGGGCGGCAGATCTTGCCGCTCGCTGTGATTTTACGATTTTGCTAGAAGCGATTAATCAGCGCGATAAGCCCGGGTATTTTTACTCAACTCAAGCCGCATCCAATGCAATACGCGAACAATGTGAACGTGACAATATCAAGCTCATGTTTGATGTTTATCACGTAGGCGTTGCCGAAGGGGATATTCTCACTAAGCTTGAGAATTATCTACCGCATATCGGTCATATCCAGATTGCGGCGGTACCTTCGCGTGCCGAACCTGATGAGGGTGAGGTGGATTATTCAGTGGTATTGTGTCGTATCGAGTCCTTGGGTTACCAAGGTTGGATTGGGTGCGAATACAAACCACGCTCAAGTGTCGAAGCGGGTCTGGCTTGGCGTACGCCTTTTATTGTGTAGCCATTTATGGTGATTTGTGTGAGGAAAGTCCTGCGACTTGTCCTCACTCATGTTCGCTCTTAGTCTTCTTTGCGCAGATGCGGAAATAAAATGACATCGCGGATGCTTGGGCTATCTGTCAAGAGCATCACAAGACGGTCAATCCCGATGCCACAGCCACCCGTCGGGGGCATGCCATATTCGAGTGCACGAATATAGTCGGCGTCATAAAACATGGCTTCTTCGTCGCCAGCATCTTTCGCTTTAACTTGTGCATGAAATCGTGCCGCTTGATCTTCTGGATCGTTGAGCTCTGAAAAACCGTTGGCAATTTCTCTGCCTGTGATGAACAGCTCGTAACGTTCAGTAATCCCTGGCCGTGTATCTGACTCCCGAGCGAGTGGAGAGACCTCAATCGGATAATCAATAATATAGGTTGGGTGCCAGAGTTGCGACTCGGCGGTTTCTTCAAACAGAGCCAACTGAAGCGCACCAAGCCCGGCATGAGCAAGATTCGGAGCATTGACATCAACACCACGTTTTTTTAGTTGGTTTTTAACGAAATCAACATCAGAGAGTTGCAGTTCTGTGAAGTCAGGGACATGCTGGAGAATCGCCTCTATGATCGTTAAACGATGAAAAGGCTTGGATAAATCCAACTCGCGTCCCTGGTATGTGAGTGTGGCCGTTCCACAAGCATGAATCGCTGCCGATCGAATAATCTGCTCGGTGAAGTCCATCAGCCATTGGTAATCCGTATAGGCAGCGTAAAACTCCATCATGGTGAACTCAGGATTGTGACGCGGACTCACACCTTCATTACGGAAGTTTCGATTGATTTCAAAGACACGCTCAAATCCGCCTACGATGAGACGTTTGAGGTAAAGCTCAGGCGCAATACGTAAAAACATCTCCATGTCGAGCGCATTATGGTGCGTGACAAAAGGCTTTGCCGCAGCACCACCTGGGATGCCGTGCAACATCGGCGTTTCTACCTCTAAAAATCCAGCATCGACCATCGTTTGGCGAATCGCACTAATGGCTTTACTCCGAGCCATAAAGGTGTCGCGCGTCTGCTCAGTCATGATAAGGTCAACATAACGTTGACGGTAGCGTAGCTCTTGGTCAGAAATGCCGTGAAATTTGTCGGGCAGGGGACGCAAGGACTTTGCTAAAACCCGGGCCTGTGTCGCATGGATGGAGAGTTCACCTTTGTTAGTCTTGAATATATGGCCTTGTATAGCAATGATGTCGCCAATATCCCACTGTTTGAATGCATCATAAATATCCTCTCCAAGACTGCTGCGCTCAAGGTATATCTGAATGCGACCCGTACTATCTTGGAGCGTCGCAAAGCTTGCTTTTCCCATGACGCGCTTAAGCATCATCCGTCCGGCGACGGAGGCGGGTTGAGCCGAAGACGCCAGTGTGGCTTGATCTTGCTCACCAAAGCGGGCATGGAGCGAAGCAGCGCGATGCTCAGGGGTAAAGTCGTTTGGAAAAGCGATGCCTTGCGTCCTTAAACCAGCGAGTTTGGACCGGCGCTCTGCGATCAGATGATTTTCGTCGTGCTGTGGATTGTTCGTATCAGTCATGATTAGACGGTATGTTGACGAATGTCGTCGATGGTTTTAGAGCCGAAGGCTTCGCTTTCGAGAACAATCAGCAGGCGCTGTGCAACCGCTAGGGGAGCCGCAAGTTGTTTGTTTTCTTTGAAGCCAATATAACGCTCTAAAGTAGGGAGGTCGTCCTTTGGCGTTGCACGGATCGTTTCTTGCATGGGTGTATCGATAATACCGGGCGCCATAGAAACGACCCGAGCCTTCGTTCCTTGATCGAGTTGGGCGGCCTCGGCAAAACGATCCATCGCTGCTTTGGTTGAGCAGTAAACAGCCCAGCCAGAGCTTGCATTGCGTCCTGCGCCGGAGGAAATAAGCATCACACGACGATCAATGGCGTGAGTCGTATTTTGAAGAATATGTGCAGTCAGAAAGATGGCTGAGGTGATGTTGACGTGGAAAGCGTCGTTAATCGCGTCTAAATCGGTCAAATTCTGTGCTTGTGCGATCGGTTTGACGACACCCGCATTATTAATAAAACGGATGTGAGTATGATGGTGAAGGAGGGGGAGCAACACAGAGGCAGCATGTTTTACAGCGTCCGATTTCGCCAAATCAACCTCAATTTGTGTCAGAGTCGTACCGTGCTTTGAAGACAATGCGGCGAGCGTGGGAGATGCGCGGCGTGACAGTGTCACAAGATGCTCTCCGCCGGTCGCAAGCTCCTCGGCCATCGAAGCACCGAGGCCGCGTGTCGTGCCTGTCAAGATCGTCAACGTTGTCATCACTTATACCCCTTGCTTCAGACTAGCTTGAATAAATGGATCCAAGTCACCATCCAATACTTTTTGAGTATTTGAAATTTCGACATTGGTACGTAAATCTTTGATTCGACTTTGGTCAAGGACATAGGATCGAATTTGATGCCCCCAGCCCACATCCGTCTTGGCATCTTCCATCTTTTGTTGCTCAGCCATTCGATTGCGCATTTCAAGTTCGAACAAACGTGATTTCAGCATTTGCATGGCCTCAGCACGGTTGCGGTGTTGAGAGCGATCATTTTGGCATTGCACAACGATGTTAGTGGGGACGTGGGTGACGCGAACCGCAGAGTCGGTTTTGTTGATGTGCTGGCCACCCGCGCCGCTCGCGCGATAGGTATCGATGCGTAAGTCCGCCGGATTGATATCGATTTCTATTGAGTCATCGACTTCGGGATAGACGAAAACACTGGCAAACGATGTGTGGCGCCCTCCCGAGGAGTCAAAAGGGCTCTTGCGTACGAGACGATGCACACCACTTTCGGTCCGAAGGAAGCCAAACGCGTATTCACCTTCTATTTTGATCGTGGCGGATTTAATACCTGCGACCTCACCCTCTGATTCTTCTAGGAGCTCGGCTTTAAAACCTTTGCGTTCTGCATACCGAAGATACTGTCTCAGTAGCATGGAGGCCCAGTCCTGAGCCTCGGTTCCACCCGCTCCAGCTTGAATATCTAAAAAGCAATTGAGAGGATCGGCGGGATTAGAGAACATGCGTCTAAACTCCATCCCCTCCAACGTCGCTTGAAACTGTTCAGCGTCGCTTTCAATCGCTTCTAAGGTTGCGTCGTCATTGTCCGCGGCTGCCAGATCGAAGAGTTCGCGCGAGTCAGCGATGGACTGCGCCAAGGCTGTCAGCGTGACAACGACATCTTCGATACTTTTTTTCTCACGTCCAAGGTCTTGAGCCCGTTTAGGGTCATTCCAGACACCAGGATCTTCGAGTTCAGCATTGACAACATGCAAGCGCTCAGTTTTGACTTCGTAGTCAAAGATACCCCCGAAGCGCAGACTCGCGCGCTGCGTAGTCAAGGAGACGTGCTGAGATTTGATTTTGACGTTCTGCTTCCATGGGCTTTCTTTCCGCTAAAAATGCATGTAACCACGTATTTTAACGGAGTCTCACCCTAGCATCTTGGGGAGTGCGTCCGTATGGCGTAAACCAGATTTAAATCCCTTGCGCATATTCAACGATCAATTGCACTGAAATCACGCCGTTCCAAACATTTTGATCCAGTCTATAGGCCATCGTGACAAATTCAGGGAGCCGCTCGGTATGGTTAAACCAGATTGCATCAAATCTTTGGTGACCACGTTGGACAGAAAGTTTTAAGTGCTTCTCACCCACGAGTTTTTGGCTTCGAACTTGAAATTCGTCAAGAAAGAGGGGAGCTGTAAATCCTGCCCCCCAGACTTGTTGCTCCAAAATGTGCGCGACTTGGGCATTGGCGTAACCGACCTCAAGTGAGCCGTCGGTCTCGAGGATGGGCTCAAAACTCATCCGTCCTGTTAACTCTACGACAGCCATATCAAAGGCGGGGACAAAATGATCGAAATCGTCGCGACCTAGGGTCAGACCCGCTGCCATGGCATGTCCACCAAATTTCCTGATCAAACCAGGATTGCGTTTGGACACAAGATCCAATACATCGCGTAAATGAACGTCAGGGATAGAACGCCCCGAGCCTCTGAGTTCATCCTCTCCGGCTGGAGCGAACGCTAGAGTGGGGCGGAAATATTTTTCTTTTAAACGCGATGCCACAAGACCCACGACACCTTGATGCCATTCCGGATGATATACACAGACCGAAGCGCCTAATTGCCCTGTTTGTATGGACTCGGTGGCCGCCAAGGCTTGTTCTTTCATGACGTTTTCGATTTGACGACGTTCGCGGTTGATGGTGTCAAGCTCGCGCGCGAGTTCAAGTGCTTGCATCTCATCGTTTGTAATCAGGCACCGTATTCCAAGCCCCATGTCTGCGAGTCGGCCTGCAGCATTAATACGAGGTCCTAAGGCAAACCCCAGATCGAATCCACTCGCCTTTTGAGGGTCTCTGGCGGCAACCGCAAACAATGCGCGTATTCCAGGTTGCATCAGTCCGCGACG
>Ga0247843_1006614_pt1 | contig 14966 bp, 12 predicted proteins | sample LaCruzMarch2017__FD_192420 | JGI IMG/M metagenome (GOLD analysis project Ga0247843, IMG submission 192420) | Freshwater microbial communities from meromictic Lake La Cruz, Castile-La Mancha, Spain - LaCruzMarch2017_8m | ecosystem: Environmental > Aquatic > Freshwater > Lake | place: Spain... | reverse complement strand
ACCCACAAGCTCAACAAAGGTATTTTTGATTATTATTTTAACAGACTAAGATCTCCTAAATCTTTTTAAGATCGTGGTCTTGACAGAGGGGCGCACTTTAGTGTGAACTACAACATATCAAGTTTATTACAGGAATGACGTCTGAAACAGAAGGTTTATCCATGCTTGTTCTTAACATTCGAACTGCGTATAGTATGATCGTTACAATTTCTGAGACGAGGATAAGACATGCGTAAACGGGTTTTATGGGGGCATCATCTGAGTGAATATGTTGATATGTTTGATCTGGGTGCGGATATTGTGGATAAAAAAGTCTTGGAATTTGCATCGGGCCCTACTGCGGTAAACAAAGAGCTAACAGAAAAAAGTGGTTGTATTCAAAGTTGTGATCCTTGGTTTAGTGCAGATTTTAAAGCAATGCAACATCAATTCTTGGTGCATTTGGATCTACAACTTGAACGAATGAAAGCTTATCCTGAACGTTTTAGTTTTGATAAATATGGTGGTTTTGAAACTTTTATCGCTAAACGTCAACAGGGCGTTAATGCGTTTTTAAATGATTATTTAAAAGGGTACACACAGGGGCGTTATTTGGGTGTAGGGGACTTTCAGTTGCCCTTTCCGCAAGCTAGTTTTGATATCGCGCTTTGCTCCAATTATCTATTTGCAGATTTACCATCTCAAGATTTGGCGTTTCATCTGAAATGGATCAAAGAATTAGCACGTGTTGCGCATGAGGTTTGTATTTACCCACTCACTGAAAACGATGGTCAGATAAGTCAATGGTTAGGGCCGGTTTTATTGCAATTGCAGCAGGAAGGGTTTTTGGTGGCAATTCAAGAAGTACCCTTTCGTTTGTTACCCAACAGCAAGGCGATGTTGAAATTAAGTTACGGTCGTTGTGATCTATAATCCAGGGACCGAAGCCCCTGGTTTTAAATATGTCTTATTCCCAGCTGAGTGCTCCACCCACTTGATATTCAGTGACGCGAGTTTCAAAAAAGTTCTTTTCTTTTTTCAGATCTAACATTTCACTCATCCATGGGAATGGATTTTGTACGCCTGGGTATTGCTCTGCTAAGCCGATTTGCACAAACCGTCGGTTGGCAATAAATTGCAGGTAGCTTTCAAACAGTTCTGCATTCATGCCAAGAATCCCATTGGGCATGGTATCTTTTGCATATGCATACTCTAATTCAACGCCTGCTTTAATCATTTCTATGATCTCGGCTTGAAACGCTTGCGTCCACAAATGCGGGTTTTCAATTTTAATTTGATTAATGACATCAATACCAAAATTCATATGCATGGATTCATCACGCAGAATGTATTGGAATTGCTCTGCGGTCCCAACCATTTTATTGCGACGACCCATCGATAAAATTTGAGTAAAGCCAACGTAGAAGAATATACCTTCGAAAATGACATAAAACGCAATTAGATCACGTAATAGACGCTGATCATTTTCAGGTGTTCCGGTACTAAAATTTGGATCTCCCAGACTCTGTGTAAAGGGAAGTGCCCAGGAAGCCTTCGTGGCTACAGAGGGAACTTCACGGTACATATTAAACATTTCTGACTCATCTAGTCCTAAGCTTTGAATAATATATTGGTAGGCATGGGTGTGTAATGCTTCTTCAAAGGCTTGTCTTAAAAGATATTGACGACACTCTGGATTGGTAATGTGACGGTAGACCGCTAATACGAGATTATTTGCCACTAAAGAATCGGCAGTAGAGAAAAACCCTAAATTACGTTTAATGATCATTCGCTCGTCTGGGGTTAATCCCTGGGGATCGTTCCAAAGTGCTAAGTCAGCACTCATATTAATCTCATTAGGCATCCAGTGGTTTGCACAACCGGTTAGGTATTTTTCCCAAGCCCAGTTGTATTTAAATGGAACCAATTGATTTAGGTCAGCCCTGCAGTTAATGATTTTTTTATCATCTACTTGAATGCGATCGGCACCCATTTCTGGGCTTTCCAGTCCAGTAGCAGCAATAAAATTTGAGGTTTCTTGAGTCGTTGTTTGCATTTTAATTCTCCTTATTGACACGCTTCACAATCTGGATTGTCTATAGAACAAGCTAGTGGTGCTGGGTTGGCCTTCACCGCATTTAAAACACTGTCGGTGACTGTTGATTTTTCTGCATTACTCGCGCCTAAGCTTCTTAAATAATACGTGGTTTTTAGGCCGCGTTGCCAAGCAAGACGATATAACGTATCTAATTTTTTACCTGAAGCCTGTGCCATGTAAATATTTAAGGATTGCGCTTGATCAATCCATTTTTGACGACGCGAGGCTGCTTCTATTAGCCATTGTGGATCAATTTCAAATGCAGTGGCAAATCGCGCTTTTAAATCATCAGGGATACGACTGATGGCTTGCACACTGCCATCAAAATATTTGAGATCATTGACCATCACATTGTCCCACATCTTACGTGCTTTCAGTTCAGAAACGAGATAAGGGTTTACAATGGTAAATTCCCCAGACAAATTCGATTTCACATACAGATTTTGGTAGGTAGGTTCAATCGACTGAGATACTCCACAAATATTAGAGATTGTCGCTGTAGGTGCAATTGCCATCACATTTGAATTGCGGATACCTTGGGTACGAATCTTGGTTCTTAAGTTCTCCCACTCTAATTGCTGGCTTTTATCTTGTTCTAAATATTGACCACGCGCTTGCTGTAACAGGTTAATCGAATCAATAGGGAGAATGCCTTTGCTCCACAAAGAGCCTTCAAACGTTTCATAAGTGCCGCGTTCTTTGGCAAGATCAGACGATGCATTGAGTGCATGGTAACTGATAAGCTCCATGGTATAGTCAGCAAACTGGACTGCTTCATTGGAACAGTAATCCATTTTTAACGCATAAAGCGCATCTTGGAAACCCATTAAACCAAGCCCAATGGGGCGGTGTTTTAAGTTAGAATTACGTGCTTGAGGAACAGAGTAATAGTTAATATCAATGACATTGTCTAGCATACGAATCGCAATGCGAATGGTATTTTCAAGTTTTTTCTCGTTGATTTTACCATTTTCAATATGTGCAGGTAGATTCACACTTCCAAGATTGCAAACTGCAATTTCTTCTTCAGAGGTATTGAGTGTAATCTCAGTACATAAATTTGAGCTATGAATAACGCCAGCATGTTGTTGTGGTGAACGTAAATTGCATGCATCTTTAAACGTTAACCAGGGATGGCCAGTTTCAAATAACATGGAAAGCATCTTACGCCATAGTTGAACGGCAGGAATGGTTTTGGTGTTTTTCATGTTTCCTTTTTTTACAATATTTTCATATTGTTGGTATTTTTTTTCAAAAGCCAAACCATATAAATCATGCAAGTCGGGGACTTGTTCTGGAGAGAACAAAGTCCATTCACCTTGTTCTTCAACACGTTTCATGAATAAATCCGGGATCCAAAGTGCGGTATTCATATCATGGGTGCGACGACGATCGTCACCGGTGTTTTTACGTAACTCTAAAAATTCTTCAACATCACGGTGCCAGCATTCGAGATAAGCACACACCGCACCTTTACGCTTTCCACCTTGATTGACAGCAACAGCGGTAGCATTAGCAACATTGAGGAAGGGGACCACGCCTTGCGATTTACCGTTGGTGCCTTTGATGTGTGATCCCATTGCCCTAACGGGTGTCCAGTCATTACCGAGTCCGCCGGCAAATTTAGACAATAAAGCATTGTCTTTAATGGCATTGTAAATCGCATCTAAACGATCGGGGATAGTAGTAAGATAGCAGCTCGATAATTGAGGACGGATGGTTCCTGAATTAAATAATGTGGGGGTCGATGACATATAATCGAAAGAAGATAATAGCTGATAGAATTCAATAGCCCATTTCTCTTTATCTTTTTCACGCATAGCCAGACCCATCGCTACTCGCATAAAGAAAGCCTGGGGTAACTCATAACGATAACCATCTTGATGAATGAAGTAACGATCATATAGGGTTTGCAAACCTAAATAGGTGAAATCAAGATCGCGTTCTGGTTTTAAAGCTTGACCTAATTTATCCAAATCAAAGTTGAGTAATGTGGAATCAATCAGGCCTTGGTCAATACCATGTTGGATGTAGTTTTTAAAATAGCTGGTATAGCGTTGTGCCATGTCTTCATGAGAAACAGGAACCGGTAGTTTTAATAAACGAAAAGCTTCTTGACGCAAATTATTCAACAACAGACGTGCACTGACTTGACTATAGTTGGGCTCAGTTTCAATAAAGGTTCTGGAGGCCATAATCAAGGCTTTGTAGACATCCTCTAAGCTTGCTTGATGGTAGAGGTTGCGAAGTGCTTCTTCGGCAACTGATTTGGCTGAAACATCAGAGAGATTTTCACAAGCTTCTTCCACAATATTAGTGAGCCAAGATGGATCTAATACCTGTAATTCACCATTGGGTAGGGTAATAAGTAGCGTTTTTTCATCTTCTGCCGCAGCGTTATGGGTAGCCTCGCGTACTTTACGACGCTCTTCACGGTATAACACATAGGCACGTGCAATTTGATATTCTCCACCACGCATCAATACCAATTCCACTTGATCTTGAATGTCTTCAATATGAATACATCCACCTGTTGGCATGCGACGATAAAAGGTCTCGCTAATATGAGCGGTCAGTTGATCTAATTGTTGGTAAATACGATTTGATGATGCGGCGGCTAAACCTTCAAAAGCAATAAACGCTTTGTTAATTGCAATTTTAATTTTATTTTCATCATAATTCACAACCCTACCATTACGTTTAATAACTTGTAGTTGACCAGGTTGTTGCCCTACTGTGAGGGGATGATGGGTAATTGGTTTTTTTTCTTCAGTGATGAGTGTATCCATGGGTTCCTCCGAGCTGTTTGCTGAAGCATTGTTTCTTGTAGTGAAAATCTAGATTTATAATACTATATATAGATTATTTCTTCTTACAAATTACAATATAATGTGTTTTTAGAAGAAGTTCAAGAGAATAACTCTGGGAGAATCCTGTGGATAAGTTGTGGAGAAACATCAATAAAATTATGAACGAGGGATTACTGTGATGGCATCACTTACGGAAGCCAAGCCCGGCATATGTAAATAAAATCCAGAAAATTTGGCAAACAATTGCGTTGAGCTTCCGCCATCAAGATTGATGGCTTCAATACATTGCAAGGGCTCATCGGTAAGCCATTTCGCGAGTTGGGTCAGGGTCATTGGGAAATATTGGGTAATGATAACGGCAATTTCGTGGTTGGGAAGAATACATAAAGCAGTGCGCTCTGCTAATCCCTGTTTTAGATGGGGGATCTTTCCATGAATGACTAAGCGTGGGCCACTTTGCAAGGCAAACTCAATCCCAGAATGATGATTAAACTTTTTTCCAGAAACAATATGTGGACGTTTGTTTTCAATGTAAAAAACACTCCACCAACTAATTTTTTTAAAACGGTTAAGTATTTTATAATTGGATATGCGCAAGCCCAGTGGGAGTAGTTGACTGTCAAAAAAACCACCATTAAAGGCAAGGTTGGTTTTTTTATAGTTGGCATATTGTATAATGGAAGGAAACGTTTTTTTGATTTGTTTTTGTTGAACCAATTCAAAAGTACTGAGGTTGGGGTCAATTTTAAAAACGTGAACATGTGACCAATCGCGTATATAAATCGGGGACAAGTCTTGATACATGATGCCTGGAGCTAATGTTTTCCATGCCGCTTGTGCTACCATGGGGAGACACCATCCGAGGATGATTGCGGCAAGCAAAGCAATAAAAATCTTAAATCTGCTTTGCGAGTTCATTTGATTCCGGTATCCTTATCTTAATGAGTTTTAATCTCTTCACCCATTATAACCGCGAATAATAATCATGAAAACAAAATTAAATAAAACAACACCAACAGATTTAAAATCGATAGATGCTTCGACACTTATTATGAAAAAAACCTTGGAGCTTTGTCATAAATATGGCGCGAGTGATGCGGTGGTCGATGTTCAAGAAGAACGCGGCTTTGATGTTGATGTTCGCATGGGTGAGGTGGAGTCCATTAGTTTTCATCAAAAACAAGGGATAGGAGTTGTCGTATACGTCGGTCAACGCAAAGGAATTGCCTCATCGACCGACCTGCATGATGAGGCTTTGGAGACGATTGTTAAAGCGGCCTGCGCTATGGCAAAAGTCAGCGCTGAAGATCCTTGCTTTGGCCTTGCTGAGGCGCATTATTGGAAAAACCAAAACCATCAAGATTTGAATCTATATCATCCTTGGTCAATTACCACAGACACTGCAATTGACAAGGCGGTTGAATTAGAGACGTTGGCACGACAACAGGATGGGCGGATTTTTAATTCAGATGGCGCCAATGTCTCGAGTTACCAATTTGTAAGTGCGAGCATGAATACGCAGGGCTTCCATGAGTATCAAAAAAGTACGCGTCATGGTATGAGTTGTAGCCTTATCGCTAAAGAGGGCGAAGATATGCAAACGGATTATGCCTATACAACTGCTCGGGCCTACCAGCATTTAGATGCAATCTCTATGGTGGCACAACAGGTAGCAAGCCGGGTGTGCGAGCGTTTGGGGGCGCGAAAAATTTCCACCCAAAAAACACCAGTTATTTTTTCAAATCGCGTATCGAGTGGATTTATTGGACAACTATTATCTGCAATCATGGGAACGCAGTTGTACCGTAAAAATTCTTTCTTATGCGATGCGCTTGGAAAGCAATTGTTTCCTGATTTTATGCATATCCAAGAGTATCCTTTTATTGCAGGTGCATTAGGCAGTGCCAATTATGATGCGGATGGTATTCCCACTCGAGAGAATGTCATTATTGAACATGGTTTTCTAAAGCAGTATTTGCTGGGAGTGTACTCGGCAAGAAGATTAAACCTACAATCGACTGGCAATGCTGATGGGGTACATAATTTACGAGTAAATCCCAATGCCGGGGATTTGCAATCAATCATTAAGACAATGGATCAGGGTTTTTTGGTGACTCAATTAATGGGCCAGGGAGTTAATATTTTAACAGGCGCGTATTCACGAGGCGCTAGTGGCTTTTGGGTGGAGAATGGTGAAATTCAATTTCCAGTTGAAGGTGTGACGATCGCCGGTCAAATGCAAGACATGTTTAAAGGTATTGTTGCTGTGGGAACTGATATTGATAAAAACTATTCAACCCACTGTGGCAGTATTTTGGTAAATCAGATGATGGTGGCTGGACAATAAAAAAGGCTAGCTAAGCTTAGCCTTTTTCTCGGAAAGTGATTCGTGCTTTTGTTAAATCGTAGGGAGTAAGTTCAACTTTAACTTTGTCGCCGGTTAAAATGCGAATATAGTTTTTTCTCATTCGACCAGAAATATGAGCAGTTACAATATGTCCATTTTCCAGTTCAACTCTAAACATGGTGTTGGGTAAGGTATCGATGACGACACCAGCCATTTCTATATGTTCTTCTTTAGCCATAGGGCTCCCTGAATAAATCTTAAAAAATTTAACAATTTATTTTAAATATAATAAAAACCCCGAAAAAGATTCGGGGGTAAGAATTTAGAGCGACAAAACTTTAATTAGGCAGCTAGATCTTTAATTTGCGAAGACAAGCGGCTTTTGATTCGGGCAGCTTTATTTTGGTGGATTAAACCTTTTTGTGCTGCTTTATCAATAATAGGTTGAGCTTTTTGGAAAGCAGTTTTTGCTTCTTCTGGCTGCTTAGCTTCAATTGCTTTAATTACATTTTTAATGAATGTACGATACATGGAACGTGCGCTAGCATTGCGTTGACGCAATTTATCATTTTGGCGAGCACGCTTTATCGCAGATTTAATATTCGCCACTTAAATACTCCAACAAATAATTTAAAAAGTTCAAGAGTAGAAATATGCCTGAATGCGGCTCGCTTGTCAAGTTGAATTGGTTGTTGATTTATAAAAATTATTAGCTGCATCGTGGAATGATATTCGCTACACTAATGAGCAAAAGATATCAATGAGTTTAATTGAGTATGTCAACAACGCCTATTATTGAAAAAAAACAAAGTTTTTTAAGAGCCTCATCAATGGTTTCTTTATTAACCTTATGTTCAAGGCTATTTGGATTTGTACGGGATATGTTGCTTGCCCAACTGTTTGGCGCCCAAGAGGGGATGGATGCTTTTTATCTCGCTTTTAGAATCCCCAATTTCATGCGTAGATTATTTGCTGAAGGAGCTTTTTCTCAAGCCTTCGTGCCTGTTTTAGCCGAGTATCAGCAAAAAAAATCCTTTGCAGAGGTCAGATTGTTTCTTGCACGCATTGCGGGATGTTTAGGGGTCGCATTGCTATTAATTACCGTATTAGGAATGCTCGGGGCCCCGTGGGTTGTCAAAGTCTTTGCCCCAGGCTTTAAAGCGGGCGGCATTCGTGCTGAGTGGGCAGCTAGTATGCTTACCATTACCTTCCCTTATTTAATGTTTATTTCGATGACAGCGATGGCGGGAGCTGCCTTAAATACCTATGGTTATTTTGGTGTACCAGCATTTACACCTGTCATCCTTAATGTGGTGATGATTGCTGCAGCAATGTGGGGTCGAGATCTGATTTCTCCTTCCGTATTTGTTTTGGCTTGGGGGGTGATGATTGCTGGAATTATGCAGTTTTTATTACAGGTGCCATTTTTAGTTCAAAAAAATCTATGGGTGGTGCCACAATTGGTCTGGTCTGATCCTGGCGTACGTCGGGTATTAAAATTAATGGTGCCTGCTTTGTTTGGCGTATCAGTGGCCCAGGTGAATTTAATGGTTGATACGGTTTTTGCTTCGTTTTTACCTGTAGGGAGCGTCACCTGGCTGTACTACACGGATAGATTAACTGACTTCCCTTTGGGCGTGTTCGGCGTTGCCATTGCCACTGTCATTTTGCCACATTTGTCGCGCAAACATTCAGAAAACAATCATCAACGTTTTGCTCAGACTTTAGATTGGGGCATACGCATGATCTTACTGGTTGGTGTTCCTGCTGGAATAGGCTTGGCAATGTTTGCGATGCCCTTGGTCGCTTCTTGTTTTGGTTATGGTAAGTTTACGCTACACGATATTTTGCAGACGCAGAGAAGTTTATTTACTTTAGGTTTAGGTGTCCCCGCATTTATGTTGGTAAAAGTATTGGCATCAGGTTTCTACTCTAAACAAAATATTCGCACGCCTGTTAAAGTTGGTGCTGCAGCAATGGTTGTTAATTCTGTTTTCTGTGCTTTATTGATTCATCGGTTTCAACATGCCGGCTTAACCTTGGCTTCAAGTATCGCCGGCTATTTCAATGCATTTACACTGCTATTTTTACTGCTACGCAATAAAACCTATCAGCCACAACCGGGTTGGGCGGCTTTTTTAATACAATTAGGTTTGGCCAATATAGCCATTGGTGCATATCTATGGGCAGTTCAAAACCAATTGCCCTATTGGTATCATCTGCATGTATCGATGCGTTTGAGTATATTATTATTGCATGTAGTGGTGGCTATTATCATTTACGCGTTGGTATTAATCATTTCAGGGTTTAATTGGCGGCAATTTCGTGGACTTGGTAAGGAGTAAAAAATGCAGGGAGCAATGTTTTATCAAACAGGCGTGAGTCAGGCGACTCCTATTCAAATGGTGACCCCAGAAGAATGGGTAGTTTTAAAAGACCATTTAGATGCTTTTCATTTAAAACAATTACAGTGGCAAACGTTTGCCGCCAATAATGGTGAGCTATTACTGTTACTCGATACCCAAGGTCAGCTTGAAAAGGTTTTTGTGGGTGTTCAAGAAGGCAGGCGATTTAGTGCACTGGCAATGGCAGCAAATAAACTAAGTCCTGGGCGATACTCATTGGAAAAACCATTATCACTTGCTGATGTATTGGCATGGGGCATGGCCCAATATAAATTTATGCGCTATAAAATCGTCGATGTCTTTCCAAAGATTTTAGTTTTATCGAAAACCTTCTTTGAAGAGGTGGTCCCGCGTATCGATTCGATTTTTAAAGTCAGGGATTTAATCAACACACCCGCAGAGGACATGGGCCCTAAGGCCTTAAGTGATGTATTGGATGCTTTATCGCAACGCTATCATGGTCGATTTTCAAGTATTGTTGGCGATGAGTTATTAAAAGAAAACTTCCCTGCCATTTATGCAGTAGGTCGAGCTGCGGTTGAAGCTCCCCGTTTATTAAAGCTTGAATGGGGAAATGAGAAACATCCTCTGGTGGCATTGGTCGGTAAAGGTGTTTGCTTTGATTCCGGTGGTTTAGATCTAAAATCTGGCTCAGGCATGCGCTTGATGAAAAAAGATATGGGAGGGGCTGCACAAGTCATTGGTCTTGCGCAAATGATCATGCATTACAACCTACCCCTGCGCTTACTCGTATTGATTCCAGCGGTGGAAAATACTATTGATGCTGCAGCCTACCGTCCAGGTGATGTGGTTCGTATGCGAAATGGTCTGCATGTCGAAATTGATAATACCGATGCCGAAGGTCGTGTGGTGCTCGCCGATGCATTGGTCTATGCCTGTGAGCAAAGCCCAAAACTGGTGTTGGATATTGCGACCCTAACAGGTGCTGCACGAACTGCTGTCGGCACTGAAATTGCGGCTTTATTTGCCAATCAACAAGCATTGGCTAGTGCATTAATGGATTTGGGAATACGTTGCAATGATCCGATTTGGCAATTACCACTCTATGAAGGCTATGCGTCTATGCTGGACTCTACGATTGCCGATATGACGAATTCGACATCGTCTCCTTATGCTGGTGCAATTACTGCAGCATTATTCTTAAAACGTTTTGTCACACCTGAGATCGCTTGGGGTCATTTGGATCTAATGGCCTGGAATGTGAGTGCTAAACCAGGTCGCCCAGAAGGAGGGGAAGCGATGAGTATTATGGCGATATTTGAGTATTTGAAAACTTGCAAATTTAATTGAAGAGCAGAATTGTGTTTTTTAGACTAAATGAGGGCGTTTTAGATATCTATGGTTTATAATTAAATCTAAATGCTTACAAAATTTTGTTTACAATTGAATGCTGAGGAGAGAATACATGCCCAAGCAACATGCCGAACAGACCCCTCTTTTTTTAGAAAAGACTGAAGGTGACGGAAACTGTGCTTTTAATGCATTTGTTCTAGGTTTTTGCGAAAAATCAGTATTAGATGCAATGGTGCCACCAACACCGGATTTTGTTCAGAAAGTAAATGTGGCTTTTAATCAACCCCCGGAACAGGTCTGGGAACAACTGAAAGCGTTTTTAATTGAACTAAGAGTCTCCGATAAACTGCGTCTTCAAAAAGAGCTTGCAAAAGTCATGCGAGCAACAGCAATAGATTGTTTGGAAACCAAGGTTCAGGCTGACGCTATTCAGAAGGAGGCAGAAAAAGAACAGTTTTCCGAGTTATTATCTGCTGATTTTGATGCTTTTAAAACCAAAGGTGAACGTCTTCCTGTTTTTGAATCACATACGTTTATTAATGATAAATTCACAGAAATTTCACTAATGGCTGATCAGCATGCTGCAAAGCAAGCACTGGAGGAGTGGTGGAATACTGTTGGATATCACCGATTTTATGCTGAAAAGGACGCAAATCTCTCAGCTTTTCTTGGCGCCTATGATAACTTCAAAGCAAGAAAACATGATGATGATATGTTCAGAACTCATGAAAATATTTTTCAGAAATACCAAGAAGTTCAAGCAATGCCTGAAGAGCAAGCATACAATGTCCTCATAAACTGGTGGACAAACGAAGGCGGGCGTCAGCTTTTTTTTAATAAAATGAGCCAGTCAGCTGTGTGGGGTGGAGATCTTGAATTAATGGCGCTTGGAGAAAATCTTGGTGTCAATATTAATCTATATTCTCCAGGCAATAAAGATTCACACGGCCGACCACTAGAGATTCGCTCCCTTGGATCTGATACTGCTGCTTGTCGTCCCACGATGACACTAATCCATCAGGGCGGTCATTGGAGCAATATGAGATCGTTCAACCCGTTGCAAGATGATCTGAAAAAAGTGCTTGAAGCCAACGTGCTCGAGGCTGATGAATTTCACCTTGTCGAAGCAAAGAGTGATGATAGTTTTAACGTTACTAAAATAACAAAAGATAATATTGGAGATCATATCGAGTATAGACTTGATAATACAGACAAACCAATTTATGTGGACAAAGAATCTCAAATAGCATTGGATTCAAAGTATGCTATGGAACTGCTTAAAAAGGAATCCGGTTCAGGTAAGGACGGAAAAAAAATTATAGAGGAATTAAAGGAACTAGAAAATAGTTATAGTTATAGATCTAAGATATAGAAGCGTCTATTTGAACGACTATAGATACGTCTCATGTCATTTGACGCCCCCGCCTAGCGGGGGATGTTTTTAACGCGCATTTCGTTCTAGAAAATCAATGAGCTCAGAAACAGGTAGTATTTCAATATCACCTTTTTTGCGATTCTTATATTCGATTTGACCCTCGAGTAGGGTTTTTTCACTGACGACGAGTCGATGTGGGATGCCTATGAGGTCATGATCAGCAAACAATACCCCAGGGCGTTCAGCTCTATCATCAAGTAGTACCTTAAAACCTTTTTGTTGTAATTGTTGATAAAGGGTGTCGGTAAGTTCAGCAATAGCCGTTTTATTTTTACCACCGATAGGGATAAGTACTATCTCGAAAGGGGCGACCGATTGCGGCCAAATAATACCCCGATCATCATGAAATTGTTCAATGATAGCAGCGACAATACGACTGACGCCTAAGCCATAACAACCCATCCACGGTGTTGCCGGTTTGCCATTTTCATCCAGCACTTGAAGTTTCATTGCCTCACTGTATTTTTTGCCAAGTTGGAACACGTGACCAACTTCAATGCCTCGACATGATTTCAGATGACCTAAACCATCAGGACTTTTATCGCCTTCTTTGACTTTTCGTAAATCAAAGCATTCAACATCTGGGAGCACATCCCAATTGGCATTGATAAAATGGGTGTCTTTTTTGTTACCACCGCAGGCAAACCAAGCAAGTTGATGCGCATGGTTATCAATAATTATTGGAATGGTAGCATCAATAGGACCTAAGTAACCTGAGGGTAAATGATGTTTTTGGAGTTGCTCTTCTGAAATAAGACGAAGTGGTGATTTAATCCAAGGATGTTTTGCAGCTTTAATTTCATTGAGCTCATCATCGCCTTTTAATACCACAGCCACCAATGGATGAACTTCGCCTTCAACAATGATGGTTTTTAAAACGCGAGATGCTGGAAGCTTTAAAAATGAACTGACATCTTCAATGGTCTTTTTGTTAGGGCTGCTGACAAGCTCACAGGCACCCGGGGCCTTGCCTGATTCTTTGGGAGGCACCATGGCTGAAGCCATTTCGATATTGGCAGCATATTGGCTTTCATCACTGTAGAAAATGAGATCTTCTCCGGCATCAGCCATGACTTGAAACTCATGGGAGACAGCGCCACCGATGGCACCCGTATCGGCTTGAACGGCCCTAAATTTAAGTCCCATTCTTTGAAAGACGCGCTCATAGGCTTGATACATTTTTTGATAGGTGTCATTTAGGCATTCCGCACTCATGTGAAAGGAGTAGGCGTCTTTCATTAAAAATTCTCGTGCCCGCATCACACCGAAACGAGGTCTAATTTCATCTCTAAATTTGGTTTGAATTTGATAAAAATTTAATGGTAACTGTTTGTAGGATTTCAACTCTTTGCGTAGCAAGTCGGTGATGACTTCCTCATGAGTGGGGCCAAAACAGTACTCACGGTTTTGAGAGTCTTTCATGGTAAGCAACTGATCACCAAACGTATCCCAACGACCGGTCTCTTGCCAGAGTTCAGAGGGTTGTATGGCAGGTAAAAACACCTCTAATGCGCCAGCATAATTCATTTCTTCACGAATAATGGTTTCAACATTGTTCAATACTTTTAAACCCAGTGGTAACCAGCTATATAAACCAGAACCGAGTTTTCGGATCAGTCCTGCACGAAGCATCAGACGATGCGAGGCAAGCTCTGCATCATTGGGGTTTTCTTTTAGAGTGGATATAAACCATTGGCTAGCACGCATTGACATTGTTCCAGAGTTAAAATTGCATTATATCTCTGAATGAACAAGCTTTCTAGTTGACTAGCCATGATTGTTTAAGGTTCTGTCACAAAAACTTTTAAAATCTAAAAACGAGTATTCTCCGGGCGAGCTTAGGCAGCTAGGGTATTGAATTGCTTAAAGATTGTCATATTGTCGGAATTCTGATGTTAATTTTTTCGTAACATATACTGCGCGCGGGCACAAAATGCGCTTTTAACCTATTGACACTTCAGAACAAAGGAGCATCATATTGTGATCTTAAATTGCAACGGAATGTTGATGCTAAGGGTTGTGTTATCAGGCGAATCGCAGGCTCAATTAAAAGATTTACAGCAAAATCATATTCATCCCCTTATTCGGCGACGAGCGCTTGTTTTGCAACTGGTAGTGGGTTTAATTAACCCTGTGAATTTGTCTATAGCCTACTGTACATATAGATTTTAGCGCACCTCAACGGAATAGCCTAGAATTATATTCTTTGGGATGATGAAATGGCTAAACGTCAACGACAGCAAGGGATCCCGACTGAATTGACAGTCGCAGTTCGAGGAATTTGTCTTGCCTCACCTGACTGTTGGTAAGCGGGGACCTGTATCCAAACTATAATTATACAGGTCATTTGGTTATATACTGAAATTTTTGTATATTGGCTGCCAATGGAAAGAGCTGCCCATTGAAAAAGATGAATCAGGACGTCCCGAGATTCACTACACACGCATTTAAAGTGTTTTTCGACGATGGGAATCGGACGGCTGCATGAATGCTATTTTTGTTGGGTCTGTCCTTAAACTTCACCAAAATGATCTGCTGAATATCAGCGTAATCCATGGCGATGGGACGACAACATCCG
>Ga0247843_1006610_pt1 | contig 14973 bp, 16 predicted proteins | sample LaCruzMarch2017__FD_192420 | JGI IMG/M metagenome (GOLD analysis project Ga0247843, IMG submission 192420) | Freshwater microbial communities from meromictic Lake La Cruz, Castile-La Mancha, Spain - LaCruzMarch2017_8m | ecosystem: Environmental > Aquatic > Freshwater > Lake | place: Spain... | reverse complement strand
ACCGTTAGGCCACGCTCTTTGATCGCTTGAAGTTGTGCACCGCGGGCAATCACTGAAATTTCATGCTTTCCGGCGGCACAAAGGCGGGCGGCCAGATGACCGCCCACAGCGCCAGCACCATAAATACAGACTTTCATCGACTTGCATCCTTGACTTTACATAATATACATTATGCGGTTATTGCGTAGGGATAAATTGATCTTTAGCTCTTTATTTCAACTCGACTTGTTGACCTAATAACGGCACCATCGTGTTCCAGCCAAGCGCATGTTTAATGCGTAAACGCATCGCATCCGCAGCGTGTGGCTCCCCATGGTTCAAAAACACAGTATCGGGTGTGCGCTTGCAGGTTTGGAGCCAAGCCAGAATCTCTGTAGAGTCCGCATGCGCAGACAGTCCGTCGAGCGATACGACTTCGGCATTGACGGGAACATCTTCGCCGTAAATGCGAACAGTCCGCTCGCCAGCAACAATTCTCGCGCCCCTTGTCCCTCCGGCTTGATATCCGGCAAAAATGATCGTGTTGCGATGATTCGGCGCCAAAGTCTTGAGGTGATGCAGCACGCGTCCTCCTGTCGCCATACCGCTGGCCGAAATAATCACGGAGGGATAACGAATCAGATTAAGGGCTCTGGATTCCTCTTGGGTTTTGATCATCTTTGCAACATGGCCCAAGCCAGCGCACTCTCGAGTATCCAAGCGATGTTCTTGACAGTGTCGTTGATAAAGCGCTGTCGTATCGATCGCCATTGGGCTGTTAAGAAAAACGGGGAGATTCGGAATGGCTTTAGTCATTTTCAACCGATAAATGGCTAAGAGAATTTCCTGAGCGCGCCCCACCGCAAAGGATGGAATCAAGACAATTCCTCCACGTTCAGCCGTACGTTTGATCGCGTCACCTAGGGCATGTGTTGGATCGCCCGAGCCATGTATCCGATCGCCATAGGTGGATTCGGCAATAATGAAATCGGCATCTCCAATCGGAGCGGGAGCATGCATGACCGGATCATTGGGACGTCCTAAGTCTCCTGAAAACAGAAGTGTTTTGCCTTTTGCGGTTATTTCGGCCGAGCTTGCACCAAGGATATGCCCGGCTGGTTTGAGGCGTAATGAAATGCCCGGGGCAATAGGTGTCGCTTGATTGAATTCGATGGGCTTTAAAAGTCGAAGAGCCCTTTTGGCCTCTGAGATCGTATAAAGAGGCAGCGCAAGCTCGTGCTTGGTCGTGTGATGACGATTGGCAAAGTCAGCCTCCTCTTGTTGGAGTTTGGCACTATCCAAAAGCAGAATATGACACAAATCAATCGTTGCCGGCGTCGCATAAATAGGGCCCCGATAGCCCTGATTGACAAGTAAAGGCAAGGCACCCGAATGATCCAAATGTGCATGCGTCAGGACAACAGCATCTAGTTTTTGCGCATCGAACGGGAATGCCGTCCAATTCAGAGCCCGAAGATTCTTGTACCCTTGAAAGAGACCACAATCGATCAAAATTTGCTTGTCTTCAGAACTCAACAGCGTTTTCGAGCCTGTGACCGTACCGGCCGCACCCAGGAATGTGAGTTTCATTTTGTTGCCTTTTATCGACCTTCAAATTTAGGTTTCCGTTTTTCTGCAAAAGCTTGGACTGCCTCCTTATGATCGTGGGTGGTTTGGACAAGCGCTTGTGAAGCGGCCGCCATATCGAGCGCCACTGGCAAGCTGACATGGTGAGAGTCGCGTATGAGCCGCTTGCTCATGCGAATCGAATGCACGGGATGCGTGGCGATTCGGTGAGCCATCGCACGTGCCTCATCCATCAACAGGGCATCATCGACGACCTTGGAGACCAGACCAATCCGAGCGGCCTCCTCTGCATCGACAAAGTCTCCTGTAAAAGTCATTTCATAGGCTTTTGATAGGCCGACCGCTTTGGGCAAAAACCACGCACCGCCATCGCCAGAGACTAATCCCATCCTTGCAAAACTTTCGCCAAACTTGGCACTGCGACCGGCAATTCGAATGTCACACATTGAGGCTAGATCACAGCCCGCACCAATGGCCGCGCCATTCACAGCCGCAATAATGGGCGCGTCTAACGTGTTGAGAGCGAGTGGAATACGCTGGATACCCGTTGTGTAATAAGCACGAATATCCACAGGTGATTTTTGAACTGTGGCGGTATTGCGGTCTTGCATGCGTTTAACATTTCCACCAGAGGAAAACCCCTCACCTGCACCCGTCAAAATCACACAGCCCACCGTCAAGTCCGCGTTGATTCGCGCGACGTAATCTACAATGGCATCCATGATGGCAGGAGACAAAGCGTTGCGCGTATCGGGTTCATTGAGGGTGAGAGTCACCACACCACCCTCTTGTTCGTATTTGACCGCTTCACTCATTATTTTCTCCTATTACAGTCCTAGTACAGCATCTGAAATTTGTTTTAATGGGTCTGTCTCCATCATACCGAATCGCCGGTTAAGATGCGTCAGGTTTATGCGTAAAGGAAACTGAATGAGCCACTTCGATGACTATGGGAAACTAGTGCTTCGTTTGTCAGTAGGTATCTTGATGTTGATGCATGGTTTGCACAAGATGATGAACGGCATTGCTGGAATCTCAGCCTTAGTGCAGGCCAATGGCTGGCCAGCCTGGGTGTCTTATGGGGTGTTTGTCGGCGAAATCATCGCCCCCGTTCTCATCATCATTGGTTTTCTGACACGTCCAAGTGCACTCGTATTGGTGCTCAACATGATCGTTGCTGTGTATCTCTCTCATACGCACCAACTCTTTCATCTGACAAAAACGGGTGGATGGCTGTTGGAGTTACAAGGTTTGTATTTATTTGGCGCACTCTCGATTGCGCTGCTCGGTGCGGGTCGTTTCAGTGTTGGTGGACTCAAGGGCCGCCTTAATTAAGTTGTCCTCTTAGCGGGCGACCCCAAATCTTGCTTTGATATCTGCCATTTCTTTTGCATACTCCAAGCGAGTTTGCGCAAGACAGACTTCCTGATCAATTTGGGGTAATGTTTTGCACATGTCTACAGCCACTTGTTGAGCGGCAACAGATTCTTTCCGAGCAGTTTCGTACTTTTGCTCTGGTGTGACGTCTTCTTGTGTCCAGCGCGCGGGCTCTGCGGGTCGCTCATCAGGCCAAATAATGACGGGAGGCGGAGGTAATGGAAGGCTGCGTTGTGCGTGGCTGATGCCTCCTAGACTCCATCCACACAAAACAACAAAGAAAGATAACGTCACAATCCAGGATTTTTCGTATGGTTTAGTCATGTGATTCCCCGTTGAGAGCGATAAATTGTTAATCTCAAATCCATAAGCAATCCAAACACTTTTTATTTTTTTTATGATTGATCTCTGGGGCGAGGCCCGTGATGCCAATGTTCAATAAAATACTTCGTTTACTGAGCGCCCTGCTACTTTTGTTGCCCTTTGGTACATCATACGCTCAACTCAAGCCTGGACAAGACGCGCCTGCGTTTGTACTTGACGCTGCATTGGCCGGTCAAGCTTACCGATTTTCTTTAGAGGATAAATTAAAAAAAGGGCCTGTGGTCGTGTATTTCTATCCTAAAGCCTTTACGAGTGGTTGCTCCATTGAGGCCAATCTTTTTGCTGAGGCGTCTGAAGAATTTGCAAAATACGGGGCCACGGTTGTGGGTGTTTCGGGCGATGACATTGCTACATTGGAAAAGTTTTCACTTGGACCGTGCGGCGGCAAATTTGCTGTAGCTTCTGATGCAAAGCGCTCAGTGATGCGCGCGTATGAGGCGACTCTTTTTTTTACTTCCAGTATGGCGAGTCGAATTTCATACGTCGTGACACCTGACTCTAAAATTTATTTTGTACATAGCAGTTTGAACCCTGATCTACATGTGAGTAGCACACTGGCGGCTGTCAAGCGCTGGCATACAAGGTAACGTGAGATGACGACACTTTGTTGGTTTAGAACGGATTTACGACTGAGTGATCAGCCCGCTCTCACTGCCGCCCTGGCTCAGTCTGATGCGCTTGGCTTGTTCATTATTTCACCGACGCAATGGGCTGAGCACGCAGACTCTCCACATAAAGTGGACTTTTGGTTGCGTGCGTTACGCGCCCTGTCTATCTCATTGGCCCCGCTCAATGTTCCGCTCAAAATTCTCACTGTGCCCCTGTGGCGCGATGTGCCACAAGCCTTGTTGTCATTTTGTCAGCAGCATGCGGTGAAGCAGGTGCATTGCAATCGAGAATTTGGCATCAATGAGCGCCGCCGAGATCGCGCCTCCTATGCACTGTTAGCCGAGCACGGCATATCCCTCGTCGGTCACCATGGTAATACCTTGCTTGTACCTGGAACTGTCAAAACGGGCTCGGAAAATTACTACCGTGTTTTTACGCCTTTTTCAAAAGCCTGTCGTGAAAAGCTTCGGGTATCACCCCACCATCCCTTACCGATTCCGCAGCCTCAAGCAACAATCTCAACCCTTGCGTCAGATCCGATTCCGGATCGTCTGTCTGGTTGGAGCCCTTCGACCCAGGCGATCGTTTCCGGCTGGCCCGCAAGTGAACAAGTCGCCCTGGATAGGTTGGCACATTTTGCGGATGAGCGGATGTCGCATTACAAACGCGATCGAGACTTCCCTGCGATCCCGGGTACAAGTACGCTATCGCCCTATCTCGCGTCTGGCTTGATTTCAGCTGCGCAATGCTGGCAGCAAGCCTTGCGACTGAATCATGGTGAGCTTGGCACCGGTCAAGAAGGCATCACGACCTGGATGAATGAACTGTTATGGCGAGAGTTTTATCAACATTTATTGCATGGATACCCTTCTCTCTCGATGCATCAGCCGATGAGGGCAGAGACCCATGCGGTCCAATGGCGCAACGCGCCGACTGATTTTGAGGCCTGGTGTCAAGCTAAAACAGGTGTCCCCATTGTCGATGCGGCCATGCGACAACTTGTTCAAACCGGTTGGATGCATAATCGCTTACGCATGGTGGTCGCGATGTATCTAACCAAAAATTTATTGATTGATTGGCGTCTGGGCGAACGATTTTTTATGCAGCACCTGATTGATGGTGAGCTTGCCGCCAATAATGGTGGTTGGCAATGGAGTGCTTCTACTGGGGCCGATTCTGCGCCCTATTTTCGCGTCTTTAATCCCATCAGCCAATCAGAAAAATTTGATCCTGAGGGGGCATTTATTCGTCACTGGTTGCCAGAGCTCGCTTCTCTTTCCAACAAAGAGATTCATGATCCGACTCCAGTGTCGCGTCAGGCACTCAATTATCCCAATCAAATTGTCGATCTTCGCAGTAGTCGGGTACGTGCGATCGAAGCCTTTTCCTCACTTCGCTAAGGACATCATCATGACTTTACCCGTCATCAGCCTACATACCATCACAGGCGATGAAATGCCATTGAGTTCGTATGCAGGAAATGTGCTCTTGATTGTCAATGTCGCTTCAAAATGCGGTTTTACAAAGCAGTACAGTGGCTTGCAAGGGCTGCATGAGGAGTTTGCTTCGCAAGGCTTGGTCGTGATGGGTTTTCCATGCAATCAATTCGGACATCAGGAACCCGGCGATGACAAGGATATTCAGAGCTTTTGCACCTTAAATTATGGTGTGAGTTTTCCGATGTTTGCCAAAATTGAGGTCAATGGTCCGCAAGCCGATCCCTTGTATCAATGGCTTAAAAATAGTCGTCCTGGTCTGCTGGGCACAGAGGCCATCAAATGGAATTTCACAAAATTTCTGGTAGCTAGAGATGGTGAAGTGATCAAACGCTTTGCACCCAATACTGCGCCAGAAGACCTTCGTGACAATATCAAGGATGCCCTAAGATTCTGACGGCTCATTTCATGCGGTTTTTACTATTAGGGAGTGTCCTAGTCACTTTGCTAGGATGCTCAGACTCGGATGCACCTGCGAAAGAGAATCAAGCCGTTGCCAAGCTTGCGGTCAAAACAAATAAAGCCTCTTGGGCTTCAACATCGAACTTTTCACGTGGGCCTCAATATCGAATCTTGAGCCAAACGCTGACCAAACCTAATTGTTCGGGTGAGGAATGTCCTTCGATCACGTTTAAACGACTAAGTTTTGAAGCGCATCCGCGATTCAATGCCTTTCTTGTACGTTCACAGCTCGAAATTGCGTTGATAGATGTCAGCCAAGGCCAAACATTCATCAATCTGGGTGATTTGGCAAAGGTTTTTTGGAAAACCGCGGGCGATCGTGACGAAATCGTTCTGAGCGCTGAGGTCCTAAGAGATACGGCTTCCATGGTAGTCGCTGAGATCCATAGCTATGCCTATACGGGTGGTGCGCATGGGATGTCAACCGCCATGTATCTGAACTGGTCCCCCAGTCTGGACAAGATCTTTACGCTGAACGATTTTGTCCTACCAGGGCGCATGAACGGTTTCCAAGAGGTGCTTAAAAAGAAGCATGCCCAGTGGCTTAAGGATAACGAGTTTGCCCAGGCCGATCTTGCCGCTTATCTTGAAACATGGCCTTTTGAATTCTCGGACAATGCCGCGCTGATGCAGGATGGTATCGGTGTGACCTATGGTCACTACGTCTTGGGACCTTACGCGTTAGGCATGCCTACAATTTTGGTGCCCTACTCTGAGCTTAAAGGCATCATCAATAGAGGTTTATTGAAAAGACTGCGGGTTCAGGGCTAGTTTTTGGCTTTTCGACTCTCTGCAATCTTTTCAAGTGAGGTGGCCATGGATCTGCGGCCTTCAGACTTCGCTGTTTCTATCGCATTTTGCGCTTTGAAATTTGAGAGCAAGGGGTCTGCTCCCGCTCTAATCAATGCTTGAACTGTATCAACATCTCCTGAGCGCACCGCTGAAATTAACGGTGTATCGCCATCTGGAGAGTGTTGATTAACCTGAGCACCCTTGCTAATCAACAAAGACACTATTTTTGAGTGGCCCTTAATCGCTGCGTAATGCAGTGCGGACCACCCGGTTTGGTTGACGTTGGCGTTCTTTGATAAGAGTTGCTGTGTGCGCGGGAGGTCCCCAACAAGCGCGGTATACATCAGGGGTGTTTCGTTGTGCGAATTGGGTAAATTGACATCGATTTTTGGGCTGGCCAACAGCACATCAAAGGCTTTCCAGGAGTTTTCTCTGGCCGCTAAGGTGAGAGGTGTTTGCTGATTAGGACTTTTCCTATTGGGATCCATGCCACTGCGGAGTAAATCCCTGAGCTGTTGATCGCGATCATTGATGATATAAAACCAAAAATCTTTCGGATCAGCGGCCTTCGCGGGATTCAATACAGCAAATCCCAGAATGCCTGTCAGTAGCATCAGTATGAGTGTTTTGCCTGTGCAAAATCTGAGACGTGAGAAGTATAAATTCATAACCGGATCGCTTAAAATAATAAATTGTTTAAATACAATAAGTTATAAGGCTAATATAAATTATTTATTATGCTAATGACTTTAAGTATTTAACATTAAATAATATACATTAAATTAATTCTTTAACTTATTAAATAAATTGAAAAAATTGTTAGTTGATGCCTCTTCGATCTCTTGAGTCGTGGTCGACCGTAACGTCGCGATCATTTCTGCCACATGAATGACTTTTGAGGGGTCGTTGAGTTTGCCACGGTGCGGCACAGGGGCAAGATAGGGTGAGTCTGTTTCAATCAAAATTCGATCCAAAGGCATACGACGCGCGACCTCTTGGAGCTCGGTGGCCTTCTTGAAGGTCACAATACCCGAAAAAGAGATATAAAAACCAAGATCCATCGAAGCTTGCGCGACCTCCCAGGACTCTGTAAAGCAATGCATGACACCTCGAGCCTCTTGAGCGCCCTCTTCTTTCATAATATCGAGGGTATCTTGAGACGAGGAGCGGGTGTGGATAATAAGGGGTAGTTGAGTGTGTCTTGCCGCTCTGATGTGTCGACGAAACCGCTCGCGCTGCCAAGAGAGATCTCCTGTCAGGCGAAAATAATCCAGCCCTGTTTCACCGATGGCGATGACTTTTGGGTGGATGCTGCGTTCGATCAGATCCTCGACAGTGGGCTCGATGGTGTCTTCATAGTCTGGATGGACACCCACAGACGCATAGAGCTCGTCGTGTTGTTCGACCAGCTTGAGCAAACCAGGCCAATCCGGAAGATTCACACTCACGCATAGTGCTCGCCCGACGCCGTTGTTTTTCATGCGCTCCAAAATGTCGGGCATTTGGGCGGCAAGTTCAGGAAAATTGACATGGCAATGAGAATCGACAAACATTATTTTATCCGGATGCTTTTATTTGGCAAGACTGCAATAGTCTTTGCAGGACCGCCTGAGCAAATAGCTTGGCATTCAAGGGGTGACCCGCTACGCGTTTTTGCTCATTGAGCCACGTGCTGAGTTGCGCCAAGGAGACGGTGCGCTCGGGCTTAGCGATCGCTTGGAGTTGATCTTGCATAGAGGGATAGTAGCGACATGGCAGACCATGGGCATTGAGATTGAGATCAATGCAGAGGCGTTGAAGTGCATCGAGCCAAGTTTTGGGGCTTGATTTAGCGAGTTTGTCTGCGACAGCACCTGTATCAATGCTACGGTTTTGTACCAAGCTAATCAGAAGATCCTCAATCCAATCAGGACAAGGGCTACTTTCATTTTCTGATTGTTGTTTGGCTAAAAGCGGTGCTCCTCCGGCTGCAGCCAGCCACGCATCCGCATGCTTGACGCCATTGACGTTTAACCATTGTCTGGCAGAGTCCATGCTTGGGGTCGCGAGCGGCAGACGTCTGCAGCGCGATAAAAGCGTCGGTAGAAGCCGATCAGGTGCATCGGCCACCAGCAAAAAGATGGTTGAAGGTGGTGGTTCTTCGAGGACTTTAAGTAACGTATTGCCAGAAATTGTTGTGAGCGACTCTGCAGGATAAATCAAGGCGACACGCCAGCCGCCACGGTGGGTGGCATTGTTGAACCAAGGTTCAAGCGAGCGAATTTGTTCAACGCGAATATCTTTTGAAGGGGCGCGCTTAGTCGCACCACCGGGCTCGGGGGCGGAGACTTCCTCGGCCATCCCATTCTCATCCTCGGCGCCAAGCTCAGCGCCTTCATCGACGGCCACGGCTTCTGGACGGATCCGCTTAAGGTCTGGATGATTGCCTTTGGCAACCCAGCCACAGGCCGGGCACAGTCCGCAAGCAAGGCCTTGACGAGGCGATTCGCAAAGTAGCGAGGCGGCTGCCGCAAAGGCAAACTGACGCTTCCCGATCCCAGCAAGCCCGTGAATGAGCCAAGCATGCGCAAAGCGCTCTTTGGCGTCAAGCCAATCGCGTGCGATATCCGTGTGCCAAGGTAAAAATTGAGCTTGCATCAGACGGGTTGGCTCCGCGCGATCAACGCATCCAGTTTCTGAGTCAAAGACAGACGGATATCCTCGATGGAGGCGGTGGCATCCACCACAAAAAAGCGCTCGGGATGTTTGGCGGCCCGAGCGAGATAGACCGCACGTGTGCGCAAGAAAAAAGTATCCGCTTCTTGTTCGAACCGATCTTTTTCACGCGTACGATCTAGGCGTTCTCGTGCAATCTCGAGTGGCACATCAAAAAGCCAAGTGCAGTCAGGCTGTAAATGCGGGTGAACCCATTGTTCAAGCGTGGCGATGCGTTCTGTGCCCAGTTCACGACCTCCTCCCTGGTAAGCAAAGGTCGCATCCGTAAAGCGATCGCATACCACCCAGGCACCCGCCTCAAGAGCGGGCTCGATGATCTCTTTTAGATGTTGCGCACGCGCGGCGAACATGAGCAAGGTTTCGCACTCTAAACTCATCGGTTCGTGCAATAGAAGCGCTCGGAGCTTTTCTCCCAATGCAGTTCCCCCAGGCTCGCGCGTCGAGATCACGGTGATGCCTTTCGCCCTAAGTTGTTCGACGGCCCAATCGACATGGGTGCTTTTGCCCGCTCCATCGACGCCCTCCAAGGTGAGAAAAAGACCGCGATGACGTTGACTCATGGTTTGCGCCCTAAGATGTATTTGGACACATTTTTATTGTGCTCTGGGAGTGTTCGCGCAAAGGCGCTATTGCCGTCACCTTTTGATACGAAATAAAGAAATTCGTGCTTTTCCGGATTGAGTGCGGCCTGAAGGGAAGCGAGTCCAACGCTAGAAATAGGACTCACCGGTAAACCCCCGCGGGTATAGGTATTCCAGGCGTGATCTGTCTGAAGATCTTTTTTACGAATTCTTCCGTCAAAAGCCTCTCCCATGCCATAAATGACTGTGGGATCTGTCTGAAGTGGCATATTTAGACGGAGTCTATTGATAAAAACACCGGCAATGCGCGCACGATCCGAGGCTTTCCCGGTTTCTTTTTCAACGATGGAGGCCAGAATCAACGCTTGGTAGGCGGAGCGCAGGGGCAAGTCGTCTTGTCGTGCAGCCCAAGCTTTGTCAAGAATGAGTTGCTGCGCACGGGCTGCGCGTTGCAGGATCTCAAGATCCGTTGTGCCAATCGGAAAAATATATGTATCCGGAAAAAATAAACCTTCGGCATAAGGTGCATCGAGGCCGAGTTGCGTCAGGAGCTCTTTATCTGACACGCCTTGAAGGCTTTGCTTGAGATCCGAATGTTGAGCCAGCGCAGCGCGGATTTGACGTAAATTCCAGCCCTCAACGAGTGTGAGTTGACGCGAAGTGATGTCACCTTGTGCCATTCTGCGTAAGATCCGCAGTGGGCTGTCGCCCTGAATCAGTTGGTATCCCCCAGCTTTGATTTTCGTGTCCAATTCAGTCAGCCGCGCCATGAGGACAAAGGCCGCCGGGCTGAGGGTCACGCCCGCTTGATTGATTTGAGCCGCAATACTGGCTGGGGTAGCCCCCTTGGGAACCAAAATATCGAGTTTGGGTTGAGGTAAAGACAGGGGTTGGTTGACCCAGTAGTAGACTGCACCCATTGCAAAGGCAATGGCTACGATCAAAGGCAAGACCACATAGAGGAATAGTTTATTGACGGCGCTCATAAGAGTGACAGTTTAATATGAGGCAGGGGTTTTCAAAACCAACCCCTTCAATTTTGCCTGTATCTTGTTTGTTTTGTTTAAAAGTGATCGTGCTTCGAGGCCTTATGCATCCGTTTCTTCATTCTTCTGCTGGTCAAACTGCGTCGACTCAGGCCCCTGTTTCCGTATTTCCTCTGCCCCTGTTAGGTGTTTTTGAGGCAAAAGGACAAGATGCGTTGACTTTTTTGCAGGGTCAGTTGACCAACGACATTGTGGCACCAGGTATTGGTCAATCCCGGTTGGCGGGGTATTGCACGGCGCAAGGCCGGTTGCTTTCGACCATGGTGCTTGGGCAAGCACCCAGCCCCGATGAGGTGCCTCTTGTACGTGGCTTGATGCGCCAAGACATCTTAGCGAGTGTTTTAAAGCGCTTGTCGATGTTTGTGATGCGCTCTAAGGTTGTTATAAAACAGGCCGAACTCGAGGTCGTCGGAGTGGCGGCTTTACACGCAGAAATCCCTTCCTTGTCGACCGCACTCGGACATCCCCTGCCACAAAATGCTTGGGAAACGTTTCATACTTCAACGGGTACATGGATCGCAGTCCCTGAGCGTATGCACGCAGCCACGGAGGCAGCTCGCGCCAGCCGTTGGTGGTGGATAGCAGGACCAGAACAACAAGTCGCCTGCGACAAACTTGGACTGAATTGGACTCTAGGGCCCCCTGCACTCTGGGAGACTCAGGACATACAGTCAGGTTTTCCCTGGATTGAGTCGCTGACACAGGATCTTTTTATCCCTCAGACACTGAACCTCGAGCTCATTGAGGGCGTGAGTTTCACTAAGGGCTGTTACCCGGGCCAGGAAATTGTGGCGCGCAGCCACTATCGCGGTACCGTCAAAAAACGCATGGCGTTAGGTAAGGTGACTGCCGATACGGATCTCGCACTTTTGCCAGGGTCGGATATTTTTGAAGCCAGTGACAGCGACCAAGCATGCGGTCGCTTGATTAATGTTGCGAAGCTCGACATGGGCTCCGCATCCACGCAGTGGGTGCTCTTCGAAACAACATTCGATGCCTATGACCGACAACAGCTGAGAGCTTCTGCGCCAAATGGTCCTGTCATAGAAACCGTTGCACTGCCCTATCCGACCCGAGAATCAGCATCCGGGTCTTGAGGTGTATGGTTGCTCTCAGTCCTTGCGTTTGATGAGATTAACGATGCTGGAAAAATCTAGCTGACCATGGCCTTGGCTGCTATGCAAAGCGAAGAGATTTCTAGCCAACTCGCCTAGCGCGATCACCGAGCCTGTACTGATCGCGGCTTCTGAAGCAAGCCCAAGGTCTTTGAGCATCAAGTCCACCCCAAACCCACCGGCGTAGCCTTTCGCAGCCGGCACGTTTTCCAGCACGCCAGGCCAAGGATTGTATTTTTCGATTGACCAGTTACACCCTGAACTTTTGGTAATAATTTCCGAAAGTACCTTTGGGTCCAGGCCGTTTGCAACGCCCAGTGCAAGCGCCTCAGCGGTCCCCGCCATGGCGATGCCAAGCAGCATATTGTTTGCAATTTTGGCGACTTGACCTGCACCCGCCGCGCCAGCGTGGAAAATATTTTTACCCATTTTTTCGAGCAGGGGGCGCGCTCGAGCGAGATCCTCAGCATTGCCACCAACGATAAACGTGAGTGTTCCGGCGATCGCTCCTCCCGTTCCACCGGAAACAGGTGCGTCAATCATTCTCAGCCCAAGCTCAGAGGCGGCATGCGCGACTCGACGCGCGCTGTCGGCGGCAATCGTACTGCAATCGATCACCAACGCTGTGGGTGGACAGTGCTTGAGCAATCCGTTATCACCAAGATATAGACTCTCGACATGTTTGCTTGCTGGCAGCATTGTGATGACAAACTCGGCATTTTCGACGGCATGAGCGGCCGACGTGGCGCCATGAGCACCCTGCTCTGTCAAGGTCAGTACAGATTTCGCCACCAGATCAAAGACGGTGACTTGATGGCCAGCTTTTAACAAGTTAGAGGCCATCGGACCGCCCATATTGCCCAAACCGATAAATGCAATTTTGCTCATGTTGTGTCTCCAAGGCGATGCAAAGGATGTTGTTCAGAAGGGAAAGGAAGTGAAAAGAATTTTTTAACCCAGTCCTCATCGGCTTGCGCAAGCGTTGGAGGATCCCATTTTGGTTGTTTGTCTTTATCGATCAGTAATGCGCGAATGCCTTCAGCAAAGTCGCCATGTGCAGCAGCCATCAGCCCTGCCAGCCACTCCACGCGATAAACATCAGCTAACGAGAGTAATTGGTTGTGCTCAAGCAAAGCAAAGGTTAGACGCGCTGAGCCCGGTGAGCCCGCCGCGAATGTTTTCGCGGCACGCTGAAGCCATGGATCTTGATGATCCGCGAGCTGCAAAATGTTCTGTGCAATTCTGTCGAGATCTGTTCCACCACAACATTGACGAATCAGTGCGAAATGTTCTTGCAAAGGCTTGATCGAGGGATCAGGCGCACAGGCGTGTTGCAAGATTAAAAGATGCAGACGATCATGATTGCGCGAGAGGGATTTCTTTTGATCCTCTGAGAGTGCGGCATCGCTCAACTCAGCCACAGGTTCCCAAGTTTCAGCGCAAAGTGTTTCTATCAGTGTGTTGAGTGAGTCACGTCGTAGGTGATAATCGGCCATGCCAGCAAAAAGAGCATCGTTGGCACCGAGTTGAGCGCCCGTCAGTCCAAGAAATAAACCCGCACGACCAGGAATCCGATTCAGAAGCCACGTTCCGCCCACATCTGGAAATAAACCAATCGAAATTTCTGGCATCGCCATGCGCGTGGTCTCCGTGACAACGCGATGGCTCGCACCCATCATGAGCCCCATTCCTCCTCCCATCACAATGCCGTCTCCCCATACCAAAATGGGTTTGGGGAAGGTGTGAATCCGATAGTCGAGCGCATACTCTTCAGCGAAAAAAGTCGCGGCATAATGGTTGTCGAGGGGATGACCTGAGACGTTTTCTTTCATACTGTGATGCAAGGAGTGCAGATCCCCCCCCGCGCAGAAGGCCTTATCACCGGTGCCTTTGAGGATGACGAGCGCAATGTTTGGATCTCGTGCCCAAGTTTCTAATTGGTGACTCAGTTGTCGCGTCATCTCCAAGGAAAGACCATTGAGTGTTTTAGGCGCATTCAGTTGCGCAATACCAATGTTGCAGCCTCCAACACACCGGAGTTCCTCAACGATCACTAAATCTTGTGAGCCTGTTGTCATTTCAATTCTCCATTCTTTTCTAGGCAATGGCGCGCAATAATGATGCGCATAATCTCGTTGGTGCCTTCTAGGATCTGGTGCACACGTGTGTCGCGCACCAGTCTCTCGATTGGGTAGTCCTTAAGGTAGCCATAGCCACCCAATAATTGTTGCGCATCCAGGCAAACATTAAAGCCGGCGTCTGTCGCAAAACGTTTTGCCATGGCACAGTAGCTTGACGCATCGGTGGCGCCCGCATCGAGTTTGCATGCGGCAAGTCTCACCATTTGTCGGGCTGCAACGGTGTTGGTCACCATGTCCGCAAATTTAAATTGCAGCGCCTGAAAGCTTGTGAGAGGTTGATTGAATTGCTTGCGATGTTGCATGTAGTGACGGGCCGTATCGATGGCCCCTTGCGCGGCACCGACTGAGCAGGTCGCAATATTGATTCGACCACCATCGAGACCTCGCATCGCAATTTTGAAGCCCTCGCCCTCTAGTCCCAGAAGATTCTCACACGGAACATGGACGTTTTCAAAGGTGACGGATCGTGTGCTTTGGCTATTCCAGCCCATTTTGCGTTCTTTGCGTCCGTAGGTAATGCCAGGAGAGTTGCTTGGAACAGCAAACGCTGAAATGCCACTTGCACCCGCAGCACCGGTACGCGCCATGACAATGAGGAGATCGGTTTCACCTGCACCGGAGATAAAAGCTTTGGCGCCATTGAGGACGTATTGTCCTTGTTCAAGCTTGGCTGAGGTACGTAAAGAAGC
>Ga0247843_1006609_pt1 | contig 14973 bp, 12 predicted proteins | sample LaCruzMarch2017__FD_192420 | JGI IMG/M metagenome (GOLD analysis project Ga0247843, IMG submission 192420) | Freshwater microbial communities from meromictic Lake La Cruz, Castile-La Mancha, Spain - LaCruzMarch2017_8m | ecosystem: Environmental > Aquatic > Freshwater > Lake | place: Spain... | reverse complement strand
ATAGGTTTCCTACGTGTAACCTGAATGTAAATTCATGGGGGCGAGTGACATAGGCGCCATGGTATCGTATATATTTACGTACCGCGATAGTAGGACGATACGTATGCTATGATGTGATGTACATAACTAGGTAGTGCACCAAACGTTATGGAGAAGAGTAGAGAATCTTCTCGTTATTAGAAAGGACTTCTTCCTGTATAAAATTGTCCCAAGAGTGGCGCGCTCGATTATTACGTCGAGCGTCGCGACGACGATGCGAATGATCGTATTGTCGTGTGTACTGATCGGATGGATTTAAAGATTCGTCGGCAGACCAAATGTTTAGGATATGCGCGCCTTCTCATTCGTGCCGATGCATGCGCGCGAAGATACGCACGTGCATTCAGCACTCTTTTTGTAGTATAAAATAACACACAATTTTACTTTCGTATTTTTGTCATTATCATCATCGATTCATTCTGCTGAATCGATGTGTAGTTCTTAGAGTAGTTTCCTGCCTAGGACAGTGTGCCAAAGGAGCAGTCTCCCTCTCGCAATTATTTCATGGAGACAGGTTCTTGTCGTGTGGGATTGTCATTGGGTAAGAGTGGTTCGAAGTCATCGTCAATGGAATGTAGAAGTGCCTTGCGAACTCGTTGATGATTTCTCAAATCATGATCTTGTGCGGCACCAATGAAGTCATCAACAAAACGTCGGCATAGGCCAGAGGTTGTTGTGATGTGGGTAGCGACGGGTCTCGGGTAAGGCCAAGGAAGGGTGGTGTTACCAAGGGACTTAGAGTTGTGGCGCTGAGGCCTGACGGAGTTACCAAGGGACACGGTAGTGATGGGTCTCGGGTAGGGCCAATGGGAGACGGCGTTACCAGGAGACTTGTAGATGTGGCGCTGGTAAGGCCTGACGGCGTTACCAAGGGACACGTAAGGTCTGAAGACGTTACCATGGGACATGATGGAGGTGGTGAAGGGATGGACTCTGCCAGATCGTCAAGGTGGTGAGGTGGCATGTCCACGTTGGAGTTTAGCCGCTCATTGGCCAGGTCTGCGATTGTTTCAGTCGCTGTCGAAAAAATGGGTGGGCTGTTGGACCACCCCATGGGCAATACCAACGGGAATGCCACAAGCAGTTCCTCTCCCGGCAATGTTGGGAATACCACCCCCAACTTGGGAATGTCATCAATGTTAAGGGCGATCCGATAAAACCCATCACTAATGTCAATTTTGTGAGTTCTACTACTAACATGAAGAGGATGAATAAGGTATCCGTCGCGCGAGGAACAATTTTGCGTGGTCTCTGAGCTGCGTTGGATCCAATTCAACCCGTCTAAAATAGCACAATGCACTTCAAGTCTCCATCACTGCTCAAAACATCAGTAGTTTCTCGATGACCATGTATCTAATACGACCATTCGAATCGCAATGACGGTTATCCGATGCAACAGTCTGGTGGCATCATCACCTCTACAGGTCATGACACGCCGTTGTGCCTGACATCCTTGCCACAAACTATCCCACCGGTAGACAAGTCGTCAATGAAAGTGGAGCAACAAGATTTGCAGACGCAATCTTTGAAGTAAAAACATATACCTTCTGCCCCACAAGTTATAATCACAACAACTGCAACATTAAGGGGGCATATTACTCTAATTGTAGTCAGCGATGATAATTTGAACATTTGCAGGGCTGAAAAATGGCCATAGTCGAAAACGACAAAAATTTCAATGATACCAAGTTGAAACCGTTCGTCGAGCGCTATCAATTAGTGGTATTATGTGACAATCAACAAATTATCAATTTTGACGACAACAGCCTCGGCAAGCCTTGACAATAACTTGATAATGTCAACAATTTACTACCAACAGCAGCCTCATTTCGCTGCGCTCCATTCGATGATGACGACGAGGATATTAATCTCGCTACGCTTAAGGTCTATTGAATTACTCTCTCGCCTCCCTGTGGTCTGCAACAACAACACCAACTATGATGCTGGTGTGCCACATCCTTCGGACCGAAGAAGGTGTTATGATGATACAATATCATTTTCTGCCGTCGCAAAGGCTGTCCAGGATCCGTCGATTCGACATACCTCTCCGTCGTCGCTATTGTGGGCATGAGCGATATCCGCTCGATGTATTCGTATGCTCCTACCAACGGGAATTATTACACCAGATCCAAATGGTATCCAGAGAATGTCTGGTATTAGTCTCCCGAGCATTGTCCCGGTGGTGAGAGGGTTCGTGTTTAGACGACAATCCGAATTGACAAAGCCTAGGGCATCATTCTCTCCGTCATAAGAGGTAGATGCCGGCTCGAGTTTGGCTCTAATTGTAAACGGAAGAATTTTCTGCTTGCCTATCAAATTCTCTGCTTTGTCGTTCGGTATTGTCCCCAACGCCTGGAGAACGACTCTTCCATCGGACAACGATGTCTTCTTCAAATCAAATGTTGTGGCCGACAGTAATGTCGAAGAGAGTCCCGGCTGTTGCTGATTCTTATTCGCATCCGAGCTACTTCCTGACAAAAGAGGAATTCCCTGATTTCGTGCATCGTCCACGAGTGAAGCAGCGGCCCCCAAAACTGAATTCTGCACAAGTGATCTGAGTACCGTCCTTAAACCAAAATTAAACAAGTGAGATCGATTAATGTCGTCTTCATCAATGACTAATGAGTAATTTATATTTGACGGCCGAGCTCCAAGCATATAAAGTAATTGTCCAATTATCGACTGTAATGGATTCTGTCGACCTGACAATTGTACTAGCCACGCAATTACGAAGTAGAACCTCAGTCGCCAGAACAAGTAAGGCAGGAGTGGTATAATGAATGGGAGATACCCCAATTGTAAATTAGATGCGTTGACATCCCATCGTCGCAAACTCAGTAGGTTGAATCGTGATTTGCATCCTCGCGTGGATAAAGATACGTCATCAATTTGCCCACGAAGAAGATTGCGGTTCGACGACGCATGTATAGAAATCGATACATTGTCACATCGACGTAATAGTATGTATCGGACGACAAACACAATCGATTTTTCAAGCGCCGTTGAGAGATAAGGCTTGGTTGTCAAGATATTCTTCTTTGGATATGTTGTAGGAGTATTATTGGGAGTATTATCGGCTTTACCACGAGTGGTTTCCAGGCAGACACTACCAACGAACGAAGCAGGCGACGCATGTCGACGGAGATTGTTGTTAAGCAAAGGTGCGATCGGTGTGAATGCGGATGATGACGAGAGGATAACAAGTGAAACATAAGGCACCAGCATAGTAGTCTCTATTCTACTCTGTGGACATACGTACCATAGTGAAAGTAGGCTTCCCAGGAGCGGTTCCCGCCCTATTAAATGCCAATGCGCGACACGAATGCTCGTCGCGGTGAACGAATAGGGGATGTCGGACGGGGCGGAACGAAACGTGGAGTTTAAATGTCGGATGGGGCGGAACGACGACTACCTGATCCCAGTATAAATAATGATGCATACAGATGGCAGCGCGGCGGGGGTGGAGGCTGGAGGATTCTCAATAATGAGCTCCCTCACGGGAGGAGGGAGCGTGAGCGTTCACAGCGATGAGGATGATTCGACTGCCTCGCGGTTACGTGAGGGCCTGGCTATCAATATCAATAAATCTTTCGGCAGTAGCAGTACTGGCGTATCTTCGCGTAAAATCGCTAACGTTAGCCACAGCCCCCGGTCGGCGCAATCCTCGCATCATCCTCACTTCGGATCGTCGCCAATTGCACCTACGTCGTCATCGCGACAGCTTAATCAGGCAATAACCATTGAAAAAACACGATCGTTCACTTCTTCGTCTGATTACCAACAGCATAGAGCTATTTCAACGACACGGCGTTCGCCGAACTATCGCACCACGCCCAAACTACCGGGGGGGGCCAAATTGGTCATCTCGCCAAACAAAGGAAGTGGTCTTCTGGGTGCTACATCACAACATAGTTATCGATCGCCGAGCTTTCCTGGTCTGTCTCTTTCTAGCAGCATGGACAGTGGGGACGTCAGTAGGAAGAGTAATCGCGTGAGGACATCTAGTGTCGGAAGCTCCACGAATAACAACACGGTGGGTTACCGCGATGCATTTGCCCTATTAGATGATGGCAAATCAGAAACGGGGAGCGATAATAAACAACAACAACGCGAATGCATTGCAGTACCATCGAGTCCATCGCGTAAAGGCTTTCTGCGATCGCTCAGGGCATCAAGTACCGAGCGGTCCGGGGGTTTCTTAGCCATTGGAGATTATTCTCCACCGAGTCAGGGTGGTGACAGTAGAGTCAGTACCGGCATTGGAGAGTCCATGTTAACTGTCATTACCTCCCATAATGACGTCGCGATACCTCAATTTTCCATTAGTTCGGTTGGGGAGTCCCCAGTAAGCATCGCAACCACCTCTCCGGGGAAGACTGTTCGGACAGCATCGCCACTCCGTCATCCAAGTCCATCGAGGATGAAACAATCTATTGCTAACACTTGGAGTAAGGCAAAAGGTGTTAGGTCGAGGAGTCCAGCTCCGAGTAAAAATCTTTCGGTAATTGGTGACAGTGTCTTTAGGGGTAGGAGTCCGAACCCCTCTCGTCTTGTAAGTCAGACACTGATGGAGGATGAAAGAACAATAGATGTACGGCCGCCGGTGGGTGGCGGAGAAGGGATTACTGGTAGCAATGCTGATTTGCGACAATTTGAGGAAGAAGTATATTGTAATCCCGCTGGCAGGTCGGCGAGAAATCGCAGTCCCTCTCCCATTAGGAACATCTTTGGGGAAGATGGTGGATCATCCACCTCCGGCAGCAATCAGATTGGCGTTCCAAAATGGCGCATCCCGTCTTCGCCTGGACGAGTAAGGCGTAAACTCAAGCAGGTTTTAGCACTACCTAAATCATCCTCATTACGGGGGGCACAACCGTCACAGCAATCACAACAGCAGCAGGAGCAAATATTGCCTCCTCAATCACCGCAAGAGCTGCTTCGGGGGTGGGCGGTGGCTACCGATAGCTTTGAAGTTGACATTGATGTCGACGCTGAATCTCCTAAAGTAGTGATTATCGGTTCAGGCACCAAAGAGTTGTCGATAAGTGAGTCAGAACATAAGGGGCAGGAGGGGCATGAGGGGGATTATTTCATAAACAAATCATCATTCAATGTATTCGAGAGTATTGAGTTCTTGAAAGCTATGGGTGATAGCGTTAGCCAGGCGTCTGTGACGACCAATTACATACGCACGGGAGATTCATTCTTTGATGGGGAATTAGCAAGTGATCTCGATAGGGCGGTACATGTTTATTACGCTGGACTTGGGGCCATCCTGACTAGGATCAAGGAGTGGTCATTGGAGCGAGACGCTGATAGTGATGATGATGGTGATGAACTTCGCAAATTATCAGAACATGACATCTTGCAGGCAGTACACAATCCCGAGACGAATATTTTGCTGTTGGCGATCTCATCAATACTACTACGCGTTGGTAATGCTCACTTTCGTCTCGAGCAGTACGAGGACGCATGTCGGGTCTATACCAGTGCACAATCCTGCCGAATTATGCGCAATGAGGCCACAGAACTCGTCGATAAAGAAAGTATAGATATTCACATCGATGACGCCAAACTTAATGGGCGTATTTCAAACAACATGGCTTCTGCTCTGTCGAAACGTGGCTTGTATGACGAGGCGCGGTCTGAATATACCAAGGCATTGCAAATTAAACAGGGGACTCTGCAGATGATACACAAGGCCAGTAGCTCGGACAACTACGCTAAGATTGACATCGATAAGGATTTGATTGCGGACATCGCGTCGACTTTCCATAACATTGGGCTGTTGCGAATGAATTGCGGAGAACCACACAAGGCAGAGAAGGCTTACAAACAATCGCTCTCGTTACGAGTCAAGAAATTTGGGTTGGACGATCTTGGTGTCGGCACGTCGCTTTGTGCGTTGGGAGACTTGTACTTTCATAAGAAACAGTACGATGATGCCTTCCGCTCTTACAAGGAGTCGCTGCGAATATATAAACTGCATTTTGCCAAATCGGATCTCAAAACTGCTGATCATTATTACAACATTGGACTCGTATTCTACGCGAAAGGTCCGTACTTAAAAGCAAAGTCTGCTGTGGCAGAATGCTTAAGAATACGAAGGAATTTGCTGACATTGAATGATCGTTTGCCAGTCGCATCGGCGCTTTATTTACTTGGATTGATTGCAACTTCATTGGGAGAGTACGTTGAGGCCTTGTCTCTATTGCAGGAGACGCTTACCATTTTACAGCAATTACTTCCATGTAGTGATCACAGCAACGTACAGATAGCGTTAGGGATTGTGCATCAAAAGAGGAATGACTTCGAAAGTGCCATGTCCTGTTTTTCGGTTGCATTGGCAAGTAGATCACGCTGCCTTGGAAATGAACACCAATCGGTCTCTGATGTTTTGCTGGCGATAGGAGTTACCTACACAGAGGCAAATGAATACGATAAAGCTTTACAGACACTCAACATGGCTTTGCAAATACGAAAATCGTCGATTGGCTCTAGCATTGAAGTCGCAGAAACACTCAATGCAATGAGCCTAGTATATTTCAAACTAGGAGACAGTGCCAGTGCTGCAGAGTTGAGTGAGGAAGCCCTTGATGTGCTCAAAGTAGTGATAAGATTCGACCATTGTCTAGTTGGCAAGGTGTTGAAAAATGCTGGTGATTATTACCAAAATTGCAATGCGTATAACGATTCCTTAGATGCATACAGCGAGAGCCTCCGTGTATTAACATCATATTATGGAAAGGACCACGTTTTTCTTTCAGAGGTTTGGAATGAAATTGGCGTAACACAATTCAAGAATGGTGATTTTATGACAGCAAAACAGTCATTCACAGAGGTAAGTCGAGTACGACTATTCTCTCGTTTCCGTTTAACTTAAGATATTCCTCACTCACCCAAAATCGATTTCGTATCATGTATTTCTTAGGCATTGCGGCTAATGCGCCTTACTCAAAACGAAGTTAACAAATTAGCTATATTCCCTACTTTGAATCACCTTGGGCATGCATTATTCAAGATCAATGAGTTAGAACTTGCTGCTGAAACCTACATCGAATCGTTTAATATCCAAGTTAGTATTGTAACTGGGGTTGACAATGACGGGCTGAAAGAATTTGGTATAAAACTGAACATAATCAAAAATACAGTAGCCACAATGGAGCGGGAAGGAAAGGATGTTAGTGAGCTATCTGATTCTCTTGGAGGCATTGCGAGCATCCTTCGCTACCTTGGCCTTGTCATTCAAGAGCAGGGAGATTTTGAAGCAGCGTTATCTGCGAATAAACTCAGCTTAAGCGTCCGTTTATGCCAATCCTTTAAAGATCAATCTGCCATAGCTCTCGTTGCGGAGACAATTGCCATGTTTGAGTACAAACGGAACAACCTCGAAAGTGCAATGGATTATTTCAGTCAAGCACTCGAAGCGAAGAAAGTCTTCCAGGGAGAGTCGACAATCGATGTGGCGCGAACAGTGAACAATCTTGCCAACATTCATTTTTCGCTCGGAAACCTTGACGATGCGATGGAGCTATATCAAGAAGCGTTGGACATCAAGACGTGTTGTCTCGGCGATGACTCGGACGAAGTTGCGAACACTCTCAACAATATTGCCCATGTCCTCGTAAGTGCAGGAAGAGATCAGGAGGCTCTTGATGCATATCAGAAGGTTGTGACGATCAAACAAGATCGCTATGGAAATAGTCATGGTTCTGTGGCTTCATCCCTCGCAAGTGTGGGAGATATTTATATCAAACTTGGACAATTGGATGTTGCCATGACATACTTTGAGCAGTGCGTAAGAATACAAAAGTTGAATCATGAGCAATGCGATGAGCGTGTCTTGCAAAATTTGGGATCAATCTACGGAAAGTTGGGTGAATGGCAAAAGGCGGAGTCGACATTTCATCAAATTGTCGAGATTAAACGAGCAGCTCATGGTAACGACTGTCTGGACGTGGCACGGACTTTAGATCTTCTTGCAGTTTCCTACATAGAACAAGATCAATATCTGGAATCCGTTGAGCACTTGAAGGAGGCATTGCGTATTCGAAAAGTCTGCCTCGATGATGCGGACGATGAAATTTTGGCATCATTGAATAAACTTGTATTTGTATATGAATCATTAGAGATGACAGAGCAGATGTTAGCAATAAGAGCTGAGTTTGATGCAATGCAAACGAAGCGATGCACTGGTGAAATGCATAAAATAGAATAATCTGTCCGTGTCTTAACACAGGAGTACCTAATTTTACTCCTCTTTTCCAATGTTGTTACTACTTTGGCAATTTCGTTCTACGGATGCTACTAGAGATAGGGAGTCGTCGGCACTGTCGACAAAAGAAAAGACGAGGTCTCCCCAAAAAAAAGACGAGATTCTCTTTACGAGAAAAGACTCAAGCTTCCAGCTGGTCCGGTCGTTGACATGACGTGGCTTTCGGTCGTGCATGCACCAGGCAAGGGAATAACAGATTGCCTGACGTCGTCAACCTTTTGTGAGCCTGCACTAAACCTCGCATATGCTCCGGATATGCCTGAAGAGTCGCAGCAAGAGCAGCTACAGCAACAATCCTCTTTGCTCGTCTGTTCCCCAGTCGTCGCATCAATTCTTAACGACGAGAATACCACTCCGAGCCCAGGACGTGCACCACGTCTAACAACGGCGACGTTTGTGCCACCTTTGCGTATTAGGATGAGGGGGGGCGTCACGTCTAGTCCGGTCGGGGACAATCTTCGACTATCAACAATGACGCATGCACCCCAACTACGTATCCGGCCCTTCACCAGTCCTGGAGGAGGACACGTATCGTCGTCTCCTTCTCCCAAATTGGGTATGCGTATCCGCCCCGTTACATTGCTAAAGAAGTCAACGTTGCCGTCACCTCTGGCACGCAGGGGGGCGGCCGAACGGGCGTACCTGCAGGGGCAGTTACGTGCAGAGACGCTCCGTCGGCGAAAGCAGGAGGAGCATAATGCCGAGAGGAAGCTTCGAGAGAAGAATTCATCAACTTCTTATTTGGATAGTCAGATCGAAACGATGATTGAAAAGTTCAAGGTTGGCTTTTTTGAGGCTGATCATCCTCCTCAGCGCAAGGGAGCGCTGCATCCCTACAATGCTTCGCCCCCGACGATTCTTACGAAGTCGTTCAAGCGTAGTGTCAGTGCCGTATTAGATGATTTAGACAAGGGAATGACAGATTTAGATATTCCTGACACGAACGAAAGTTTGCTATTCTTTCCAAGTGGGGTGCCACTTTTAGGGCATAACGAGCATGCTGTCGGTGCGGACATCCGTTTGGCATCCGAGGAGTCATCTACCAATGACGAAGGTTTTTGGCAACTTGGCAATGATGATAGTGAAATGGCAATGAGTAGTAATCCATTGTCGAAGAAATTCATTACTCTCAGGCCAAAGACGAATGCTCCCTGTGATGTCACACCGACGCCCATTCATTCTGGGAATAGAGAGGATGTCACATCGACGCCAAATGATCCTGGGAGAGCCAAGGACGACTATCTCTCGTACTTTCCGAGCGGTTTGCCTCTTCTTAATGAGGTGGATGAAGTCGAAACGAACGACTTTGACGGGACTGCTTGTCAACAATTGGGCGATAAAATCAATGGATCGGATTCGTTCAGGCTAATGTATCCAGTGGAAAAGGAGACTGTTGATACATTTCCCTATATATTTACTTCCCCTGAGACCCTCGAGCAGATGACCCTAAGTGCTCATGATAACTTGCCAAAGTATTCTATCCCTGAATCGAACTATTCTACTCCTGATAAAAGGGCTCATCGTCTTTGTCGCACACAATTCTGGGAGCGAATGCCCAAACTACCTGAACTCCGGGGCATCAATGATGTGATTGATGATAGTATGCTGCCCCCGGGCATAGGATGGGGAGGCACAAGGTCAGTTGATGACGAGTCTCAGTCCGAGGGAAGCAACCTTATCACGCCAGATGATATTCAACGAGGTCGGAAACAAGTGGGGTGGATTCGACATTTGCCGAAAATTATGCCGACCGATGATGATATCTCGACTGACACACCGAAAATTTCCATTTTGGAATCTACTTCGACGCCAAATATACACACTCCTCGTAAACACCCTAATTGGAGTAGGGCGCAGTCGACGGAAATCGCCTCATCAACTCATCGCATTGATGTCAACTTTCACGAAGAAGGCACTTCAAATGAAGCAGCTTATGAAGAAAAGGAGAAGCCGTGCGTAATGACAGAAGGACGGCTACCCTTTTCTCAATGCATCTACAGCACACCAGACACCTCGTATTGATCAAAGCTGCTCCTGTCGTTCCGAGCAAATACCTAGATCCCCCCTGCTCGACCTGCCCAATACTCCTCTCCCTTCTCGGAACCTTTTAGCAGCCTAGGTATTGTAAGATTAATTTCCATGTGAAAACTATTCCACGACGTAACTATTGTAGAAACATGTATCTCTATTACCTTATAAAAAATGGTGCCAAAGAGAAGACGCTCTTTTCATCCGGAGGCAATCTTAGCCAAGTGAACGAAGTCAACGATCTTGAAGTTTTCATTGGATTCTTTTAAGATGGCATCAGTTCCATCAATACAAACCAATTCTCCTTCCACACCCACATCTGCACCTCCAGTGACGAGTACTAGATCATGCTCCTGCGGAGCCACCATTGTCACTTCTCCATTACGAACAGACATGATTGATTTGTCCTCGAGTTCGACCACTGCTTTACTCCCATTGATTTCTTTGATCACAGCCTGTGCACTGTTCATCTTTAGTTGAACACAGACTCTCTCCATGAACCAAACAGCAGCCTCTTCACCAGTCCCTTCGATGGTTGAGTCAATTGCATTGTTATCGTCCCTTGAATCAAATGTATCTGGATCATGTTTGATGACAGATTCTGTCTCAGTCATATTTGGTGTCCAGGTTGAACCAGCATCGCTAGTGTCAACCCATCCATTCTTATTTGCATTATTTGTTGCAAATGGATTATTTTGTGCTCGTGTATTCTCAGAATCCGTACCCCATCCAGATCCGGCCACAGTCCCATCATCGAAGTCAGAGTCGCGGTCAAGAGATCCACCAGGTCTCCAAATGTCTTCAGAGATGCCAGAATGTGAAGGAGTTGATCCCCTGCAGGAAATAAGAAACACAGCAAGGCTCAGTGATTTTTTACATAAGAAACTAATCAGGAAATGACTGATGTACGTACCCGTAGCCATCGTGCATGGGCGTGGCGCCACCATGCATTGGAGTTGCGCCGCAATACATAGGAGTAGCTCCACCATGCATTGGGGTAGCTGCACTCAGGTAAGGCATCGGCGGCACACCGAAAGCACCATCACCATAGTCACCTGTTGCACCAAATTTGTCGCCAACCACATGCACCCGATCTTTGACAACCATGACCTTCTTCAATCGAGAGTGCAATTCTACTTGCACATGAGTTGCTGTTGTGTGAGAAACTGTACCGAGGTAACCCTTCCACTGCCCTGCCTGAATTCTAACAGTCTTGCTCATGAGACTTTCATCTCTATCGCCTCTCATAGGGCCCATCCCATTCTGTGATGATGGAGTACTGTAAGGGCTGTTCATCGGTGTCCCCCTCTCTGCTGCGGCCCGGGCCGCCTTCGTACCTCCAGTGAGCACGCAACTTCGACTGCGGACGACAAATATTCCTGAATGTTCTGACCGGAACTGGGAATATAAGAACAGTTGGGCACGGCTCATGCGCTTGATGGTAGCCGTCTTTCCCTTATGTGGACCCTCTACAATAGTGACAGAGTCCCCGCATCGTATTTGATTTGCCTGCACGTCAAGTGCCACGGCACGGTCGGAGGGTTTGTTGCGTTTGCCACGCAATTCCTCGGGCCGTGCTTCACGTACAATACCGTGATTATTGATTATGGTGAATTCCTCGCGTCCAACACGGACAATTACTCCAACTTCATTGGCAGAGCCTCCTCCACTGAGAACAACAAGATCATGGAGTTCATACCCAGCTAGTGTGTCCTGTCCTGAGGCTACCTCGGCGGATTCTTGCAGCTGTGACGTTCTCACTAAAAGACGTACAATTAAAAGTTCAGGTGTGTTGAGGTGAATATAGAGGGAAAGAGAACCGGACAGATGTGCTCACCTGAGATTTCCTTGTGTGTCATATCAGTTAGCACAACAGCAGTACGATCAAAGTCCGAATCAGCATCGCCGTCGATAGTTTCCACGGCGACAACAACGCCGGTTTCATTTGCGTATCTTCCATCCGTGACTTTCACATGAATTCCCACGGCGATGTGCTTTCTTACTTGCGACAGTAAGAACTCGACCTCGTCCATCCCCCCCAGCTCGGCCAACGCCGCATCATTGTTCGGCCGGACCTTCACCGTCGTGTCATCAAGACTCATAATTTTACCCTGCATCCCCACCAAGTCACCTTCAATGACCTCAATTGTATCTCCAATCCTCAACCCTCGGTCTCCAGGTCCGGACGATCCCGCAAGACCAGTTTTACCCTGAAGTTCACTCAATTCATTCAAGAGTGAACCTGCCAACACTGATCCTGCATTCTCATCGTCATTCCCATCATCATAGTCATCCTTATCTTTTTTGCTAGACTTATTATTGCTACGAAATCTTTGGAGCTCGTCGAGTGTGGGTGGATCCTCGCCTGTACAGGGTCTCACCGCACTCCCGATTGTAACCTCCTTCAACAGGTACCCATCATGATAATAACTGCCATCATAATAGTCGCACATGACATTGTCCAGTTCAGGAAAACGCTGACGGAGTAAATTCGCTCTTCCCATGGATGCAATTTCTTGTGCATTGAAGAATTTTTGAGGTGGTTTAACTGTCCGACGTCTAACTTTGGCCTCCTCGGGGGGTAGATCTGCAAGAGTCAGGTCAAGACGGGGGACACATTGGATTACACACTTTAATCCCGACTCTGACACGTGATGGACCAATGCTAAATCTCCCCTGAAGTGTCCACGTAACATTCGTACCCAATCATTCTTCTTCACGGGGACTTTCTTAGGCACGACACTCACTACCGTTGTCATGTCCGATATTGGCACCTTGGTAATACTATTGACCCAGACTCCACGTACACCCTGTACTGCCTCAATGACAGCTGGTTCGCTAAAACTTTCAACATATATCTTGCCTTTGGTTTGAGCAACGACAACACTCGTTATCCCTAACGGCTGACCACGTTTCGCAAAGGCCACGCATTTATTCATGATGGCATAAACTAGCTCAGTCTCCTTGCCAGTGGGACATGAGAACATCCACAGTGCAGGGTCAGACACGGATGGGACTAGTGATCCCTGTGGCACTTCAATATCACCCACCATTTCCTCCTCATCGTCGTCATATGAATCCCCGCCAACATCACCGCCAGAGGTACCAGTCGCCCCAGCCATTAACGACGTCTTAGGACCACCAGGCTGAATGCGAGGACGGTGGATAACAACCTTCTTCCGCCGTTGGTCCATACTATGACGTTCCTCCAATTCTCGTGCAATCCTTGCCACGTCGGCATCATCCCGTTCCTTGTCATCAGTAAGTCCACCGAGCTTGTCTAACCAATTCCCCTCGAGACGACGTCGACGTTCCTGCTGTGCAATAATTGCCTCGGCATCCTTGTCCATGTATTCACGACTAATATCCTTATCCTTCTTTTTGCTTTTCGTTCCCCCCTCGTCATCGTCAGAGTCATCATCATCATCCTCGGCCATGTCATCAATAAAGGATGCAATATTTGGACGTTTCTTCTTGGACTTTGGACGATTTTCCATCTCCTCTTCCTCTTCTTCCTCGTCCTCTTCATCATCATCGTCGTCATCGGATTCCTCACGTGCACGTTTTGCCGGAGCCTTTCCATCCTCCTCCTCCTCGCCATCATCATCGTCGTCTTCGTCGCTATCATCATCCGAGCTTAGATTGGCGTCGGACTGCTTCTTATTCGTAGTAGCTGACACGGGGGCAGAAACCGCAGCCTGTTTCTTATTGTTGTTGTTGTCACCATCATCATCATCGTCATCATCTGACGAATCATCTTCGGACGAATCATCGGGAATGTCATCGTCATCACCAAGAGGACGGAGCATCTTCCCTCCTCGGAACATCTTACCCAACATTTTGCCTCCTCCACTTTTATTTGTGATGCGTAAGAAGGGGATTACAATAGGTAATGTTGAGATGATGAGGTGGTGAGTGTGAGTGAAGGATAGAAGATACTCTGTCACTAATCGAACTGAAAAATGCCAGACAATAGCAACGTAGACGAAACGCTCCCGAATCGCTCGAAAAATGAACAACATACGACAATAAATATGCGATGGTCTGCTACTCACCCGATTGCCATGATTGCAGGCAGTGGTGCTCTTGCGCTTGAAGAAATGCGTAGCAACAACCCCGTATCTACCCGGTCGTCGGTGTTGGGGAGAAATATTAGTAATGAGGTGTTGTGGCGGGATGATGCAGTAGCTAGGATATGATGTAGTTCTGGGTCTCCTATTCTGGGAGTCCCATAATCACAATGGCTTATCTCTCTCCGTCGTGGATAATCCTGATACTGAGTGTCTTAGCCACCCGGACAGCCATCCAACACTTTCTCCTCCCGCACGGACCGGCCGTTCACATACTACCTGCTAGTCTTCCTAATTGTGTACCAGTTGGTCCCAGCTATGTTAGTTTGCGTCTATCGAGTGGAAAGTCATCAAAAATATATGAAAGAAAAGTGGAGGGACGTATGCCTTTGTTAATAAATCCCGAAACAATCATTTTCGATAATGACGGTACGATGTACATTATCAATGAGGATGCCAAACTAGTATCACTGCATGACTTTCAACCTCTTGTCGAAGAAGATACATCCATCTTGACAGCTACTGCAATCGAAGTGGCAGATTTGGGTCATGGACGTCCAT
>Ga0247843_1006607_pt1 | contig 14974 bp, 11 predicted proteins | sample LaCruzMarch2017__FD_192420 | JGI IMG/M metagenome (GOLD analysis project Ga0247843, IMG submission 192420) | Freshwater microbial communities from meromictic Lake La Cruz, Castile-La Mancha, Spain - LaCruzMarch2017_8m | ecosystem: Environmental > Aquatic > Freshwater > Lake | place: Spain... | reverse complement strand
ATTCGTCCTCATGTAAAGAGGTCAAGGCCACAAATTTGGCTGGTTTGAGTCGTATTTTATCGTAATCCATAAGGAGGATAATGTTTCGCGAGTTATTATAAAATAATTTTGTCAATATTCACTATTAAACAAAATAAAAATTCTTTAAGGGATTTCCACCCCTCAAAATTGGCCTTTTTTAATGAAATTCCCCGTAAAGCCGGTGCATGACCACAATATGAGGCAGGGTGATGAGGGACAGGAGAATAAAGGCTTCACCAACCGCAAAACCCCGAAAATGAATATATACTCCAAAGCCGGTCAAGGCCAAAAGACCAAAGGGGAAGAGGGCTAAAATGAATTGTTTGAATGTGCCTTTTTGCGTTGTTTTATAATACACAAATTGGTGTTGGAGAGATTGGAGGGAATGCCAAAGGCAGAAGACCATAATAAAGCCAAACAGTAAGGGTGTAAAACAATACCACGCAGTTACCACCGCCCATTGCAAGGCATATCGCGTCCAAGTTTGGCGTTCGTAACGCAACAAAGCCCCGAAATAAAAGACAGTAAAGGCTGTTGCGATACCCCAACGCACTGCTTGAGAGATGTGAATATCTACGCTTTTGCTGCCAACCATCGTCCCAAAAATTCCAAGCGCTTCTTCCCAATGGAGCACTACTGGAAACGCCAGGATCCATATTCCCCAAAGTAAAGAGGGCAAATACCAAACCGAGGGGTTCTCAAAGTTTGATTGTCCGAAATGATGGAGAGAAATAACAAAGAAAATGAGCAAAGCGGCTGTTGGTGCTACCCACCAAACGGCCAGATAGGCACCCATCGAGCCCAGATAAATTCCCACAAATGCCAATAAACCCATCAATGTAGTACTTTGACGGTACAAATGGTCATTTGCGCCGTGGGGAATCCCAACGCTACACAGCAACACACCACAGATGGTCGCTTGCCCCGCCGCATTCCAATCCAAGAGCCAAAACAGCCCGATAAGCAGACCTTGCAGAAGGCACTGGAACGTAAATAAAGTGGATTGTACGTATTTCATGCGTTGAAATAATAAGAGATTAAGCTGCGAAGGAATAACCCGATGGGCAAGCGGATAAAAATCAGCGTTTCTTCCCAAAGGTTGGTTTCTTCATCCAAAAATCGTAAGATACGAGACACGGGCTGAGTTTCAAAAAGGCGTTGAAATACGGCTTTGCCGCGGTTGGGGTATCGGAATAAAATTTGCAAAAGTAAATGGTCATAAAACCGAAATCGCCGCGACCGCCGCATCGTGGGCAGAGGTTTGTTTTCTTTAAGGGCAGAAGCAAGGGCTTTCCCGTAGGCTTGCATTCGCTGAAATCCGTAGCCAGTGGTGGGCTTGATGGCTCCGCCCAAAGTACCGAGGTAAATGAGCCGCGTTTGGGCATTCAGGTACTTTCGTTGCACATCAAATTGGGGTGTCATGGGAATAACTCCTACTTCTTCTTCCAAAATTTGATAGGAGATATTTTTTTGGAGCATATATTCACTCAATGCCGCCTCAGCTTCATCTCGCGTGAGCGGATGCTTGCCAAATCGAGTTATTTCGACCAACGCTTCGGTAGTGGAAAAGGGCAGCTCGTACATAAATTGGGTACTGCCGTTTTGGGCTATGTCAAATCGCATGAGGCTAGCACAAGTATCGTCAAATACAGGCTCACCCGTTCGGACTCGCCATCCTACAAAGGTTTGCCACAGGATAAGTGCCTTTTTTTTTCTTTTTTGATTCCCTAAAAACGCAGAAACTACATTGGAAGAGGTTGGTTGAACATTCCTTCGTGCAGGCAGTGCCGAAATAAATACTCGACTACTCCACCAGGTATCGTTAGTGGTTTTTACCACAACGTTTGCAGGTTGCTCATCAATTTCTACCACGGTCATTGTGCGCCAGGTAATGTTGAGGCAACCCGCTAATTGTTGTCTGATGTACGTGTAAAAATCGGCACTCCGTACGTGATGATACGAGTAAGGAGATAAATCACTGCGCTGCGAGAGGTCGTGTGGATTGAAAATAGAAGACCACGATTTGCTCACCATTTCGTCAGGCTCCGATGGTGACGCTGCCCAATAACACCAGGTTCGGTCGTTTTGCTTTGTTGAATCACTTTCTACGATACACAAAAGCCGGGTTTCCAGCAACCCCTGTTGATAGAGGGATAAGGCTAACCAAAGACCGGAGGCCCCCGCACCCACGATGGTATAATCAAAAAAAGGCAATGTCTGCGGCGAAACGAGGGGGTGGGTGGGCATGGTCTAACCTCAGTGGGTTGATTTTCGGGTCAACAGGGTTGCCAACTGAATTTCGGGTATATTTTCTATGACGAAGTTAGCTCCTGAAAATCTACAACATTTTGTTATTTAATATTGTTTAATAAAAAGTTATAGTAAGAAAAGACTGCAATTTTTGCTGAAATCCTATCACCTCTTTTTTTATTTTTTAAATTAATTTATTAATTTGCTTCCCTGTTTTAGAAGTAGGATTGCCATATCGGATAATCACTCCAAATCGGCCATCGTATATCAACAATCGACCATTTGTTAACCTTCAAACCTCTCCCCATTTCATGAAAAATCTTTTAGAGCGGCGTTCCTTTTTGAAAGCTACGGCCGCCATAGGTTCTGCTTTAGGCTTGCCTTTTGTTTCCAAGGCCAATAACAATTCCATTGAAGCACAGATTGCACGTTCCAACGAAGTACCCAAAGCCGCCGGCAAATCAGTAATTGGTCTTAAAGGTGCTCCTATTGCCCAAGTACGAGTCGCTTTTATTGGGGTCGGAAATCGGGGTTCGGGACACGTGAAGTTGGTACACGCCTGCGGTGCAAAAGCCAAAATCGTGGCCGTGTGTGACATTCAGGAACGTTATACCAAAAGAACCAAAGACTGGTTGGAGTCAAAAGGGGTAACTGATGTTGCCTATTACCATACGAAAATTGATGCGTGGAAAGAAATGTGCCGCCGCGACGACATTGATTTAGTCATCATCGCGACTCCTTGGGAAGACCACGTCCCTATGTGTGTGTATGCCATGCAGCAGGGTAAACACGCCGCCACCGAAGTGCCCGCGGCTTACACGCTTGAAGACTGCTGGAAATTGGTAAACACCGCCGAGCAAACGCAGAGAAATTGCATGATGCTCGAAAACGTATGCTACGGTGACGAAGAGCTTTGGTTGCTAAATATGGCGCATCAGGGTCTTTTTGGAACGCTTACGTACGCCGAATGTGGTTACATCCACGACCTGCGCGAGTTGCTTTTCTCAAAAACAGAATACTACAATATGTGGCGTATTCGTCACAACCTGACCCGCGACGGAAACCTGTATCCGATGCACGGCCTTGGTCCCGTATCGCAGTATATGAACATTGACCGTGGCGACCGCTTCAATCACTTGGTTTCGATGAGCAGTTTGGAAGCAAGTTTGAGTGAAGATTCAGGAACAATGACCGACGCCGCCAATGAGTTTCATAATCGTAAAGGATTTAAAAAAGGCGATATGAATAATACCTTGATTAAAACCCATTTAGGGCGTTCAATTTTAGTTCAGCACGATATCGTTACGGCACGCCCTTACAGCCGCATCAATATGTTGGCTGGTACGAAAGCCTTCCACATGGGCTATCCAAGTCATTTTTCCAAAAAAGGACAAGGGCATGGATTTCTGAAAGACGAAGAATACAAAGCACTCCGAGAGCAATATAAACACCCGATTTGGGCTAAAATGAAGGACGAAATAGAGAAGAACGGCGGTCATGGCGGAATGGACTTTGTGCTGATTTATCGCCTGATTGATTGCTTTAATCGCGGTACGTCGTTGGACATGGACGTTTACGACGCGGCTTCGTGGTCGTCAGTCACTCCGCTTTCGGCGCTTTCTATTCAGGGCGGTAATGCTCCTGTCAAATTCCCTGATTTTACCCGTGGACGCTGGAAAGAAGAGCGTCAATTGGGAATGTTGGTGAATGTATAACAATAAGTAAAATCGTTGGTTCCCTGCGTTTTAGTGTAAAGTAAAATTGCGTCCATTTCGGTTAACAATTTCTTCTAACCGTAATGGACGCAATAGATTCTTAAACTCATGACTTTCCTCAATAAAGCGTTACTCGCTACGTCTTCCTTATTTGTTTTAGGATATGGTTATCACACTTTTTTTAGCGAAAAGGTGGATTTCAATACGCAGGTAAAACCTATTTTGAACAAAAAATGCCTCTCCTGTCACGGAGGTGTCAAAAAGGCAGGAGGGTTTAGTTTGTTGTTTGAAGAAGAAGCACTTGGTAAAACCAAATCCGGCAAGCCTGCGATTATTCCTGGAGATGCGGACGATTCGGAGTTTATTACCCGACTCAGACACTCAGACCCCGAAAAACTAATGCCGAAAAAAGGCGATCCCTTGACCGATGAAGAAGTTCAAATTCTGACGGACTGGGTAAATCAGGGGGCTGTTTGGGGGAAACATTGGGCGTATAAAACCGTAGAAAAACCAGCAGTTCCCACGGCTTCTGTGTGGGAAAAGTTGACGGGAAAAAATAGCTGGGCCGCTACTGATATTGACCGTTTTGTAGAAGAAAAATCCAAGCAACAGGGCCTTAGACACGCCAAAGAAACCGATAAAGCTACCCTGCTGCGCCGCGTAAGTTTGGATTTAACGGGTCTTACTCCGACGGAAAAACAATACCGACAATTTTTAACGGATAAATCTCCCAAAGCCTACGAAACCTTTGTAGATTCTCTTCTGAAATCTCCTGCTTTTGGCGAGAAATGGGCGGCAATGTGGCTGGATTTGGCGCGTTATGCCGATTCAAAAGGCTATGAGAAGGATGATTCTCGAAACATCTGGCGCTACCGTGATTGGGTCATTAAGGCGTTTAACGACAATATGCCTTACGATCAATTCATCACTGAACAACTAGCGGGCGACTTATTGACCAACCCCAACGGGCAGCCTCCTTCCGAAAGTCAGTTGATTGCGACGGCTTTTCACCGAAATTCAATGAACAATGATGAAGGAGGAACTGATGATGAAGAGTTCAGAACGTCAGCGGTATTGGACCGGGTCAGTACCAATTGGGTAGCGTTCAATAGCACTACGTTTGCCTGTACGCAATGCCACAGCCACCCTTATGACCCGTTCAGGCACGAGGAGTTTTACAAATACATGGCGTTTTTTAACAATACCCGCGACGAAGATGTCATGGACGAATCGGCGCATTTGCGGTTTTTTGAGGAACAGGACCAAAAGAAATTAGACGAATTGACGGATTGGCTGAAAACCAATGTTTCGGAGAAAAAAGCCCAACAAATGTCGCATTTTCTCCGAACGGTAGAGCCGCGCATTTATGCCCATAATTTTGACAGTTTTAAGAAAGGAACCTCCGAGCCGAGTTCATACATGGGAATGCAAAACGGCGGTACGTGTCGGCTGAAAAGCGCACCCGTAGTGGGCAAACAAAAAATGCTGATTTCGTACGCAACGGCTCAAAAAGGGGGAAGCATTGAAATAAAACTTGACAGCTTGAATGGTCAGACGCTTGCCGTTGTGAAATTGGATACCGCGAAAGGACGTAATTTTTGGAACGGACTTACCCTGCTCAAATGGGTGGATTTGCCCGTTTTCAAGACTCGAAAAGATTTGCATTTCATTTTCCGAAACCCAACCCTCAAATCCGAAACCCAAGACGTTTGTTTGATGAATTGGGTGATGTTTTTGGAAGAAGATTTACCGGGCAGAGGTAAACCGGACTATGAAAAACAACTTCGTGCTTACAACGAGTTGTTGCTGACCAAGACCGAAAATGTACCCATTTTACTGGAAAACCCGGTTGATTTGAAGCGCACGACGCGAATTTTTGAACGAGGAAGTATGTTTTCGCCCACCAGAACCGTAGAGGCAGACGTGCCGCATTCGCTGCATCCTTTTCCCAAAAATGCCCCGCGTAACCGCCTTGGACTGGCGCAGTGGATTGCTTCCAAAGACAATCCGCTCACGGCCCGAACCATGGTGAATCGGGTATGGGAGCAACTGTTTGGTACCGGTTTGGTCGAAACTCTCGAAGATATGGGTTCGCAGGGTTTTGCCCCCACGCATCAAGAGTTGCTGGATTTTCTGTCGTATCGTTTTATGCACGATTTAAAATGGCAACTGAAACCGTTGCTTAAAGAAATTGTGCTTTCATCTACGTATCGCCAAGATTCACACGCTACCGACGAATTGTTGGCCAAAGACCCTTCCAATCGTTACCTGGCACGCGGCCCTCGGGTACGTTTGACGGGCGAGCAGGTGCGTGACCAAACTTTGGTAGTGAGTAATTTGTTGAGCCGAAAAATGTACGGAAAACCCGTAATGCCGTATCAACCGCAGGGAGTTTGGCAAGCCGTGTACAGCGATGCCAAGTGGCAATTGAGCTCGGGAGAAGACGCGTATCGCCGCGCGGTTTACACTTATATTCGGCGGTCGAGTCCGTATCCGAGTATGCTTACGTTTGACGGCTCTACGCGCGATGTGTGTTTGGCCAGAAGAATTAGGACCAATACACCTTTGCAGGCTTTGGTGACACTCAATGATACTGCTTTTGTGGAAATGGCCCAACGATTTGCCCAACGCATGGAATTTGAAGGTGGAAAAACGGTAGGCGAGCAAATCAAAAAGGGCTATTGGTGGATGACTGGGCATGACATTCCTCAACCCAAAGAACGCATCTTTGAAAAACTCTACCAAGAAGCCTTGGTACGTTTCAAAAAAGACCCTAAAAAACAGGAAGAGTGGATGTGTAATTCAACTCCTGAATCGGCGGCTTTGGCAGTAGTTTCCAACATCATGTTGAACATGGACGAATTTATAACGAAGGAATGATATGAAGCTCCAACAAGAACTCCAACTTGAATCAGCGTTGTTTGAAACACGGCGACATTTTCTGAAACAATGCACCTCGGGATTGGGCATGATGGCTTTGGGCACAATGTTTGGGGGATGCGGAACGGAAAAAAAAGCAGGTGCTCCTATCCTAACTGGCCCGCTGGACCCGAAAATATCTCAATTTGCGGCCAAAGCCAAGTCGGTGATTTTTATGCACATGTGCGGCTCGCCGTCGCAATTGGAATTGTGGGATTATAAACCTGAACTGACAAAATTGGATGGGCAGCCCTGTCCGCCTTCGTTTTTGGAAGGTAAAAAATTTGCCTTCATTCGGGGAGTACCTGATATGTTGGGTTCGGTAGGACAATTTAAGCAACATGGGCAATCAGGCGCTTGGATGTCTGACTATTTTAGCTATTTGCCTTCGGTTGCCGACGAAATGTCGTTTCTAAAGGCTATGTACACCGACCAGTTCAACCACGCACCTGCGCAGTTGTTTATGCACACAGGCAGTGCGCGATTGGGACGTCCTTCGATGGGTTCGTGGGTCACCTACGGGTTAGGCTCTGAAAATGCGAATTTGCCGGGATTTGTCGTGCTTACGTCGGGAGGCAAAGCACCTGATGCGGGTAAGTCGGTGTGGGGAAGCGGATTTTTACCTTCGGTGTATCAAGGTGTTCAATGTCGGTCGGAAGGCGATCCTGTACTTTTTCTGAGCGATCCAGGCGGATTAGACCGCGATTTACGAAAAAAAGCCATTGACGCCCTTTCGGAAGTCAATCGTCAGCAGTACGAAGAATTCAAAGATCCTGAAACGCTGGCTCGGATTGCACAATATGAAATGGCGTTCAAAATGCAGGTTTCGGTGCCTGAAATAATGGACATCAGTAAAGAACCTGAGTACATTCACCAACTGTATGGCACCGAGCCTGGAAAAGCTTCATTTGCCAATAACTGTTTGCTGGCCAGAAAATTAGTGGAAAAAGGCGTTCGTTTTGTCCAGTTGTATGATTGGGGTTGGGATACCCACGGCGATGGCAAAGGAACCTCGCTGGAATTTGGACTTCGAGATAAAGTAAAACAAATTGATAAATCCATGACTGCCTTGTTGTTGGACTTAAAACAACGGGGAATGTTGGATGAAACCTTGGTGGTGTGGGGAACAGAATTTGGTCGGACGCCGATGCAGGAAAACCGCAACGGTAAAAAGATGCCTTTCAAGGGCCGTGACCACCATACCGATGCCTTTACCTGTTGGATGGCGGGCGGAGGAGTGAAAAAAGGGTTTAGTATGGGAGAAAGCGATGAACTGGGCTATTTCGGTATCAAAGATCGAACACATATCCACGATTTGCAAGCCACGATTTTGCATCAATTAGGCTTCAATCACGAAGAATTTACCTATGAGTTTCAGGGAAGAAATTTCCGCCTGACAGACGTTTCGGGAAAGGTGATTCAGAAAGTAGTTGCTTAAAGTAAGGTCGGCGAGGGCTGGCCCGCAACGGCGTACCGTGCCCCCGTTCCAAACCTCGCCGACCTTTGGCCTTATAAAAAGATAAAGCCCCGCTATCGTGAGCGGGGCTTTATACTGACTATTCCTAAACCCTTAACCTTTTCTACATGAAAAAACTAATTCTCTTTATCTTTCAATTTTCGACTCTTCTTAAAAACCGTTCAGTGAACTGATTGGCTCTGCTTGACTTTGGGCTTCTTCTTTTGGTGTCAGACTATCCCAGTCCAGATTCCAGAGAAAATTGATATTGTGTGATGTCTTTTTTAAACTTTCAAGCCAGCTTTTCGCACTTTCGTCCGTACTGTTACTCATTGCGTGGCTCAAAAGGTGTACTGCACTTTTGAATTGTCTTTGCTTTTCAGGATTTACATTCAAAAACTTAGACGGATTGTTGTTGTAATAAGTCACTATTTCTACAAAAAATTTCCATTCTTCTTGTTCAGTAAAAGGCGTATATTGTTCGTTGATATACAACTCAAATGCCTTTTGTTGGGCGTTTACCAGCGCAACTACTTTCGTATTATTGCTGGATTTGTTATTTTCTGCTGCTTTTGATTCGGTGCTCTTTACTACAAATGCAAATATAATTAAGTAAACTTTGAATTTCATAATAAAGTTCAATTTGCTTTTGATGATTGAACGATACAAAGGTCGGGATAAATTTTATATATCCAAATTTTGGTTTTCCATCAATCGGAATATTGTTTTGTGTAATGTTCTAATAATAACCGTTTTGTAAAAGTAAAAAGAATGTAATGTTAAATTATTCAGAATTTTATTCTGATTAGAATAATACTATGTTGATAAAAATTTTTTTATCAAAAAAATAAAATTCTTTAAAAAGTACAATCATTGATTGAAATTATTCATGGCTTGATTTATGCCTAAAGTACAAAAACTAAGTACAGCGTCGCCTGCACGGTCTAAATCAATGAGTAATTCCTCTAAATTATTTTCGGGGAAATTGCTTAAAACATACTTAACCTGTTGTCCACGAGGGAAATCACTGCCTACCCCAAAGCGCAAACGGGCGTACTCCTGAGTGCCGAGTAACTCTTCAATGTTTTTCAGGCCGTTATGCCCTCCGTTAGAGCCTTTGGGCTTAATTCGGATTGTTCCTTGCGGCAATTGAATTTCGTCCGTAATCACCAATACATTTTCGACCGGGACTTTGTACGCATCCATGTAGTAGCGCAAGGCTTTTCCGCTCAGATTCATGTAGGTAGTGGGCTTGATAAAATAGATTGGACGGCCTTTGTACTTGAATTCGGCGGTATAGGCGAGTTTTTGCATGGTAAACTTGAAGTCATTCTGCGCCGCTAATCTGTCCAATACCATAAAACCGACGTTATGTCGGGTAAGTGCATATTCCGGCCCGATGTTTCCGAGGCCAACGATAAGGTATTTCATGGATAAAGGTTTATTTTACTCTTTCACTTTTTCTACCACCAAATTATGATTGGTATAGATGCAAATATCCGCCGCGATGTGAAGGCTTTCGCGCACCATTTCTTCAGCAGTAAGTTGGGGGGCATGTTTTTTAAGGGCTAATGCTGCCGCTTGGGCGTACATAGAACCCGAGCCTATAGCTGCTACTTGATTATCGGGTTCCAATACATCTCCTGTACCTGAAATAACAAGCATCTCGCCTTTGCCGGCTACAATCATCATCGCTTCAAGGCGGCGTAAAAAACGGTCGGTACGCCAATCTTTGGCCAGTTCAATCGCTGCCCGTTTTAAGTTGCCTCCGTAGGCATTCAGTTTTTCTTCAAAGCGTTCCATAAGCGTAAACGCGTCGGCAGTAGAACCGGCAAAACCTGCGATTACTTTTCCTCCTGCCAAACTCCGGACTTTACGGACATTGCTTTTGGCAACGGTGTTACCCATGGTAGCTTGTCCGTCGGCGCCTAAAACAACTTCGCCGTTATGAATGATACCCACTACAGTAGTGGCGTGAATTGCTTGCATAATTGTATTGAAAATATTCTGATTTGATAGGAAACAAACGATTGGCAATAAAAAATCCCTCTCCTACAAATAGTATTAGGAGAGGGATGAAGGTCGGCCGCTGCCGTAAGGCGGTGTTATACTAACATTCCAAGCGGATTTTCTAACAATTTCTTAAATGTTTGTAAGAAGGCAGAACCCGTTGCACCATCTACCGCGCGGTGGTCGCACGAAAGCGTTACTTTCATGATATTGGTAGGATAGATACTGCCATCTTCTTTAAACGCAGCTACTTTCTTGATACCTCCCACGGCCATGATGCACGAATCAGGTGGGTTGATGATGGCGGTAAATTCATCAATGCCGAACATTCCCAAGTTAGAAATAGAGAATGTATTTCCTTCCCAATCTTTTGGTTGCAGTTTTTTGTCTTTGGCTTTCGCGGCCATTTCTTTTACTTCACCCGCAATGACTGAAAGTACTTTTTTATCAGCATCGCGCACCACAGGCACGAGCAAGCCTTCATCTACCGCTACTGCCACGCCTATGTTCACGTAGTTGTATTTACGGATTTTATCACCTAACCAAGAAGAGTTAACGGCAGGGTGTTGCTTGAGTGCCAACGCCGCTGCTTTGATTACCATGTCATTAAAGGATATTTTGACCGGACTTACCTCGTTGATTTTACCGCGCAATTCCATGGCTTTATCCATCGTGATTTCCATCGTCAAATAGAAATGCGGTGCGGTAAATAAGCTTTCGCTCAAACGACGGGCAATGGTTTTGCGCATCTGTGATACAGGCGTATCTTCGTAATCGCCTGCCGATGCAGTGGCCGGAGCCGGTGTTGGTGCCGATTTTTCTGCCTGTGGTGCCTGAACAGGTTGCGCAACGGGTTGAGGAGCAGCAACAGGAGATGCCTGAGCTGCATCAATATCTTTCTTTACGATACGTCCACCTTCACCGGAACCGGTGATTTTGGTCAAATCGACATTTTTATCTTTAGCCAATGCTTTCGCTAATGGAGATGCCTTGATACGGGAATCGCTGCCATTATCGGAAGCTTGCGGTGCCGAGGCGGCAGGTGCCGGAGTTGCTTCGGGAGCGGCTACAGCTGCTGGGGCCACAGGTTGACCTCCGCCACCTAATAAGGCTTGGAAATCAGCGCCTTCTTCACCTACAATGGCAATGATGCCATCAACAGGCACTGCTTCACCTTCCTTAGCTCCTAAGTACAACAAGGTGCCGTCTTCGTAATTTTCAAGCTCCATGGTTGCTTTGTCGGTTTCGACTTCCGCAATAATATCGCCCGATTTTACTTTGTCGCCCACTTTTTTCAACCAGGACACGAGTACTCCTTCGGTCATGGTATCGCTCATTTTTGGCATCCGAACGACCGTTGCGTTCACATTGGCGGCCGGCGCAGGAGCAGCAGGTGCGGGTGTAGCGGGTGCAGATGCTGTAGGTTGAGGAGCCGGAGTGGCAGGTTGCTCACTTGGGGCAGGAGCGGGTGCCGGTTGAGGGGCATTACCACCACCATCAAGGAGGGCTTTGTAATCTTCGCCCGGAGCACCGACGATGGCCATAATGCCATCAATAGGTACAGCAGCGCCCTTTTCTACACCTATGTACAGGAGTGTACCTTCTTGGTAAGACTCCAAATCCATGGTGGCTTTATCGGTTTCTACTTCGGCGATAATATCACCTGATTTTATTACATCTCCTACTTTTTTGTGCCAAGCTGCAATGACCCCTTCGGTCATGGTATCGGACATCTTGGGCATTCGGATTACTTCTGCCATATGAGTGAATATGAATAGGGAATGGTTCCTTTATGTTTAGAGTGTCAAAATTAGTAGAAACACTCAAAAGTCGTTTATTTCTTCAGAAATTAGTTCGATGGTTGTTCATTGAAAATCACTCCGCTGTATAATTCGGCAAGTGGAATTTCGGCTTCTATGGAATTTAACTGCACCATTTGGTCCAATTGCTCATACACCCGGTATTGCCAGGTTTTTTCGTCTATTTTAAAAAATACTTCTACTAACGGAAAGCGTTGTTCAATCAATATATATTCCCTGAAAGTAGGAATCTGACGGTATTTTTTAAATTTCTCGCCTCGATCGTACGATTCCGAACTTTCTGAAAGTACTTCTACTATCAATAGAGGATTTTTAGCTGCTTCGGGATTCTCATCGTAGTATTCTACCAGGCCGCAAATTACTGAAGCATCAGCGTAGCGATATTTTTCTTCGTTAATAGCGATTTTTAGGTCACTGTTGTATTCATTACAAAGTTTTCTCTTTAAAACCTGTCGTAATTCTCCCGTTATATTCGTACTGATTCGGCTATGTGTAGCAGTTCCTCCTACCATGGCAAAAACCTCTCCATCTTCATACTCGAACTTGATGCCTGTTTGGCGCTCAAGTTCGAGGTACTCGGGGATGGTATAGAATTGATGATTATGTTCCAGCAATCCCATAATTCTTGATATTAATTTATCTTCAATACCGCCATAAACGCTTCTTGCGGGATTTCTACACTACCCACTTGGCGCATGCGTTTCTTTCCTTTTTTCTGTTTTTCCAACAATTTACGTTTCCGCGAAATATCCCCTCCGTAACACTTGGCCAATACGTCCTTGCGCATGGCTTTCACCGTTTCGCGGGCGATGATTTTCTGGCCGATAGCCGCCTGAATCGCAATTTCAAACATTTGGCGGGGAATTAATTCACGCAATTTCTCGCACAGTTTCTTACCCCATTCATAGGCTTTGGTGCGGTGAACAATGGCGGAAAGGGCATCTATTGCGTCGCCATTGAGCATTACGTCGAGTTTAATCATATCCGACTCACGATAATCCAGCAGTTCGTAGTCAAGAGAAGCATAACCGCGAGAGATGGTTTTTAATTTATCAAAAAAGTCAAACACCACTTCGGCTAACGGCATCTCAAAGACCAATTCCACGCGGTCAGCAGTGAGGTAATTTTGGTTTTTCAGCAAGCCACGTTTATCCATGCATAATTTCAGAATGCCCCCAATATATTCTGACTTGGTAATGATTTGTGCCTTGATGAAAGGCTCTTCAATCCATTCAATATAATTGGGCTCTGGCATTTCGGAAGGAGCGCTTACTTCGAGCAGTCCACCTTTGGTGGTCACCACTTTGAATTTTACCGAAGGAACCGTCGTAATGACAGTCATGTCAAATTCCCGTTCCAGACGTTCCTGCACGATTTCCATGTGCAACATGCCCAAGAAGCCGCAACGGAATCCAAAGCCCAACGCCGCCGAAGTTTCGGGTTCCCACACTAGGGAGGCGTCGTTGAGTTGGAGTTTTTCCATGGCCTCGCGCATTTCTTCAAACTCGCTGGTTTCAACGGGATAAAGTCCGGCAAATACCATTGGTTTTACTTCTTCAAATCCATTGATGGGTTCTTTAGAAGGCTTGTCAACGTGCGTGATGGTATCTCCCACTTTTACTTCACGGGCTACTTTAATTCCCGAAATCAGATATCCTACGTCGCCGCATTCAACCACCTCTTTGGGTTCTTTATCCAAACGCAACGTTCCGATTTCGTCGGCGTTGTATTCTTTGCCCGTTGCCACAAATTTTACTTTATCTCCTTTGCGGATACTGCCGTTTTGAACACGGAAGATTACTTCAATACCTCGGTAAGAATTAAATACGGAGTCAAAAATCAGGGCTTGAAGTTCGATGTCAGGATTGCCTTTGGGGGCCGGAATACGTTCTACAATAGCCGCTAAAATCTCCTCAATTCCAATTCCTGCCTTTCCGGAGGCGGGAATAATATCGTCTCGGTCGCAGGCAAGTAGGTCTTCCATTTCATCTTTGATCTCTTCAGGCATTGCGCCGGGAAGGTCGATTTTGTTTAAAACGGGGATAATCACCAATCCTTGATTCATAGCCAAGTATAGATTGGAAATAGTCTGCGCCTCTACTCCCTGCGAAGCATCCACCAGCAACAAAGCACCTTCACAGGCGGCTATGGAGCGAGATACCTCGTAACTAAAGTCAACGTGACCGGGCGTATCAATAAGATTGAGGGTGTATTTTTCGCCTTTGTACAAATAATCCATCTGGATGGCGTGGCTCTTGATGGTAATACCGCGCTCCCGTTCCAAATCCATATTATCAAGAAGCTGAGCTTGCATTTGACGGTCAGTAACCGTTTTGGTAAACTCCAACAAGCGGTCGGCCAGCGTACTTTTGCCGTGGTCAATATGAGCAATGATGCAGAAATTGCGAATGTGTTTCATTCAAAAATTTGTATTAAGTAATGGGTATTGAGTAGTGGGTGGATTGGAACAAAAACTGTGCGCAATACTTGATACCAACTACTCAATACCAAAGTAGATTGCAAAATTACGTCAGATTAGCCGAATAACAGCGAATTTGGCAGGATTGTTTGCTCAACACCGCCTGTAAGCCGAATTTTGTGGTTTTATGTCCTCGTTAATAAGAACTATTTTCAGCACCTTAGTACCTGATTCGAGTAGGGTGTACGAATAAATGCAGAGCAATACTAAATTAGCCACAAAAAACGATGGACAAACAAAAAGCGACAGAAATTCTACTTTCCAAGTTAGATGAATGGGAAAAAATGCCCAAGCCTGATGGGTA
>Ga0247843_1006602_pt1 | contig 14983 bp, 18 predicted proteins | sample LaCruzMarch2017__FD_192420 | JGI IMG/M metagenome (GOLD analysis project Ga0247843, IMG submission 192420) | Freshwater microbial communities from meromictic Lake La Cruz, Castile-La Mancha, Spain - LaCruzMarch2017_8m | ecosystem: Environmental > Aquatic > Freshwater > Lake | place: Spain... | reverse complement strand
ACGGACGTGCCGAATCGGCAAAAGCTGATCGTGAAGGTGGAGGAGAAGGGGACGGGTGAGGTCAGCTTCGGAGCAGGATTTAGTTCCGTCGAATTGCTGACGGGAAACATCACGGTGGGAGAGAAAAACTTTGATTTACAGAGAATCTTTCAAAGTTTCCCGCCGCGGGGGGCGGGTCAAAAGGTTCGTTTCCAGGCGTCGATCGGTTTTCGTTCGCAGAATGTCAACTTGTCGTTTACCGAACCGTGGTTTTTGGATAAGCCGATTCGGCTGGATGCGGGTGGGTACTATAACGGCGCCTCGTATTTGAGTGAGTTTTACAATCAGAAGAATTACGGGGCGTTTACCGGGCTGAGCCGAAGGTTGGGGGATGATTACCCGTTGAACCGTTGGTCGACCGGGGTCACCTATCGACCCGAGTATTACGACATCACGAATCTGCAATCGGATGCCCCACCCTATTTCCAGGCTTCCACGGGGGATACTTTCAAATCCTCGTTGCGGGGATCAATCACCTATGACGGACGGGACAGCTTTATGCTGGCTCATTCGGGGCAGTACTTTGAATTCGGCGCCGAGGGTGCGGGCGGACCGCTTTTGGGGAGTGAGAATATTTGGAAGATCAAAGCGGAGTTCAAGACCTATCACACGATTTGGAAGGAGAAGGACGTGATCTTATCGGCCCGAGCGTTACTGGGTTTAGTGGACGCCTACAGTACCACCGAGTATGTGCCGGTGTGGGATCAGCTCTTTGCGGGTGGCTCGGGATCGATCCGAGGGTTCGATCCGTCGCTGGGTAGTACGGTGAACGGCGGATCGGTGGGTCCGAAGCAGAATGCCCAGCCAGTGGGTGGAAGCACGCAGGGGGTGTATCAGGTTGAAGTCACCGCTCCTTTCCCGATTTTGGAGAATCGGGTTCGCTGGGCGGTGTTTTGTGACGGTGGTTTTGTGAACGAGAACATTTTTGATTTTCAGCCCAAAACCTACAATAACACCCAGAGCATGATGGTGAATGGGACGCCCACGACTTACAACGCGATCAACGGAGGTTTCCAGATTGGAGCTGGTTTCGGTATCCGCATGGATATTGGGATTGGGCCGATGAAATTTGATATAGGATTTCCCGTCATGACAGGGGATCCGAACAACGGGGGAGGCTTGGGCGCATTTAAAATGTACTTTGACGGCGGGTACCAGTTTTAACTATCCTGTTAGCTTATGAAATTAACCCCATCTTCCATCGTGCAAGGGGCGATCGCCCTAGCTTTCATTTCCATCGTACCGGTTAGCCAAGCTCAGGATTTCTCGAAAGTGGCAGTGGTGGACTACAACACGATCTTAAAAGATTACTACAAGGCAAAGGATTCCCAAAAGCAGATGGAAGAGCTGGCGGCGGGGTACCAGAAAGAGCGGAATGAGCGGGAAGCGGGTTTGAAGAGCTTAGTGGAATCGATCAACGCGTTGCAAAAAGACATGCAAGATCCGGCCATTTCCGATGCGAAGAAAAAAGAGAAGGAAAACCAGTTGAAGTCGAAGGGGGAAGAGGGACAGGTCAAGCAGCGGGAGATGATGGCGTTCGGGCAGACCGCTTCGAAAATTCTTGAGGATAAGAGGCAGAGGTTGACGACGGAGTTGACCGAAGAGGTGAACAAGGCGCTGAGCCAAATTGCAAAAAACAAGTACAACATGGTTTTTGTGAAACCCCAGGTGCCTAGCCCAGGTGCGCTGATCTTCTCGGAGGGTATGGATGACATCACCTCGCAGGTTTTAGGGATTTTGAATAAAGACGCCCCGGCGGCGAAAAAGGACGATAAGAAGGACGACAAAAAGTAGTTGGCGTGGGGGACCATTTGTCGATGAGCTCGCCAAGGAGCTTGGGCGAACTGGCTGAGTTAGTCGGCGGGACATGTGAAGGCAATTCGAGTGTTCTCATTCATGGAGTCGCCGATTTAGAGGGGGCAGGGCCGAAGGAGATCTCGTTTTTTGCGCACCCTCGGTATGAGGCGGCGGCCCGCAAAACGGCGGCGGGAGCACTAGTGGTGGGAGTACAGGCGGCGGGGGATTTCGGAAAAAATCGAATTCGGGTGGCTGATCCTTCGGGGGCGTTTAGCAAAATTGCACTTCTTTTTGCCCCGCCGGCATCCCCGCCCATCGTTGGGTCGCACCCTTCGGCCATCGTTTCGCCTCAGGCAAAATTGGGAGACGGGGTGGGTTTGGGGCCTTACGTCGTGGTGGAGGAAGGGGCGGAGATCGGGAGTGGAACGCAAATTGGGGCAGGGTCGTATATTGGGCGGCACGTGAAAATCGGGGCGGGGTGTGTTTTTCATCCGCGGGTGTACGTGGGGGAAAGATGCTGTGTGGGAAATCGAGTGGTGCTGCATGCGGGGGCGGTGGTGGGGGCGGATGGATTTGGCTATGAGATGAAAGAGGGGAAGCATGTAAAGATTCCGCAGCTGGGAATTGTCCAGATCGATGATGAGGCGGAGATTGGGGCGAACACCACGATTGATCGGGGGCGCTTTGCGCGGACCCATATTGGGGAAGGGGCGAAGATCGATAATCTGGTGATGATTGCCCACAATTGCGTGGTCGGCCCGCACAGTGTGATCGTGGCGCAGAGTGGACTTTCGGGGAGCACGACAACGGGGCATCACGTGGTGATTGCGGGGCATGTGGGAACGGTCGGGCACGTGCATTTGGGGGACGGAGTGATCATCACCGCCAAGTCGGGCGTGACGAAGGATGTGCCGGCGGGGCAAACGTGGAGAGGGGCACCCGCACGACCGATCAAGGAGCAGATGGCGATGGAGGCCCATATTCAGCAATTGCCGCAGTTGGCCAAGCGTTTGAAGGCGTTAGAGGAAAAAAAGAAGCCGAGCGAGGCCCGGGCGTCCTCGAAATCGAAAAAAAAGTAGTCTAGGCGTAGACCCGCCAATCGAGGTCGAGAAAGATCGGGTTGCGCCATTCGCAATTTCCCAAGAAAGATTCCTCCACTCGGTCGGCCAAGATCTGCTCGTAGAGCCGTTGGAATCGCAGGAGATGGTCTTGGGTGCGTTTGACGGCGTAGGGAACCATCGTGCCGGTTTTCATAATGAAGGCCCAGTCACTGGATTGAGCGAGAAGAAGCTCTCGGGCGGCTTGGCGAAGGGCTCGATCCAGAAGGGGGTGAGGGTGAGCATTGCAAAAACGACCCGCTAATTCGATCATGCGAACGGTGGCGAGGTGCAGGTGGGGATAGATCCAGGAGTTGGAGCCCTCCAGCCAAACGGACCAGTGGCCCTCGTTGCCCCAAGAGGAGGCGCTGGGGGTGGCCAGTTGGTGGGTGTCGTGGCGGGTGAGGAATTCGGACGGGGTGATCATAGAGAAGGTTTTCTGGTCGTGCGCGGATTTACGAAAAAGATAATCGAGGAAGATGGGGCCCTCGTACCACCAGTGGCCGTACAGTTCGGCGTCGTAGGGGCAGAGTACGATGGGTTCGGTTCCCATGACGCCCCGGAGATGCTCGATCTGTTTTTCGCGATTGAACATGAAGTTGGCCGCGTGGTCGGCAGCACGTTGGCGAGCGAGGTGGGGACGGTACGGCTCTTTGTGCGGCGTGCGACCGGTGATGCGGTGGTACTTGAGGCCGGTGAATTTCCGCATGCCGTTGGGTTGGATGTAGGGGCGGATGTAGTCGTGATCGAGGTCGAAGCCGCAATCTCGATAAAAGTCGCGGTACTCTCCGTCCCCGGGGTAGCCCTCCTCTGCGCTCCACACCTGTTTACTGGATTCGATATCGCGCCCAAAGGCGGCGGGGCCGGCGGGGGTGAAGATGGGGGCGAAGACGCCGTAGGCGGGGCGGGGGTCGGCATAGAGAACTCCGTGGGCATCGACGATAAACCAGCGAATTTCGGCCTCTTGAAGGTAGTGTTCGACCCCTGGGTAGTAGGCGCATTCGGGCAACCAGATGCCGCGGGGGTCGCGACCAAAGCAGTTGTGATAATCCTTGCGGGCGACCTGGACTTGAGCGCGAACGGCCTGAGGGAACTCGCGCATGAGGGGCAGAAAGCCGTGGGTGGCGCCGCAGGTGATGATTTCCAGAACGCCGGCGTCTTGGAATTTGCGGAAGGCGAGGATGAGGTTCCGCTGGTACCGGTCGCAGAAGAGGTGGCGACAGTGGTGCAGACGATCGTGATAAAAGCGGGCGAGGGGTTGGAAGGCGGGGTCGTTTCGGGTGCGGTGCAGCTCCTTGTTCGCGAGTTCGATCTGTTTTTCGAGTCCGTGGATGTAGCGGTCTTGGAGAAGAGGATCGCGCAGCATGGCGCAGAGGGGTGGGGTCATGGACATGGTGAGGCGGAAGTAGATGCCGTCCCGGACGAGGCCCTCCATCATATCGAGGAGAGGAAGATAGGTTTCGGTGATGGCTTCGTAGAGCCAGTCCTCTTCGAGGAACTCAGCGTATTCGGGATGTCGGACGAAGGGGAGGTGGGCGTGGAGAACGGGAGCTACATAACCGAGGGACATGAGGCTAGGTGGAGCGGGGGGGATTGCCGGGGGAGGTGCCGTGGAGTTGGCTGGAGCCGAGTTTGGGGCAGGTATCGATTTGGCGGCGGAGAATTTCGGTCATCTCGAAAGATCCGAATCGGTGATATTTCCAAAGATCTCCGCCGAGGTAGGAGAAGATCTTGGCCGTGGAGACCGGGCCGACGGAGCGACGGAGGGCGTAGGGAAAGGGAAGGGGATGGCCGGTTCTTTGCAGGCGGGCAAGAATTTGGGCCAAGGCTTCTCCTGGGCGGAGGAATGCGCGGACGAGATCCCAGAGTTGACGGAAGGAGAAGTGGAAGGGGATGGTGACGAATTCGATGGTTTCGTTGGCGGAGGGGGAATCGGGAGGAGAGGTGATTTCGGTCGATAGGGCGAGTTGGTGAAAGGAGCCGTTGGGTCGGTAAAAGCCGAGTTCGGCTTGAAAGTGGGTGGCAGGGCGCTGGGTGGGGAGGAACCACTCACGTGAACCGGGCGTGATATGAATTTGGTGCACCCGCTCTTTCCCTGGGATAAAAACTTGGAGGTAGATTTTTCCGTCCGAGGCCTCCTTTTCTGCCTCACTCAGTTGGCCTCGAGTAAAGTCCCAGTAGGCGAAGAGGGTTTGGGGATCTCGGGCGGTGAGGAAGAGGCGGCGGGTGCCGTAACTTTCGGGAAGCTGGCCGAGGGATTCGAACTCTGGAACGTAGGGGATGACCGGTTGGGGGAGGAGGGAGGGAAGAGTGAAGGGGTGGGAGGCAGGGCGGATGGGGAGAGGGGTTTTTCGGAGGCGGGGAAGAGCGGTTTTTTTTAGGGGTGGGCGAGAAGAAACTTTTTTGGATTGAGGCGAGGTCGGAGTGCGTTTTGGCTTGAGGACGGTTTTCGAGATCGCGGTTTTCTTTTTGTTTGGAGATGATTTTTTCATGAGGTCCAAAGGCAGCTAAAACAAGACTCGGATTTTCGCTCATCCTACGGCAAAATCCATTCTCTTCTACAGAAAAAATGAAAACTCAACTTGTGCCAGCATCGTAAGAGCGATGAATACCAAAAGGATCATTCCCTGTTTGGATGTGGACGGCGGTCGTGTGGTCAAAGGGGTGCAATTTGTTTCGATCCGGGATGCGGGGGATCCGGCGGAGTGTGCCCGAGCCTACAACGAGCAGGGGGCGGACGAGTTGGTTTTCTTGGACATTACGGCTTCGGCGGAGGCGCGGGGGACCTTGCTGGAGGCGGTCAGGAAAACGGCCGAGGAGGTTTTTCTGCCGCTGACGGTGGGAGGAGGGGTGAGGTCGGTCGAAAACGCGAGGGAACTTTTGCGCGCGGGAGCGGACAAGGTGAGTCTGAACACGGCGGCGGTGGAGCGGCCGGAGTTGATTGCGGAGGTGGCGGGGGCGTTTGGTTGCCAGTGTGTGGTTTTGGCGGTGGACGTGCGGGCGAAGGGTGGGGGGAAGTGGGAGGTGACGACCCACGGAGGGCGGCGGGCGACGGGCCGGGATGCGGGGGAGTGGATGGAAGAGGGAGTGCGGCGTGGGGCGGGGGAGATTTTACTGACCAGCATGGACCGGGACGGAATGAAGGAGGGGTACGATTTGGCGCTGACGCGGATGGCGAGCAGTCGAGTCTCGGTGCCAGTGATCGCGAGTGGGGGGGCGGGAACGAAGGAGCACTTTGCCGAGGTTTTGGGGGAAGCGGGAGGGGCGGAGGCTGCTCTCGCGGCCAGTTTATTTCACTTTGGGGAGTTGACGGTGCCTGAGTTAAAGAAGTATCTGGAGGGGCGGGGAGTGGCCGTGCGACCTGCGAGAAAGCCGTGATCTTTCCCAGCGAGGAGAAGTTTGTCGAGTTGGCCAAGCAGGGCAACCTGATCCCGATTGGGCGGGAGTATCCGGCGGACGCGGAGACTCCTGTCTCGGCCTACATCAAACTCTCGGGCCAGCCTGGCGGGGCGGCCTTTCTGTTGGAGAGTGCGGAAACGGGGGGGCGGTTGGGCAGATACTCCTTTGTTGGATCGAGGCCGGCGGGGGTGATGGAGTTTCGGGCAGGGCGAGTGCGGTTGACGAAATTGAGTGGGGAGGTGGAGGAAAAGGCGCCGGAGAACCCTGATCCCTTGGTTGAAGTTCAGCAGATGTTGCAGGGCATTCGTCCGGTGGCGGCATGGCCGGGGGAGCCGCCGCCGTTTGCGGGGGGAGCGGTGGGATTTTTGGCTTTTGAGGCGGTGCGGTATTTCGAGAGTCGGGTGGGAATGGCGAAGCGGGATGATTTAGGAGTACCGGACGCGTGCTTTGCCTTGGTGGAGGAGTTTGTCATTTTTGATCATGAGAGAAAGACGCGTCGTTTGGTGGTGCAGGTGAAAACGGGGGAGAATCCAAAGTTGGCTTACGCCAAGGGGGTGGAGCGGCTGGAGGCATTGGCCAAGCGGCTGGCGCAGCCGGCGGGGAAATCGAGTGGGGAGGTGCCGAAGCGGCCGGAGGGAGATCCTTTGGTGGGGGCAACGCCGAACATGACCAAGTCGGAGTATCTGAAGATGGCGGAAGGGATGCAGGAGCATATTCGCGCGGGCGATATTTTTCAGGTGGTGCCGTCGCAAAGGTTTACCGTGCCGTTTCAAGGCAGGCCGATTGATCTGTATCGGGCGCTGAGGGCGATTAATCCCTCGCCGTACATGTTTTGTTTCGAGATGGCGGGGTTGGCGTTGGTGGGGTCATCGCCCGAGACCCATGTTCGGTGTGAAAATGGGAAAGTGGAGATTCGTCCGATTGCGGGAACCAAGGCCCGCGGGGCAACCCCGGAGGAGGATGCGCAGAATGCACGGGAGATGAAGGCGGACCCGAAGGAGCGGGCGGAGCACATTATGTTGGTGGATTTGGCCCGGAATGATCTGGGGAGAGTGTGCGAGTATCAGAGCGTGAAGGTGGTGGAGTTGATGGAGGTGGAGCGATTTTCGCATGTGATGCATTTGGTTTCGCGGGTGGAGGGAAAGTTGCGTCCGGATCAGGATGCCTTTCAAGTAATGCGGGCGACGTTTCCGGCGGGAACGGTGAGTGGATCTCCGAAAGTGCGGGCGCTGGAGATTTTGGCGGAGAGCGAGCCGACGCGGCGGGGGGCGTATGCGGGGGCGGCGGGTTACTTTTCCTTCGACGGAAACTTGGACTCTTGTATTTCGATCCGGACGATCTTACTGAAAGCGGGCGAGGCGCATATTCAGGCGGGGGGCGGGTTGGTGGCCGATTCGACTCCGGAGGGGGAGTATCAGGAGAGCGTGAACAAGGCCAAGGCGGGCTTGGCGGCGGTGGCGGCGGCACGAACCTTGGCGTAGGGTGGGCTTATGTTGCTGGTCATCGATAACTACGATTCATTCACCTACAACTTGGTCCAATATTTCGGAGAGTTGGGGGCGGATCCTCAGGTGAAGCGGAATGATGCGATCACGCCGGAGGAGGTGGAGAAGATGAGGCCGAGCAAGATTGTCATTTCTCCTGGCCCGGGCACGCCGGCGGATGCGGGAATTTCGATGGAGTTGATTCGGCGGTTCGGGGCAAAGGTGCCGCTGCTGGGGGTTTGTTTGGGGCATCAGTGCATTGGGGAGGTGTATGGGGGGAAGGTGGTGCGAGCGGGACGATTGATGCACGGCAAGACATCCCCGATCCAGCATGATGGGAAGGGTGTTTTTGCTCAACTGCCGAACCCGTTTGAAGCGACGCGGTATCACTCGTTGATTGTGGAGGCGGAGTCGGTCCCGAGTTGTTTGGAGGTGAGCGCCAAGACGGCGGAGGGAGAGATTATGGGCTTACGGCACAGGCAGAATCCGGTGCATGGAGTTCAGTTTCATCCCGAGTCGATTTTGAGCAAAGAGGGGAAAGATCTTTTGGCGAATTTCCTGAGAATGTGAGGGTGGGTTGGGTTGACGATCGAGGAGGGGGTGCGTAGGATTTGAATTTCAAAGGGAGATCTTGATTATGGAACCACGTGGAGAAGAGCGGACATTACGATCGGAAAAAGTACAGATTGAGAGGAAGACATTCTTTTTGGATTTGAAGGAGAATGATCGGGGGCGGTTTTTGCGCATTACGGAAGATGTGGGGGGTCGGCGGGATCGAATTATCATGCCGGCGACGGGGATGGAGGATTTTGCGAGGGCGCTGGATGATCTGATTGTGTTTGAGCAGGAAGAGTTGGGACCGCAGAAGTAACGTGGGGGGAGCTGGTCGAGGCCGGCTTTTATTTTCCAGCAGGTTGGGAGAGCAGTTCCAGTGCCTTGCCCGCGGCGAGGCGTACCTCTTGCGGGGAGGATGAATCACTGCCGATTTTTTTCATGAGTGGAGCGGACTCTTTGTCCTTGAGCAGGCCGAGGGCAATGAGGGCAACCATACGAACTTGAGTATCTGAATCCGCGGTGGCGGTGCGGACGGCAGGAAGGATGCGGGGATCTTGAATGCGAACTGCCGATTTGACGCATTCAATCCGCTCGATCCCGAGGGGATTGGCGATTTCGGCGAGGAGGGTGTCGAGGCCACGGCCATCGTTGAGGCGGGCGAGGGCGAGGGCGGCGATGACTTGGGTGGTGCGGTCTTGGGATTGGAGGGAGGGAAGGTAGGCGTCTGGCTTAGCCGAGGTGGAGAGCTCCAAAAGAGAGCGTCGGGCGAAGCGGCGGACGTAGGAGTCTTTATCTTGGAGCATGGAGAAGAGAGTGGGAATCGCGCTGGGGTCGGCCCTACTTCCGAGAAGGCGAGCGGCGGAGGCACGGGTGAGCCAGTCGGCATCTTGCGTTGCTTGGCGAAGGAGAGGGGAGGCTTGGGAGGGGGAGAGAATGCGGGTGGCTTCGATGGCTTCGCGGCGAACGGTGGGATCGGGATCGCGCAGGGCGTTTTTCAGGACGCCGGGGGGTGAGGGGCGAGAGGGGGGATCGAGGGCGAAGGCGCGGACGGCGAGGGAGCGGATGGCAGGGGAGGGGTCGCGAAGGGGGAGTCGGTAAGGTTGGGCGGAGGGGTCGGTTTGTAAAATTTGGTGGGCTTCCGCGGCGGCGAGTTCGGGTTGGCCGGCGAGGAGATTGAGGTGCAGGCGTTCTTGGCGCAGGGCGATGCTTTCAGGGAACTGGCGAAATCCGTCCTGAATCGAGTCTTGCGCCTGTTGGAGTTTGCCTTCGTCGAGGAGTTGGTGGGCGCGTTGGGCGAGGCGACCGTCGGGTTTGGAGCAGGAGGAGAGGGAAAGGACGATGGGAAGAGCGAGGGGAGTGGCAAGGAGAGCGAGGCGCATGGCGGGAGGTTAGGATGAAGGGGAGAGTTGGGAAAGGCTGGATGAAACTTGGTTTATTTGACTTCGACAATCTCCTTTCTAGGTTTTCAGAATGCAGATCGCAAGGAACCGAATGGGGTTGAGGCCGAAGCCAGATTGGCTGGGGGCGGATCGAGAACTGGAGCAGGAGTTGAAGGAGGTCGAGCGGCGGATTCTGCATCAAGCGTCACTTTTTGATCCAGGGGCGGAGACCTATGTGCGGTATGCCTTGGAGGGCGGGGGAAAGAGGTTGAGGCCGGCCTTGGTCCTGCTGGCGGGGAAGGTCGCGGGGGGATGGAGCGAGGCGATTCGGGATCTGGCGGTGATTGTGGAGTTGGTCCACGTGGCCTCGTTAATTCATGACGATGTGTTGGATCGGGCGGATTTACGGAGATCGAGGGCGACCTGCAATGCGAAGTGGGGGGTGGAGCTTTCGGTTTTACTGGGGGACGCCCTGTTTGCGCACGGGCTGCAGTTGGCGACCAAGTTAGAAAATGCGGAGGTGGCGAGGAAGATTGCGGAGGCTTCGCGAAACTTGTGTGAGGGGGAGATTTTACAAACGCAGAGGCGTTTTGATTTAAAGATGTCGACGACGGACTATCTGCACGTGGTGGGATTGAAGACGGGGGCGCTTTTTCGGGTGGCGGCGGAGGTGCCGTTTTTGGTTTATAGTGCGGCGGAGGTGAAGCGGGAGGCTGCGCGTTCTTTTGGTCAACAGTTGGGGGTGGCGTATCAGATCTATGATGACTGTTTGGATTTATTTGGAACGGACGAGGAGAGCGGAAAGACGTTAGGAACGGATTTGCGGAAAGGAAAGTGGACCTTGCCTGTCTTGCACGCATTACAGACGCTGCCGAAGGAGGAATCGGAAAAGTTGCGCACGCAATTGGTGGGAGAAAACGGCGTGGAGGGAGTGGCGGATAAGGTGAAAGAGGCGGGAGGGTTAAAGTTTGCCCTGCGGAAAGCGGTGGACTTGCTCGAGCGGGCCAAAGGGGATCTGAAGGTTTTAGGGGAGGGACGAGAGGCAGGGAAGTTGACCCAGATGACCGAGCGGCTGCAGGATTATCTTCGGACCGCCAGCGACGAGTAGGAGAGTTGGGTTGGGTGAATTGACCTTTTCGGGATGAGGGGGGTGGAGTTAGGGTTATGAGATGTCCGCGGCTGTCACGAAAGATCTCGATTTAGAGAACGGACCGACCGATGAGGAGTTAGTTGCGGAGACGGTCAAAGGGAATTTGGCCTCGTACGATGAGTTGATCCGGCGATTCCAGTCTCGGTTGTATGGGGTGATCTACCATTTGACTTCGAATCATGAGGACACGAATGACATGTTGATGGAGGTTTTTGACAAGGCGTACCGTAGTTTGCCGACGTTTCGGGGTCAGTCGTCGTTTTACACCTGGATTTATCGGATCGCGATTAATCGGACATTTAACTTTTTGGAGAAGAGAAAAAGGCGGCAGGGGGCGATGAGTTTGAATGAGATCGATGAGGATGGTTTGCCCAAGTTCGACCTGCCCGACCCAGTGCATCGAAACAACCCAGTTAAGTCATCCATGCTCAATGAGTTGCAAAATAAATTGAACGAATCGATGCTTTCCCTGTCGAAAGAACATAGGACAGTGGTAACCCTCTATGATATACAAGGACTTGCACATGCTGAGATCGGGAAGATCATGGGAACGACCGAAGGAACGGTACGTTCCAGGCTGCACTATGCTCACAAACAGCTACAGAAATCGCTTGGCATTTATCTGAGAAGGTAAATGATAGAAAGACCTACTCAATGAACCAAAAAGAAGATTTTTCGGAGCTACAGAAGCTCCTGCAACTCAAAAAGCTGGAGACCCCAGGTCAGGCTTATTTTGATCGGTTTGTGGACGCATTTCATCAGTACCAGAGGCAAGAGATTTTGCGGGAGGAACCTTGGTACATGAAAGTGGTCGAGGTGGTGATGGAGCCTTGGATAGCTGGGGTGCCTCGTTTGGCTACGGTTGCGACCGCAGCGGCCTGTTTGGTGGTCGGCATTGCCTTTTTCTTGAGCCCGATGGGATCGAATATCGTCCCTCTGGCGGATGGGAAAGTCGCGCACGCCAAGGGCATCATCGTGGCAGCGAATTCGACCGATGATTCTCTGCAAATTCAGCCTGAGTTGATCGAGACAGCGGCCGGCGGGGAAGGGACTCAGCTTCGGCCCCTCTATGTGAATGGGCACGGTGCAGTGGCTTATGATTCCCGTCTCGCGTTTTAAATACGTTTTTCTCTCCCTGCTGGTCGTCCTCCTAGCGTTCGCTGGGTTGATTGGTGGGCGGGCTTACTATCTGGCCCGTCATCCAGAGGTGGTGACCAAGCTTCCTGCTTTGGAGCGAGCGACGGCTAACTCCACGCCCCTTACCCCATCTGTGCCCAATGCACCGATGCCCGCGGGTGGCGGGGTGTTTGACCAGATCGCGGCCGAAGTCAGCGGAGTGTACGAGCAGGCTGCGCCGACGGTGGTGCGTTTACGGGCGGTGGATGGGGCCGAGCAGTTGGCGGGGACGGGATTTTTTATTGATGGGCAGGGAACTATTTTGACCGCCTATGCGGTGGTGGGTCAGGCGGAGTCGGTCACGGTCGAAGTCAATGGGCGGACATTTTCGGCCAAGATTTTGGGTCGGGATCCGCGGAGTGGTGTCGCGGTTCTGAAGATTCCGGCGACGCAGACTCCGCATTTGGCCTTGGGGGAGGGCATGCGGTTGCGCCCCGCTTCGGCCGTGGTCAGTGTGGCTTTTCCCTACGATCTCAAAGCGGAGCCGACCTTCGGATTTGTGGCGGGTTTTGACGTTAAATATTTGACGCGTTTTTTCGCGACGACCCATTTGCGGGCAAATTTGCCAATCAAACCTGGTCAGATTGGTGGGCCTTTGCTGGATAGTCAGGGAAAAGTGGTCGGGGTTTTGATGTTGGAGATTGATGAGGGCAAGGCGTGCTACGCCTTGCCGATCGAGGCTGCCTCCAAAGTGGCGGCGGACATTCAGAAGTATGGGGAGCCCAGGCACGGTTGGATGGGAGTGGGGGTGATGCCGGACCGGAGCCGACCAGAGCGCGGGGCACCTGTTTTTGTGGATCGACTTTATAAGGGAACGCCGGCGGAAAAGAGTGGTTTGAAGATGGGGGATGAGGTGATTTCGATTGGGGGTCGGTCGGTGCGCGAGCCTTCCGATATTTTGGACGCGGCATTTTTCTCGGAGGTGGGAGGCAAAGTTCCCGTGAAGGTGAAAAGGGATGGGAAAGAGCAGATCTTTACGATTACGGTTTCTGCCCGGCCAGATAGCTCTCGCATCGTGGAGCCAGCCCCGCTTTTCCCCAATCCCACCGGTGGCCCTGCCAGTCAGGGTGTGCCGGTCAAAGCGAACCGCTAATTTTCCTCATTTGGCGCGGTTCGGTTCGGGATTCGTCCGTTTTTCGAGTAGGGTTGACGAATGCTTAAAGAGACAGCTTTGATCCTTGCCGGGCACGGCTCTACCCTCCTTCGCTCAGTCTCGACTAGCTCGTTGAGCTTCGGAGGGTGGCATGCTTAAAGAGACAGCTTTGATCCTTGCCGGGCACGGCTCTACCAAAAATGCGGATTCCAGTCGGTTTACGAGGGAGACGGCGCACCGAATCAGGGGGAGGGAAATTTTTGGTGAGGTCCGGTCCGCTTTTTGGAAGGAGCAGCCTTCTTATGCGGATGCCCTGCAGGGGTTGAAAACAAAAAAGGTGGTGGTGGTACCGTGGTTTTTGGCGAAGGGATACTTTACGACCAAAATTCTCGCGCGGGAGTTTGCGGAAATAGCGGGAATCGAGTGCCGATTGGCGGAGCCGATCGGATCGAGGCCAGAAATCTTGGGTCATTTGCGAAAGAGGGCGGAGCGTTTGTTGGGGTTGAAGAATTGGAGTCCTAGCCAGGTAAGCCTGTTGGTGGCGAGTCATGGAACACCCCTGCACGCTGGTTCCCGCGGGGCGGCGGTGGATTTGGCCGAACAGCTGGCGAGAGACGGTTATCGGACGGCTCGGGCGGTGTTCTTGGAGGAAGAGCCAAAGATTGCGGATTGGAGAGAGCTGATTGAGGAGGGGCCAGTGGTGGTGTTGCCTCATTTTCTGGCAGGGGGGCTTCATGGCTCGGAGGATGTGCCGGAGCTTTTGGGAATAGCGGGAGCGAAGGAGGGTTGGTATCGATCGGAGAAGGGGGAAGTGGGCTATGGGGAGCCCTTGGGCCGACCGGAGGAGGTGGAGGAAATGATCATCGAATTGGCCGCAGCTGAGGCGGGAAAGTAAACCGCCATGAACACGCTGGATGAAGCAGGCAAAATGGGTCAGGTGTGCTGGATTAAGAAAGAAACGAGTTGGGTAGTTCGGCATATTCAGGATCGAGACGCGGAGGGACTTTTACGCAGCGTGGCGAGTTTAGATGAGTTGGAGGAGTTGGTGCGTTGGGATGAACAGGGAAAATATCGGCCCCTTCGGAGCGAAGGAAATCTTGTTTCGGGTTGGAGTTATGGCGCGAAAAGTTTGGGGGAGTTTCGCGAGGCGATAGAGGTCATTTATCCGGGGATGTGGGGAAATGCTGAGGCTTGGGGAGATGGAGGACTGAAGTTTCCAACATGGGAGGAGGCGTTGGCCAAGCAAACGGAGCGGGTTCGCGGCAAGGTGGCGAAGGCAGGGGATTTGCCCCAAAGAGTAGTGGCGGAAAATTGCCAGAAACGCTGTCTGAAGGCAGTTCTCTGGGCTGGAGTGCAGCCGATCATTGAGCCCGGGTCGGCTCCCCTGCTGTGCACGGGTCCGTGCGGAATGTTTTGGAGTTGTGTGGAGGGTTAACCGAAAAGGCCTTTTTTCTTGGGTTTGGCGAGGGCCACGCGGGTAGGATCTCGGGCATTTTGCACAGCCTCTTCGGGGGTGATGAGGCCTGCTTCCACTAGATCATCAAGACTGGAGTCGATTGTGCGCATTCCGTCACGTCCGCCAATTTCCATCACACCGACGATCTGTTCCATACGCCCTGTTCGCAGGCAGGCGGAAACCGCCGGGCTAGCGGTCAGAACCTCGGTGGCCAGCACACGTCCTTGCCCATCCGCTTTGGGAAGAAGGCGTTGGGAAATAACAGCCTTCAGGCCGTTTCCCAACTGAGCACGGATTTGAGGTAGCATTTCCGAACCAAACATTTCGAGGATACGATCGAGAGCCTTGACTGGGTCGG
>Ga0247843_1006601_pt1 | contig 14986 bp, 11 predicted proteins | sample LaCruzMarch2017__FD_192420 | JGI IMG/M metagenome (GOLD analysis project Ga0247843, IMG submission 192420) | Freshwater microbial communities from meromictic Lake La Cruz, Castile-La Mancha, Spain - LaCruzMarch2017_8m | ecosystem: Environmental > Aquatic > Freshwater > Lake | place: Spain... | reverse complement strand
ACCAGATCGACCGTTGAGTAAAACCGCACTTTTTTGCTATGACGCGAGACCCCCGAGACGCTCAGTGCTGTCGCAAGATGCGTTTTGCCAGTGCCTGGACCACCGATCAGCACCACGTTATGGGCTTGTTCAGTAAACGAGAGGTCAGCGAGTTTCTTGATGAGCGCTTGATCAACCGGTGAGGCTGCAAAGTCAAACCCCGCCAGATCTCGGTGCAACGGGAAGCGGGCGGATTTCATTTGATGCGAGATCGAACGCATCTCACGGTTTGTATCCTCTGCTTCAATAAGATGCTCGAGCAACCACTTAGAGGTATCGACGCGGGTGCTTTCACCATTCTCTGTGAGTTCATCCCACGCGAGGGCCATGCCGTGCAAACGTAAAGACTTAAGACTTGCTTTGATATCAGGGTGCATGATTGATTTCCGTTTCTTGTGAATGGATGTCGCGTAGTTGGTCGTAGCGTGCAGTGTCCGCGCGAGGCGCCTCTTTGAGCTCGAGATCGGTCTGAGCAAGCTCGGGGATAGGCGGGCTATTTAACCGAGCCAAGACATTCTCGATGTGCTCGACACTGACTTGACCACTAGGCGTGACATCTTCGAGTGCAATGGAGACCGCAACCAATACCGCATCTAGTCCCGCACGCGGCACGCTTGCCAGCACATCAGCCATCGTGCGCTCGCCTCCCGGGTAACGCATAAGCGCCTGACGCAGTTGCAGCAGTGCCTCTGGCATATCAAGGAATGGTGCACCGTTTCTAAGGGCGCCGGGCTTGCGTTGAATCAGATCAATGTAGTGTTGCCAGTCATACGTGATCTGTCCTTTATTAGATAGACGATCGTGACGCGCGATAATGCCATCACCCGCTGCCACCGTAATCTGCGTGGGATACAAGCGTGTACTAACAAGCTTGCCGGCCCACTCGCATGGGACCGAGTAGCGATTGCGCGCAACACTCACCAAGCACGTGCTGCTCACGCGCGAGGTCTTCTCGACATACCCATCAAACGCCTCGGGCATGGCCATCAGGTGTTCGCGTTCAATCTCCAACATCTCGGCAATCGTGAACTCTGAGTGCTCGGGGTGTGCGGTCTCGAGCCAAAGCGCAAAGCACCGCTTAGAAAGCCAATCGTTAAGCTCTACAAACGAGCCGAATCTGCGCTCGCCCGCCTCGATCCAGATGCGCCTACGGCTGTCCTGAACATTCTTCTCAACAACGCCTTTCTCCCAACCTGAGGCAACGTTGCAAAAATCAGAGTCAAACAGGTAATGGCTGCACATAGCCTTAAAGCGTGCATTGACTGCCCGCTCTTTGCCCCGATTGACTTTGTCGACAGCCGTCTTCATGTTGTCGTAGATGCCACGGCGCGGCACTCCTCCAAAGGCAACAAAGGAGCGCGTGTGTGCGTCAAAGAGCATTTCGTGCGTCTGGGTCGGGTAGGCTACCAGCCAGAAGGCGCGACTGGCACACAACTTCATGTGCGAGACCTGTACCTTACGGAATATCCCGCCTACGAGCATTCCCTCTTCGCTCCAGTCAAACTGGAAGGCCTCGCCATTCTCAAAGCTCAACGGCACAAACGCCTTGCTGCCAAGACCTGACTCATTGCGCCAAGCGCGGATAAAGTCAGTCACCTGAGTGTACCCACCCCGATAACCTTGCGCGGTGATTTGCATCAATAGCGCGCGTGCCGTACGCCTAGAGTCTTTGTGACGCAGTCGATCGGCTTTAAGAGCCGTAATAAGCGTGGCCTCAAACTGCGTCAGCTTACGAGCATCAAGCTTGCGCTCGTACTTCGGCACCACATCGCCAGGAGCACGAAGCCACCTCCTGATCGTATTACGCGATAAACCCGTCCTCTTTGAGATCTCGCTGGTTGATAACTTGTCGCGCATCTTCATGCGCCTGACCTTGCCCAACATGTCCATGGTGATCACCTCAGCTCCCTGCTTAATAAGTAAGCAGGTAGATTGAACACCCTGGTCAATTTTCGTCCGGCACAACCCTCAAAAACTGGTCAATTTTCAACCGGCGTCAACAGTTGTCTCCTCAAAAACTCTAAAGTTGCGCCTGCTGCGTCTCCAACCAAGGCACCGAACACAGCGCCATAGGCAGCTTTATCATGATTAGATAATTCATTAAAAACCTTTGTATTCGACATCACAAAAAATCCTCTTTAAAGTCATCATAACGAGTGATTGCTTATGCCGACAAGGCATAAAAACAATATCACCTGGTGAGACACTAGAGAGGATAGAACCAAGCATTTAAAGAATTTATATTTTTAATAACCTCAGACTGCTCACCCTGAAGTTATTAAATCAAAAAATGTTAGGGAATAAATTAAAAATTTAATTAAAATTATTGTAGATAATTATTTCATGTAAATTCAAGTACGATATAAATCAAAAAACCTTACCGTTTCAGATAAGGTTTTCTTGACCACCGCATAAAATATTCAATATTAAAATATTAAATAAGTGATTCATAATTTTCCATTCAATAAAATAAAATCTCTGCATTAGGAACATAAAAAAATTCTTTCACAAAAAGAGCTTATAAATTGCACTCAATTAAAGTTGAAACTTTTTAAAACATAGGCTGCGGCAACTCACGGCCAGGGATATTAGATTTGAACGTTTGTTTCAACTTATCTAGCTCGACTCTTTCTAGAGGCTGCCCAAGCATATAAGCAATAACTCTAGCTGCAAAATTATGTGGACCTGATCCACTGATAATTTTATCTCCATTCAGCAAAATACCCTGCCATAAAGCATTTTCAGGACTCCAGTCTACTTGGTTAATTCGGGAGACAACCTCTTTATGACTAAGTTTTGGCTTATCCTCGACGCCGATTTGCATATCTAAAATCACGTCTGCAAGTATTCGTTGAACGATCGGCTTACAGGTTAATGAACTCTTCCGTATCTCAATACGTCGCTCATCTCCACGCTCTGAGGGGTCTGCAAGTGAGGCAGAGTATGCCTGAATCTGTAAAAGATCATTCCAAAAAGAAGTTAGATTTTCAATTGCAAGCGCTCTATCCTCTGGCCGAACAGTCTTTGTTAAATCAGGTTTTTTTCCTGTATAAGCTTGCTCAACTTTAAGGTTAATTTCATATATCGTACTCAAAGTCGTAAACTCAAATGAGGACGACGAGAGTGTATTTGCAGTACCGCTCTTTACTAGTCGACTAGGGATGATTTCTCCAGCGATACTTTCTCTGGATATGACTGCTAAATAATCTGTATCATCAGTAATTAAATTGTCAGCCTTAGATGTCGGCTTAGCATACTTGTTAACCTTATTGAATATTTTCCGAGCTTTCTCAAGATCATGTTCAATTAAGATTACAGTACAGGTGTCTTCTGCGACTTTTGGGTTTGGTGTAAGGCCCTTTATATCTTGAGACTTTTCATCTCGACCGCTTATAGCAAACTTGAGCGCAGCTAATCTATGCTGACCATCCAACGGGATTAAAATCTCGCTTCCAGAAAGATAGAGGATTCCAAACTGATTCATTAAAGAGGCTGGAACCGCTCTCGGTCCTTTAACACCAGCGTCAGACAAGGACTCAAATGCCATATCTTGATGATTCCTAACCTCAACTATGAACGCTCCAATAAATCTATCTTCATCATGTGCTAAGTAAGGAGCTATATGTGATGCAACTCGCTTGTAGTTGATTTCACGTTGGAATTTCTCCTCAGGTGACAAATCTTCCCATTCTTCTAACTCTTTCGGGATCGTCATAAGACGTACAAACTCACCTGCTTTGATGGTCAATACCCAAAAATTCGTACTGCCGAAAGAGCCCTTAAATGCGGCTAATGATGTTGCCATATTGACTGCCTTTCTTTAAAAGTTTCACATTCGAAATAGGTGCGCACCACTTAATACACTGACGCTCTTTAACATCAATAATCTTGATGTTTTTGACAATTTCAACACTAAACCAGATTGCATGGGAGGAGTCTAACCATAACGTTAATTTATCATTATGGCTACCAGCGTAATGTTGCAATAGTCTTTTTCTTAAGCTCTGTTTTTCAGCCTTTCCAACATACAAACAGACATTTTTTGACCATATCGAATAGATTCCGAACTGATCATCCGAAATCTTTGATATGTTTTGCCAATTAAATCTAAGTCTAGACATAGAAATTAAGCTAATTGAACTTCATACTTTGAATACTTTTCTTCTGACTGTTTGTTCACCCAAATTACTAACTCAGTAAGCGTCCCCTCACGAACTTTAAGTTCGTGCAACGGCCCTGAAAGACTCTGAGGGTCAATTATCAAGTAGTATTCACGACTACTTTTTATATCTAAAACGTCAATACCGACACAATATTTTTTGTTAACAAAGACAGGATAAGGCTCAGATTCAATTCTAAGTTTTTTAGGTTGAATAGTTACCTTAAGACGCTCTCTTTCTGGTGTCATAACAATACGATACGAGTACATTCGAACGGTTGATAATTAGCGAGTCGGTTAAAGACGTACTGTTGATCTTTATCGTCTTGCTTCCAATGTAAGACTACATCATAGCGATGCCCGTGTGAAGAGGGACGACAATAAATACGACCCCTGTTATCTTTACCAGTATTTATATGCTTTTGAATTTCTATCCAACCATATCTACCAGCTAGCCCATTTATTTTTTCAAATTTAACTCTTTGCCCATCGTTTATCTCAAACAATGTCTTCCATAAAGATGTTGACTCAGAAAAACGCGAGGCAATAACAGACACAGTGTCAGGGGGAAATGCCAGCTGGGGAAAAGCGCTGAACAAAATTTGAGCAATAACTTTTTCTGCAACCCCCCGTTTTATGTTCTGCACTTTACTTGGGTTTACATCAGCAGCAGCTCGAGCAACATCCAGAGCCAAAAGTAGCGTTTCGTTCTCTTTAATAGATCTCTCTAACTCCTTGTAGACTTGCTCAAGCTCAGAGACTAATTCAGACTCCTTTTGACTATTGTTTGTCCGAAATTTCTCCAGCTCAATTTGTAACTGCTGAAGTCTATCCTGACTATCAGTATTAATGTGCTGCGAGCTTTTAAGATCCTGTTCAAGAGCATTAGTTATAGCGTTGCTAACATTATCAACACTTAGTCCAGCTGAAAGCCTGATAGACCATCCAAAATCACTATCAGCCGCCTCCCCCCAGCTGGCAATGTTGTAATGCATTTTTTCAATCAAATACGTAACAGCTTTTTCCACAACCACATCTGTGGCATTCAAGTAGACAAATAAACCAAACTGATTTCTTTCGATTTTCCAGGCTAATTTTTCGTCATGCTTATACTCAAGAGGCATTTCAAAATATGGAACTACAGCATCAAGTGGAATAATTGGAAACTGAGCAGCAGAGAGAGGATAAGATGCACTATTAATCAAAATAGTGAGATCTCCCTTAGAATCTAAAAATAAAGGCCAAACCTTATCAGCATAAATTATGCAAACCCTGCCATCATTAGCAACACGAAGCGGTCGAAGATAGATTTTCTTTTGTGAGCGCAACGGATAGTCAGTATACGCAGAAAGATCCAAAGAGTACTTAGAAAACTGAATTCGTTTACTTGGTAAGTTAGCCGACATGAAAGAAAATAATCATCTAAGTTTTACGTTACGTTAATCAGGGGCAACATGCTTTCTTTAAATTAAAAAAGAAATTATGGCCTTTAGAGAGCCTGTAAATAATTCTGTGTAAATGCTGGCGGGTTAATCATTGGTGGTCAGTAAGCCGTTCACCAAATTCAATCTCAAACCTGCGCAACGCCATTCTCCAATTTCTGATCGGCATTGTCCATTTCTTTGATGCTTCCTCGATAGCCAGGTAGATAACCTTCTTGAAGACTCATCGGTTGGGAAGACCTTGCGACGTTTGGTTACCGCCCGAATGACACTGTTCAAAGACTCTACCGCGTTGGTAGTGTAAATCGCTTTTCGTATCTCCGAGGGAAACTCAAAGAGGGTTCGTAAGTTGACCCAGTGGGTGGTCCACGACTTTGTAATTTGCGGGTACTGTGAATCCCACGTTTTGCCAAACCGATCAAGCTCTACAAGCGCCTGATCTTCAGTGGTTGCATGATAGATTTGCTTGAGGTCTCTGGTGACAGCTTTGTAGTCTTTCCATGAGACGTATTTCAGGCTATTGCGAACCATGTGAACAAGGCAAAGCTGAATACGTGTTTGGGGGTACTCGACCGCAATTGCGTCAGGGAAGCCTTTAAGTCCATCCACGCAGGCAATCAAAATGTCTTTAACGCCGCGATTCTTTAGCTCTGTCAGCACAGAAACCCAGAACTTTGCGCCTTCGTTCTCGGACATCCAAAGCCCCAGCAGCTCCTTATGTCCGTCCATATTGACGCCTAGCGCCAGATAGATAGCCTTGTTGACAACCCGCATGCCTTCACGGATTTTGAGCACGATGCAGTCTAGATACATGATCGGATAGACGGTATCCAGTGGGCGGCTTTGCCAGGCGGTCACTTGCTCGAGGACTCGGTCAGTAACCTTTGAAATCAGTGTCGCCGAAACGTCAGCGTCATACATTTCTTTGAAGGTGTCGACGATCTCGCGAGTAGTTAATCCCTTGGCATAAAGCGTCAGAATTTGATCGTCCATCTGAGTGAGCCGGGTTTGATTCTTACGTAACAGCTGGGGCTCAAACGTCCCGTCGCGGTCACGAGGCGTTTCGATCTCGACATCGCCGTGCTGGCTTTTTAACCGTTTGGACGTTGTGCCGTTACGGGTGTTGCCCTTGGCTGGCCGACTGTCGCCGTGTTTCTCATAACCAAGGTGTTCGGTCAGCTCTGCACTGAGCGCCGTCTCGACGGTTAGTTTGAGCAGCTCTCGGGACAGGGCGTTTAGGTCAGCCTCAGTCTTAATATCTTTAGCCAATTCGTTGGCCAATGCTTGAAGTTTGGTACGATCCATTTGTGTGCCTAACATGACGGTTCCTCAAATAAGAGGTTAATAGGCCGCCAGAACTTACACAAATTAATTTACAGCCTCTATTTAGACTCACTTTACTTATGACAAACTAAACAAGCCCCACCACCTTCATCATCTAAATACAACTCATCCAAATCCAAGTTCTCAGAGTTACAAACTCTCAACGGATTTACACGACGGTTGGCGAGTTCGCGCTTTTTCCTAGCCTCAAAATCACTTTTAATTTGCTCCACTCGCTCAGGACGCTCTAAGTCCGCGAGAGGCTCATTTTGTGACCAAGTAAAACGTGTACCATTCTCTATGGCAGTCTTCTCCATATTCTTGGCATTTTCAAATGCTTCGGGATGTCGCTCTTTCAATCGAACCCATTCAATTTTCTGCTGAAAGAAACAAAAAGTACATCCGCTTCTAGATCTCCAATCATAATATTTTGGCAATCCTATGCCTGAAGCCTCCAAAAGATCCAGAACATCCTCTTTATTAATTCCGCACTCACGAAATGGCAATTTCACCGTCAAATTTTTATGATGCGACTGCATTCCACCGCGATGTTCTTCATCAGCCCTAATGGCAACATATGAGACAACATCTTCACCTTTGTTGAGCCACTGATTAACCCAAACCTTAAATGGCTGCAATTTGAGCTTGATTGTGCACCACCGAGTTTGAGGGGATGGTAGAAAGTTTCCATTGTGACGAAGCCAAAATTTAAAGTCCCGATCTGGGTTTAGATAATGAATTTTTCGACCTAGAAGCCCCTCGAGCTTGCCGAGAAACTCATACACCTCAGGTAGCTCTTCCCCTGTATCGGTAAAAAAATATTGGATATCTAAATCAGGATGATTTTCTCGCATATAAATCGCTAAAGCAGCGCTGTCTTTACCGCCTGATAACCCGAGAACGTGATGCGTAGTCATGATTTCACCTCATCTTCTTTGCTAGCGAATTTAATGCCAAGATCGGCAAGCGTTGCATAAATCAGTTTTGGATCAATTTTTTCAAGAATCGGCAGGATCTGTGTAACTGTCAAATCAATCTTTGTTTGCTCTGATTTCGAAATCTCAACAGTCCGATTCAAATCACGACCTCGGCCAGAAGAAAGAACTAAATTAAAGATCTTGCGAGATGACTCGCGCCCTCTTAAGCCCGAGATAGCCTCGGCTTTGCGGAAATCCATTGCCAAACTACCCAACTGAATAACGGCTGCATCGAGATCACGATCAACCCATGAATGCGAAGGTTTATTAATTGCATTACTCACTAATGATTCAATTGCAAAATCAGATCCATCAAACTCTTCAAGACGCGTTACGAAAGACTCTAACTGATAATTACCTGTCATACCTTTAACTGATTGAGCTCGCATCTTCAGGTCATCTAGCGAATCACTGCTGTGTTGGAGTGCATCGAGAAACATTCTTCCAATCTCGGTCAACTTTGCGTGATACGCCAATCTAAGCTCATCCATGACCTCCGTTAATTTTTTGACCAAATCAGACTCTGACTCAGATTCAAGTATGACAGGGAGATCAGCAAAAAGAACTTTATTAGGATCACTTGCTTTGAGCAGCATTGTCCGAACTTCCTGAGCTGAACTTGATATCGTGCTAGTTCTCCTAGTCCAGTTCGGCAAATCAACAACAATAGAAACAAGTCCACGAGCAATATCTAGTGGAGAAACCTTGTTTGAATCAAACGCAGCATTGTTAGTGGTTAAAATTTTCTCGGCAATCGCCTTAGAAAGACTACCTTTATTTTCACTTGCACTGATGTATTTAAATTTGATCAGTCTCGGATCATTCAACCACTCATCAATAATGACTTCATTGATATTTGGGGTAAAGACATTATCAAAGTAAATTGCAATATGTGATTTATTCGCCAAGAAGAATGCCAAGGCAAGTATGGGCATCACACCTTTTTTAAGGCCAAAAGGTTCGGAGCGCCAAATTGCGTAAACTTCATCGAGTCCTAACTTATCAGGAGCTTCTTTAAAAATACTCTCGGTAAGCAACCACAGATCTACATAACTAGATCCTGCCCCCTCATCTTCTTTAGGTTTCCCAAAATTCCACCCTAATCTGCCACGATTGCTGTGTAAGCCTGGGGTATTCAAAACCGTATAGTAAAGTCCTGCATCCGCAGGGTAGCCCTCATAACCCAACTTAGAAGTAGTCGCATCCTTGAGCATCCGATACATCAACTCTCGTCGGGCTTTGACGATATTGCTAGATAAATCGTCTCTATTAATCGGCTCACTGTTAATCAGTGGTGTTTGATTAAAAATTTTCTCGGCAACCGTTGATGCTATTGCAGAAATACTGACATCTCTTGCATCATTTAATTTTTGACCTGACTGAAACCACGTAGCGGAACGGAACGCATCAGCAAGCTCTTCTTGCAAGGAAGCGCGCAAGCTTGAAATACGAGATGTCAATTCGCGCCTTGCGATTGAATCTCCTTCGAGCTCGGTTTTAGTGCTGAATACATGCTCTGCAGCTGCGAGCTCATGTGATAAATCTGTAACTCTTTTGCCATTTTTAGAAACGCCAAGAATAACTGGCAGCTCACGACTAGATTGAGAAAACTCTTTTACAGCCCCAAGAAACTGCTTGTCATTTAACTGTGTATCAGGGACACAAAGAATAAAACTACCAACGCTTCCAGGTAATGGGGCGTACTCTGAAAGAAATTGGCCGAGCTCTCCTGAGGGAACGATGGCCTTGCCAAACCACCGCATCGTTCCTGTCTTATGGTAAAGGCGCTTAGCAATGACCGGATTCAAATCGGTCAGTTCAGCAATGAGTTTTCCATTAAAAGCCGAAATCTCATTGCGGGATGTATTGATTGCCCCTTCAATGTCAAAGTCACTGCCCGCAAATACGCCATATGCATTTAGATGCTTACGTTCAATAAGAATTTTCCACTCGACAAGATCATCAAGTAACTTCTCTACTTCTTTAATATTGGATGAAGAGATGCTGCAAGCAATAGTTTCAAGATCTGCTGCTAGTGCAGCACCACTTCTAAACATCTCAATCAATGCTACTGACTTGGCCACTTCGACATGAAGAAGAGAGCCTTTCGCTTCAGCGCGCTCAACGGAATCCACCGATTGGGCCCAACGATGACCATCGGGTGAAGCAAGGATTGCTGGCTCCGAATTTGTTCGTAGGTAATCCCAGTAGTTCGATGGACGATACATAGAATCTGCAGATACGCTACGCGTCTGAAGGAACTCTGAAAAGCCTAGAGGCTCACGAGATGCAAGAAAACCGAAAATACTGCGTTCATTTTGACCAAATTTTCTTCTAGAAATTGGTCCTAGTAATGAAGTGATCACTGGATGTAGGGGCCAGCAAACAAGCAAGCTCTGAGCGAGATTCTTAGGTGCAGCAGGACGACGCTTTTTAATATTGTCGGCAATGACAGTACACGAGTGCTCCGCTTCGCTTAGATCGATTTTTGAAGTCCGAGCAATGGATTGTCCGATTAGTTCGACCACTTCGTCTGTAGCTGAAACCAAGGGAATATCGATATACCGGCCTTGTATCTTTGCCCAATCATCACGGGTTTGCCGACCTAGATTACCTGCATACGCTTCAAAGGGCTGATGAAGAATACCCACAACCACTAAATTGCCATTTGCCCTACTTGCAGCTTCTGCCAATTGCTGGAAAAAATAAATATCTTCTGTATTGTCGATTGCCGCGTTTTCAAGAAACTTACCTAACTCGTCAATGATGAGAAGAAGCCCTTGTTTGTGGTTTTCGGCAAGGTTAACTAGTTCAGCAATGACATCGACATTTTTCTTTTTTGCAAAAACTGTCCCTGTCCGTTTTTCTATAGCGGCAATCAATTGATCACGAACGCTAGAACGCTTTCCCACTACAGGAAGAACAGTCCAACCATCCCCCTTCGACTCAAAGGCTTTATAGACATTGGAGTCGGCTGGCAATCCAAGTATTTTTTTTGCTCTATCGCGAAGCTTTTGATTCGGACCAACTAGCGAACACAACATTAAAGCAAGGGATGATTTACCACCACCGTAGGGTCCAGTCCATGTGAAAGCGCGTTGCCTTGTCTCTACTAACTGTTGAGCCATACTTTCCAAGAGCAATCTTGCAGTACCTTGGCAAACATATCCTGTTAATGCATCTTCACGTCCAAAATCATCATCGATTTGAATCGAGCGAAGGAATTTGCGAGAAATTTCAACTACATTTGAGAGTGTTTTTTCTTGTGCGGACATAATCTTAGCCTTTGCTATATGCAATATTGAGGAGCTTTTTCTTTAGCGACTCAATACTTTTGTCCGAATTATTTTTCAATGTAACTTGACGCAAACCGGCTTGTTCCGTCCATTGAATTTGACCATTTGTAATTTGCTCAAGTGACATAAGCCTCTCAGAGATATTGCTTTCGTCAATTTTAAAAACTCTGCCAGGAGACCCATAGTCATGAGCGACTCGATCAAAAGCCATGACCGACCCTGAAACCTCAAGGCGCTGCCAGTAATCTAGCAATGCGTATCCAAAAATTCCGTCGTGCAAAGATCGTTTAGCGCCTCTTCGAAACTCAAATGAGTCTTTTGAGTTGTGAACAATTAAACCTAACTCACCTAAAAGAGGTTCACTTAAGTCTTCAGGTGAATCGCTGTTAGCACGAGGGACATAACTTCGAATGCAGCACTCAACATCACGCTTTAAAGTCGCTTGAGCAATTTTTACCTTTAACCGCTCCAGTTCACTTGAGAGTGCCTTTCCAATTAACTCGCGATCAAACACTTGCTGAACGATATGATTAAAAAGGAAGTACCAAGTTGTCGTTCTGTCCGGAGTACTAGCCAAAAACCAATGCATTAACCACACTGTAGAAATATGCTCGCAGTAAGGGTCTAGGCCTGAAAACTCATTAAAGATCGAATCCGCTACAGGTGTTACCTTGTAAGAGTCGTTATGCTCTTCTAAGACGTTGCAAGATAAAGCCCAAAAGCGAATTGAACTAACCATGTTTTTACCGACACCGAAGTCAACAATCGCTCCTTCGTCGGAAAAAATTCCTTTAGGCGCCTCTCCAAAATAAGGAGAGCTCTGCACCGCATCAAAGGCTTTTTTAAGCCATAATTGCCTGAGCGGAAAGGTCTCATGACCCGAAAACTGAGGCTTAGCGCCTAAAGTTGTATCAATCATTTTCATCACATTTCACAAACTGGACGGAATCACCAGTTTGACTAGAATAGCACCAAAAACTGTGCATTCATACAGGACTTATTGATGAATCAACTAAAAAAATCTTTGCCAACATTGAGAGATAGAAATTGTTGTGCATCAAGGGTTCGCGGAATCAGGCGTCCCGTATTGCTTTTGCGCATGATCGTTACCTGAGCAGCCGGAGTTTCGCTAAAACTAACGTGAACAGGACGATCTGCCCCGTACAAATACAACCTATCAAAGACAAGATTGCTCACAATCCATTGAGCAACCTCAATCATGTCCTCGTCATCTACGATGAAGTCAGCCGCAGCACCTAAGCGTGAACAAATCGGCACTCCCTTTCGATTTAATTCATGGCTCGCGTGCTGATCAAGCTTTGGAGCTATACGGCCTTCAATTTTTGCAGCTAATTCGGATGAACAAAATCCATATGTGAGTCGTATGGACCCAAAGTAATCAATAACAGGATCCAATATATTTTTAGCAAGGTCATGCAAGGCATTGAATGTAGCTGGATTGGTTGGCCTGTTTTGTAATCCAAGGCGCGCTTGCGTTTCTCCGCACTCAATAAGCTGCCTAAAACTGAAATTCACTCCACACAACTGGTCAAGATTAGGAACTTTCGTACTTCTCACCAGTTTCCCTTCAATAATTTCAAATCGCATTGCCTCAAGAGCGCCTTCAATTTGCTCGCGCGATGGGTGAGAATCGAACTTATCTAAAACTTGAGTAGCTTCGAGGCTCTCGTCGAAGGCAGCTTGTTCTGCATAGCCAGGCATATCTTCATGCATGTACCGACTCTTGAAAAGCAAGGGTGATGGGGGGTACTGGGGTAATTGGTAATCAAACACATCGTAATCAAGCTTTCGTATATTGACCTTGATTCGCTTCAATAACAAAGGTATGGGATGAGTATCAAAGTCCTCATAATGCAGAAGAGTTAACTTACCCGAGACGATATGAATTTTTATCAGCTGAATAGAACTTATGTTGTCCCACAGCAGAAGACCACAACTGATATAGGCGCGAAGAACAGCAGGCAAACGCTCAACCATGGAAATATGCAGCTGTAACGAATGCTCTTGATCTAGCCACCCTATTCCATCAGCCGCAGCAACTTTGCAGGCTTCCAATATATTTTCAGTATTTCCAGAATCTAGAAGTAATTTCAGAGCGGCATTTGTTGCGGTTTTGAAATCACCAAAGAAATAACGAATGTCAAAACGCAGCTTCGGCTCCAGTTGTCTGTAGGGCTCATGCTTTCCAAACTGAAGTGATGCGATGAAAAGCTTGATTTGATCAGACCGTGTCTCTGCGGCCTTTTCAAAAAGCGACATGTCGTAATGAGTACGGATAAGGCGATAGGCCCTATTCAATGAAATTGTTTCAAGGACCGCCGATATTTGTGGAATTTCGTGCGTCTCTGGAAATCGACCTAAATCAAGCGATAGTGCCCAAAGCTCATCCAACAAGGGACGAAGTTCAACGAACTCTCTCTCCGCCTTAGATACTCTTGGAACTCTAATGCGATCGTCACTTTTCCTGGGTTTTGCTCTTGGGCTAATACGTGCGGCCAGCAATCTACGCGCTACGTTTGAACTCCGATACCTATTCAATAAAAATCGTTGCTCAGCGTCCTGATCTTTAAAGATAAGAGCAATGCCTGGACCGATCATGACGGGATCGTGTTCAAGCTCAATTTTCAAATATTCTTTTAATTGCTCTTGCGAGAAATATTTTTGAAAGGTATTTCTTGAGGTTAAAAAACCATCAAGGTAAGGTTTTCCAGGGCGATCGTTGTTCATCAGCATGACTGAAACAACTAGCGCAGTGTTAGCAAGGGAAAAAGCATTCTGAACCGCAACTGAGCGCTCAGCCAAGTCCTCAATGACATTAACAACAAATCCAAGATTGACAATCTCAGATGGAACCAATGGGCTGTCATTTGCATAATGAGGATCCCACCCTGCGCATTGAACTCCGATCTCAGATAACCCCCTAAGATCATCTCCCCGCCCACATCCGTAATCGAATACAGAAATATCCTGGCTAATCAAGCCGTGACTAATCAATAACTGGATAGGCGCAGATAAGTTATTTCGACTCAATGCAGTCAAATGTCGATTGATCTGCGACTGACCTAAAAAACTTTTCGGTGAGACCTCGTTATCAATTTGATTACCCAAAGGAATAAAACTCGTTCCTTGTAAACAGAATCCTTTTTGCTCAATCAACTGCTTCCAGTTTTCTCTAAACCCTATAACGGATGAAGTCGAGAACAAACCTATATCTTCAGCTGTTTTGGTAATGGCACTCCAGCTCTGTTGAAGGGGGTGATCCTGAGGAACCAGAAGCTCTTTTCTGTGAAGGATAGGTGGGTTTAGTGAGTTTGCATACGATCTAAAAGTGACCGATTTTTTTTGTAGATCCACAAGCCAAGATCCATTCAACGTGGGAAATGGATCGTCATCGAAATCAAGATATTGCAAGAAAGAAAGCCGTTCCCTCTGTATGTTTATTTTTATTACATTGCAAAAGGCTAAGTCCTGTTCGGAAATGAGCTGAAGACCAGCTTGAACTAATTCATGAACATTTGAGTCCTGGCCAAGCTGACTCAAAAAATCTTTATGAACATAAAGGTCATCCAGGACCTTTTTCCCAAAAGAAGAAATTTTTGTAGACATACCAGCCGAGCTCATTTGACATTACGCCTAGTTAAAAACCTTAGGCTTTCATGATCTCATAACTTTTAGTTATCAAATAACCTTCTAAGAAAAAACATGTCAGAGCGACTCCATTAAATACCT
>Ga0247843_1006600_pt1 | contig 14986 bp, 13 predicted proteins | sample LaCruzMarch2017__FD_192420 | JGI IMG/M metagenome (GOLD analysis project Ga0247843, IMG submission 192420) | Freshwater microbial communities from meromictic Lake La Cruz, Castile-La Mancha, Spain - LaCruzMarch2017_8m | ecosystem: Environmental > Aquatic > Freshwater > Lake | place: Spain... | reverse complement strand
AATTGGGGGTGATGGAGGAGTGGCATTCTGCTGTCCCACTTCACACTACTTGTGCAATGAATGTGCGGGAATATGGGTCAACTCCGTCATGAGTGACTTGGATTCCTCAAGCCCGCCTAGAATATCGTATGGTGTCCTTCGCCTTCGCAAAGAATTGGCTGGGTGATTCGACCTAAAAGGAGAGAGCAGGCAAATATCTACCCATGGCCGATTATCATCCACTACGGAGCGATCAGAACCCAACAAACGCTGCATATTCTCAACTCAATAGTAACGCAGAGTGTCGTGCAAAAAAATGTCGAACGGCTAGGATGCCGAGTCTGACCCACTTGGGCCTGCGCGACTACGATGACGTCTACGAACCGAGTGATGATACATATTTGTTAATTGATGCCATTGGGTTTGACATAGATGAGAAGACGTTGAACAAAGAAGAGAATAATCATGCAGTAAATCAATATGATAGACAAGAAATGATTACTTTGGAAATTGGCTGTGGTACAGGAGTACCTACGGTGTACCTAGCCATGCGATTGCGGGGCATTGTCAATGATGGTCGTCGCGACATGTCATCATCCAAAGAAGTGGAATGTGCAGAAACTGATGCCACGATAATATCTTCCGAACAACATAATATTCACTATATTACAGATATTAATCCACATGCGATACGGATAGCAAAATCTACCGCAGAAGTAAATGGTGTGCCCATGAGTGACATAAAAGCATTCAACTGTGATTTGGCATCAGATGTTATTCACAAAATACAAAGCAAAGTTGATATATTAATATTCAATCCACCATACGTCCCCACTCCCAATGAGGAAGTGGGATCATCTGGTATTGAAGCAAGTTGGGCAGGTGGGACCAATGGACGTGTTGTGTTGGATAGAGCATTGCCACAGATAGCTCAACTGTTGTCATTTCCGAATGGAGTAGCATATGTTGTAGTAGTTGATGACAATTATCCAGAGCAGATTGCACAACTTATGTTTGATAGATATGGAATACAAGTTGTACCATGGTTGCGTAGACGAGCTAGGAATGAGTTTTTGACAGTATTGAAGATGACGACTACCAGGATATTTAGTGTAGATGGAACGACGTGATTACCGATCAGTCTCTCCACACTAAATCTAAAAACACGAAACAGCTACCATGATATGAATGCATCAGTGTTTGATTTTGATAGTAAGAAGACGTTATCTTAAGCCGGGTGAATGGCTCACTCTCAAAAGACCTATTGTCTCCACCCAATACTACTTTACACAGCCTTTTTACCCCTCCTACCCCAAGTCCCCGTGAAAGAAGTTTGTCTCACACGCTTACCGTCTTCTTCACATCCTCATCTTCTCGTGGGTCCGGCTTTACTCCGTGTGCGACACGCACAATCGACGTTTTCGGAGAGTGTCCGATGCCATGACTGAACATTTGTGCAATCTCAACATACAATTGATCATCAAGCCATTGCTTTACTTCTGGATAAATAACATCACTTTCTGTACCCCGAAACGTTTGTATAACACCCTTCTTTTCATAATATTCAACTAATGGGTGTGTTACGGCATCATACTTTTCTAACCGTCGTAGTACACTCTCCGGCTTATCATCATCACGTTGGACTAGTTCCTCGCCAGTTTCATCATCCAATCCAGCAACCTTGGGTGGTTTGTATGAGTAGCTATATATCCGTCCAGATGATGGGTGTATCCATCGGTCGGATATACGTTCAATGATAACATCATTTGGTACACTAAGATTGATTACCATATCCACATCCAATTCACGATCGAGTGCTACTGCCTGTTCCATCGTACGGGGGAACCCATCAAGGAGGAGACTTTGACCAGACTTGACCGCCTCCATGGCATCACCCATAACAAGATCGATCATTACTCTGTCTGGTACGAGAGATCCCTCTGTGTGTTTTGTTTGTTTTTATTCAAGAGATGAGAAGGGGGACAGGACAGGGACAACAATGTGACGTTAGACGAGATAATTTTTGGATATTGTTTTCCTCCTAACTCCCACATAATATTACTCATGTGCTACAAAAGCATAATATGCACAGTCATTAAAACGTACCATCCATATACTTCTTCGCCTCCATCCCTAGCTCCGTCCCAAGCCGAACATGCCGTCGCAACTCGTCTCCGGTACTAACATGTCGGAATTGGGGAAAATCGGACAATATCTTTCCAGAGATTGTGCCCTTGCCACCCCCCGGCTTACCAAGGATGAGAAGTGAGTGTGATGAATGAGAATGTGGATCATCTTTGACAAGTGTTGACTTTGTTCGTCTGATGGCGGTGGTGATGATGTCACCGCCGGTGCTACAACAAGAAGGAGGAGCGGCGGTCGGGAGAACTTGGCGCCGATTGCCACCGCGAAGGATGGCGGTGCCAAAAGAACGACCCACTGGCGTTGTCATCATGGCTGTCATCCCTTGTCGAGTTGCGTCGCGACAACTCCACTGCATCAACTGCAACCTGAACTCGTGTCAATGATGTTCCGCCATTTGGCGGGTTCAAGGCAACAATAGGGGCTTCGCAGGCAATGGTCGATGGTCTCGCGGCAAACGACCAGCAAATGCGCAAGCGCCCCACCACAGGACGAACAGGCGCTGACGAAAGTATGTACAATAATCTTGAATCCGGTCGAGGAGGAAATGGTCGTGGCGGTGGTGGTAGAGGAGGAGGAGGCATGTCCTCTCACGAGGCGAATGCATCAATAATGGAACAGCAAAATAATGATCGCATCTCGGAACTTTCCGAACAGGTAGCACGATTAAAAGGGTTGACTATTGATATTGGGAATGAGGTACGAGAACAGAATTCATTACTTGATAATATGGGTGATGGATTTACGAACGTGGGGGATATGTTAACTGGGAGTTTGGCACGGATGGGGATAATGTTAGAAAGAGGTGGGGCGAAGCATATGTGTTACCTGGTGGCATTTGTTGTATTCGTCATGGTGCTTTTGTATTGGCTAGTTAGATAATGGGCGCTGGAGGGAGATAGAATGTATCAACGGTCCTGCTGACATACTGTGGGATGGGGAGAGGGTTGAACATAACAAATAATGCAATTGCAATTTCGTAGTCTGATTCATCTCAACTCTATTTGATATTTACACATTCTCGTCACAGTACTCAATTCTTCTGTGTGCTCGCTCAGAGACGGTTCAGCCTGTCTTATCACTTCAATCTAGCTCTCTTCGCTCCACTGCCCCTGTGGTTGCCTAAGGAGGGCACAGTCGTCTCCTCGTCCACCTCCTTCTTCTCCTGGTCAGCCTCAACTATGCTACGCACTGTCTTTCGAGGGGTAGTGACATTCGGATCATCATAACCCTGACTATTCGTCGCGGCCATTCGATTCCATTCCTCCGATTTTAGTAATTGCTCAATCCTCTTGCTTTCTATTCGTAGCTGCTCGAGCTGCTCACGGTCAAGTCGACCGATAGAGGTAGGGCGTGGAACAGCAGCAAACATCCGGTATGATGATGTATATAGTTATCGTTGCCGTCGTGGCGAAGTGTATTATTTGTGATTGACCTCGATTTGACGATTTTTCAGTCGCACACTTCACACTTTACTCCTCGCTGAAGTAGTTGGATTTTAGTATTTCACCCCAAAACCTCATTTCGCACCCTCTCTCTACTACATTCACATACCATTGACAAATATTCAACTACGAGAGAATGGATTAGAATTGGTGGCTTTGAAACATAGCAATGGAATGATTACTTAATATCATTGTACTGTTTAATGTGGGTTATAGCGCCCACTATCAAATACTGTTCCAGTCTAACTTTCTCCCATATCACAGTTTTACGCCGCAAAACACTTCTCCAATACAATGGCGTAGCAAATCCTAATGTCTGTGCCTGCACCTTTTTCTAGTCGACCCACTTCGCCAACACCGCCTCCTTATTCTCGGCCAATGACCCGGCAACCGCATCAGCAGTCATACCCGCATACTTGGAAAGGTCGACGGGTGCCTCCCAACTGAAGAATTTCTTCCCATCCTCGACGTACGAATCACGTCCGAAGTGACAGTATGCGGCCGTCTTGTTGTACTTGGGCTCCCTGAGCTGCAAGTCACGTGCAAGCGCACCCGGTCGGCAATCGAACTCAAGCTTGATAATGTCCGTAATGGCCTGGGCCGTCATTCCCTCACGTTCAGTACCGTAGGTCTCCACAAAGAGTGACAATGGCTTAGCAACACCAATGGCATACGATAGCTGGACAAGTGCACGTTTGCATAACCCAGCAGACACGACACTCTTTGCCATCCAACGGCAGGCATATGCCGCACTCCTATCAACCTTGGTCGGGTCCTTCCCACTAAAGGCTCCACCACCATGCGCTCCCCAGCCCCCGTAGGTATCAATAATAATCTTCCGTCCAGTCAGTCCGGCATCGCCCTGTGGCCCACCAATGATGAACTTACCCGAGGGGTTCAAATGGACATGACAATCGTCACGGTTGTAGATGGACAATGCACTCTGTCCATTCTTGAGGGTAATACTCTCGAGGGTCTTGACGATGACATGATCATGGATGAGGTCATTCATTTCGGCCATTGAGGGTGCAATTTCTTCCGCACCCGTCCACGCTGGACGGTTATCCTTCCCATCCTGTTCGACACTACGCTTGGCCTTGCTAGGTTCGGCATGCTGCGTCGAGATGAGGACGGTATGGATCTTCGTTGGTACGACACTCCCATCGGCATGTTGATCGTACGCAATGGTAACCTGAGTCTTACCATCCGGACGTAGCCACCACAATGTACCATCCTTCCGTACGTCGGTTAGCTGCTTCCCAAGCCAGTTGGCTAGAAGGTGGGTTAGGGGCATGCAACACTCGGTCTCATCGGAGGCATAACCGAACATAATACCTTGATCACCAGCACCCACGTCCATATCATCCTTACCCACGTGTACACCCCCAGCAATATCGGGCGATTGCTTGTTAATACGAACAAGGACCTCACATGTGGTGTGATCCAATCCCTTACTCTCCACGGAACTTAAATCATCAACAAAGGAACTGAAACCAATTTCACGAACCTGAGCACGTACAATCTTCTCATAGTCAAGATTGGCAGCAGTTGAAATTTCACCAAAGACCATGACCATGTTATCCTTCGTTGCGGTCTCGCAGGCGACCTTGGACATTGGGTCGGCGGTCAGGCATGCATCAAGGACGGCATCGGAGACCTGATCACAGAGCTTGTCGGGGTGTCCCTCGTTGACGGACTCGGACGAGAAGAGGAAGGATCGGACTTCAACCATTGTTAGATTGGAATAAGATATTGGGTTGAGGCCGGTGCGGAAGGAGACGTTGAAATGGTGCAATGAGTGAATTTATGTGCGGTTTGCAAGGGCGTGCCAATGCGAGTTTCTCTAGAGAGCATTAGAAATGCAATTTGTAGTGTATTCCTGGATATAATCCTAATGGTAAATGGGAATGATACGGTGCACGTGACCTCAAAATTTCAGAAGATTACACTTTGCAAATCAAAAGCCTCATTTTTGTTGAGGAAACAGCGGGAAGCTTGTGGGCGAAGGAAGAGGCGAGGCGAGGATAGGAGAGGATAGGAGAGCTCTCGTCTGTGACGAGTTCGTTAGAGTAGTGTGTGGGTGATGGCGGCGGCAACTCGCAAAGGAGGCCGACAGCACCTCCTACTCCTACTCTGTTGCTTGTTACTACCACCGAATTGTTGTTGCTTTGCTCGCCCACATTATCAATCGGCATTGTCACATTTCACAACGAACCACTTTCATTCTCATTCGTCGTCGACTGCTACAACTCGATTCACTACTACAACTCGTCTGTATGCTGGAGGTAATAATCAATTTGACATTACAAAACCAACCTTCGACCTCCTATCTCTTCGTCTAATACGGTCGGATGCATTATTGCGATACAACAGTCTTAATCAAAGTGAACCACTTCGTATCAATCTTTACCTCCTAGCAACAATAACATTACTTGGGTATCCATTATGGTGTGAATCAGTAACAGGAGATGCAACCACAACTATTACCACCATTGTCTCATCAATCTCTGGATTGGGATGTGCAGGATTATTCTGGAGAGAACGTACACGTCGATCGAATCAATTATCTAGGATGGAAAAAGAGTTAAATGCTGAAAGTTTAGAAGTACGTATGCCTGTCAATGCGGCATTCTCATCGGCAAGAGGGTCGATGGTACGATTGGGAGAACTGAAAAGTAAACGTCGAATATTGGCAATTCGTGGTACAAAAGAGAAGCTATCGTCAGACTCAATTTTGACCACATTGTGTCTATTACGAAGGAGGTTGGTCCAAAGTCAAACACTAGTCGTGTTTGTACCCACAGATGGATCTCAGAAGGTTGACTGGGGATGGGATACGAATCAACTAGGTACTCATTATGCCCCATGGCTTGCAGAAGCACTTAATATAGGAGGCTGGTTGAACTACTTTGATGAATTGTTAGATAAAGGCAAAGACGACAGGAACAGCAGAAGCGATGAACTTGCATGGTTTGCACTCAATTTTAACGGTCGGTCAATTGCATCTAGCTACGGTGATGCACCACGTGTTTTGGAATTACTTGGTCAGCAGCTTCAGCCTATGGAAATATTGGATGTTACAGATGAACCAGAGTTTCAGGAGACGCCAGCTGTGAAGCAGATATTAGACAGTCAACAAAAGTTTTACAGTATATTGACTAATAGCAGCGATGAGAAGGATATGGTGCCAGTATTTTCAACCACGGCTGCAGTAGAAGTAGATGAGGTTGTCAATGGCGGTGGACGGATAGATGGTTGGGATAAGTGCTTGGACCCTGAAGCACGTCCAGCGGGTATGGTCATCTCTGGCTCTGATGTTTGGCTTGCTTCGAATCAGCTTGCATACAGCACCTGTGTCGAGTTTCCAACCAATGCAGGTGTTGATGGAGCAACTCTGCTAGCCGTGCAGAGATGGGGACGCGAGACAGACGACGGAGAATGGAAACTTGAATTACATCAGACAATACCCTGGAGTGCAGGCTCAAAAGCAGGAGGTACATTGAGATGTGATTGTAGGGGGTGCGTCGCGTTGGCACGTTCGCAGGAGAAACGAACATTTGGAGGTCTTATTGGATAAGACAGTTGTTTTCAACCATCACGGAAGACTAAAACGAAGCTGTCTCACTTTTATGAAATTAGGTTTCTGCCCCGCCGTGTTAGCTTCTTCAGCCCATTGCCTCATTCATGCAAGAATTTACAACGACCCTCGATACAATATCGAGCTACCATACTCCTCATACTCACTCCGTCCAATCCACATATTCTTAAACGTTGTTAAACTCGCCAATATACTCCCCCCAACCCATGCACTATCCCTCCGTTCCGGTGGTGCTGATATACGTATCTTTGTTCGTTCTGGTGCACGTGCTCGGACCTCATATAGTAACCTATCACCCAATCCTGGTAGGAGTGTCGTCCCACCAGATAAAACTATATTCGAGAACAGTGTTGTGCGTAAATCCATATCCGACTGCAGGATTGAAGTTAGTAGTACATCATGAATCGGACGTTCCTCGGATCCAAATAGGAATGGTTGAAATAGCACCTCCGACGATCGATTGCGTTCATGTGATAGGTCTATTACTTGTCCATCTGGTAGTTGATACTGTGCTTTCGGTGTAGTGTCAGCACCGGCACTACTACCAGGATTATACTCAGCCTCATTCCTTGTTAACGGTGTGTTGGATACGTAACATACCTCCTGCTTCATTGTGGAACAAAAGTCTGATTCGGCAGTTGTTGAGAATGCCACTCCACTCTTTCTCAATAATAATCTTAGTCGATTTGAAACATCTACCCCTGCAACATCACTCCGTATAATGGAATGGGGCAATGCATACCCCTCGTATACTGGTATACAATGTGTCACCCCCTCCCCGACATCCAATACCACACCCGTCGTCCGACCAGAAGCATACAGACTCAATACTGCCGGGGGAGCTACGAAAAGTGCAGGTGCACGAAAGGATTCAAAGAATATTTCAGCCATTTGTTCACGATGACTCGTAGGATTGTGTGGTACCTCGGTAAGCAATACTGGATGTTCCTCACTCTTGGCATTGAGATTATTCTTCGAATATATATGTTCATACAATAATTCCATGGCAGCCCATCCTCCATTCACGACACGTCCACGTTCCATTGGATGATCAAGGAGGAATGCACCTCGATGTTCGTCTAGCGTTCGTCCAACATAGTACGATGACGGCCCACCAGTCGATGATGATGATAGCTTGATGCGACTAGCACTGGATATACGCTGTTCCTCCCCCTCTAACGCACCCCCGGGCATAACACGTTGATGCTTCGGTCGTCCGACCTTGGTCCCAACCTTGACCTTCGGTTTCGTCCCCCCCGCAAAGCCCGCCTTCATTGATGCCGTGCCACAATCGATGACGATTGGTTGATTCAACATTGCCGCGGCAGCGGCAGTAGTGGTGGGATCGGTATCGACGATGCTGCTCATTACATCATTGTCTCCTTACTAAAGTTTGCACCACCGCAATGACGACGAGCTATTTATGTAGTCCGTTGGGTAGAGCCTTTGTGGAGAGACTGATTTCTTTAGCGATGGCACATGGCACATAGGATGGCACAAACCTCGTTCATCCCCCTAGACGTGAATATGAACAATGACGATGACGGCGGCGACTTCTCTGGAAGCCCTGGAAAACGTCTTGCAAAGCGTCTGGAGAGAATGAACGATGGCCACAGATTAGAAAACGGAATACGGAGGAAATCCTCCAACGAAAACAACGTAAGGAAGAAAAGTGGCGCAGGGAAGAATCGGCCATTGCTAATGCGAACGATGATAACAATTATGGGCGTATTATGCCTATCGTTGGCATCATTCTATATCGGATTGAATATGGGATACCATGCATCATCACAATCATGCAATTGTATTGGTGACGGCGAAGACGAAGATGAAACAAAGATGAATTCATCCCCCAATCTAACAGACAAGAATTTACAGCGAAAAGTAGAAAAGCTTGCTCGAACGATGGTTTCATCAAATTTATCCGAACTATGCGAGAAACTAATATCTGCTGCGGGAACAAAGGACAGTGGCATACAGCAAGTAGCAGAGGCATCAAATCCGACGCATGATCAGAAAGGGTCGTCTCTCTTTGGAACACGATCGATATCCCACTATGCACAAGGACTCGTTCGTGTATCCAAGTCTGATTTAATGTCCACATTTGACTTTGGCGTGCCAATAAATCAAGACAGTGAGGGTATGGATGCATTGATATTATACAACAAACAATCAGCACTGCCATCGGACCAGAATATAGCCGAAGCAGCTAGATACAAGGACCCTACAAAGCCATTGCCGTTGCTGTCGGCTACAACAGCTACAGAAAACTGTGATACTATGAATGTCGTGCTCATGAATAATCCAGGGAGTACGAGACAATGCTTTGCATTAGTTGGGGGACAGTATCAAAGTTATCACATTCAACGATGGATAAGACGACATGGGCAGGCAATCGATTCAAAAATGCCATTGATATTGTCATCTAAATCTTGGTATGAACACGGGAATATGGATTTTGTTCCACCTAAAGACCATCAAGTTAAGCAGCATCAGGAACGACTATTAACTTACCTTACCGAGGCCCCTAGTATTAAAGAACGTCTTAGTCAAATTCTAGAGAAAATGAATCAAAAGACAGTTGTTGTGTTGACATGTAATCTTGGCCAGTCAGAGTTGCTCCTTAATTTTGCATGTTCGGCTCGTGCAAGGGGATTTGATCTGAGTAATGTGTTGGTATTTCCAACAGACGAAGAAACGAAGGAGCTAGCAGAAGGCATTGGACTAGTAGTATTTTATGAAGAAAAGCTAATGGCATCAATACCAAAGCAAGAAGCAGCCACATATGGCGATAATGTTTTTGCAAATATCATGTTCGCTAAAGTTCTTTGTGTCCAGCTTGTGAATGAACTTGGCTATGACTTATTATTCCAAGACGTCGATTTAGTTTGGTTCAAGTCTCCTCTTGACTTCTTCCATGATCCATCGTTGCCGATATTTGATATGTATTTCCAAGATGACGGTAATAGGCAGGAGCGTTTTGCCCCATACAGTGCCAACTCAGGATTTTACTTTGTTCGGAGCAATCCCAAGACAAGACATTTTTTCAGACAGTTTCTGTATTCGTCAGACTTGATTAGTGCTTGGTACAGTCATCAGGCTGTACTAATTGCATTACTTGGTGAGCACAGTTCAGTCATGGGTCTAACAGTGAAAGTATATCCCAAAGAGATGGAGGAATTTCCTGGTGGGTTACAGTTTCATCGTAAAAATAAGAAAGAAATGATGAAGAAGATTATAGTTGGCAATTCGAAGGCATATATCTTTCACATGTCCTGGACAGACAATAAAGCCAACAAGAAGAAGTTTTTCCAGCAAATGGGCGAGTGGTATTTGAATGATAAATGTGCTGATGGAAAAGACTTACATGTAATATTAGGGGGTAATAGTAAATTCGGTGTAGTGTCAAACCATTGCTGTTCTGCAGAGCCGATAATCACTTGTTTTTATCAAGACAAGCCATCTAAGATACCTTGTCCTGACTCTCCTTTCATTGACAAAAAGGGAAAATCGTGGTGGTAGAGACGTACTCCTAGCGTAACAGAGTTATAAAAATATATCAGCTTAATTGTTGTTAAAGATATGTCGCGTATGTACATCATGATCGAACGATTTCGAGGTAGAATGGGCATCTATATTATTACCAAAACGAGCTTTTAGCAGGGGTAAAAGCTTTATAGAATGCCTTCCCAGTTTCAGTTATGCGAGGGGCGTCTAGGCAAGGTATTTTAGACGGCTTGTCACGATAGTAGCAAGTAATTATCGGCTCTGCCGAGCAACAACGAGCAGGAGCAATAATTTCATGCATACCATTGTTTATGCAACTGTCTTTCAAGTACCACTCTCCCATTTGCTTGAAGAATTCAAGCTTTTCGTCCTTGTTTTCGGTCCAGGACATGTGAAAAATGTACGCACTTGATGTACCATTCATTATTCTCTTCATCGTTTCCTTTTTACGATGAAACTGTAACCCGCCAGGAAATTCCTCCATCTCTTTGGGATATACTTTCACTGTTAGACCCATGACTGAACTATGTTCCGCTAACAACGCAATAAGGACAGCCTGATGACTTCTCCATGCACAAATCAAGTCTGACGAATACAGAAACTGTCTGAAAAAATGTCTAGTCTTGGGATTGCTCCGAACAAAGTAAAATCCTGAGTTGGCACTGTATGGAGCATAGCGCTCTTGTCTGCTACCGTCATCTTGGAAATACATATCAAATATCGGCAACGATGGATCATGGAAAAAGTCAAGAGGAGACTTATGCCACACCACGTCGACGTCTTGGAATAATAGGTCATAGCCAAGTTCATTCACAAGCTGGACACAAAGAACTTTAGCGAACATGACGTTTGAAAACACATTATCGCCATATGTGGCTGCTTCTTGCTTTGGTATTGATGCCATTAGCTTTTCTTCATAAAATACTACTAGTCCAATGCCTTCTGCTAGCTCCTTCGTTTCTTCGTCTGTTGGAAATACCAACACATTACTCAGATCAAATCCCCTGGCACGAGCCGAACATGAAAAATTAAGGAGCAACTCTGACTGGCCAAGATTACATGTCAACACAACAACTGTCTTTTGATTCATTTTCTCTAGAATTTGACGAAGACGTTCTTTAATACTAGGGGCCTCGGTAAGGTAAGTTAATAGTCGTTCCTGATGCTGCTTAACTTGATGGTCTTTTGGTGGAACAAAAGATTGCCTCCCATTGCTCGAATATGCTCGAGAAGTCAATATCAAAGGCATATTGGGCGTTATCGGTCCAGACTCTTCCGATCGTCTCATCCATCGTTGAATGTGATAACTTTGATACTGTCCCCCAACTAATGCAAAGCATTGTCTCGTACTCCCTGGATTATTCATGAGCACGACATTCATTGTATCACAGTTTTCTGTAGCTGTTGTAGCCGATAGCAACGGCAATGGCTTCGTAGGGTCCTTGTATCTAGCTGCTTCGGCTATATTCTGGTCCGATGGCAGCGCTGATTGTTTGTTGTACAATATCAATGCATCCATACCCTCACTGTCTTGATTTATTGGCACGCCAAAGTCAAATGTGGACATTAAATCAGACTTGGATACACGAACGAGTCCTTGTGCATAGTGGGATATAGATTTGGAAAATAACTTTGATCCTGATCCGGTGCTTTGTTTTCTTTGTGATTCTGCTGTTGTTGGTTCGTTATTGTTTGGTTCCATAGGCAGAGGTTGCTCGTGACAATGACAATCACATAATGTTAATGACGATGATAATGAGGATGATGCAACGTTAATCCCAACGTTCACACCCACATAAAACGATGCCAGCGATATGCATAAAACGATCGCGATTGAGATTATCGTTCGAAGTGAGGGTGGCGTTGACGGTCGCATTGCCATTTCATTTATCGTACCCGTCCTTTCAGCTTCGGCGGGAAGGATTCAATCTCTTTTCTCCACGGGTTCATGGCCAACGTTACCGATCCCCTCGCCCGGTCAGTTCACGGCACCAATCCACAGAATCTCATCGAGTACATAACACGACAAAGAGCTTATGACTCACTCTATTGGAAGGAACATTGTTTCGGCCTATCGGCGGCCGATGTCGCCGCCAAGGCAGCAAAAGATCTAAAGGCCGTGGGTGGTTCGTACGGGGGGAATAATCGGCCCACGCGATTCCTTTGTCTTACATTAAAGCTATTACAAATCCAACCGGAGGAGGGGATTATAGAATCATTTATCGAGAATGAAGATTTCAAGTATGTACGTGCATTGGGGGCATTCTACTTACGTTTGACGGGCCGACCGGCGGAGATATATGAACAACTGGAGCCATTGTATAATGATTTTAGGAAATTACGTTTCCGTGAATCGATGGGATGGAAACTTAGTCATATGGACGAATTGGTTGATGAATTACTAACTTCTGATCGATGTTGTGGCATTGCCCTACCGCATCTGCCAAGGAGGGATGTCCTCGTTAGTGCTGGATATTTGGACGGGCCGAGGATTAGTACGTTGACACAATTAATTGATGAGAAGGCGGGGGGGAATGCTATGGAATTTTTGCGTATACTGGCACACGAGAATGTGACCGCCAAGACGGCGTTGGATGATAGGATACGACTTAGGGTGGAGATGGAGGAGAAGGAAAGGGTCGTCATCTCAGAACGGACATCATCGTCGAAACAACGACCCTCGACAGCAACGAGTCCCGAGAATGACGGATACGTTTCTCAACTTTCTCATCTACGGAACAATGGGCATAATATCTATCATGACAAACGACAACATGATGACGAGTATCGTGATGGATCACGAGACGACAATCGACACAACAATAATTTGGGCAATGGTAACGAAGGAAGAAAGGAAATTACACGTAGTAAGAATAAGAAAAAGTCAGCCAATCATCAAAGAGGAGGAAACAAAAAGAAGTACGGATCATTATTCAAACCGAAAAAGTCAGACAACGACACGAGTGATAGAAATGCGGATACAAACGTGAATGAAGGCGGAAAGGATATCATCAATGAGAAGAGTGACGACTATTGGAATGAGCAACGTGCAAAACTGGGATTGAAGCCTTTGAAAGATTGACATTATTATCTCAGCTTAATTCGTCATTCTTCAAAACTTGAGTGTTCTTATTGGTTTATATGAATGTCAAAATGAATAGGCTGACGTTGGGGCCCAGACAACAGACTCAACCACTATTTCAATGAATTTCAGGCCTTTTGCATCCCAGCGTGATCAAACTATTTGGAAGTGTTTCTTCCTTAATCGTATTCATTGCAAAACGAATCCAATATTTCGCCATATACCTTCCCATCTTCTAACAGACCATGATGTGAACACCCCTTTAAAGTTTTATATCTGACGGAGTTTGTATTGCTTAAGATAGTTGTCCATTGAGATACTGATGCCTCACTTACAAAGTCATACTCTCCACGCATAATTAGCGTCGATGGCATCCTCCTGGTTGTTGTTTTTGTTGTTGGTGGTTTGGCAACGTAGTCGGCAATAGCAGATGTGCCTCTCCATACAGATCCAGCATTAGCGTATGCCTCAAGCAGGAGAGGTGGCATTTCTGGTAATCGACATTGATGATTTATGCGAAACAATTCGTTTATATTATCATCAATTACATCCTTTCCTCCCTCGGATGATGATGATGATGATGACGTGAGGTCCTGAATCAGACGAGCGACGTGTAACTCAACTTCTTTTACATTGGTAGGTGCTGATGATAGGATCAATGATAGACATTGCGGATCATCCTCTCGTGGTGGATTATCATCATCATCATCATCATCACAAGCAACGATGCTCTTTAGATATTCATGTGCCAATATCCCACCAAACGATTGACCATACAAATGGAATTGTCGTACCTTAAGTTTTTTTAACAATGCCTTCAAATCATGAACTGCATTCTGTATAGAATAGAGTGTAATATCCGTAGGTTCATCTGACTTTCCACACCCTAATTGATCATAGAATATAATAGACCGATATGGTACAACATTGACTAATGGATACAGATAGTTCGATGGGACTGATGGTCCACCGTGCAATACGACCAACGGTGCTGATTGTTTCGATGATAAATTCATTGGTCTTGCAATATTGTAGCATAGACGATGAGTACTACTACTACTACTTGACCCGCCATCATCACCATTATCTGACGACCTTGTTACATTGATGAAGCCTTGTTTAAACTTCGTGACGTCTACAACGGCCGATGGAGTAGCGGCGAGGGAAGAAGATCGTGCGGAAGGCTGGCCACCAAAAGCAGGGAGGGCGGTATGGCCATTGCCTTATGCGGTA
>Ga0247843_1006599_pt1 | contig 14988 bp, 11 predicted proteins | sample LaCruzMarch2017__FD_192420 | JGI IMG/M metagenome (GOLD analysis project Ga0247843, IMG submission 192420) | Freshwater microbial communities from meromictic Lake La Cruz, Castile-La Mancha, Spain - LaCruzMarch2017_8m | ecosystem: Environmental > Aquatic > Freshwater > Lake | place: Spain... | reverse complement strand
GGCAAGATCGAGAGCTTCAACAACCAGATCGCAAGACTCATCCACCGGGCATGCGGAATGACCAACCTAGGCCACCTGTTCCTCAAGATGAGGGCTCAATCTCTCAAGCAAACCTGACGGAGAGCCTTTTATTTTAGGACTGTTTCTAATGGTGCCGAAGTGGCGTCCGCTGATGTGGCAATCGCTATTGTTCACACTGTCACATTCGGCCACGCTCGCGCTTTGCGTGCTAGGCTGGGTGCATCTGGATTCGAAGCTCGTTGAAATCCTCATCGCCTTCAGTATTGCCTTCATCGGGTTGGAAAATTTGTTGGCCCGTAAAGTTAGCAAACTTCGTTTCTTCCTAGTGTTCGGCTTTGGTCTCATCCATGGAATGGGCTTTGCCAGCGTGATGGCCGATAAAGTGAAGGGCATTCCACATGCTCAACTCGCGCGACCCTTGTTAGGATTTAATATCGGAGTAGAACTCGCGCAAATCACTGTGCTGGTTGCGGCATTTCTGCTCTTCTTGCCGATTAAGAAACATACCCGTTTGGCACAAACCGTGGGTTCGGTAATCGTCACTCTAGCCGGTGTCGGGTGGATGATTGAGCGGATGTGGTTCTCGTGAGAGAAAAATTTCAGGAGGAAAAACCTCATTCAATCCCCAATCGTAAGTCACGCGCGCTCCATAACAACTCCGCAGTGCCCGACCCACCTGCCGCCCTCCCACGCATTTTTCGCGCTCCCGTCTTGCGCTTCGGCCCGAATCGGTCCCGACATTCCGTGAACAATCGATCCACGAACGCCCGACTCCCCACCGCCGCTCCATCCGTGAAATATCTCACCCGCCACCGCAACATCTGCCGCAACGCCACATCCTGGCTCGTCGCCAGCTCGCTGAGTTCTGCAGCAACTTTTCCTGACGCCAGCCCTTTTCTAACAACCTGGGTCACAGCTTCGCCTTGTTCGTTCACCACGTCCCGTGTTTTCTCTTCCCCGTCTTCCAGCAAAATCATCCGGTAACTCTTGGAAATCCGTCCTGCCCAGTGCCGTGCGTCCGCTTCCCAGCCTTTGTCGGCCATAATCGCCCGCACCAAGCCTGCTTTCGCTTTGGCTCCGCTCCTGCCGGTCGCTCCCATCGCCTCGCCATAACTGCTCCAACGATACTCCGCCGGATCCTGCGCAATCCCTGCACGCACCGGATTCAAGTCGATGTAGGCGGCAATCGTTTTCGATGCGAGTCCATCCTCCACCACCACACTTTTAAATGTTTCTTCCCACAAGTTGCCACACCGTTTCGTCCGGTTGTTGTGCCAACGGGTGAACCGTTGCAGCAAGGTCTTCATAAACTCCGATAGATCGTGCATCCGGTAAGTGAAACGCTCGTGAATCCGTTGCACATAAGCTTCCCCGTCCGTGGCCATACCCTGTGATACCAAATGTCGTGCTTCCGCTAATTCCCGAGCCACCGTGGCCACAAAAGCCTTCGAATAAAGCGCGCCCAAGCGTTTGAGCAGTTGCTCGTCCGTCAACGCCGATTTCGGTCTCGGCGTCACTTCGAGCAACAAATGGAAATGATTGCACATCACACAGTAGGCCAGCACCCGGCAACCGGAAAAATTCTCCATCATGCGCATGTAAATGCGGAACTGCTCCTTGTCATCGGGTCCAAAGGCAAATCGCTTGTCCACCACCCGCGCGATACAGTGGTAAACCGCCGGCTTCGTCTCCGAATCCGCCCAAGGAACAATCCACCTTACTTTCGTCATGCCGGAGCAAACATTTAATCCGCAGCAAGTGCAAGCATAAATTAATTATTTCTGTCTTTTTTAATTGTAAATGTTCAACAAGCGACCGGCTTCGTTTTTCGGTAATACCTCTTCGGTACTACCTCAGAGCTCAAAATGTTTGTGCCGTAGCGATCATCGCCAGTCTTTGGCGAGTCAGGCGACTTCGCAGGTGGTGAGGCGTTCGTCGGCACGGAGGTAACACCCGGGATCGGAGCCCCAGAGGTCGCCATTGTTGGCGAAGTAGGAGCGAGTGCGGAATCCGCCGCCGCAGATATTGAACCATTTGCAATCGGCGCAGGGTCCGGTCATGCGGGCTTGGCGTTCTTCGAGCGAAAGCAGACCGAACGAGCGTATGGTGGAGAGCACTTCGGCAGACTCGGGATTTCTGCCCTCCCAGACTTGGGAGAACGGCATTTTTTTCACGTTGCCGAGCACGATGTCCTGCCAGAATTGATCGGGATGGACGTCGCCTTGGGTATCGATATTGGCAATGCCGCGGCCGGAACTGTTTGCGCCGCCGCCATTCCATGCGAGCAAGCGGCGGGCCTCTTCGAGATTCGGGTGATTTTCGTTTTCCATCCGAACGAGCAAGTGAGCACCATCGGCGGGTTGGGTGACCGTGAGCAATTCGCGGTCAATACCTTGTTTGTGCCAACTCTCGACGCGGGCGAGCATGGTATCGATCGCACTACGGGCTTCATCGGCACCGAGGACTTGCATTGCACCACCGCGGCCGGCGGGCACGAGGTGATAGAAACAGACGCGCTTAATCTCTTTGTCCTCGATGAAGTCCAGAATCTGGTTGATGTTCTCGACGTTGTGACGGGTGAGTGTGAGGCGGAGGCCGGTTTTTTGATCAACGTCGTGGCAATGTTTGAATCCGCGCACGGCACCATCGAAGGCACCTTCCTTGCGGCGGAATTCGTCGTGAATCTTGCCGATGCCGTCGAGCGAGATGCCTACATAGGCGACATTCGCGGCTTTGAGCAACGCGGCTTTTTCAGGCGTGATGAGTGTGCCGTTGGTGGAAATAGTGAGTTTCAATCCGGCTTCGGTCGCGATATCCACGAGATCGAAAAACCTTGGATGAATCATTGGTTCACCGCCGGACAGCAGAAGGGCTGGTACTTCGTAGGCGGAGAGATCCGCGACGACTTTTTCCATTTGTTCCCAAGTCAGTTCGCCGGGGTATTGCATGGCGTTAGAATCCGAATAACAATGGACGCAGCGCAGGTTGCAGGTACGGGTAATGTTCCAGACGGTGATGGGTTTGCGGGCCTTCGCCTCGGTGGGCATGCAGCTGCCGTGGCCATTTCCGCCGCCGTAGCGAAGCGAGTCAGCGGGTTGGGCGACGCCAGTCCAGAGTTTGGTGAGATTGATCATGATCGGGGTGGTTAATGAGGGTTAGACGCTTGTTTTCGGTTGATAGACGCAGGCTGGATCGGCAGCGAAGGGATCGCCACACACGCCATAGGCGCGGGAGCGCGAGCCGCCGCAGACCGTTCGGTATTCGCACTCACCGCATTTTCCGCCGAGGGCGTCGTTGTCGCGCAAGGAGACAAAGAGCGGGTGATTCCGATAGATTTCCGAAGGGTTGGTCACTTTCACGTTACCGCAAACCATTGGCAGGAAGCCGCTGGGAGAAACCTCGCCGATGTGGGAGATGAACATGACACCGCGGCCATCGCGGATGCCAAGAGGTGAGCGCATGCCGGGGCGCGGACGGGACGCGCCGCCGCCCATTTTCTGCATGACAACACGGCGGAAATGGTGACCTTCTGTGGTTTTTACGGCGAAGGGAGCCTTACCGACCAGGCCAGCCATGTCTTCGAAAACGCGTTCGATGTCTTCCGGATCTGGCAAATCATCCAAGCCAGCGCGGCCAGTAGGAACCAACAGGAAAACGCTCCACATGGCGGGTTTGAGTTCGAACATGAGGTTTTTGAAAGCCTCATATTCATTCATGTTGCCGCGCGTCAGGGTGGTGTTGATTTGGAGCTCCAAGCCAACCTCGTGGGCGCGACGCACGGCTTCGATCGTCCGATCAAAAGTGCCATTCACGCCGCGGAATGAATCGTGCGTTTCGCGGGTGGCACCATCGAGGCTCAGCGACATGCGTTTCACTCCGGCGGCTTTAATTTCCGCAAAATCCGTATGCAACAGGCGCTCGGTGGCGGATGGGCTGAGGCCGACATGGAGGCCGGCGTCAGACGCGGCGCGGACGAGATCGAGCGCGTCGCGGCGCATCAGCGGATCACCGCCGGTCAGGATGAGCATCGGCGGTTTCCACTCGGCGAGTTGGCTGATGAGTTTGAGGGATTGGGCGGAGTCGAGCTCCTCCGGATGGCGCTTAGGCTGGGCCTCCGCCCGGCAGTGACTGCACGCCAAGGCGCAGGCCCGGGTGATTTCCCAGAAGACTAGGAAAGGGCGATCATCGAAGTCGTATCCTTCCATCGTTGGCATTCCGACGGGCTGTTTTAGGGTTGCGGTCGCACTCACAGTGGCAATTAAGACCACGAGGTCCTAATTGGCTCCGCCTAGTTTGCCCGATGCTGCGCATATTACACAGTGGGGTTTTGCTCAAACTCCCATTCTCGCCGGTTGGCCGGTGGCTTCGACGACCGAGCGCCAGAGATCGCCGGTGGGATCGACCTTGCGGCGGCCGCGGGTGACGAGACTCATCGGCAGGTGGACATAGCTTTGATGCCAGCGCGCGACAACCATTCCGGTCTTGCCAGCCATGCCGGCATGCACGGCGTGACGGCCGAGATTCCGGCAAAATATCCGATCTTCCGGGGCGGCGGGAATGCTGCGGATGAGATAACTCGGATCGATGTATTTTAGATTGAGTTCGATATTTCGGGCCTTGAAATGCCCGGTTATTTTTTCTTTGAGAAACAATCCGATGTCTGAGTGCAGTCGGTTTCCTGATTTATCGGTGACGGCTTCAGCATCGGGAATGAGATCTTGGCCTGCGCCCTCGGCGGTGATAATGACGGCGTGGCCGCGTCTGGCGATGCGCTCCTCGAGAAATTGCAGAAATCCATCCGGTCCATCGAGTTTGAATGGCACTTCCGGAATCAGCACCGCATTCGCTTCACCGGTGGCGAGCGCGGCGGAGCAAGCGATGAAGCCGGAATCGCGACCCATCAATTTCACGAGCCCCAGCCCATTGCGGGCGCCGCGGGCTTCAGTGTGAGCCGAAATGACAGCATGAAAAGCGGCGGCAAACGCAGTCTGATAGCCGAAACTGCGGTCCATGAACATGATGTCGTTGTCGATGGTTTTCGGCACCCCGAGAATGGCCATGCGACCGCCACGGCGCTGGGTTTCTTCATAAATCGCCTGAGCGCCTTTTTGTGATCCGTCACCACCGATGACGAAAAGTATGTTCACGCCGAGCGACTCAAGCCGATTGACCATCACCTTGACTTCGCGTTTTCCGCGGGAAGTTCCGAGAATCGATCCGCCGAATGTGCAAATATTGTCCACGCTGTCCGGCGTGAGTTCGATCGGCTTGTGACCGCAACTAGGATCCAACCCTTCAAAACCAAACTGAATTCCCAGAATCTGCCGGACTCCATAGATGTGGTAGGCCTGCATGACGATCGAGCGGATGACATCATTGATGCCCGGACAGAGGCCGCCGCAAGTGACGATGGCGATGCAGGTTTCCGCTGGGTTGAAATAGATATCGCGGCGAGGACCGGCGAGTTCGATCGACGGCGGATCGATGTCATTTTTCATGGCCACACGAATCGAGTCCAGGTGGTCGTCAAGCACGATGCGGTCGCCATCCGAATGCCAGGATGAACCTTCCGCAGCAAAGTCACGAGCGCAACCTGGCGATGGAATCTCACGTGGTCCCAGATTGGGGATATTTAAATCATCGACCGTTACAGGAACTGAGTTCATGGGTGAGGTGGGTGGGTTGCGTGCGAAACGCGACCTTATATTTATCTATCAAACATTGAATCCGAAGTGACGTTTCGCATTTTCGAAGCAGACCGCGCGGATCAGGCCGGAGAGAGCGGCGAAGTCATCGGGCAATTCGCCGCGATCGGTTTCCGTGCCTATCAGATTGCACAGAATCCGCCGGAAGTATTCGTGGCGCGGGAATGAGAGAAACGAGCGGGAATCGGTGAGCATACCGACGAATCGCGAGAGCAGGCCGGTGGCCGAGAGCGCATCGAGTTGGAGTTCCATGCCGTTTTTCTGATCGAGAAACCACCAACCGGAGCCAAACTGGATTTTACCGGGGAAAGTGCCGTCTTGGAACGCGCCGGTGAGACAGGCGAAGAGGTAGTTGTCGCGCGGATTGAGGTTATAAAGCACCATTTTAGGCAGCGCTTCCTGGCTGGCGAGCGTGTCGAGGTAATTCACCAGAGCAGCACCTTGGGTGGTATCGCCGATGGTATCGAATCCGGAATCAGGCCCAAGCTTGGCAACCATGCGGGAGTTGGCATTTCGGAAGGTTCCGAGGTGGAGTTGCTTAGTCCAGCCTTTCGCCGCGTCGAGCTGGCCGAAAAACACCATCAGATAGAACGAGAATTTTTCCTTCTCCTCCTGAGTCGCGGCTTTACCGGCACGTGCGTTGTCAAAGATCAACGCAGCCTCCCCATCGGAACAAGGCAGCGCCGGAACGCGGTCGAGTCCATGGTCGGACAAACGTGCGCCAGCGGCGTGGAAATCGTCATGACGCTTATGCAGGGCAGCCAACAGATCGGATAGATTGACGATATCGGTGTCTGCCGCAGCCTCGAGTTTCTTCAACCAAGGAATCAATAGATCGGGTCGATCGACCAGCAACGCCTTGTCCGGACGGAAGGTAGGAACTACCAACGTGGTGAGGTCCGATGCGGCGATGGCAACGTGGTCGTCCAACGCATCCGCAGGATCATCGGTAGTGCCAACCACGCGGACGTCGAATTTTTTCAGCAAGCCATGCACGCAGAAATCGGGTTCGGCGAGTTTCGCGTTGGCGCGTTCCCAAATTTCATCGGCGGTGTCCGGACTGAGGATTAGGTCGATTCCGAAGTAGCGCTGGAGTTCCATGTGGGTCCAGTGATGGATCGGGTTGCGCAGGGTGAAGGGCACGGTTTCCGCCCATGCTTGGAATTTCTCGCGCGGTGTGGAGTCGCCGGTGATCAGGTCTTCAATCACGCCATTTGCCCGCATCAGTCGCCATTTGTAATGATCCCCGCCAAGCCAGATTTCAGCAAGGTTGCCCCACCGGTGATTGGTGGCGATCTCCCGCGGCGAGAGGTGGCAGTGATAGTCGATGATCGGCTGCTCTTTCGCCACTTCATGGAAGAGGCGGCATGACGTGGGTGAGTGCAGAAGGAAATTTTCGTTAAGGTAAGCCATCGCGAAACCATAACAACCCGTGAGCCGCCCACTTCCAAGTCGTAAATCCGGCTAGCCGAAAAATCAGTGTAGGCACCCTGGGCCCAGTCCCGCCTGATTTCCATGGCCAATTCCGATCATCGGCCCTATTCAAGCGGTATGCATTTGGAGCAAGGGCAGGTTTGGAAACAGGGAAATGACTATTTTCGCATCGTGACGTGGGAGCGGTTGGCCATCGAATACAAGGCGATGAAAAACCTCGATTCCAGGGAAGGAACGCTGCATCAAGTCACCAAAAAAGAATTCTGCCGACTGATCAAAGGGGCTGTCCTGCAAGTCCCGGATGGCCCATCCGCATGATAAAACTCAGCCGCGCCGGATTTGGGAGCCGCCGAAAAGCACGGTGATGCGATAGACCCGTTTTTTACGGATTTCGATCCGGCCGGTGCTCAAATCAAAGCGTTCTGGGATCTCTTGAAGATGAATGTCCACGCTGGCGCGGAAGCCGCGCTCGGAGAAGATGTCGATCAACATTGCGAGGGCGATAGGGTTTTCGAATAGCCCATCCTCGGTGTTGATCATCACTCGTCCGCTCACTGCGTAGCGTTTGATGATGGGCATCATTTTTTCCTGGATGAAATCAACGACCGCCGTGAGAAGTTCCGGATTTTCAAACTGATATCCATCCAAGCGATTGACAAGTTCCTGGCGTGCGTGCAGAACGATATCATCGGCCAAGGGAATGTGGCGCAACGAGTCATAGGTGCGCGGATCGAGCTCGAGCGAACTCTGATACTCCAGCTCGCGGATGATGTTTTGCTGGACGACTTCGATCCGTGCCTGCGCATTGATAAAATGGTAATGGAAAATCTGTTTGAGCGAGACCAGCGCGTCATAGGTTTTCTCCTTGAACGTCCGATACCGGTTACGCGCGAGATTTTCGTCGAAGTCGGTGTTGCGCACCTCCCATAATTCGCCGATGCCGGATTGCATGACTTCAGCATTGTGGGCTATGGTTTCCTGACCGCGCTTGAGTTGGCGGGCGATGCTTTCCGCCTCATCGACGAAGAGCACCATGATGTGGAAGGTCGGCTGCCGGAAATGATGGGCTTCCGGCGTGTGGGAAAACTCCCGCCGCAACTGGATCATCTGATCGTAGAACATCTTGAGACATTCCACTTGCACCTTGGTTCGCGGAAACCCGTCGAGCACCGCGCTGTCGCGAAACTGCGGCTTGAGCAGTTCGTGGAGCAACAAACGAAGCACCTCCTCATCCCCCACCATGCCGCCACCGGCCTTGATTTTGCGGGCTTCCGGAGAATCCAACAATTGACTGATCACGATCGGTTCCGCGGAAATATCGCGGATTTTACGGATGAACTCGGTGTTGGTCCCTTTTCCCGCCCCCGGTGCACCGCCGAGCAGGATGAGTTCTTTGGGAAACTGGAGCGCTGAGCGGCCATATTTCTGTTCAAGATCCCTCCAGACCCGGTTGAAAATCAATTGGGCGTCCTTGATTTCAAGGTCAACAGACTGGGTTGCGGGTTCCGGCGGGCTCACACTCATGACGAAAAAAAATGCATACCATTACCGATGAGGAGTCCAGTACTGCTCGTAGAAAATCTATCTCTTCCAGAAAATCAGTGCCGCCGGGGGGACTCGAACCCCCACGCTGGTTGCCCAACAACGGATTTTAAGTCCTTTGACACCCCTGCCATTTGACAAGTTGATATCCTTTTGGTATCCTAACAGCCATGAAGATTTCCAGCGTCAAGAAACACGGCAAGATCGTTTATCGGGTTTACGCCGGAAACGACCTCAAAAATAAACGCATCTACAAGCAGTTCAAAACCGAGGAAGATGCCGCCACTTGGATCAAGGATGAACTCGTCCGAAGAAAAGCCCACGGCAGGCTCACCGCAGGTCTCGACGGTGCTTTGGTTTCCGGTTGGAACAAAATCGACAAGCAATTGCGCGAGTATCAAACAAACCTTCTCAAAATCGGTGAAGAGGCACTCCAACGCCTCCAATGCGTCAAGATGGAAGGAACACCAACCGCGTGCTTGGAAAAGTTCGTGGAATTCAAGATCAAACAAGGTCGGCGGCCGGCATACACGTCCGATCTCAAATCCCGTTGCCTCAGATTCATCGAAACCTTGCCGCCGGACCTTCCTGCGAAGTCAATCATGCCAGAGCACATTCAGGCCCACTTGAACGATCTTCCAGGTGAGATGACACAGCGGGACAACCAATACCGCAATCTCGGCGCGTGGCTGCGATGGGCAACTCATCATGGTTGGATAGGCTCGGACCCGATGCCGCGGAAGGTCCGTGGCAAAGCCGCCAAAATCACCAAGGGGGAGGCAGTAATCCTCTCGCCAGACAAAGCAAGGTCCCTGTTAGAAGCGACAATTCTATCGAACGAAAACAAAACGGTCCCCTGTGGCTTGGATGTCATGCCCTTCGTCGCGTTGTCCCTTTTCGCAGGAATCCGGCCTGCGGAGTTTCGGAAAAGGGTGTATGACAAGAAAGGCAAACCAAAGGTCCTTAATCTCGATTGGTCCGACATCACGCCCGAAGGAATTCGAATATCCGCGGAACTGTCCAAGACCGGGCTGGCCCGAGTCATTCCACTTCACGAAACTTTAAAACGGTGGATTGAATTCCACTTCCTTTGGCGGAAAACCAACACCGGTCCGGTTCTCCCTTCCAGATGGCGGGAAACATGGGACGGATGGCGAAAAAAATACTGGGTTGATCAGCAAGGCGAGGAAATCAAATGGAATGCCGACCAGCTGCGCCACAGCTTCGGCTCCTACCGATTGGCAATTGTCAAGAATGCAGGTCAAGTCGCCCTGGAAATGGGGAACTCCCCGGACATCGTTCTCAAACACTATTGGCGCTGGAATACCCTTGAAGATGAGGCCGAGGAATTCTGGGGTCTCCATCCTGTCGCCGCTCTGGGACCCAAGCACTCGAAAAAGCTCAAAGACCAGAAAACAACTGGTGGGTTCTTCGACCGGTGAGCGGCTACAAACACCCATAGATAGTTGGTCAACCTGACTTTCGCCCTTTCACCCGCGCCATGAATGATTCAGCCTGTTGGGAATAACATCGGTGGCGGGCTACATTTTAAGCACCATCACGTTCCACCAGGATGAAACGCCGCGACACAAACCACACACAGGGAACCAGCCTCCGGTTTCTTGCGGAGTTCGCACGGGCAAACGGACTCTCCATCAGCGAAGATTCAACTCAGGAACAGCTCTTGAGCGTGCTGAAGCAGACCCTTTGTGACACGCGGGAAAACCCCATCCGCCTCCATGGGTTCCGTGTCCAGGCCATGTTTTCCTACCTCGCCGCAGCTCTCGGCAACTGCGCTCTGATCACAGAGGAGGACTCCGGAACATTCTTCGACGCTATCGGCACTCTCACCCGGCCTGATTTCAGGCTGATCACCCGCGACCACCAGCAGATGCTGATAGAGGTGAAAAACCACCACGAAAAGAATGTTCCGCAGCCCTATGCGTTCAAAGAATCCTACCTTGAGTCCGTCACCCGTTATGCCGAACTGATGGGATTGCCTTTGAAGTTCGCAATTTATTGGTCCCGGTGGAACACTTGGACCCTTACGGACGCATCGAGGCTTTTCCGAAAAGGGGAAAAAACCAAACTCACATTCCCGGACGCGCTCAAAATGAGTGAAATGGCAACCCTCGGCGACATCTCGGTGGGAACCGTTCCTCCGCTGGCGCTCCGCTTGTATGCCGACACCACCAAACCCCACGAGGTAAACGACGCCGGAGAGGCTCGCTTCACGATAGGAAAGGCCTCCTTGTATTGTGGAGGCAAGGAAATCACCAAGCCGGATGAGGTTCGGCTGGCATGGATGTTCATGCACTACGGGCGATGGACGGATTGCCAGCAAACCGCGAAAATCGAGAACCACCTTTTGGACTTCGTTGAACTCGCAGTCGCACCAGAGGTCCCAACCGAAGGCCAGGGATTCGAAATTGTCGGAGCCATGAGCCAAATCATCAGCAAACAATATCTGGACGCCACTTCGGCCGACGAACAAATCAAAGCACTTTCTCCGCAAAACGACGCGCACGAGTTCGGTGCCATCATTCCCCCGGACTATGAAGGGGAAGCGCTCCACCTCTGGCGGTTCTCACAACAACCCAACTTTGAAAAAAACCCGCCCGCGCAGACGCCAGTCAGCAAAGTCTCTCCGCCCTCTTCAACTGACGGCCAATGTAACCCCAGGAAAAAGCCAAGGTCGAAAAAACCCAGCCCGTGGCGATAGACGAATACCGGCCCGAAAGCTGCTCTTTGATGAAAGCCTCCATCGGTTCAAGATACGGGACAGTCAAATGAAACGCGGCAACCTGGCTTTCCCCGAAGGCACTGATTAAAAAATACCCGCCACCGCCGATCACCAGCAGCCAAAGCAGGCAATTCGGACAAAACAAGTAAAGGAGTCGCATACGGAACGTGTCCATGGCCTTAAGGAAACGGAATCGGGACGAAATCTGCAATTACAGAATCCCTCCGCACTTCCACCCTCACGATTGTTCACCCGTAACCGGGTCGGCGACTGTCAAGCCGGCTTGAAGCAACGTCACCATCAGGTAATGCTCTCCAAATAGTTCAACGATCTGGGTGCCCTATCCACCTCTTGCCCAACCTTTTGCCCTTTCACCCGCGCCAGAAATGATGCAGCCTCTTGCCGAAGACAGCCGCTGAACTCAGGCGACCATGTCCGGCGAAATCCCACACTCACCCAACTTTTCCTTTCTGAGCGGAAAGGACGCGCACCTGCGTCGGTTGGCGATGCAGGCAGAGAGCTATTGCTTTCGGGAACCGGACATCGCCCTCACCCGGATGAGGCAGTTGCTTGAGGCCTTCGCCGCCGAACTCTCTCCGGCATCGAGATCCAAGGACGAAGCACCGGACCTACACCGCGCCATTCGTGATCTGGAAGCCAGCGGGCTTGTCAGCCGGGACATCGCTGCGTCCTTCCACACCGTGAGGAAGCTCGCCAACGAAGCGGTCCACACCGGCTCCGCCCGACAAAGCGACGCCCTCCACGCACTCAAACTCACCCGGGCTGTGGCAATCTGGTTTCACCGACTGGAAAACCCGCAGTTCAAGCCTGCACCATTCGCCGCGCCACCGACCCCAGTTGAAGCCTCGGATGAGTTACGCCAGGAACTGGAAGAACTCCGTCAGCGTCTCGCCGTAGAGCAATCGTCCCGCCAAAGCGCGGAATCCCAGGCCCAGGACCTCGCAGAAGCAAAAGCTGTCTCCGAAGCCGAAATCGCCCGGGCCTATCAGGAAATGGAAGCCGCGCTCGCACTCGCTTCCGAAACAGAGACGAAACTCCAGCAGGCCCACGAAAAGTTTCTCCGGCAGAATCTGGCTGCCGGGAGGGCCAATTTGGAAACCCGCAAGGCCGTCGCCACCGCCGCCACCAAGGCGAGCGCTCAGTTCCTCACGGACCTCGACGAGGCCGCCACGCGTGAAATCATCGATACCCAACTCCGCGATGCGGGCTGGGAGGCGGACTCGCAGCTCCTTCGTTACAGCAAAGGTGCCCGCCCCATCAGGGGCCGGAACCGCGTCATCGCCGAGTGGCCGACGGCAAGCGGCCCGGTGGACTATGCTTTTTTCATCGGACTGGAACTCGTCGCTGTCGGCGAGGCGAAAAAATTCAAGAAAGACCTCCCCTCGGTGCTCGGACAGGCGAAGCGCTACGCCAGGGACATCTATCCCAAGGAGTTCCCCTTGCATGCCACAGGCCCTTGGGGCGAGTTCAAGGTGCCGTTCGTGTATGTCACGAACGGCCGCCCTTACCTCCGCCAGATTCAGGAAAAAAGCGGCATCCATTTCCACGATCTCCGCAAGGAAACCAATCATCCCCACGCCCTGGACGGCTGGCCGAGCCCCGAAGGTCTCCTGGCCGCGCTCGCGGCAAACATCGCCGCCGCCGATCTAACTCTGGCCGAAACCCCCATCGACCTTCCGGGACTGCGCATCTATCAGGTCAAGGCCATCCATTCCGTGGAAGAGGCCATCGCGTCCGGCCAGCGGGAACTCCTGCTCGCCATGGCCACGGGCACCGGAAAAACCCGCACCGCCATCTCACTCATCTATCGCCTCATCAAATCGAAGCGCTTCCGCCGCATCCTCTTCCTCGTGGACCGCACCGAGCTTGGAAAGCAGGCCTTCGAAAACGGCTTCGATCAAATCAAGCTCGAACAACTCCAAACGTTCACCGAGATTTACAACGTCAGCCAACTCGGCGACACCAAGGTGGATCCCGAAACCCGAGTTCACATCGCCACCGTCCAGAGCATGGTCCGCCGTGTCATGCTCACCAGCGACGAACCGCCGCCGCCCGTCGATCAATACGACTGCGTCATCATCGACGAGTGCCACCGCGGTTACAACCTGGACAAGGACATGGCCGAGCACGAACTCGCCTTCCGTTCCGAGGCGGACTTCATCGCGAAATACCGCCGCGTCGTGGACCACTTCCACGCGGTGAAGATCGGCCTAACAGCGACACCCGCATTGCACACTGCGGAGATCTTCGGACGCCCGGTGTTCACCTACTCCTATCGCGAGGCCGTCACGGACAACTTCCTCTGCGACCACGAACCGCCCATTCGCATCGTCACAGAACTCACCGCTTCCGGCATCCGTTGGAAAAAAGGCGAAGAACTCCGCACCTACGATCCCGGCACCGGCACGGTCGATCTAACTCTTGCTCCCGACGAAGTCATCAAGGAGGTCGATTCCTTCAACAACGAGGTCATCACCGAGCCCTTCAACCGCACCGTCTGCAAGGAACTCGTCCCGCACCTTGATCCTGATACTCCGGGAAAAACCCTCGTCTTCTGTGCTAGGGATTCCCACGCGGACCTGTTTATCCGCGTGCTCAAAGAGGAAATGGACGCCCATTGGGGACCGCAGCCGGACGGCATGATTGCCAAGATCACGGGCAGCGCGGTGCAGGCCGACGACAAGATCATCAAGAAGTTCAAGAACGAGGCGCACCCGAAGATCGCCGTCACCGTGGACCTGCTCACCACCGGCATCGACGTCCCGGAAATCACCCGGCTCGTTTTCGTCCGCCGGGTCAAAAGCCGCATCCTCTACGAACAGATGATCGGCCGCGCGACGCGTCTCTGCGAAAACCTCTTCGGCGAGGGCCACGACAAGGAGATCTTCGAAATCTTCGACGCGGTGGACCTCTACGCCATCCTTGAGGACTTTTCGACCATGAAACCCGTGGTCGCGAATCCAACAGCCACGCTCGCCCAACAGCTCGATTGGATCAAAGCCAGTTCCGGCGACGCCCGCCAACGCTTCACCGAGGAACTCGTCGTCAAGATCCGCCGCCTGCGAAAGAGAATCGACAAACGGGCCGTCGATCTCTCCACCCGCTTCGCCGGACTCACCCCAACGATCCTTTTCCAAACCCTCGGCGAAAACCCGGAAACAATCCTCCAATTCTTCGAAACCCATCCCCAGCTTCTCGATTGGCTCCAAGGCCTTCGGGACGAAGCCGGCCCCGGCCGCCGTCTCCTGATCTCCGATCATGAAGACAAGGTTCGCGAAGTCTCCCGCGGTTACGGAGCCGGCCGCGAAAAACCAGAAGACTACCTCCAGCGTTTCACCTCTTGGATCGAGGAAAACCGCAACAAAAACTCAGCCCTCCTCGCCGTCCTCACCCGTCCATCCGACCTTACCCGAGCCGACCTCCGTTCCTTGATCCTGGCCATGTCCGATTCCGGATTCATGGAAACCCACCTCCGTGAAGCATGGCGCGAGGCGAAACATCAGGACTGCCCGGCCCGCCTCG
>Ga0247843_1006592_pt1 | contig 15000 bp, 12 predicted proteins | sample LaCruzMarch2017__FD_192420 | JGI IMG/M metagenome (GOLD analysis project Ga0247843, IMG submission 192420) | Freshwater microbial communities from meromictic Lake La Cruz, Castile-La Mancha, Spain - LaCruzMarch2017_8m | ecosystem: Environmental > Aquatic > Freshwater > Lake | place: Spain... | reverse complement strand
AGCCGGCGCCACGCGCTTCGGCAGCGGCTGGGCTTGGCTCGTGGTCAACAACGGCCAACTCGAAGTCGTCTCCACCGCCAACCAAGACAGCCCCCTCATGGGCAAAGCCGTCGCCGGCGTCGAAGGTACCCCCGTCATCGGCTGCGACGTCTGGGAGCACGCGTATTATCTCCATTACCAAAACCGCCGCCCCGACTACCTCAAGGCCTTCTGGAATGTGGTCAACTGGGACCAAGCCGAGAAAAACTACTTCGCCGCCAAGGGCGCGTAGAAAACTCCGCCTACAATCTCTCACCGAAAAGTCCGGGGCTCGCCCCGGACTTTTTCTTTGGCCGCCGCCGCACCACGCTTGGCCGTAACGATGCAGTTGAAACCAGTCCGAGTGCTTTCCTGCAGGGAACTTTCGCGGAGGAACTCGCTCACCCCATGGTGAAACTGTGGCCGCAGCGGTCTGGAAAAGTAGAAGCGGCGTCCCCGCCGCTTGTCGTCGCGGTTAAGCGGCGGGACGCCGTTTCTACCTTATTTCCTCCCGCATCGTTCTCGCCGTAGAGGGTCGACAGCCGTAAAGTCGGACCATGATCCCTCCGCAAAAGCAAATGACCGGCATGCTTGGTCACCCCGTGGCCGAGAACCCGATCGATCGCATGTTCGACGCGGTCTACGCGCATTACGGACTGCCTTGGCAATTTTGGAAAAGCGACCTCGCCACGGAAGCTGATCTGGCCCTGGCGGTCCCCGCATTGGCGCCCCTCGGTTACCGCGGTTTCACCATCACCGTTCCTTACAAAGTGGCGGTGATGCCCCTGCTCGATGAACTCGACAGCGACGTCAAAGCCATCGGCGCCGCCAATTACGTGACCATCGAGAAAGGTCGCCTCGTCGGACACAACAACGACGGCAAGGGCGTGGTCAAAGCGATCGAAAAAGTGGTGTCTCTGCGCGGTCAGCACGTGGTAATGCTTGGCGCAGGCGGCGCGGGCCGCGCCATGGCCGTGGAAATCGCCTGGGCCGGAGCGGCAAAGATGACCCTTGTGACGCGCCGCGAAGAGCAGGGGCGCGAAGTGGCCGCTCTGGTCACGAAAGCCAGCGGCGTGCCCTGTGATTGGCAAGCGTGGCAGCGCGAAGTGGAAGTGCCGGCCGGCACCACATTACTCATGAACGCCACCCATCTGGGCTGCGCGCCCGAACTGGAACCGGTGCCAGTGCGTTGGGATACCGTCCCGAAAGACTGCACGGCGGTCGACGTCATCACCAACCCACGTCTCACCCCTTTTCTCCTCACGGCCCGCGACCACGGTTGCCGCGTTGTGGACGGCGTGGAAATGCTCGTGCAGTTGGCCATGCAGATTTTCGAGCAATGGACCGGTATCGCTCCGGACGAAAAAGTCTTCCAGCGCGCCGTGTCCGAAGCCCTCGGCGAATAAGCCGGAGCGGTCGAACCGGTTGCCTCACGGCTTGGTGGAAAATAATCACCTGGGACCAAGCGGAGGAAAACTATCCAGCCGAGGTTTAGCCAGCGCCCAGTAATCACCGCAAAAAAGCCCGGGGGCCTTCCGCCTCGGGCTTCTTTACGACCGCCTTTACCATCGCCACCACGATTCTCCGGTCTTATATCATCAGAGAAGGCATGCCGAATCAAACCCCGGAACAAATCGCTCGCGACGCCATCGACGCGCAACTCCGTGCCTCGGGTTGGGCCGTGCAGAACAAGGAGGCGATTGACTTCTCGCAGGGTGAAGGCCAAGCCGTCCGCGAATACCTCACCGACACCGGCCCGGCTGACTACGTGCTCTTCGTCGATGCCAAACCGGTTGGCGTGATCGAGGCCAAAAAGGAAACCCTCGGACACACCATTACCAGCGTCGAGGACCAGACCGCCGAATATGCCGCGGCCAAGTTGAAATGGGTGCAATCCGACGGCATGCCGCTGCCCTTTCTTTACGAAGCGACAGGCGTCCTCACGCGCTTCACCGACCAACGCGACCCCAAGCCGCGCTCGCGCGAGGTCTTTTCATTTCATCGTCCGGAAACATTGCGCGAATCGCTGGCCATGGGACGCTCGCTGCGCGACCGCCTACGTGATTTGCCGCCGCTCGATCCGGCCGGACTCCGTCAGTGCCAAGTCGATGCCATCACGCAACTCGACGCCTCCCTGCGCGCCGCCAAACCCCGCGCCCTCGTGCAAATGGCTACCGGCGCCGGTAAAACATTCACCGCCATCACGTCCATTTACCGGTTGCTGAAGCACGCCCGCGTCAAGCGCGTCCTCTTCCTCGTGGACACCCGCAACCTCGGCGAGCAGGCCGAGCAGGAATTCCTCGCTTACACGCCGTCGGACGACAACCGAAAGTTCACCGAGCTTTACACCGTGGCGCGGCTCAATTCCTCGCACGTCCCCGCCGACGCGCAGGTCTGCATCTCCACCATCCAGCGGATGTATTCCATCCTCCAAGGCCGCGAGCTCGACGCATCGGCCGAGGATGAAAACCCCGCCGAATCCTCCGAGCGTCGCCGCGAGCCGTTTCCCGTCGCCTACTCCGCCAAAGTCCCGCCGGAGTTCTTCGACCTCATCATCATCGATGAGTGCCACCGCTCGATCTACAACCTCTGGCGTCAGGTGCTCGATTACTTCGACGCCTTCCTCGTCGGCCTCACCGCCACGCCTGACGCCCGCACCTACGCGTTCTTCCGGCAGAACGTTGTCTCGGAATACACCCACGAGGACGCCGTGGCCGATGGCGTCAATGTGCAGGGCGAAATCTACGTGATCGAAACCGAGGTCGGCACCCGCGGCGGCAAAGTCCTCAAGGGCCTCGTGGAAAAACGTGAAAAGCTGACCCGCGCCAAACGCTGGCAACAACAAGACGAGGACCAAGCCTACACCGCCAAGAAACTCGACCGCGAGATCGTCAATCCCTCGCAGATCCGCACCGTCATCCGCGCCTTCCGCGACCAGCTGCCGACCATTTTCCCCGAACGCACCGCACCTGACGGCACCTACGAAGTGCCCAAGACGCTCGTCTTCGCCAAGACCGATTCCCACGCCGACGACATCATCCAGATCGTCCGCGAGGAATTCGGCGAGGGCAATGCGTTCTGCAAGAAAGTCACCTACAAGAACGAGGAGGACCCGAAATCCGTCCTCGCTCAGTTCCGCAACGAATACCATCCGCGCATCGCCGTCACGGTGGACATGATCGCCACCGGCACGGACGTCAAACCGCTCGAGTGCCTCCTCTTCCTGCGCGATGTGAAGTCGAAGGGCTACTTCGAGCAGATGAAAGGCCGCGGCACGCGCACCCTCGACCATGACAGCCTGCGCAAAGTCTCCGCCGCCGCCCGCTCGGCCAAGACGCACTACGTGATTGTCGATGCCATCGGCGTCACCAAATCGCTCAAGACGGTGAGCCGTCCGCCCATCACCCGCCCCACCGTTCCGTTCAAAGACCTCGCCATGGAAGTCGTCATGGGTGCCATCGATGCCGACACTGTTTCCTCCCTGGCCGGTCGGCTCGCCCGTATCGAACGCCAGCTCACGCCGCTGCAAAAATCGCAACTCACCGAAAAAATGGGCGGCACGACCATCGGGCAACTCGTGAAAGATCTTTTCCACGCCATCGACGGCGAAGCCATCGAGCTGAAAGCCCGCGAGATGGCCTCCGTCCCGCCCGAGGCCGAACCCACCGACGCCGCCTGCGAGCAAGCCCAGCAACAGCTCGTCACCGCCGCCCGCGCCCCTCTCACCGGCGCCGTCGTCACCGCCATCGTCGAAACCTGCACGGCCAACATGCAGACCATCGACCATGACACGCAGGACGCCCTGACCCGCGCCGAGTGGGACGACGACGCCCGCACCCGTGCCGAGACCTTCGTCGGCGATTTCGAGACCTTCTGCCGCGAACACCGCGACCAACTCGACGCGCTGACCATCTACTACACGCACCCGCAGCGGCGCAAAGAAGTCACTCTCGGGCAAATCCAGAAAGTTCTCGAAGCGCTCAAGGCCAACGCCCCGCGCCTCGCGCCGCTCCGTGTGTGGGACGCCTACGCGCGGCTCGATGAAGTGCCGGCGAACGCGCGTCCGATCACCGAACTCACCGCCCTCGTCGCGCTCCTGCGCCGCGCGTGCGGGATCGATCAAAAACTGACCCCTTTCGCCGACACCGTCCGTCGCAACTACCGCGACTGGATTTTGCGCGCCAATGCCGGACAACCCTTCGACCCGCAGCAAACCGCCTGGCTCGAACTCATCCGCGACCACATCATCACTGCCCTGCGCCTGGAGGCAGCCGATCTCGAATACGCCCCCTTGGATGCCCGCGGCGGGCTCGGCAAAATGCATCAACTCTTCGGCCCGCGGATGGAGGAGTTGATTGAGGAATTGAATGAGGAGCTGACGGCGTGAGTTCAGAGACCACGCCTCATGGCTGGGCAATCGCACCGATCGAAAGCTGTCTCCTGCCTTATCCAAATGGGAAGAGAATCCGACAAGGGTGGAGCCCTCAGTGCAAAAATCACCCTGCCCAATCGCAAGACGAATGGGCAGTCCTCAAAACAAGCGCCATCCAAGACGGCTACTTTGTAGACAGCGAAAACAAGCAACTTCCAACGGAGCTTGAGCCACGCACACATTTAGAAGTTGAGTCTGGCGATATTCTGATCACCTGCGCAGGTCCACGCGCTCGCTGTGGGGTGGCCTGCATCGTTCGCTCCACGCGACCACGCCTATTAATATCAGGCAAAATGTATCAGCTTCGTGCTGACCCACAGATCGTTGATCGCCATTTTTTGGAGCTGTATCTCCGCGATTCCAAAACAAAAAAGAAAATCGACGAGATGAAAACCGGAATTAGTGATTCCGGCCTTAATCTCACACACGATCGGTTTCGAGCACTTTCAATTCCCCTCCCACCCCTCGCCGAGCAGAAGCGCATCGTCGCAAAAATCGAAGAGTTGTTCAGCGAATTGGAAGCCGGAGAAGAGAGCCTGCGCTTGGCGCGTCGCCAACTCGCCACCTATCGCCAGTCCCTCCTCAAACAAGCCTTCGAAGGCAAGCTCACCCAAACCTGGCGCACCCAAAACCCCGACAAACTCGAATCCCCCGCCCAACTCCTATCCCGCATCCAATCAGCACGCCAATCCCGCTACGAAGACCAGCTCAAGCAGTGGGAGCGAGATCTGGGAGCTTGGGAGAAAGGTTTCAAAAACGACAAGCGTCCATCAAAACCCCGCAGGCGACAAGTGGTTCAGCTCCCTACCCCTGACCAAGTTGAAGCTCTGCCCGGTTTACCAAAAACTTGGTTTTGGATTTCAGTCGACAACTGTGCCGTAGAGATCTCGGACGGCCCATTCGGCTCGAACTTAAAATCCGAAGATTATGTCAGTTCGGGAGTTCGCGTCGTGCGGCTGGAAAACATTGGTGCTGGATACTTCATCGAGGAAAAAGAATCGTTCATCTCTATTGAGAAGTACGAGAAGCTCAAACGCCATACCGTCCACCCCGGCGACATTGTTGTGGCATCGTTTATTAACGAAGCAGTCCGCGCCGCATTGATTCCTGCATCAATCGAGTGTGCAGTAAACAAAGCCGACTGCTTCCAAGTTCACTGCTTTGGGGACACCATTTCTGCCTATTTCTTGGTCCGATGCTTCGGCGCGCGTTACTTCTTCAAGCAACTTGAAACGCTTGTCCATGGCGTCGGTCGGCCACGCATCAATACGACGCAACTTGGCGACGCTTTTGTCCCACTCTGCTCCCTCCCCGAGCAACACGAAATCGTCCGCCTACTCGACGAGCAATTCGAAGTGATCGAGCGCAACGAGCGCGAGATCGACGCCGCGTTGCGGCGCAGCGAAGCCTTGCGACAATCCATCCTGCACCGCGCCTTCACCGGAAAGCTCGTCCCCCAAGACCCCGCCGACGAACCCGCCACCGAACTCCTCGCCCGCCTGCGCGCGGCGAAGCAATCTGCTCCGCTACGCAAACCACCATCATCCAAGACCAAGCCATGAAAGCCCAAGATCTCCAATTCACTCAGCTCATCGAAGGTTCAAAGCAATTTGTCATTCCGATTTTCCAGCGCACCTACAGCTGGGATGAAGCCAATTGCCGGCAGCTCTGGGAGGACATTCTCCGCGTGGGAGGCAACGCGAACCTCGACAGCCACTTCATCGGCTCCGCGGTTTACATTCCCGAGACCGATGTGGGCGCGGCCATCCCGCGTTGGCTGGTCATCGACGGGCAGCAGCGGATTACCACCATGACACTTCTCCTCTTGGCGCTGCGCAACCGCATCCACGCCGAGGGACTGGAGGAGCCGATCTCCGCGGCGGAACTGGAGGATTACTACCTGCGTAACCGTTATGGCAAAGGCGACGCCGCCTATCGCGTGCTCCTCACCCAGACAGACAAAACCACATTGATCGACTTGCTCGATGGTAAAGAACCCGGCGAAGGCTCCTCAACCAGGATCGTCGAGAACTTTCGTTTTTTCACGCAAAGCATCGCCGGTGCCGATCTCGACGTGGTTTGGAAGGGTGTGCGGAAACTGATGATCGTGGACGTCCGCCTCCAACAGGGCATTGACAATCCGCAAATGATCTTCGAAAGCATGAACTCTACAGGAAAGGCACTGACCCAAGCCGACCTGATCCGGAATTTCGTGCTCATGGGTCTGCCTCACGAGCTGCAGACACGCCTCTACCTCGAATACTGGCGCCCGATGGAAGTCCTCTTCGGGGCCGACAACTACTCGTCCCATTTTGACGACTTCATGCGCTTCTATCTGGTCGTCCACACCGGCGACTACAAAATCCGCAAGGGCGACATTTACGACGAGTTCAAAGGCTACTCGCGACAGCACGAAGTGGAGCCCCTGCTGGCATCGCTGCAGGAGTTCGCCGACTACTATTGCCGCATCGCCCTTGGTAAAGAGACCGATGCCGAAATCGGCGAGGTTCTGCACGACATTCGCGAGCTGCGCGCCGATGTTTGTTATCCGCTGCTGATGGAGGTCTACCGAGACTATCGCGACAACCTACTCTCGCGCGAAGACTTCACGACGTTTCTCCGGTTGGTGGAAAGCTACGTCTTCCGACGGGCCATCTGTGAAATTCCCACCAACTCGCTGCGTCAGACGTTTGGAACCTTCAGCCGCCGAATGAAGAAAGATCGTTATCTCGAAAGCGCTAAGGCCGTGTTTCTCCAGCTTCCTTCCTACCGGCGCTTTCCCGGCGATGAGGAGTTCAGCCGCCACATGCAAACGAGAAATCTCTACGCGTTCAACCGAAGGTCTTACTGGCTGCGTCGTTTCGAAAACCACGGCCGCAAAGAACGCGTTCCCGTGCAGGACTACACGATCGAGCACATCATGCCGCAGAACGAAAATCTCTCGGCCCTCTGGCAGGCCGAACTCGGTCCCGACTGGGAGCGGGTGCACAACACTTACCTCCATACCTTGGGCAACCTCACCCTCACCGGCTACAACTCGGAATATAGTGATCGCCCCTTCACGGAGAAGCGTGACATGGAAGGTGGCTTCAAGCACAGCCCACTGAGACTCAATGAGGGGTTGGGCTCCTGCGCCACATGGAACGAGGCGGCAATCTGCGAGCGAGCGGCACGACTGGCCTCACGGGCGGCGCAAATATGGGGTCCGGCCGATCTGCCCCGAGAGGTCCTTGCCGCCTACGAGGAGACCGAGGCCAAGGCCCAACCCTCCGCATATTCCTTGGATGATCATCCCCATCTGCAAGGCGGCATCACCCGCGATCTTTACGATGTGCTCCGGCAGGAGGTGCTGGCGCTTGACGACTGCGTGCGCGAAGAAGTGCTCAAGCTCTACATTGCTTTCAAAGCGGAAACGAATTTCTTGGACGTCGTTCCCCAGGCCAAGCGCCTCCGCCTGAGCCTCAACCTTCCCTTCGCCGAACTCGATGATCCGCGGGGGATGGCCAAAGACGTCTCAGGCCTCGGTCGCTGGGGTAATGGCGATGTCGAGGTCAGGCTCGAGAGCCTTTCGGAGCTACCCTATGTGATGGGCTTGGTGCGCCAATCCTTGGAGCGCCAGCTCGGCGATGATGCTGACAATGAATGAGACAATCAGGCTGCTCGCTCCAACCTCTGTCCGCCCGCCGCAAAAAAGCACTCCTTTACTCCTACATGTTGACCCTACGTGCAGCGTAGGGCTTCGGAGCATCAGAGTGCGCTGATACACTTCCATTGCATTGCTTTCCCATCAACCGCAAAAGAAAACCCTTGGCCAAGTTGCCCTCCGACTCGCGGAGCGAGTGACCAGCGAGAAAACATGCACAACACATTCCACAAGAAGATTTTAAGTCGCTTTGTCCATCCTAGCACTTATAGCGTTCGTAGCGTTCGTAGCGAATATATCTTGAAATCCTCTCATCCGAGGCGAAAGTGAAATCACCATGCTAACGACACGCCACAACCGCTTGGACCCATCCCTGATCCCGGAAGACGAACTGGCCGAGTTGGCCAGGATGTTTGCCAAACCCGACCACGTCGCTTTGATCGACGCTCAAGGCAACCGCACTCATCTGCCCGAAGCTCTCTTCGCCCACTTCGCACGCATCGTGCGGTTGATGTCCGAGCACAAAGCGGTGGTGCTGGTGCCGGAAGATGAAACTTTCACCACCCAAGCAGCCGCCAACTATCTCGGCGTTTCGCGGCAGCATCTGGTGGACTTGATGGACCGGCAGGAAATCCCCCATCACAAGGTCGGCACACACCGGCGCGTGACCTTCAAGGATCTCCTGGCTTACGAACGCAAACGGGACAAAAACCGACGCGAGGCCCTCGACAAACTGGCCGCCGATGTGAACGACGCCGGGCTCTATGACAGCGCTTACACCGGCGACCAATGAGGGCGGACTACCGGATTTTTCTCGATGCCTGCGTGCTGGCCAACTTCGGCGTGTGCGACCTGTTGTTGAGATTGTCCGAGCGTCCGCGTTTGATCGTGCCGCATTGGTCGGACGAAGTGTTGGCCGAAGTGCGACGCACGCAACTGGAGAAACTCGGCTGGCCGCCGGAGTTGGCTGCTTCCTTTCAGGCCAAAGTCCGCGAAGCGTTTCCCGACGCGACGGTGGAGGGCTATGAAAGCCTGCTACCCTCGCTCGCCAACGACGCCAAGGACCGGCACGTTCTGGCCGCGGCGATCCGCGGCGATTGCCCCCTTATCCTGACCTTCAACCTGAAACACTTTCCGCCCGAGGCGCTCGCGCCGTGGGGCATCCGCGCCAGCCATCCCCAAGACTACCTGCTGATTCTCTACGAGATGGAGCCTCGGCAAATCACGGCCTGCTTGGGCGAGATCGCCGGCCAGCGCAAGCTGGAGATGGAAGATGTATTGATCCGCCTCGGCCAAGCACTCCCGGCTTTCTCCCAGCGCTTGTTGGACGACCTGGGCTAAAACCCCTCATGACCACCGACAGCATCATTTCCAAAGTCTGGAGCTTCTGCCACACGCTGCGCGATGACGGCGTGGGCTACGGGGATTACCTCGAGCAGCTCACTTACCTCATCTTCCTCAAGATGGCGGACGAATACGCGAAGCCGCCCTACAACCGCAAAGTCGGCGTGCCAGCGCGCTATGCCTGGCCGGTGATGCGGCCGCTCAAAGGCGCGGAACTCGAAGTCCACTACGTCGAGGCGCTGCGCGAACTCGGTCTGCAGAAAGGCATGCTCGGGCAGATTTTCACCAAGGCGCAGAACAAGATCCAAGATCCGGCCAAGCTCGCCCGCCTCATCGAAATGGTCGATGGCGTGTCGTGGGTCACGCTCGATGCCGACACCAAGGGCGACATCTACGAGGGCATCCTCGAGAAGAATGCCGAGGACACCAAATCCGGCGCCGGCCAATACTTCACGCCGCGCGCGCTCATCAAAGCGATGGTCGCCTGCATGGCGCCCGAGCCGGGCCAGACCATCGCCGACCCCGCCTGCGGCACGGGCGGGTTCTTCCTCTCGGCCTACGATTACCTCGTGAAGCACGGGAACCTCACGCCCGCGCAGAAGCGTTTCCTCAAGAACGAAACCTTCCACGGCCACGAAATCGTCGCCGGCACCCGGCGCCTGTGCCTGATGAATCTTTTCCTGCACAACATCGGCGAGATCGACGGCAACAGCCTCATCGCCTCCACCGACGCGCTCATCGCCCAGCCGCCGCAGACCTTCGATTACGTGCTGGCCAATCCGCCCTTCGGCAAAAAAAGCTCGATGACCTTCACCAACGAGGAGGGCGAGCAGGAAAAGGAAGACCTCGTTTACAACCGACAAGATTTTTGGGCGACCACAGCGAACAAGCAACTCAACTTCCTGCAACACATCCGCACCATGCTCAAGACGACCGGCCGCGCCGCCGTCGTGCTGCCGGACAACGTGCTCTTCGAAGGCGGCGCCGGCGAAACTGTGCGCAAGAAGCTGATGGAGACGACCGACCTCCACACCATCCTGCGCCTGCCCACCGGGATCTTTTATGCCCAAGGCGTGAAGGCCAATGTGCTCTTCTTCGACAACCGGCCAGCCGGCAAAAACACCACGACGAAGGAAGTCTGGTATTACGATTACCGCACCAATATCCACCACACACTCAAGCGCAAACCGCTGCGCTACGAGGACCTCGAGGATTTCGTCAAATGCTATAACCCGGAGAACCGTAAGAAGCGCCAAGAGACCTGGCACCCGGAGAAGAATCCCGAAGGACGCTGGCGCAAGTTCACCCACGCCGAACTCGCCGCGCGGGACAAGGCGAGCCTCGATCTGTTCTGGCTCAAGGACGACAGCCTCGCCGACCTCGACAACCTCCCCGAACCCGCCGACCTCGCCGAAGAAATCATCGAGAACATCGAAGCCGGATTGGAAAACTTCCGCACTGTCGCGGCGACTTTGACGCAAAGCACGAGACCGCTTTGACTTCATCATTTTGCCTTCTAAACTCCACCTTCTTTCTCCATGGCCTACCTCAACGAAAACTATTCCAAACTCAAAGCCGGCTACCTCTTTCCCGAGATTGCGCGCCGGGTCAAAGCTTTCACCGAGGCGCATCCCGACGCGGCCGGCCGGGTCATTCGCTGCGGGATCGGTGATGTGACCGAACCCCTCCCCGCGGCCTGCCGTGAGGCGCTGCACAAAGCGGTCGATGAACTCGGCCACCGCGAAACCTTCCGCGGATACGGACCCGAACAAGGCTACGATTTCCTTCGCCAAGCCATCGCACAGCACGACTTCCGCGACCGCGGACTCGACATCGCCGACGACGAAATCTTTGTCTCCGACGGCTCGAAGTGCGACTGCGGCAACATCCTCGACATCTTCGGCCCCGGCAACCGCGTGGCCATCACCGATCCCGTCTACCCCGTTTACGTCGACACCAATGTCATGGTTGGCAACACGGGTGACGCCGACGAATCCGGCGCCTATGCTGGTTTGGTTTACCTGCCCTGCACCGCGGAAAACGGTTTTGTCCCGGCCATCCCGAAGGAAGCCGTCGACCTCATCTACCTCTGCTACCCGAACAACCCGACCGGCGCCGTGGCCACCCGCGAACAACTCGCGGCCTGGGTCGACTACGCACGCAAGCACCGAGCCATCATTCTCTTCGACGCCGCTTACGAAGCCTACGTGCGGACGCCCGGTGTGCCTCACTCCATTTACGAAATCGACGGCGCCCGCGAGTGCGCCATCGAATTCCGCAGTTTTTCCAAGAATGGCGGATTCACCGGACTGCGTTGCGCCTTCACTGTCGTCCCAAAATCCCTCCAGGCCCAAACCCGCGGCGGGGAAAACAAACCCCTCTACCCCCTCTGGCTGCGCAACCATACCACGAAGTTCAATGGCGTGTCGTACCCCGTGCAGCGCGCCGCCGAGGCGATCTACTCGCCGCAAGGCCGCCGCGAAGTCGATGCCCTCGTTGATTTTTACATGGAAAACGCGCGCATCCTGCGCGAAGCCGTCGCCGGGGCCGGACTCAAGGTCTATGGCGGTCTCGACGCGCCCTACATTTGGGTGCGCGGACCCGAAGGCGTTCCGAGCTGGACCATGTTCGATTTCCTCCTGCGCGAGGCCAACATCGTCACCACGCCCGGCAGCGGCTTCGGGGCCGCCGGCGAGGGTTACTTCCGGATCTCGGCCTTCAACAGCCGCGAGCGAGCGCAAGAAGCGGCCAAGCGCCTTGCTTCGCTGGACTTCACAAAGGCTGGTTGAACCACCTAGACTTCATTGCATGAAAGCGTTTCTCCTCGTGGCTCTCGCGGTCGGCTCGTTCGGTTGCGCCAATCAGGATCCTTACCAAGATCCGACCTACGTGCTGCAGCGCGACCTTCACCAACGCAACCAAAAATGGGACCGGACGATGAATAACGTCTACCTGCGCAACCAGGCGCGCGACCAACGCTACGATTCTTGGTTCAATGCGGTGATGGAATAAAGCGCTGCAGAACCCCCGGCGCGCCACCCGTCCAAAGCGGCGTCAAGCCGCCGCACTCCACAACGCTTTCACCCCGCGCCGTGTCCTTTTGGAGTGCGGTGGCACCGCCACCGCTTTCGCTGCAAACTGCGGCCGCGACTTAAGTGCCATCGTCCCATCACGCACCGACTTCCGGCACAGGCCGGGACCCGAACATCCCAACGCAAGGGGCCGCCACAATACAGCGCATCAAAACCCCTGCGCCACGCGCTGCAATTCTTGCTGGAAAGTCATCACATCCGCTTGCGACGGACGGTAACCCGGCGTGACCGGATTGAGGCCGAGCCGTCCCGTCTGATCGAGCATCCACTCGGCCGTTTCACCATCGGAAAAAGTCACCTTCCCGCTGGCCATGGACTGCGGCTTGGTAATGCTGTCCATCGTCACCCTGACCCCGCCCGGCGCCGGACCGGAGCGCGCCGTCTCGCCTTCCTGCTTGGCCGCAGCCAAACGCTCGACCGCCTCGCTTTGCTTGGGTTGCTCCTTGAGCTGCAACTGCAGATCGTCGACCAAAAAACGCACGTCCATGTAGGTAACAGACATGGCGCATTCCTCTTTCAGGCGCTGCTGCACTTCGGCCAACGAGGCCCCCTCGGCCACCCACGCAGCGACCAGTTTTTTCTGTTCTTCGGTCAGATTCATCATGCGTGAGCGTAGCCTATGGTCCGGCGCGTGCAAAGCCCCGCGGCCCGTCTTTGCATCTGCGGCTTGCACATTCTCCGTCATGCATTATGGAGAATCCATGCAACCCGCCTTCCGCTACTGCACCGCCCTCGCTGCCGCCGGCTCGCTGGCCACTGCGGGCTGTGAAAACTTCAGCGCCACCGAAGCAGGACTGCTCGCTGCCGGCCTGGCCGGAGCCGCCACCGGGATCGCCCTCGGCACCACCGGGGTGCCCGCCAGCTCCGCCGTGCCCATCGCGCTCGGCGCCGCCGCCGGCGCCGGCGCCCTCGCGGTGGCCGCCACCAATATGCAGGTCGGACGCGACCAGCGCATGCTGGCCGAACAACGCGGACAAATGCTCGTCGAACAAGCCCGCCAACGCGGCGCGCAGAATATTCCCCGCTACGTCCTCGTCGACACCATCTCGGCGCGGCCGACCGGCGGCGGACGGCCCGTCATGATTTTTGACACCGCTTCCGGCAAAGTCGCAAGCAACCGCCTCTACTATGTGGGCATGCCGGCCGGTCCTTACGGCTACACCGAAGCGCCTCCCGGTATGATGGGCAACCGCTGACGCGGTCCGCGGCGGACCCGGCCTGCATGGAAGACCATCCGCCATTCCAGATCCTGCCGGCGGAACGCCGCGCGCGAGTGTTCGGGGTTGATTATGCCTTGTCTCCGCAGCCCGATGGCGGCGAGCTCTACATCAGCCGGCCGGCCTGGCACTGGTCCGCTTACCTGCAACCGGACCGCTGGTGGGACCGCGAAAACTTGAGCGTGCGGGGCGAACGGCTCGGCGGCAGCACCGGCACGGTTTACCGCGCCCGGAGCACTCCCGATGGACTCCCGCCGCGCGACCTCGTGGTGAAATTCTCGCGGATCGCGCAGGATGTGCCGCTTTTCATTCCGGACGAATTCCTCGATTCGCTGCCGCGCGGCGCGGTGGCCGATGCGCGCTTCCTCTCGCCTTTCGCCGAATTCGGACTCATCGACCAGCTGCGCCACAACATCCTCAACCACGGTCCACACCGCCTGCGCACGAAGTTCCCGCTCGCGGTGTATTCCCCGCCGGAGAAATACCCCTTGTGGCAGACCGGGCGTCACGTCGATATCTTCCGCACCCACCAAGAAGCCATGGCCGAAGACCAGTTCGAGAACGGACTGACGCAGATCACCCTCGATTCCGAGCGGGACTACATCGAAATCTTCGCCTGGATCGACGGCATCGATGCCGAGGAGGCGTCGCGCTGCGGCTTGCTCGAAGAGGAACTGCTTGTTCTGCTGACCCGCTCAAGCAACCACGCCTTGTCGCGCCTCGGTTACCGCGTGCTCGACAACAAACCGCGTCACCTCATCGTGCGCCCGCGCGCCGACGGCACACTTCTGCACCGCCACGGCAGGATCGTTTACACCATGATCGACTTCGAGTTGCTCCAGCGGCACGAGGATGCGGCACAAATGACGAGATGAGCGAAGCGGGGGTGGATCGCGATGTTTGCCTAAGGGCTATCTGCGCGGTCGGTTGGTCGCCACGGCGGACTCCGGATCGCTTCGGTTCTATCGCGATCAAGCCCCAAGACACATCGCGCCGGGACGGCGCGATCCACCCGCCTTTCGGAAAAAAGCTGCACCACGCGGTGCTGTCTTGGATTCCTGACGGATCACGATTTCATATCCGCGTCCGCGTGTCCCAGGAATACCTCCGTCCGTTGACAGACCCGACGATTGCTACACATCTCCTAGACTCGGTCGCTTTTTACCAAAACCGGCAGCGCTGGCATGCGACAATTTTCCTGCTCATGCCCGATCATCTGCACGCCATCTTGTCCTTCCCAGCGCAGGAATCGAT
>Ga0247843_1006591_pt1 | contig 15008 bp, 13 predicted proteins | sample LaCruzMarch2017__FD_192420 | JGI IMG/M metagenome (GOLD analysis project Ga0247843, IMG submission 192420) | Freshwater microbial communities from meromictic Lake La Cruz, Castile-La Mancha, Spain - LaCruzMarch2017_8m | ecosystem: Environmental > Aquatic > Freshwater > Lake | place: Spain... | reverse complement strand
GCACCACCGGCCGGCCGGAAGCGGTGAAGCCCGCCCGGCCCCAGCCGCAGCGCCAGGGCGCGCGGCCGCAAGGCCCGGCCCGCACCGCCAACGCCAGCCCGCGCGACCGCGCGCAGCCGGCGCCCGGCGGCCGCGGGCCCGCCGCCCCGCGCGGCGGTGACGCGCCGGTGCGCCGGCCCACCGCGCCTGGTGCGCAGCGCGACCGCGCCTGGCGCGATGGCGACTTCCGGGACAGCGAGGCGTCCCCCGCCTTTCTGCGCCGCCGCTGATGCGCGAGACGGTGCTGGCCCGCGGCGCGATGGAGACCCGGGTGCTGGTGACCACGCCGGAAACCGGGACCCTGCTTCTGGATGAGGAAGAAGAGGTGCTGGAAAGCCATGAGGAGGATCGCCACGCGGCGATCCTCGAGCGGCTGCTGGCGGAAGGGTGGGAGGTGGAGGAGGACGGGCCTTAGGTGGCGCTATAGCGAGTGTGGGATTGCCCTGGACCTTCGTTCACGCCGCCCACCCCGCTGGACAGCCCCCAGATCCTCCGCTATCTCCCGCTCCCTGCCACCCGGGGCCTTTGTCCCGTTGCTTCCGCCCAGGTAGCTCAGTTGGTAGAGCATGCGACTGAAAATCGCAGTGTCGGTGGTTCGATTCCACTCCTGGGCACCATTCCCCCCCCACGCGACAATGCGCCGCACCGACGCGCACTCATGGCCCTGGAATGCTGACGCTTGATGGATTATGTCAGTATTCATGAGCGCCAGCGCTGAACCCGCCCTCCGCCGCGGCACCGCCGAGGAGACACGCCGCCGGATCGAAGACGCGGCCGAGCGGCTGTTCCGCAGCATGGGCTACCAGAAGACCGCGGTGGCCGACATTGCCCGCGAACTCAACATGTCGCCGGCCAATGTCTACCGCTTCTTCCCCTCCAAGAGCGCCATCAATGAGGCGATCGCCGCGCGCATGCTGGATGCGATGGTGGCCGATCTCCGCGCCATCGCGACCGGCCCCGGCAGCGCGCCCGACCGGCTGCGGCGGCTGCTCAGCGCCATGTTCGAGGCCAAGATCGCCACCATGTTCGACGATCGCCGCCTGCACGACATGGTCACCGCCGCCATGGAGGAAAGCTGGGGCGTGGTGCGGAGCTACATCGAGTCGGTCGAGGCCGTGACGGCCCGCATCCTGGCCGACGGCATGGCCAGCGGCGCCTTCCTGCGGGCCGACCCGGCGACTCTGGCCAAGACGGTGCTGCACGCGATGATCGCCTGGAACCATCCGGCCCTGCTGGCCTGGTGCATCGGCCGCAAGGGCCAGACGGTGGGCGAATTGCGGGTGCAGGTGGCGGAGATGACGGATTTCGTGCTGCGCGGGCTTCGCCCTGACGCCTGAAAGATGCCGACTGACGATTATTGACTTTCGTCAGTCCGCATTTCACATAAAGGCCGCCGACACCATCGGAGGCCCCTCATGCATCGCGGCACCACCCTTCTCCTCCTCCTCCTCGCCGCCTGCCAGGCGGAAGGCCCCGCCGCGGAGACCAATCCCGCGCCCCCGCCGCGCCCGATCCAGGTCGCTGCCGTGCACTTCGCACCGGTCGCTGCGGACGCCGCCTATACCGGCATCGTCCGCGCCCGGCGCGAGGTGGATGTGGGCTTCCGCGCCAGCGGCCGCGTCACCGCCCGGCTGGTCGAGGTGGGTGACAGGGTGCAGGCGGGCCAGGAACTCGCCCGACTCGATCCCGCCGACCTGGCCTTGGCGCTGCGCGGCGCCGAGGCCGACCTCGCCGCCGCCCAGGCCCAGGCCCGGCAGGCCGCGAACGACGCCGCCCGATCCCGCGCATTGCTGGCCGCCGGGCATGTCGCCGCCGCCTTCGATGACCAGCGCCAGGCCAGCGCGCGGGCCACCGCCGAGCGTGTGGCCGCCGCCACCGCGGCCTTCGAGCTGGCGCGCAACCGCCTTTCCTACGCGGTGCTGCGTGCCCCCAGCGATGGCGTGGTCACGGCGCTGCTCGCCGAGGCCGGGCAGGTGCTGGCCGAGGGCACGCCGCTGCTGCGCCTGGCCGACCCGGCCGAGCGCGAACTGGTGGTGCGCGTGCCGGAATCCGTCCTGCCGACGCTCCAGCAGGCCAGCGCCGCGGTGCAGTTTTGGGCCCGCCCCGACACCACCCTGTCCGCCACGCTGCGCGAAGTGGCGCCGCAGGCGGATGCCAGCCTGCGCACCTATGCGGTGCGCTTCGCCTTGCCGGAGGCACCGGACTGGGTCGCGCTCGGCATGACCGGCACGGTGCGCCTGGCGCGCGATGCCGAGGCGGTGGCCACCCTGCCGCTGGCCGCCCTGCATGATCGCGGCCGCGGCCCGATGGTTTGGCGCGTGATGGGCGAGCGTATCGAGGCGGTGCCGGTCCATGTCCGCGCCCTGGGTGCGGAGACGGTGCAGGTGGCGGGCGAGCTTGCCGCCGGCCAGCAGGTGGTGGCGATGGGTCCGCAGCTGCTCGATCCCGACAGCCGCGTGCGCGTGGTCGGCACGCGCCTGCCCGCGACGCTCCGCTGAGGCGCCACCGCGATGGACCGCTTCAACCTTTCCGCCTGGGGCGTGCGCCACGGCGCGCTGACCCTGTTCGCCATGCTGCTGCTGGCGGCGCTGGGCTTCGGCGCCTGGCAGAAGCTCGGCCGGGCCGAGGACCCGTCCTTCACGCTCAAGGTCATGGTGGTCAGCGCCGCCTGGCCCGGCGCCAGCGCCGAGCAGATGCAGCAGCAGGTCGCCGACCGCATCGAAAGCCGCCTGCAGGATCTGCCCTGGCTGGATCGGCTCGAGACCTATGTGCGCCCCGGCGTCGCCACCACCACCATCGTGCTGCGCGACACGACGCCCCCCGGCCAGGTGCAGCCGCTCTGGTACCAGGTGCGCAAGAAGGTGGGCGACATCACCGGCACGCTGCCCGCCGGCGTGCGCGGCCCCTTCTTCAATGACGAGTATTCCGACGTCTACTCGGCGGTCCTCGCCCTGACCGGCGCCGACAATGCGGAACTGGTCCGCCAGGCCGAACGCATCCGCCTTCGCCTGCTCCGCCTGCCCGGCGTCGAGAAGGTGGCGATCCATGGCGAGGTCGAGCAGCGCATCCATGTGGAGGTGAGCCACGCCCGGCTGGCGACCCTCGGCATCCCCGCCGCGACCATCCTGGAGGCGCTGGCGCGGCACAACCCCGTCACCCCGTCCGGCATTGTCGAGACCGGCTCCAGCCGCGTGCATCTGCGCGTCGATGCGGGCCTCGATGGGGTGGCCGCGATCCGCGCCGTGCCGGTCGCCGCCCCCGATGGCCGCACGCTGCGGCTGGGCGAGATCGCGACCGTGCAGCGCGGCCTGGCCGATCCGCCGGCTGCCGCGATCTACCATGAGGGCCAGGGTGCCGTGCTGGTCTCGGTCGCCAAGCAGCGCGGCTGGAACGTGCTGGCGCTGGGCGAGAGCCTGCGCGCCGAACTGGCCGCGATCCGCCGCGACCTGCCGGTGGGCCTGACGCTCGCGCCCATCGCCGACCAGCCGGCGATCGTGGCCGAGAGCGTCGCGGAGTTCCTGCAGAAATTCGCCGCGGCGCTCGGCGTGGTGCTGCTGGTCTCGCTCGCCTCGCTCGGGCTGCGCGCGGGGTTGATCGTGTCGCTCTCGGTGCCGCTGACGCTCTCGGCCGCCTTCGTCTTCATGCTGTGGTGGGGGATGGAGCTGGAGCGCGTGAGCCTCGGCGCGCTGATTCTGGCGCTCGGCCTGCTGGTGGATGATGCGATCATCGCGATCGAGGCGATGGTGGTGAAGCTGGAGGAAGGCTGGGACCGCATGCGCGCGGCGGCCTTCGCCTGGGGCAGCACCGCGGGGCCCATGCTGTCGGGCACGCTGGTGACCATGGCGGGCTTCATTCCGGTGGGCTTCGCCAATTCCACCTCGGGCGAATATGCGGGCGGCATCTTCTGGGTGGTGGGGGCGGCGCTGCTGGCTTCCTGGCTGGTCGCCGTCTGGTTCACGCCCTGGCTTGGCGTGAAGCTGCTGGCGACACCGAAGCGCATCGTCCACCACGAGCATATGTACGACACGCGCGGCTACCGGATCCTGCGCGGCATCGTCGCCTGGTGCACCAGCCATCGCATTCTCGTCCTGCTGGCGACGCTCGCGCTGATGGGTGCGGGCATGGCGGGCATGGCCGCCACGCGCAAGCAATTCTTCCCCACCTCCGCACGGCTGGAACTGCTGGTCGACGTGAATCTTCGCGCCGGCGCCGGGTTCGAGGCCACGCGCGCCGCGGTCGCGCGGATGGCGCAGGAAATCGCCCAGGATGCGGATGCGCTGACCTACACCGCCTATATCGGCGCCGGCGCGCCGCGCTTCTTCCTGGCGCTGAACCCCGACCTGCCGAACGAGGCCTTTGGCAAGCTGGTGATCCAATCGCGCGACGTGCCCGCGCGTGAGCGGCTCTACGCCAAGATCAACGCCTTCGACGCGACCGGCGCCCTGCCCGAGGCGCGCATCCGCGTGGCGCGCCTGGATTTCGGCCCGCCCGTCGGCTTCCCGGTGCAGTTCCGCGTCATGGGCGGCAGCCCCGAGGCGCTGCGGACCGCCGCCGATGAGGTCATGGCCGCGCTGCGCGCGGTGCCGGGCACGCGCGACGTGCAGCTCGCCTGGGGCGAGCGGGCGCCATCCCTGACGCTGGCGCTTGATCATGAACGGCTGGCGCAGCTTGGCCTGTCGCCGCAGGCGGTGGCGCAATCGGTGCAGACGCTGCTCTCGGGTGCCACCGCCACGCAGCTGCGCGAGGGCGACCGGCTGGTGGATGTGGTGCTGCGCGCGCCGGCCGCCGAGCGGGGCGACCTGGCGGCGCTTGGCGACCTCACGCTGGTCACGCCGGCCGGGCCGGTGCCGCTGGCGCAGCTCGCGCGGCTGGCGCCGGCGATGGAGGAGCCGATCCTTTGGCGCCGCAACCGCGAAGCCTTCCTGACCGTTCGCGCCGACGTGGCACCGGGGCTGCAGGCGCCGGACGTGACGGCCGCCGCGCTGCCACGCATGGCCGAGATCGCGGCGCGCCTGCCCCCCGGCATGCGGATCGAGGCCGGCGGCGCGGCCGAGGAAAGCGCCAAGGGCAATGCCAGCCTGTTCGCCCTGTTCCCGGCGATGATCGCGGTGATGCTGCTGGTGCTGATGGTGCAGCTGCGCCATTTCGGCCGTGTCGCACTGGTGGTGGCCACCGCGCCGCTCGGCATCCCCGGCGCCGCCGCGGCGCTGCTGCTGGCCGGCATGCCCTTTGGCTTCGTCGCGCTGCTCGGCGTGATCGCGCTGGCGGGCATGGTGATGCGCAACACGCTGATCCTGGTGGACCAGGTGCGGCAGGATACCGAGGCCGGGATGGATCTGCGCGAGGCGATCATCGAGAGCACGGTGCGCCGCGCGCGGCCGGTGCTGCTGACCGCGCTGGCCGCGATCCTGGCCTTCGTGCCGCTGACCCTCTCGGTCTTCTGGGGGCCGATGGCGGTCGCGATGATCGGTGGCCTTGCGGTGGCGACGCTGGCCACGCTGCTGGTGGTGCCGGCGCTGCACGCGCTGGCACTCGGCCGGCGTCCGATGCGGGCAGTTCCGGCCGCGCCGGCCCTGGCGGCGCTGGCGCAGCGCGTGCCGGTGCCGAACCGCCCCGGGCCGCAGCCGACCCTGCCCGCCTTGCGCTGAGCACGCGGCGCAGGCGCTTGCGGCGGCGTGCCCCGGGCCGCTAGAACCCCGGGGTGATGGCCAGGATCATGCGCCTCCCCTGCCTGCTGCTGGCGCTGCTGATCGGATTGCAGGGCAGCCTGGCGGCCGGGCATGCGCTGCATCTGTCCGCGACGCCCCGGCACCTTCCCTTCATCGTCGAGATCTGCACCGAGGCCGGCCTCCAACTGGTCGATCTGGGCGGAGAGGGGTCTCCCGCCGGGCATGAGCATGCCGGCTTCTGCCCGATCTGCTGCGCGCAGCCCCAGGCGCTGCCACCCACGCCCATCACCCTGGTGGCGCCGGCCGAGACGCCGATCGCCCATCGGCGCGACGCCAGTGATGGCAGGGTGCCGCGCGAAGCGGCCTCGCCGCCCTATGTGTCCCGGGCCCCGCCAGCGCTGGCCTGACACGTCACGACCCGGGTGCGGGTCGCTTGTGTCTATACCGCAAGAAAAACCGTCATTCGTCCCAGACAATGCGCGTCGGCCGGCGCCATCCGTGCCCGGCCTGCGACGCGCCAGCCGAGAAAGAACGTTCCATGACCAACCCGATCCGGCGCCTGCTGCTCGCCACCCCGCTCCTGTTTCTGGGCCTTCCGGCGCGCGCCCATGATTATCGCGCAGGCGATCTGCATATCGACCATCCGTGGAGCCGTGCCGCCGGCGCGAACGCCAACGGCGTCGGTTACATGAGCATCCGCAACCATGGCACGCAGCCCGACCGGCTGGTGTCCGCGAGCACCCCGGCCGCACGCACGGTCGAGTTGCACACCCATATCCGCGAGGGCGAGGTGATGCGGATGCGCCAGGTGGCCGACATCCCCCTGCCGGCCGGCCAGACCGTGCGGCTCCGCCCCGGTGGGCTGCATGTGATGCTGATCGGCCTGACCGAACCGCTGGTCCAGGGTACGGAAGTGCCGCTGACGCTGGTCTTCGCGCGCGCGGGCGAGGTGCAGGTGATGCTGGCGATCGAGGCGGCCGGCGCGCGCGGCGCGCACCATCATTGATCGGCCGATAACCGCAGCTCGTACGCTGCGCCCCGTCCATCCTGCGTTGGCGGTCGTCGGACCGCCCCTCGGTCCGACGGACGTCGAACCGGGGGGCGGGTGCTTGGTTAATGCATGCCGTGTTTGCCCGGAAGCGTAGCCTGAGTTGGCGACGTCGTTGGCGCATTCGGCGGCGCTGACGAGGTCGAGGATGGCGCCGGCCTTGCGCCAGCGTCGGCACCAGCAGCTGCCCGCCATAGGCGGTGGCTAGACTGTGATCAACAAAGGTTGATCACAATCTAGCCTTTGCCGAGAGGCTGATTCACGCCTTTGGTGATTCCACCAAAGGCGATCAGGCTCTAGGTCGCCGTTGATCGGTCCGTCAATCAAGCAGGGTGCATCGACGCGGTCGTGCCGCAGCGCGGCGATGAAAGTCAGCGCCTTCCAGCGGGCGCGTTTGACGGCGATGTCACGGCGCGACTGCTCGGCGCGGCAGCACGGCATTTTTGAAGCTGAGCCCTTCGGCATGCAGGAACACCCACACCGCACGTCGGTTCGTCTTGATTCCGCGCGCAGCCAACTCCGCTGACAGTCCACGCGTGGTTAACGCGCCTTCGGCCAACCGTGCCCGCAGCCACTCAGCGTGCTCGCCGACCAGGGTGCGCGGCTTGCGTCCGCCCACTTGGCCGGGCGCCAGTGAACCCCTCTCGCGCTGGCGCTTTCGCCACTTCGACACGCAGGACGGGATCGTGTCCCGCACCGTGGGGCGCCGCAGGTCAGTCAAAAGGGCCGCTGCCATGCTTTTCCGCCCGCAGGCGGTGGGCGCATGTCATCCAATCGGGCCGTTGGCATGATGGCGGCGGGCCCTATGCCCACAGGTCGCGCGCGAAGTCGATGAGCGCCGCGGTGACGGCGGCGGGCTGTTCGGGCAGCAGCGCATGGCCGGCGCGCGCGACGACGACGCGCCGGGCGAGGGGGCCGAGCGCCGCCTGCACCTCGGCTTCCGAGGGGGGCGGGGCGATCGCATCCTCCGCGGCGGCGAGATAGAGCAGCCTGTGCGTCTCGGCCGCGCGCAGCCAGGCGCGGTCCTGCGTCGCGGCGCGGGCGGCGCGCTGGGCGCGCGCGACATCGGGGTGCCAGCCTGCCAGCCAGGGGCGCGCATCGTGCCCGGGCGCGAAATAGGCGTGGCTCAGGTGGCGCAGCCGCGCCTCGTCCGGCAGCGAGAGATCGAAGCTCGACGTGATCGCGCGGCTGATCTCGGGGTTCACCTCCGTGCCGGTCACCGCCGCCAGCATGGCGATGCCGCGTACCAGTTCCGGGTGATCATGGCCCATCATGCGCGCCACCCAATTGCCCGCCGCATGCCCCGCGACCAGCGCCGGGCCGCAGCCGCACCATGCGATCAGGGCGGCGACGTCGGCGGCCATGTCATGCAGCGTCGCCCCTTGCATGAGCGGCGCCGAGTGGCCGATGCCGCGCGGCTCCGGGCGGATCAGCCTGAGGCCCGCCGCCACCAGGCCGGGCGCGATGATGTCGAAATCCTCCTGCCCGCGCCCGAGAGAGGGGATCAGGACGAGCGGGCGACCTTCGCCCATGAGCTCGACGTCGAGCGCGCCGCGCGGGAGATCCAGAAGGTGCCTGCCTGTCATGCCTTGTCCTCGGATTGGGGGCGGATGGTCGAAACAGCTAATAAACCATATTATTGACATTTACCGCCGGCGCCGACAAGGATGTCGCCCGGCGAGGAGCCTCGCCAGTGTCGATGATCGGTCCGCCGCGGGGGGCCGGGCGCAGCTCGGCGATCTTGCGGTCCAGAGGGACCCGTTGAATGCGTACCAGGGAGAACCGTTCATGACCCATCGTGACCTGCCGCGTCGTTCCCTGCTGCACGCCAGCTTCGGCGCGGCGGCAGGCCTTGCCGCGCCGGCCCTCACGCGCAAGGCCCTGGCCCAGACGGCCCAGACCGGCCGCGCCCTGGTCGGCTTTCCGGCGGGCGGCACCGCCGACATCATCACGCGCCTCTATGTCGAGCAACTGCGCGCATCGCTCGTCCGGCAGCTCATCGTGGAGAACCGCCCCGGCGCCGGCGGGCGCCTCGCGCTCGAGGCGCTGAAGGCGGCCCCGGCCGATGGCGCGACCTTCGCCGTGACGCCGGCCAGCATGCTGACCATCTACCCGCATCTCTATGCCCGCACGCTGCGCTATGATCCCGCGAGCGACTTTACCCCGGTGACCCCGGTCTGCGTCTTTCCCTTCGGCTTCGCCGTGGGGGCGCGGCATCCCGCCCGCACGGTGGCGGAATTCATCGCCTGGGCGAGGACGCGCGACGCGGTGGATTGGGCCAGCCCCGTGCCCGGCTCCATGCCGCATTTCATCGGCACGCAACTGGCACGGCTGGCGGGGGTGACGATGTCGCACGTTCCCTTCCGCGGTGCGGCCCCGGCGATCCAGGGATTGCTGTCCAACGCGATCCAGGCGGTGCTGCTGCCCATCGGCGAGCTGACGGCGTTTCACCGCAGCGGTGATGCGCGGCTGCTTGCCGTGACGGCGCCTACCCGGCTGGAGCGCCTGCCCGACGTGCCGAGCTTCGCCGAGGCGGGGTTTGGCGCCCTGACCTTCGAGGAATGGTTCGGCGCCATGCTGCCCGCCCGCGCATCGGCGACGGTGGTGGCGGAACTGCATCGCGGTATCGCCGCCGCCGTGCAGCACCCGCAGCTGCGCGAAAGCCTCGCGCGGCTTGAAATGGCGCCGCTGATCCTGGAGCCCCCGGCCTTCCGCGCGCGCATGCTGCGCGAGAAGGAGAGCTGGGGTCCCATCGTCGCCGCCTCGGGCTTCAATCCGGACGAGTGATGCCGCAAGCTCGCCACCACGCCATGATCGGGACAGAGGAAGGACAGGGCAGCATGACGGCCAGCGAGGTCCCGGATCGCTTCGAACCCTGGCCCCCGGGCGTCGAGCCCGCGGTGCCGATCCCCGGCTATCCCAACACCTTCACCTTCACGCCGTCCCAGCCCGCCATTCGGCGCCCCGCCACGCGCACCGAAGCGACCGGCCCGGTCGATCTGCACCGCAAACTGCCCTGCGGCGATGCGAACCTGGCCGAGCTGTCGCCCGGCAAGTTCGCCATCGGGCAGTTGATGCACATCGCCGGCCGGATCCTCGACGAGGCAGGGCGACCGGTGCGCGGCGCCATCGTCGAGCTTTGGCAGGCCAATGCCGCGGGTCGCTACTTCCACCCGATCGACCAGCGCGCGGCGCCGCTGGATCCGAACTTCATCGGCAATGGGCGCATCAGGACCGATGCGGAGGGGCGCTACGCCTTCATGACCATCAAGCCCGGCGCCTATCCCGTGCCGGTGAAGGAGACCTGGTGGCGCCCGCCGCATCTGCATTTCTCGGTGATCGGCCCCTCCTCGCTCTCGCGCCTGGTGACCCAGATGTATTTCGCGGGGGATCCGCTGAACGCGCTGGATCGCATCCTGAATTCCATCCCCGACCTGGCCGCGCGGCAGCGGCTGATCGCGCGCGACCTGCCGCCGGCCGAGGTGGGCGACGAGTGGCTGGGCTTCACGCATGACATCGTGCTGCGCGGCCGCCACGCCACGCCGATGACGCCCTGAGGAGCGGGGCCGCATGTCCAATTCCCTGCTCGCCCCCACATCCCAGCACACGATCGGGCCGTTCTTCCCGCGCACCTTCTTCCAGCCGGGCGACAATGACCTGACGCGCGTCACCCATGGCGCAGCGCCCACGCAGCGCGGCGAGGCGATCCTGCTGCGCGGCCGGGTGCTGCGGGCCGAGGCGGTGCCCTGCCTGAACCAGATCCTCGAAGCCTGGCAGGCCGATTCCGCCGGCCGCTTCAACCACCCGCTCGATCCCGAGGCGCACCTGGCGGACCCGGATTTCCTGGGCTGGGGCCGCGCCTGGACCGATGCCGAGGGCTGCTATGAGTTCCGCACCATCATCCCGGGCGGCTATCCCGACGCCGCCGGCCAGCGGGCGCCGCACATCAATCTCAGCGTGATGGGCGCGGGGCTGATGCGCCGCGCGCAGACCAGCATGTTCTTTCCCGATTTCCCGGCGGAGAACGCCGCCGATCCCATCCTCGCCTTGGTGCCCGCGGCGCAGCGCGGCAAGCTGCTCGCGGTGCCGGATGGCCGGGCCGAGGGGCTGCGCCTGTTCCGCTTCGACATCCGCCTGCAGGGCGATGTAGCTGTCGAAACGCCGTTCTTCGAGGATTGAGCGTGCCGGCGGCTGCGCCGATCCTGGCAGGCGCGCCGGCCGCCCCGGCTTCGCGATGGCAGTCGATGGGCGCCGCCCGGCCAAGGCCGCGAGCCGATCGGTGCCGAGCGGGAACAGGGGCGCCATCCCCGCCAGAGCCGTGATTCACGCGTCGCTGCGTCGCCGCTCTTTCGCTGTGCCCCAGGCAGGCAGCGGAAGCCTCTGGTGGCACGTCGTCGGATCGGTCAGGAAGACCCCATCGCCCGCGCCGCGCCGCTCGCGGCACTTTCCGCCTCGATCGACTGGACCGGCATCGACCACCTTCTCCGCAACATCTCATCCGCCGGCTCGCCGAGGCGCTCGATGACCGCGTCAGCTTCCGCCGTTTCTGCGGCTTCGCCGCGCACGAGCCGACACCCGAGCGCACCGCCTTCGTGCGGTTCCGCGCAGCACTGGTCGGGTACAGGCTGGCAGCCCCAAGCATGATGGCGAGGCGCGCTGGGCCGGGCATCGCCGCCGCAAGCCGACGCACGGCCACAAGGCGCATGTCGCAACCGATGCGGCGAGCGGCCTGGTGCGCGGCGTCGCAGTGACCACCGCCAACATTCACGATGCGGCGGATTGGCCTGGCGAAGGCCGCGCTGCAGGTCAGGCTGGCAGCGATCGCATACAAATTGCGCCGCACGATCACATGGCAGCAGGAATGCGCGGCATGAAGCGGATAGCTGTGTCCAGATGAAAGACATCGCCGTGATTTGATGGTGTGCGGGTGCTGCAAAGGGGCCAGTTCCGGTGAACAAACCAAGACGCGGCCCGGCCGGTCCAGTATGCGCATCCCGCGCACAGGTCTCATGACCCCCTCTCGGGCCAGTATCGCCATCCCGGCAATGACCATCGCCAGATCGTTGGCCATACGCCAACGCCGCCACCTGTTGGCACGCCGGGGCCAGGCCCAGCCCGCAGGGGGCCGCGAGGGTGGCAGTAAGAACGACTCAAGCCAGTCCGAGCAACTACCGAATACGCATGCAAGGATCCTCAAAATATTTATGCTGAGTGGCCTCGCTTATTCTGGGCAAGGAAAGCGAAGGGCCCTCGGACGGGCGATGATCGGCCGCTTCGATTGCCGCGATAGGCAAGATCGATGTTCCCCCGGGGCCGCCTGCGCGTTATTGTGAGTGACGTGCCGAAGGCACGCCTGCGGCGTGACGCGGGCCGCATCCGCGGCCCTTGGCTTCGTCATGCCGGAGGTATGCTGTTCGCATGACGCATACGCCGCGGCGCGCAGTCGCGCGCTCGGCCCTTCGGGCCGCATGTCAGAACTTCGTGCGCCGGGTATTATTGAGCACGAAGCCCGTCCAGTTGGACGGATCCTGTCCAAGGGGGCCTGGAGGGGCGCGGCTGGTCGGGGCGGCGGGATTCGAACCCACGGCCTCCTGTACCCAAAACAGGCGCGCTACCAGGCTGCGCCACACCCCGAAGCGCGGCGAGCCGCGCGGGCACCTTGTGGCGCGGCGCGGGCGGGGATGCAACGGGCGCCGGCATCGGCTTCTTCATCGACAAGCGCATGCCTGCCCGCCAAGATGGCGGCGTGCGGCAGGCCGCACCAAAAGCATGGGAGGAGAAGCATCATGCCCGCATGGCATCGGCGCGCCTTGTTGGCGGCCCCGGCCCTTCTCACGGCGTGGCCCGCCAGCGCGCAGGATCGGCCGCTTCGCCTCGTCGTTCCCTTCCCGCCGGGTGGCACCTCGGACCTGATCGCGCGGATCGTCCAGCCGGACGTGCAGCGCCTGCTCGGCCAGACCGTCATTGTGGAGAATCGCGGGGGCGCCGCCGGCAATCTCGGTGCCGACCATGTCGCCAAGAGCCCGCCGGATGGCAGCACGCTGTTGCTGACCGACCCGGGCATCCTCACCACCGGCCCGGCGCTGTTCTCGCGCCTGCCCTATGATCCCGCACGCGATCTCGACCCGGTGACGATGCTGATCTACGCGCCCTATATCCTTGCTGTGCATCCGGGCGTGCCGGCGCAGAACGGCGCCGAGCTGGCGGCGCATGTGAAGGCCCATCCAGGGCGCATCAATTTCGCCCATTCCGGCGTCGGCGCGCTGAACCACCTGACAGCGCTGGTCACCGTGCAGCATTGGGGCGGCGAGGTCACGGAGATCTTCTACCGCGGGGGGATGCTCGGCATCCAGGCGGCCGCCACGGGCGAAAGCCAGATGATCGTCAATGGCGCCACCGCCACGCTGCCCTTCGTGCGGGATGGACGGCTGCGCGCCATCGCCGTGACTGGCCCGCGCCGCCTGGCCGACCTGCCCGACGTGCCGACTTTCGCCGAGCTCGGATGGCCGGTGGCCGATGCCGGGATCTGGCAGGGCCTGCTGGCGCCCGCCCGCACGCCGCCGGCGACGATCGACCGGCAGCACCGCGCCTTCGCCGATGCGCTGGCGCTGCCCGCCACCCAGACAAGGCTGGCCGCCCTCGGCGCCGAGATCCGCACCGACGGCCCGGCCGATTTCCGCCGCTGGCTGGCGGCGGAGACCGCCACCTGGAGCGCGGTGATCCGCGCGCGGAATATCCGCCTGGATTGACCCGGCCGGCTGCTCACACCGCCTTGCTGTGCCGCCCGCCGCCGGCGCCGAGATAGGCGTCGAAACAGGCGGCCACCTGCCGCACGAAGCGCCGGCCGAGGGCAGTCACGCGCAGCACCGGGCCCGACCATTCGGCCAGCCCATCGGCCAGCAGCGGCGCCAGGCGCGGCTCGGCATCCGCGCGGATGCCGTACGGCACGCGCCGCCAGTCCAGCGCCAGGTCGCACATCACGGCCTCGATCAGGCCGCGGCGCAGCCGATCCTCCTCGGTCAGCGCCAGCCCGCGCGCCACCGGCAGGCGGCCTGCTTCCACCGCGGCAAGCCAGGCGCGCTCATCTGGCAGGTTCTGGGCATAGCCTTGCGGCGCGGCGCCGATGGCCGAGGCCCCGAGCCCGAGCAGCACCGGCGCCCGGTCGGTGGTGTAGCCCTGGAAGTTGCGGCGCAACGCGCCGGCCGCCTGGGCGAGCGCCATCGGGTCATCGGGCCGCGCGAAATGATCAAGCCCGATCGCCACATAGCCGGTAGCGCGCAGCACGCGCTCGGCAGCATCGGCCTGGTCGATCCGGGCCAGGCTGTCCGGCAGTTCATCCTCGCGGATCGCCTGCTGGTGCGGCTTCATCCAGGGCACATGGGCATAGCCGAACACCGCCACCCGATCGGCGCCGCAGGCAGCGGCGAAGCGGGCGCTGGCCGCCACATCCGCCGTGGTCTGGCCGGGCAGGCCGAACATCAGGTCGAAATTGATGCCCCGGATGCCGGCCGCGCGCAGCGACGCCACCGCCTCCTCGACCAGTGCCGCCGATTGCACGCGGCCGATCTTGCGCTGCACCTCGGGCGCCATGTCCTGCACGCCGAGACTGGCTCGGGTGAAGCCGTGCCGCACCAGCGTGGCGATGGTGGCGGCATCCAGGATGCGGGGATCAAGCTCGACGGACCGCTCGGCACCCGGCGTGAAGCGAAAGTTTGCGCTGAGCGCCGCCAGCACCCGGTCCAGCGCCGCCGCGCCCAGCGCCGAGGGCGTGCCGCCGCCAAGATGCAGGCTCTCCACCGCCGGGCCATCGGGCAGGGCGGCGCTGAGCAGCGCGGCCTCGGCCACCAGCCCGGCGGCGTAGCGGTCCAGCCGCGCGCGGCTGCGGGTGACGGCGGTGTGGCAGCCGCAATACCAGCAAAGCTCCCGGCAGAAGGGGATGTGCAGATACAGCGACAGCCGATCATCCGGTGCCACCGTGCCGAGCCAGCCGCGATAGGTGGCCTCCTCCAGCGCGCGGAAATGCGGCGCGGTCGGATAGCTGGTGTAGCGCGGCAGGCTTTGGGCGGCGTAGCGCGCCAGATGATGGCCGCCGGGCGCGAGGGGGGGGAGGGTGTCCATGGCCGCAGTGCTGTCTGAATGAATATCCTGGCACCGGGACTAATTATTCCAGCAGGAAGCCGGGATATAGGGGGCCATCAGGGGCCATAGCGGGATGCCTTCAGCGCCCGTAAAGGCATGCGCTGGCCGGCGGC
>Ga0247843_1006590_pt1 | contig 15012 bp, 8 predicted proteins | sample LaCruzMarch2017__FD_192420 | JGI IMG/M metagenome (GOLD analysis project Ga0247843, IMG submission 192420) | Freshwater microbial communities from meromictic Lake La Cruz, Castile-La Mancha, Spain - LaCruzMarch2017_8m | ecosystem: Environmental > Aquatic > Freshwater > Lake | place: Spain... | reverse complement strand
AAAGAACGCAGGAAGAGGCTTGGATGCATGAGGCATCCGCGCAATCAAATCAAACGGTTGTATAGTACCAGTGCAAAATGGGGGAACCGCAAATTATTGAATCCTTAAAGGCATTGGACTAAAGTCAGCGCTCCGCCGCAAGACCGCGCTTGAGGCCGCCGCTCCGCCCGGCTATCTCCCGCGCGCGATGACGGATGCGCTGCCGCCGCTGAACTACCCGGAAGGCCTGCCCGTTGTCGGCATGCGCGGGGAGATCGTGGCCGCGATCCGGGACAATCCGGTGATCGTGGTGGTCAGCGAGACCGGTTCCGGCAAGACGACGCAGCTGCCGAAGATGGTGGCCGAGGCGTTGGCCGGCAGCACGCGGAAGATCGGCTGCACCCAGCCGCGGCGGATCGCGGCGGCCAGCGTGGCGAAGCGGGTTGCGGAGGAGCTGAAGGGGCCGCTGGGCGCTTTCGTCGGCTACCAGGTGCGCTTCGAGGACAAGACTTCCAAGGAAACGCGGGTCAAGTTCATGACCGACGGGATCCTGCTGGCCGAAACCCAAGGCGACCCGAACCTGAAGCAATACGACGCGCTGATCCTCGACGAGGCCCACGAACGCTCGCTGAACATCGACTTCCTGCTCGGCTACCTGAAGCGGCTGTTAGAGCGACGGAAGGACCTCAAGCTGGTGATTTCCTCGGCCACGCTGGATGCGGGGGCCTTCGCGGCCTTCTTCGATGGCGCGCCGGTCTTGCAGGCGGAAGGCCGGACTTTCCCGGTGGAGGAGTTTTTCCTACCGTCCTACGACGATGAAGAACTCTCGCGCCATGTCCCGCGGGCGGTCGACTGGCTGACCGAGGTCGACCCGCGCGGCGACGTGCTGGTCTTCCTGCCGGGCGAGCGGGAGATCCGCGACTGCGCCGATGCGCTCGACGGGCGGAACTACCGGAACACCGAGATTTTGCCGCTGTTCGCACGGCTCGGACTGGGCGACCAGCAGCGGATTTTCAATCCCGGCAACAAGCGGCGGATCATCCTGGCGACCAACGTCGCGGAGACCTCGCTCACGATTCCGGGGATCGTCAGCGTGGTCGACAGCGGCCTGGCGCGGGTCAGCCGCTGGAGTCCGGGCCGCGGGGTGCAGCGGCTTCAGATCGAGGCGGTGTCGCAGGCCAGCGCGCGGCAGCGGAAAGGGCGCTGCGGGCGGGTGAGCGAGGGGGTCTGCGTGCGGCTTTACTCGGAGGAGGACCTGGCGGAGCGGGCTGAATTCACCGATCCGGAGATCCGGCGGAGCTCGCTGGCGGGGGTGATCCTGCGGATGAAATCACTGGGCCTGCCGGACATCGAGGAGTTCCCTTTTCTCGATCCTCCGTCGCCAAAAGCGATCTCCGAGGGTTATCGTACTTTGCGCGAGGTCGGCGCGCTCGACAAGCACCGGCAGCTTACCGAAGCGGGCCGGCTGATGTCGCGGATGCCGGTCGATCCGCGGCTGGCGCGGATGCTGTTGGAAGCGCGCTACGAAGGCTGCCTGGCGGAAATCCTGCCGGTGGTGTCGGCCCTTGAATCGAACGACCCGCGCGAGCGGCCGGCGGAGAAGACCAAGGAGGCCGATGCCGCGCATGCCCGCTGGAAGGATGCCGACAGCGACTTCCGCGGGATCCTGCGGCTGTGGTTGGATGTCCAACGCTTCCGAGAAGGCCGCGGCTGGAAGCGCAACCAGCTCCGCAAGTATTGTGGTGACACTTTCCTCAACTACCGCCGCGTGACCGAATGGGCGAACGTGCACGACGAGCTGAAGGAGCTGGTCGCGCGCGAACTGAAATGGCAAATCAACCCGCTGGCCGAATCGACCGAGAAGTCGGCGTCGTACGACTCCTTCCACCGCGCGCTGCTCGCCGGTGTGCCGCGGCAGTTCGGGCTCTGGGACCGCGAGGAGAAGGCCTACCGCAGCGCTTCGGGCGGGCACTTCGCGGTGTTCCCGGGTTCCGGTTTGTTCAATGGCAAGCGCTGGGACTGGGTGATGGCGATGGAGCTGGTCGACACCTCGCGGCTGTGGGCGCGGCGGATCGCGCGGATCGATCCGGCATGGGTGGAAAAGGTCGCGCCACACCTGTGCAGCAGCCGTTATGGCGACGGGCACTGGGACGAGCACCAGGGCGCGGTCTATGCCAAGGAGACGGTGACCTGCGGCGGGTTGCCGATCATCGCGGGGCGGCGCGTTCACTTCGGGCGGATCGATCCCGAGGGGGCGCGGAAGATCTTTGTTAGAGAAGGGCTGCTGCAAGGCGGCGTGAAGGGCAAGTCGCGGGCGATCTCGCGGCTGGCCGAGTTGAAGGAAGAGATCGAAGGCATCGAGCACAAGCTGCGCCGACCCGGCGGGCTGTGGAGCGAGGAGGCGGTGTTGGAGTTCTTTGAAGGCCGCCTGCCGAACGGGATGTGCACGGCGAAGGCCTTCCATGACTGGATCGGCAAGCACGAGGAGCAGATCATCGCCGGGCGGAAGGACGTGGTGTTGGAGGACCTCGACGCGCTGGATTTGGAAGGCTTTCCGGACTGGATCGGGCACGGCGGGCAGGAATACGCGGTCTATTACCGGGCGACGCCGGGCGAGCGCGACGACGGCGTGACGCTGGGCGTCCACATCGACCAGCTGCCGCAGATGCCCGAGTGGCTGCCGTCGTGGGGCGTGCCGGGCGACCTCGAATGGCGGGCGGAGTGGATGATCCGCTCGCTGCCGAAAGACCTGCGCCGCGAATGCCAGCCGGTGGCCGACGCCGCGCGCGGCTTCGCCGACGAATGGCGCGATCGCGAGAAGGACGCGCCGCTGGAACTACGGCTGGCGCAGTACTTGACGAAGTTCTCCCGCTACGACGTCCAGCCCACGGCCTTCGATCTCGAGCGGCTGCCGGAGGAGCTGGTGACCAAGATCTGGGTCTGCGACGACGAGGAACGCGAGCTGGGCTTCGGCAAGAGCGTGCGGGCCTTGTGCGAAAAGCTTGGCAAGGTCGTGAAGCAGCGCTTCGAAGCCGCGGCGAATGCCGAGTGGGAGCGCGGCGGGATGAAGGCGTGGACGGAGGGCGAAGTGCCGGAGCGGATCGAGACACCGGCCGGACCTGCCTTTCCGGCGCTGGTCGACGAGGGCGCGACGGTGGGCGTGCGGGCCTTTTCCAAGGCGGCCGAGGCGGCGCAGTCGCATCGTGCCGGGCAGGTGCGCCTGCTGATGCTGGCGCAACCGGAGCAGGTGGCGTATCTCAAGAAAAAGTTCCCACTCGGACTGATGGCGAAGGTCGAGTTGCCGCGGCTGGCGACGCCGCTGGATGATCTGATCGCGCTGGCCGGCGAGGGAGCGCTGGGCGGCACGCGATTCGCCAAGCCGGACGACTTCGCGGCGAAGGTCAAGGACGCGAAGGGGCGCTGGTTCGAGGCGGCGGCAGCGATTTCGAAGTCGCTCGACGTCTCGTTCGAAGCGATCGGCCCGCTGCGGCAGTGGATGCACACCAACGCGAAGGACCGCCACCTGTCGCAGGTCACCGCGGACCTCGAAGAAGAGCTCGCCTGGCTGCTGCGGCCGCGCTTCGCGTGGCGGGCGGGCTTTACGCGGCTGAAGGGGCACGATCGCTACCTGCGCGGCATCAAGTCGCGGCTCGGGCGGATCGCCAGCCTGCCGCTGGTCAAGGACCTGGAGAAGATGGAGCGGGTGCGGAAGTACTGGCAGCCCTGGTTCATCGCGTGGACCGCGCGGCCGGAGGATCCGGCGCTGTGGGACTACGGCTGGCTGCTCGAGGAGTTCCGCCTGTCGCTGTTCGCGCCCGACGTGCCGCTGGAGATGAAGGTCTCCGAGAAGCGGCTGGCAGAGGGGTTTTAGTCGGTCCGTGCCATGTAGGCGCGTCTATGACCGCCGCTGACTGCAAGCGAAGCACGGGTCGATCCACGATGCCCTTTGAGTGCCGGGCAGCCTTGCCGGTGGCTACATTACGAGATGCAGAGCGCTTGCATCGGACCCGGCAAACGCACCGGGGCATAGGTCAAGCCCGCCGCGTGATATCCGGGAGTCGTTCCGGATGACCCTCCGCTCGAGGATGTGGAATATCAGCGCGCTAGATACCATCTATGGCCCATTTATGATGACCCCATTCAGGTAAAACCCTGCCACCGGATGTTGCTCCAAAGGGGAGAATCCAAAGTAGGCCTTCACCCCATGGCGGGATTCGATCTGGACCTCCAAGTTCCCAGTGATGAAAGCAGACTCCCCTTTGCCAGCTCCGGTAAATTAGATCAGCAAGGCCATAATCTCTATGAACTACAGCAGTGGCAACTACGAAGCTTTCTCCCGACCCCGCAAACCCAAGGACGTGGAGAAGAAGACGGCCTGTTTCGTCGGCTCGGGCCTGGCCGCCCTGGCGGGCGCGGCTTTCCTGATCCGCGACGGTCAGATGCCGGGCAACCAAATCACCATCCTGGAGCAGCAACAGTTGCCCGGTGGCGCGCTGGACGGCATCAAGGAGCCGCAGCGGGGCTTCGTGATTCGCGGCGGGCGCGAGATGGAAGAGCACTTCGAATGCCTGTGGGACCTTTACCGCTCGATCCCGTCGCTGGAGATCGAGGGCGCCAGCGTGCTCGACGAGTTCTATTGGCTCGACAAGGACGATCCGAACTCCTCTTTGCAGCGTGCCACGGTGAACCGCGGCGAGGACGCGCACACCGACGGACTTTTCACGCTCAGCGAGCAGGCGCAGAAGGAAATTGTCAAACTCTTCCTGGCCACCCGCCAGGAGATGGAGAACAAGCGCATCACCGAGGTGTTCGGGGAGGAATTCCTGAGCAGCAACTTCTGGTTATACTGGCGCACGATGTTCGCCTTCGAGGAGTGGCACTCGGCGCTGGAGATGAAATTATACCTACACCGTTTCCTCCACCAAATCAAAGGCATGCCGGACTTCTCGACGCTGAAGTCCACCAAATACAACCAGTATGAGTCGCTGGTGCTGCCGCTGGTCAAGTGGCTGCTGGACCACGGCGTGGTGTTCCATTACGGGACCGAGGTGACGGATGTCGATTTCGACATCTCACCCGGACGCAAACAGGCAACCCGCATCCACTGGATCCGGGACGGCGTCGAAGGCGGCGCCGATCTTGGTCCCGACGACCTGCTGTTCATGACCATCGGCTCGCTCACCGAAAACTCCGACAACGGTGACCACCATACACCGGCGAATCTCGATATAGGGCCTGCGCCGGCATGGGATTTTTGGCGGCGCATCGCCGCGAAAGACCCTGCGTTCGGGCACCCGGACGTGTTCGGCGCGCACATCCCCGAGACCAAATGGGAGTCCGCCACCGTCACGACGCTCGATCAACGCATCCCCGAATACATCCAGAAGATCGCCGGGCGTGATCCGTTCAGCGGCAAGGTGGTGACCGGCGGCATCGTGACCGCGAAGGACTCGTCCTGGCTGCTGAGTTGGACAGTGAACCGGCAGCCGCACTTCAAGCTGCAACCCAAGGACCAGATCGTGGTCTGGGTTTACGCGCTGTTCGTCGACAAGCCCGGCGATTACGTGAAGAAGCCGATGCAGGACTGCAGCGGCGAGGAGATCACCCGGGAATGGCTCTATCACCTGGGCGTGCCGGTCGAGGATATCCCGGAACTGGCCGCAACGGGTGCGATCACCGTGCCGGTGATGATGCCCTATGTGACCGCCTTCTTCATGCCACGCCAAGCCGGTGACCGGCCGGATGTGGTGCCCGAGGGCGCTGTCAACTTCGCCTTCATCGGGCAGTTCGCGGAATCCAAGGAGCGCGACTGCATCTTCACCACCGAATACTCCGTAAGAACTCCGATGGAGGCAGTTTACACGTTGCTCAACGTCGAGCGCGGCGTGCCGGAAGTATTCAATTCCACCTACGACATCCGGATGCTCCTGTCCGCGACCGGACGCCTGCGGGACGGCAAGGAGCTCGACATCCCGGGGCCGGCGTTCCTGCGCAATCTGCTGATGAACAAACTCGACAAAACCCAGATCGGCGCGCTGCTGCGCGAGTTCGGTCTCGTCGCGGGTGATTGACCGGACTTCTCGGGTGTCGGTTTGAATATTTCCACCGGGAAGCTTCCGGGAAAGACAGAGGAACACTAGAATGGAAAAGAGACAAGATGCTTCGATCAACGTTTATCTCAACGGTCTTGGCCTGGGTTCCATCGCTGCGGCGATGTATCTGATCCAGAAGGCGGACTTCAATCCATCCAGCATCCATATCTTCGAGCAAAATGGCGACAAGGATCTGGTTGGAGGGAGCTGCGATGCGTCGGAGAGGGCGGTGAACGGTCAGCCGGCATACTTCATGCAAGGCAGCCGCATGTTTGAGGACAAGGTGTATCCCTGCACCAAAGAGCTGTGGTCCATGATTCCATACAATGATCATGAATCATGCCTGCAAGACCATGAGAAAAACCGTGAAGAATGCGGAATTGATACGGTCGTCCGCCTCCTGCACGGGAATGGCAGGAAGGACACCGGTTATCGGCTGGGTCTGAACGCGGCCGATAAGCTGAAGATGGCAAAACTTCTGGCCACGCCCGAGTCCTTGGTTCCGGATGGCGCGAAGATCACGGACATGTTTGGAGAGGCGTTCTTCACCAGCAATTACTGGTACATGTGGCGGTCGCTCTTTGCCTTCCAGCCGTGGCACTCGGCGGTGGAGATGAAGCGTTACATGCACCTCTTCTTTCATGAGATGCCGCACATGAACACGATGGTGGCTCTGGAGCGAACCCGTTTTACCAACTTCCACTCGTTCATCCTGCCCGCCCTGCGCTTCATGCGAGAAAAGGGCGTGAACTTCCACTACAACCGCAGGATCTCAGACGTGGACTTCGAAACCGGCCCGGGCGGCAAGGAGAGGTGGATCGGGCGCATCCACCTCGAGACCGGGAGCGGCGAGCCCGAGCCCTCTATCGAAGTGCGCGACACCGACCTCGTCTTCCTGACCATCGGCTCCATGGTTAGCAACGCCTCGTTCGGCGCCCACGACCGCCCGGTGGACCAGCCCGCGGCTGGCAGCGAGAACCCCGGTGGAGCGTGGACGCTGTGGAAGAAGATCGCGGCCAAGCAGCCCGACTTCGGCCGCCCCGACCAGTTCCTGCGCGACATCTCCCAGTCCAGGATGATGACCTTCACCGTCACTCTCCGCGGAGGATTGTTCCAGCGCAAGTTCGAGTGGTTGGTGGAGCGCCAGATGGGTCGCCAGAGCCCGCTTCCCCTCACCGCCTCCCCGTGGATCCTGCACCTCCACACCTACCGCCAGCCTTTGTTCCCCGACCAGCCCCGCGACACGTGCGTCATCTGGGTGACGGCGCTGCGGGACAGCAACATCGGCACGTTCGTCAAGAAGACCATGCCCGAGTGCACCGGCCGCGAGATCCTGGAGGAATTGTTGGGTCACCTGCAGTTCGACCAGGACGAGGCGGAGAGGAACGAAATCCTCGACACCTCCACCTGCATCCCCTGCATGCTGCCCTACGGCATCAGCCAGTTTCTCAGCAGAGCCAAGGGGGACCGGCCTGCGGTGGTGCCGGCGGGCTCACGGAACTTCGCGTTTCTCGGGCAGTTTGTGGAAATCCCCCACGGGATCGTATTCACCACGGAGTATAGCGTGTTGGGCGCGATCCATGCGGTTAAAAAGTTGGTCAAGCCGTCGCTGGCCGTGCCTCCGATGCATTTCGGACAGCACCACCCGCTCACCTGCATTGCGGTTGCAAGTGCTTTGGCCCGCTAGGCGTGCCAGCCAGCCCGGCCCGAGCCCACCCCAACTGTCGGTCTGCACTTCGGGGGGGCGCATCCCGCTTCCAGTTCCGCACGACCTGCAGCAATTCGAGTGCCACCACGAGAATGGCGCGTGGCGGGCGGGCTTTTCGCGGCTGAAGGGGGACGATCGCTACCTGCGCGGCATCAAGTCGCGGCTCGGGCGGATCGCCGGCTTGCCGCTGGTCAAGGACCTGGAGAAGATGGAGCGGGTGCGGAATTACTGGCAGCCCTGGTTCATCGCGTGGACCGCGCGACCGGAGGATCCGGCGCTGTGGGACTACGGCTGGATGCTCGAAGAGTTCCGCCTGTCGCTGTTCGCGCCGGATGTGCCGCTGGAGATGAAGGTCTCCGAGAAGCGGCTGGCGGAGGGATTTTAGCGAATCCGCACAAGCGGCGCGTCTATGACCGCCGCTGACTGTAAACGGAACACGGTCCGATCCACGATGCCCTTTGCGCGCCGAGCCACCTTGCCGGCACCCGACTATCTCGACTCGATCGCAGCCGCGGCTTCCTTCACGTATTCCTGATCCTCCTTGCTGAGTTTCAGGAATTCCAGATCGCTCATCTTCCCGCTCGCCAGCCGTACGCGCACCAGTCCCACGCGGGGCTCGAACAAGACCAGTCTGCCTTCGAAGGACTTTGTCCGGTCTGCATTGTGGTAGGTCCGCAGCTCTCCGTAGTTCAGTTCCGGCAATCCGCGCTCTTTCTCCGCCGGGACTGCCGTGCTTTTCACACCCTGAATCCTAAGCTTCGGCGTGGAGTAGCTGTAGAGGAAAGCGACCGCCGCCGTGGTGTGGTTGCGGATGTTCCCGCGATAGTAGGATTCATCGGCGTAATCGCGGCCCGGTAGGATCACATAGGAGTCGCTGCCATGGCAGCGCGCCAGATTGATCCAGGCCTTGTAGTAGTCGCCGATCTTTTTCCTGAGCTTCTTGTCTTCGGATGCGTACGTCCCGGCCCAGCCCCACGTCAGGCCCATCATCGCGCAGGCATGGCCGTTGGGCATGTCCTTGTAAGCGGCATCGATATTGGAAAGGTGCAGCTTGATCATTTTGGCCGATTCCTTCCGCTCGGGCGAAAGCAGGAAGACCAGATGGCCGAGACCCGACTTGTGGGAGCCGCCGTTCCTGGTGTTTGCCTTCCATTTCTCCGAATCCACCGGCCCGTTGTTGAGCGTGAACTCGCCGCCGTAGGCGATGCTGCCCGCCGCTGTCGTGCCGTAGTCGAGAAACTGAAAACTTCTTTCGACTGCCTCCTCGTCCGCCTCGATCCCGCACTGCTTGCCGAGCTGCCATGTCATCAGGGCGAGGCAAGTCGGCCATTGCATCGGCCCGTATCCGCCGCCGCCCCGGCTCAGGATTTCCGTGTAGGGCGCGTGGCCGAAGCCTCCCGCATAGAGCGCCTGGTGTCTGTCGAGCAGGGCTTGGTCGATGCCCTTGATCTGCTCGGACTTCCAGTGCCGGATGTCTCCCTTCCACTGTGCATCCACGAGAAGCTTCATCGTGGATTCCAGGGTCTTCAGCACCGAACGGTCGCCCGTCCGCAGGTGATACTCCGAAAGCGCGATGCCTTGGAAACCGAGATGCCATGACCAGGTGCCGGCGTTGTAGGGTTGGTTCCAATCCAAAGCCATCTTCTTCCCGGCGCGGAACACCTTGCTGTCATCGGAACTCAGCATCGAAAGAATCGCCACGCAGCGCGCTTGTGAGTCGATCCCGTCCGGATGATCCAGAAGGTAATTGTAAGCGCGCTCCTTGAGAATTTCCGTCTTCTTGCAGTCCACGGGAAACGTATCGGCAAAACGTCCCAGCTTCTCCAACTGCACCTTCACTTCCAGCTTCTCGCCGCCCCGCTCCACCATCAGATTGAGAATGCCATCGCCGCCCTCGCTATCCTCGATCGCCAGTCCGAGGTCCTGCAGCGGCCCCTCGATTCCATGCTGCCCGCCACCGAAAACGTGTGCGGAGAACTTCTTGCCATTCGCACCGTAGACCTCGTCGTCGAGTTGAAGAACTCCCTTGGCGGGTGATTTGTCGAAAACGTATTTCACCACATACGAGCGCTCCTTGAGAGTGCCGCGTGCTCCGGTAGGCCCCATGTTCACCAGGAAACCCGGCACTTCCGCGTCCGGCCCGGCTTTACACGGCACATCCCAGCGGCCTTGATTCCCGGCGTCTTTGAGCGCCAGGGCATGACCGGAAAAACCCAGGGATACGGCGGCTACGACGAACGTCGTAGCTGGATGAGAGAGTCGAAAAAGTGCTGCTTTCATTCGCATGTAGCCCGTTTCAAGCTCATGAGAGGCTAAGTCCGTCCGCGTGCGGGTCCAGCCGAAACAATCTTTGGAGGGAGCCGGGCTTCAGGATGCGCCTCGCCGGTCCGGCCGCCGCAGTGAAAGATGGAAATCGATCGAAACCGCTCGTCGTGAAAGATCGGGCCACCCTGCAACGCTTGTAGTGGGTGACCCGCGTCCTTCTTTGCCCGCCGATTTTTCGTCTCCCGGTTTCCGTCGGTTGTGCGCTACTCTTGCTGCATCCCCTTGCTTTGGCCGAGGAGGGCGGCGGGGGAGGGGAACTCCGAGCAGGTCACTCCCACGATGGCGAGGCTTTCAACGAAGGACCACGGCAATACGCAACCCTCATCCCCGGAACCGGGGACGTGCATTTTCCGATTCAGAGTTCCTGGCCGGAAGCTCAGGCGTGGTTCAACCAAGGCATCGGCCAATTGCACGGATTCTGGTACTTCGAAGCGGAGCGGACGTTTCGCCACATTGCCGCGAGGGATCCCGCTTGTGCCATGGCCTACTGGGGCATGGCGATGGCCAATTGGGAGAATCCGAAGCGCGCAGCCGGATTCATTGCCAAGGCCGTCGAGCACAGGGACCAGGCGGGTTCCGCCGCGAAACTCTGGATTGATGCCCAGAATACCTACCTCACCTCCACCGGGACCAACGATCTCGCGAAGCGACGGCAACTGATCCGCGATCTGGAAACGATCGTCCACACCTACCCCGACGACATCGAGGCCAAGGCTTTCCTCGCTTGCCGCATCTGGCACTTCAGCCGGATGGGAATTCCCATCAATTCCTACGAGCCGGTCGATGCGCTGCTCCAGCAAGTCCTCGCGAAAAGCCCGCTGCACCCCGCTCATCATTACCGCATCCACCTGTGGGATGAGGAAAAGGCCGCGCGCGCGCTCGACTCCGCCGGGCTGCTTGCCCGGACGGCCCCGGGCATCGCGCACATGTGGCACATGCCGGGCCATGTCTATTGGAAGCTGCGGCGCTACGACGACTCGGCCTGGCACCAGCAGGCGTCCGCCCGCGTCGATCACCGGCAGATGCTGGAGCACCGGATCCTGCCCGATCAAATCCACAACTACGTTCACAACAACGAATGGTTGATCCGCAACCAGCAGATGCTCGGCAACGGACGCGAGGCGCTCGCGATTTCGACAGGACTCCTCGCCAATCTGCGCCATCCGGTGCTCAACACGGCGGCGAATGCCAAGTCCAGCATGGCGTTCGGTCGCCTCCGTCTGCTCGAAACCTTGGAGCAGTTCGAGTATTGGGACGAGGTGATCGCCCTCGCCAGCACCAGCTACCTCGATCAAGGCAGTTCGGACAACGATCTCCGGAACCGGCTGCGGCTTCTCGGGATCGCCCGCTTTGAGAAGGGCGAATTGCCGCAATTGATCGAAATCCGCGACGAGGTGGCCAAACGGCTTGCGACCGTCGAAGCAGCCATGGAAACCGCGCGGAACACGGCTCGCGAAAAGGCGGCCGAGGCAAAGCAGGACGACAAGTCGATCAACACGGCGGTGGCTGCCGCCGGCAATTCTTTCAGGGAGGAAATCCGCAAGTTCAAGGAACTCCATGCCGAACTCGAAGCCCACGTTTCGATCATCGGGAATCGTCCTGACATCTCGCTTGCCGCTGTAAAACGCCCGAAGCCGGCGATGGCGAGACTTCATCTCCGCCTCGGTCGGAACGAGGATGCCCTGCGCCTTTCCAAGGAAGCGGTCGATGGCGCTCCCGACCAAACCCTTCCGCTCGCCGCCCGCATCGAGATTCTCCAGCAATGCGGCGAGACCGCCGCGGCTCGCGAGGCGTTCGCCAAGCTGAAAGCCCTGTCCGCCTCCATCGATCTATCCGCCCCGCCCTTCAGCCGGCTCGCCGGGATTGCCGCGGAGTTTGGCGAAGCCACTGACTGGAGGATCCCCGCCGTGGTGCGGAGTGACATCAGCCCGCGCCCCGCCTTGGATTCACTCGGGCCCTACGATTGGACCCCTCCTTCCGCGCCGGATTTCTCCCTGCCCGATGCCGACGGCAAGGCGCTCGCTCTTTCCGGGTTCAAAGGCAAACCGGTGGTGGTCCTGTTCTATCTCGGCCACGGTTGCCTGCACTGCATCGAGCAGTTGAATGCCTTCGCCCCGAAACGGAGCGAATTCCTCGGGGCGGGAATCGAAATGGTCGCGATCAGTTCCGACCCGGTCGCGGAGTTGAAACAATCGCAACTCGCCTATTCGGAGAACGAAGATTTCCCGTTCCCGATCATCGCCGATCCCGCGCTCCAGGTCTTCAGGGAATACCGAGCCTATGATGATTTTGAAAACAAGCCCCTCCACGGCACCTTCCTGATCGACGGTGCCGGCCGCATCCTCTGGCAGGACATCGCCGCCGAGCCCTTCTCGAACCCCGGCTTCCTGCTGGATGAAGCGAAGCGCCTTTTGGAAATCCATTCCGGTCGACCTGCTGCGAAGCTGGAATGATTGGCTGGCGGATCTTTGTTCGCTGGTTGTTAGAGCGCGAGACCGATCCCATTCATCGCCACTAGGCTTGAGTCGCCACTCGAAGGTCTCGGCTAAATCCCGGGCTTTCGGTGCTGGAAAGGCGGGGCGTTGGCCGCTCCACGTTTGCGGCGGAGACTTCTCATCCGTCACCTTCCATCGGCCAGCCGATCGGCGCTCATGGACGGTAGCCCGCTATCGAGAATGGTCTTTTGTGCGGTTTCCATGTCGTAGCGGACACGCCTGAAGAACACGAAGCGTCGCTCCAAATCGTAGATGACGTAGCAGGCCCGCGGATCCCGGTCGCGAGGCTGGCCCACCGAGCCGGCGTTGATCATGTATTTCACGCCGGCCTGAACAAGCAAGGGCTCGGCGGCAAGCAGCACGAGGCCGACGTTCTTTGCGATAGCTCCGGGAACATGAGTGTGCCCGTGAAAGCAGAGCTGCGTGCTCTGACAAGCAAGGCTCGACATGGCATCGGATTGTCTGAACACGTATCGCCAATCTGCCGGGTGATCGAGCGAGCTGTGGACCGCAGTGAAGTCTTCCGCCTCCCAGGTGAACGGCAGCCCCTCCAGCCAGCGTCTCCGTTCACTCCCCAAGGCGTCCCGGGTCCATTGGACGGCCGCCGCCGCGACCGGGTTGAATTGCTCCAATGGGAAGTCGGCCGAGTTCGTCTCGTCGTGGTCACCTTTCACCACAGGGCAACCAAGCGCCCTGACGATGTCGACGCATTCGGCGGGGTTGGCATTGAAGCCCACGAGGTCGCCCAAGCAGACGTGGCGGGTGCAGCCCTGCAGATCCGCGTCCCGGAGAACCGCTTCGAGCGCCTGAAGATTGGCGTGGATGTCTGAGAGGAAGGCGATGCGCATGGGAATTCCTCGAGACGATACGAGTTTGTCCGCTTCCTTCTTCGACCCGGGTGAACTTGGTTCCCGATCGTGTTCGAACTCCTCGAATGGGGTCTCGCGGATCAACATCCAAGATTCTTGAGAAAGCACACCTCGCACTTGGCTCGGTATGGGCTGCTCTTCACCACGTGCCGCTTGCTTCTTGCGCACTTCAGCCCGCCAGGATGCGACGCTGGATTGGGCATCAGACAGAACCGGCACCGGGCTGCCGTTGTATGACCCTCTCCAAGTCATGCCTACCCGCCGCCAGTTTCTCCTGTCCTCCCTTGCCGCCGGCGCCAGTCAGGCACCCGGGTCCGCGCCTCGCCTGCGGATCGCCCAGATCGGCACTCACCACGCCCATGCCGCGGGTAAGATTGCTTCTTTGCTGGCACTGGAGGATCTCTATGAGGTGGTGGGGTTGGCCGATATCGAGCCCTCAGCCGCTGCCGTTTATGCCGGACTGAAGTGCTTGGAGGTGGATGCCCTGCTCGCCCTGCCCGACCTCCAGGCCGTGACCGTTGAGACAGCGCTGACGCTGAGCTGCGAGATGGCGCTGAAAGCCATCCGCGCAGGGAAGCATGTGCACCTCGACAAGCCTGGGGCCACCTCACTGGAGGCCTTTCGAGAGATGCGGCTCGAGGCGGAGAAGCGGGGGTTGATCGTCCAGATGGGCTACATGCTACGGCACAATCCGGCCTTTGAGCTGCTGTTCCGCGCGGTGCGTGAAGATTGGCTGGGAGAGATCACGGAAATCGATGCGATGATGGGTAAACTCGCTGATGCGGGAACCCGCAAAAAGATCGGCGAACTGCCAGGGGGCGGCATGTTTGAGCTGGGCTGCCACATGATCGATGCCGTGCTGACGATCCTGGGCAGACCTGCCAAAGTCCACGCCTTCTCCACCCCAACGCAGGCTGACGGTGTGAAGGACAACCAACTGGCCGTGCTGGAGTATGCAAAGGCCACCGTGACGCTGCGATGCAACCACGCAGACCCCTTCGGCGGGCCGCGTCGCCGCTTTCAGGTCACGGGGACCAAGGGCAGCATGGAACTACAGCCAATGGAGGCTGGAAGCTTCGTCCTGCGCCTGAGCCAAGCCCGGGATGGCTACAGAAAAGGGGAGCAGACCATGAAGGTGAATGTGCCGAAGGATCGCTACGTGGGCGAGTTCATCACGCTGGCGAAGTGCCTCCGGTCGGAGATGAAGTTCCCTTGGACCGCGGCGCATGACATTGCGGTGTTTGAGACGGTGCTGGCGGCCACGGGGGGCTGAGGGTAAAGGGAGCGGCAAGCTGGAGGCAGGGCGTGAACGAACCAGCGCTCTGCCCGGCAGGGTGACGGCCTTGTCGGCAGTGACGCTGAAGCCGCGCGACAGAATGCCTCGCGGGTTGTCTTGGGCGTGCCGTTTCTCGAATTCCCTAGGGCGTTTGGCTGGAGGATTCATGGGAACGGCTTGGCTTTCAGGATCAGATCGATGGCCAGCTGCTTTCGATCTTGGTAATCGACGATTAAGGAAGGCAGGTTGTTCTTTTCGTCGAACGGGA
>Ga0247843_1006589_pt1 | contig 15013 bp, 11 predicted proteins | sample LaCruzMarch2017__FD_192420 | JGI IMG/M metagenome (GOLD analysis project Ga0247843, IMG submission 192420) | Freshwater microbial communities from meromictic Lake La Cruz, Castile-La Mancha, Spain - LaCruzMarch2017_8m | ecosystem: Environmental > Aquatic > Freshwater > Lake | place: Spain... | reverse complement strand
CATCAAATTTGTAGAGAATGAACTTAATAACAGGCCAAGAAAAAGACATGATTTTCAAACACCAAATCAAATTTTTAATCAATTAACTAACCATCAAAAAGTTGCATTTGTAACTTGAATCCTGCTATTAAAAAATAAATGAATTATTGATTTTCTTCTTGCACTTCTCGAGATTCAATGCCTTTTATATAGTTTTCCATTTTTTCCATTTCTTCACGTTCTTCAATGTACATCCCATCTTTGTCAACATCCCGTTTAAATTTGAGCAATAAATATAGATTTTTTCTACATTTTTTCATTAAAAAATAAGCATCTTCATCAGAAAGACCTATATAACCTAATTTCCGTCTCATAATTCCTTCCTCAATTGTATTGATTTGTAGAACTTCTGTATTGAAATACATTTCATATAGTGCGTATTTTCCTGTTTTTATTTCATTAACAAACTGTTCGTGTTCTTTTTTCCTCTCTTTTTGAAGTTTTTCATTGTGAACTACCATCTCTTGCTGTTGGAGTTCATATATCTTTCTATTTTCTTCGGAACGCTGATAGTCTAAATATGCAAGGATACCTACAACAATAAGTGAAGGAACAGCCAAAAAAAGAAAAACCTTAAAAACCTTTTTTAAGAATCTAAAGAATTTTGCTCCAACTGTCGAAACATCCTTTTTTACTGCTTCATAAACTTTATAGTTATCATGGTGCTGACTTTTAAATCGCTCTCTTTCGTAGTTATTACTAAACTCTGCCTGCTGCCTTGTAAACTGTTCTCTTTCTTTCTTTAGCCTTTCAGCCTCCTTTCTCAATGTTTCTTGCGCTGCCTCTTGATATGAACTACTATTGGTAAAATTTTTGAACCTGATGTCATAATCTCTCCTTTTCTGTTCATCGGATAGTGTGCTGTATGCTTCTTGAATAGACTTAAACATTTCCTCAAAGAATTTATCCCCTTCATTTTTGTCTGGGTGAAATTTTTTAGAAAGTTTCCGATAGGCGTCTTTAATTTCAGTTGTTGAAGCATTATTGGTTACTCCAAGTATTCCGTAGTAGTTCTTCATTTTTAATTAAAATTGACGGGAGGCAAACAGAACAGAAAGACAGTTGAGGAATAAAACTAACGCAATAAACGCCAAATCTTTAGTTGAATGGTACGTTTGGATGCCTCAAATCAGGGAAGGAAATGATTAAAAACCATTTTTGACCGTTTATAGGGAATAGAGCAATCTGCAAATATTTACAGTCTCATTTACAGTTTAAAAAGAAAAACCCCTTAACTAATTGATAGTCAAGGGGTTTAATACTATTTTGGCGGTCCGGACGGGACTCGAACCCGCGACCCCCTGCGTGACAGGCAGGTATTCTAACCAGCTGAACTACCGAACCATTTGACTAAAAAGAACACTACTAAAAAACGTACTGGCGGTCCGGACGGGACTCGAACCCGCGACCCCCTGCGTGACAGGCAGGTATTCTAACCAGCTGAACTACCGAACCATTTGACTAAAAAGAACACTACTAAAAATCTTTTATTATTACTTTTTGCGTTTCTATTTCGCTTAAAAGTGGTGCAAAAGTAGTATTTTTAGCATTCATTGCAATACTTTCACTGATAAAAAAGCCTATTTTTTTTATAAAAATCGCGTTTTATGCGCTAACAATTCTGATTACTAAAGAGTTACAATTATCAAAAAAATGTCAAAAATTAAAGATATTACCAATTTTTTAGAAACACTTGCCCCCCTTTCGCTTCAGGAGTCCTACGACAATGCCGGTTTGATTGTGGGAAATCCACAAACGGACGTAACAGGAATTTTAGTAACGCTGGATTCTACGGAAACAATCGTAGAAGAAGCGCTTTCCAAAGGATGTAACCTCATTGTAGCGCATCATCCCATTGTTTTTAAAGGGCTCAAAAAATTGAATGGTAAAAACTACGTCGAACGCACAGTCATGCAGGCCATTAAAAATGACGTAGCCATTTATGCAACCCATACAAACCTTGATCACGTAGTTGGCGGAGTTAATTTTATGATTGCGGAACGTTTAGGCCTTCAAAACGTACACATTTTGGCTCCAAAAAATGATGTATTGATGAAATTAGTCATCTTTATACCAGTTGAAAACACTCAAAATGTATTGGATGCACTGTATAATGCTGGTGTTGGGCAAATCGGCAACTACGACCATTGCAGCTTTCAGGTCAGGGGAACTGGTTCGTTTCGCCCCAATCAAAATGCCAATCCTCATATTGGAACAGTTAATACAGACGAAGCAGTAATTGAAAACCGCATTGAAGTAATTTTTCCTGCTTATTTAGAAAATCAGGTGATGGCTGCTTTGCGTAACGCACATCCTTACGAGGAAGTTGCCCATTATTTGACCTTACTTCAGAACCAACATCAGGAAGTAGGTGCCGGGGCGGTGGGAAATCTGCCGGAAGCATTGTCTGTACACGATTTTCTGGCTTATTTGAAGCAAAACATGAACTTGAATGTTATTCGACACACGGCTTTGGTCAAAGATACGATTCAAAAAATAGCAGTTTGCGGAGGGGCTGGCAGCTTTTTATTAAATGATGCTGTTCGTGCTGAAGCGGATGTTTTTATTACGGCCGATTTCAAGTACCATGAGTTTTTTGATGCCGATGGGCGCATCATTATTTGTGACATTGGACACTATGAAAGCGAAGTTTTTACAAAAGAATTATTACAACGATATTTGTCGAAAAAATTCCCTAATTTTGCGACAATTTTGTCGGAAACTATTACCAATCCAGTAAATTACTACGTGTAAAGTGTCGGCTATCAGGTGTTCGAAAATCATTCTCCGCACTTCATATACCACACTTCAAACCCAACAAATATGGAACTGACCGTCGCGCAGAAATTAGACTTACTGCTTAAATTGCAGCAAATTGACTCACAATTGGATGACATCAAGAAAATCCGCGGCGACTTGCCCGAAGAAGTACGGGATTTAGAAGATGACATTGCGGGTTTCGAGACCCGTATCGGAAAGTACAACAGCGAAATCAGCGTTCTTGATGACGAAATCAGCCGCTATAAAGCGGGTAAGAAAGATGCTGAAAAGTTAATTGCCCGCTATAAAGAACAGCAGATGAACGTCCGCAATAACCGCGAATACGACGCAATCACGAAAGAAATGGAGCTTCAAACGCTCGAAATCGAACTTGCTGAGAAAAAATCCCGCGAAGCGGATTTTAAGATCAAAGCTAAAAAGGAAGAAATTGCGACTACCGATGGATTACTCAAAGAACGTCGGGAAGATTTAAAAGCTAAAAAGCAGGAACTCGATACCATTACCTCCGAAAGCCACGAAGACGAGAAAAAACTGCTTGAGAAACGTGATTTACAAGCTACGAAAGTAGACGAGCGTTTGTTCAAGTCGTATATGAAAATTCGCCTTAACTCCGGCAATGGTTTAGGAGTGGTAACCGTAAAACGCGGTGCCTGCGGAGGTTGTTTTAACGTCGTTCCTCCACAGCGTCAGGCTGATATTCGGGAGAAAAAGAAAATTATCGTTTGTGAACACTGCGGTCGCATCTTTGCTGACGTAGACACAGAATACAAATAATTTTTCCTTCGATTTTAGAATATTTATTTCCCCTAAGCGCTTCTGCCTCTCATCTCGGAATGAATGGATGGCAGGAGCGTTTAAGTTATCTGCCCTTTCAAACGCCTTATTTACAATCGAATGGAATAAAAATCAGAGATATCAAAGGGTTTACAGTAAGGTCACACTCCATTCACAATCAAGTCATATAAATGCTGTTACTTTACACAAAAACAGCATGAAACCATTTTCAAACCAGCGAAGTTTAATTTCACCCCCCCATTGGAAGCTTAAATGGGGCTGGCGTAAGCACCGAAATACTGCGCATTTTAAGCCTAAGGATGAATTATTTGAATTGAATGAACTGCGTAACACACCCTTTCCAGATGTAATAACTTTTTGAGGATTAACCTTATCACAAATTTATCACCCTGCTGACTCACACAGAAATAATCCAACTATCGCAAAGCTAAAAACAGTTTTGCCAGCAGATACGCACTTTCGCTTACACCTTGGTGTGCATACGCAATTGCTTCGTCGAGAGTCATGGGTCGGTTGAGTATGGAAGCGGCATAGTTTAATCCAATACTTTGTACCTCTTCGGCTGAAATCAAAAGGGTGCCACATAATGCAACAACAGGAATTTGTTTCTGGTGAGCAGCTTGAGCAATGCCCGCAATGAGTTTACCTTGAAGGGTCTGCTCATCAATTTTCCCTTCTCCCGTAAATATCAAATCAACTCCCCGAAGCTTTTCTTCAAACCCTGTTTGCTCCATGACAATTTTAACACCTTCTTTCAGTGTTGCCTTTAGGAAAAACAACAAACCGAACCCTAAACCTCCTGCAGCTCCCGTCCCTTCAACCTGTGCTAAATCGACTCCAAAATCGCGTTGTATAATCGTCGCTAAATGCCTTAAACCTTCGTCTAATTTTACTACCATTTCAGCATCAGCGCCTTTTTGAGGCGCATACACATACGCGGCTCCGTATAGCCCGTAAAGAGGGGCTGTAACATCACAAGCAACTTGTATGTCAATAGAAGGGAAAGTAATTGGAGGAATGATTTTCTGAATACAGATAAGATTCTCGCCGATAGGATTCAGGTTTTGGTCATTTTTATCTAAAAAATGCCAGCCCAGTGCCGCCGCCATACCAATCCCTCCGTCAGTGGTTGCGCTGCCACCAATCCCTAAAATAAGTTGTTTGGCTCCTTTATTGACAGCTTCTTGTATAAGTTCCCCTGTCCCAAAAGTCGTAGTCAACAATGGATTACGTTCCTCCGATTGAAGAAGTCGTAAGCCAGAGGCAGTAGCCATTTCAAGATAAGCAGTTTGCCCGTCCGCTGAGAGTCCAAATTCGGCATTTATCTTTCTTCCCAACGGGTCAGAAACAGCAACCGTAAGCATTTGACCTCCTGCATTGAAGGTCAAAATGGTGGCAGTCCCTTCTCCCCCATCGGCCATAGGAATGGCTGAAATTTCGGCATTGGGTACGGCTTTTAAAATCCCCTCCCTCATCGCTTCGCACACTTCGGGGGCGGTGAGCGAACCGCGAAATTTATCGGGAGCGAGAAGTATTTTCATGGATGATGTGTAAAAAACCGACTGGTGGAATATATACGCTTAAAACAGAATACTTTCATCATCTGTCACTTTAGGTCGTAAGTACGTATTGACACTGTCTATTTTCACCCCACCACAGCCGATGTTTGCTTCCATTCCATCGGGTTTAAAGAAACGTTCTCTTCGATAGGGAGATTTTTCACTGCCGGCCAAATCGGGATCAGCGTATACTTTTTGCATATATTTTCCCCAGGCAGGCATTGCAATCCGTGCCCCTTGTCCAAACTCCATTGATGTGAAGTGAACGTGATTGTCTTCCCCCCCTACCCAAACGCCCGTTACCAAATTCGGGGTCATACCCATAAACCAACCATCGGTATAATCGGAAGTAGTTCCTGTTTTGGCAGCAATGTCGTTATTATCCGACAAGTTATATTGCGTCCGCAAACGTTGAGCGGTACCCCAAGGGTCTTCTACGGCACCACGCATTATAAAAAGCATCTGATAAGCCACACTTGGGCTGATAACTTCTTTTTCCTGAATCGGAAAATCAGCCAATACACGCCCGTTTTTGTCTTCAATCCGGGTAACAAAACGCGGCTCCACGTGTTTACCATTATTTGCAAAAGTAGAATAGGCATTTACCATCTCAAATACGGACACGTTAGGAGTTCCGAGACAAATGGTAACTTCTTCCGGAATCGGGCTGGTAATACCTAATTTATGCGCATACTCCACTACCTTTTTGGGCTTTACCATTTTCATTAAATAAACACTGATTGAGTTGACAGATTTTGCCAGGGCCTGACGCAGAGTAAGAGGTTGTCCTGAATAGGTTCCTGTAGAATTTTTAGGGCACCAATCTCCGATACATACCTGTCGATCGACAATAGTCTCGCACGGTGTTACAAAATTTCTATCAATGGCCGAACAGTAGACAAAAGGTTTAAAGGTAGAACCTGGTTGTCTTTTGCCCTGATATACCTGATCGTATTTAAAGTGTTTATAATTAATTCCTCCAACCCATGCTTTTACGTCTCCGTTGCGCGGATCCATCGAAACCATCCCAATACGTAAAAATTTATTATAGTACTTAATGGAATCCAACGGACTCATAATCGTGTCCCGATCACCTCTCCACGAAAAAACACGCATCTTAGTAGGTTTCCGGAGTTCTTTCCAAATTCGTTCTTCATCATCTCCAAAGGCTCGCTTCAACTCTCTGTATCTCCAACTGCGTTTTACGGCTCTTTTTTCAAACCCGGGATCCGGCACGTATCCGCCGTTGGTACCTTTTACTACCCAAGGATTCATTTTCAGGGCTTTGAAATGATTAAAAAACTTTATTTGTTGATCTTTCATGTGTTCCTCGGCTGCCTGCTCTGCATAATTCTGCATTCTCGAATCAATGGTAGTATAAATCCGTAAACCGTCAGTATATAAATCGTATTCGGTTCCGTTCTCTTTGTTGTATTGAGCCAACCACGTTTTCATCCAATCGCGGAGTACTTCACGGAAATAGGGTGCAGGGCCTGAATTATGATTTTCAATATTGAAATTCAGTCCAAGGGGCTTGATTTTATTTTTTGCAAACGTTTCGGGAGTCAAGAAACCATATTTCATCATTTGACCCAATACGACATTGCGCCGTTCCAACGTACGTTCTTTAAACACCCGGGGATTATAACGAGAGGGGTTTTGCAACATTCCCACTAACAATGCCGCCTCTGAGAGTTCCAAATTCCACGGTTCTTTTTTGAAATACGTTTTGGAAGCTGTTTTTATCCCTTCTGCATTGTTTCCAAAAGATACCGTATTGAGGTACATCATCATGATTTCCTGCTTGGTATAGTTTCGCTCCAAGCGTACCGACAATATCCACTCTTTGGTTTTGGCAATGACGGTCTTAATTAAAGGTAAATCTCCCAACGAACCTTTGTATTTTTCGCTGCGGGTTTGAAAAAGGTTTTTAGCCAACTGCTGCGTCAATGTACTTCCTCCACCTGTTGTCCCTTGGTCACTGGATACTACTCCCTTAAAAACCCGAAACATGGAGCGCGGGTCAATACCGGAGTGTTTTACAAAACGGGCATCCTCCGTGGCAATGAGAGCTTTAATGACATTGGGTGATAATTGGTCGAACTCAATTGGAGTACGGTTTTCTATAAAGTACTTGGAAAGCATTTGCCCATCAGCAGTAAGAATCTCCGATGCAACCTGACTTTCGGGATTTTCTATGGCTCGAAGATCAGGCATCCCCCCAAATAACCAGAAAAAATTAAAATAAACCGCTGTAATGTATAAAACGGTGCCTCCGATGACGAGAGCAGCTACTTGCCAGAATCGAATAATAGATTTACGGTACTTCCCTTTCAAAAAAGCCATAGTGGAGTTATATAGATAACACAGACATTAAGCGCAATTATAAGAATTTTTTAATAATATAGAACAAATCCTCGGCTCACTTAACCATTTTTCTTAACTGTAGTAGACTGCTGAGCTTCCAACACCTCTCTTACGCGAGGCAACAAAGTACTCGTAGGGTAGTCTTTTATAAAACTGTTCAGCGCTTTTAGATAGGCTTCTCTTCCTTGTAACTTACCCAATAGATAAATGCGCAATACGGCATATTTATCTTCCATTTTACTGCCTGCATAGGTGACAATAGCCATTTCCAATTGGGCATACGCTTCGGAGTAATTATTTATCTGATACAGGGCCAGAATTTTCTCATAATCTTTGATTGCTTCCAATTCCAAATTTCCAGAGGCCGCTATGGTTCCGTTATTTTTGGTCAACAAACGAGTGTAGGACGAATTGGGATACTCCGCAAGCAACTTTTCTTTCCATCCTTCCTGCGTACTTTTTGAGACGGTCAGATAAAGTAAATAATAAATTTCAGGTTTATAATTGGAATTGGGGAAACGTGCCAAGGTCTTTTCAAAGGTTTTTACGGCATTTTCGGGTTCTTCAAGACTGAATTTATAGATTTTACCCAATTTGTAATACGCATCTTCAATTCGTTGATTGGACGCTTCCAACTCCTGTTTACGGAGTGGAATATTTCTATATAGGGCATCTTTTTTAGCTTTCCAATCAGGTGAGTCTTTCGTCATTTTAGATAAATCACTTCCCACCAATGGTACATTACCTGTCGGCTTTTGGGTTGCTACGGGAGTAATATTATCCGTTTGAGTCAAAAGTGTGGCAACTTTTGCACTGCGCCGCCAATCATCTTCTAACGTCCGATTTCCCCAACGCTGTCTGAATTCCATCTTTCCAGTATTGACTGCTACGGCATTATACAAAACAAAGCGATCTGCCGGGTTACCATCAAAATCAACGGAATTAGTACTCATTGCTTGGGCTTGAGCCACCAATTTCTCTGCCTCTTTTACTTTCCGTTCCTGTTCAGCAATTTCATTTTCAATAAGTCCATCCAAAAATTTATCCAATGTAGCCGGGTTCATCTGCGATAAACGTTGCAGACTGTCTTCGGTACGAATGGTGGTAATCTGTTTTACAAATTCATCGAGCACATCTTTACGCTCGTTTACTTTTTGGAATTGAGGAGAATTAGGCGGCAGTAAAATCAAGGAGCTGTCAAAATATGCTTTAGCCAGTTCATAATTTTGAAGTTTGTCGTAATAAACTTTAGCCATTTCCAAGTACGTGTAAGGTACTTGTGTAGTATTCGTAGTTGTTTGTTGAACTGACTTTTGAAAGAATTGAATGGCTTTAGAATAATTCTTTTTTCGGGTTTCGATGACGCCCATCGAGTAATAGAGCCGATCACGTAAGTCACTGTTTTTACGATCGTTGAGCATTCTCTTAAAACCACCTTCCGTCGAAATAGTCGCATCGGTCAGTGCCGCATTTTGCAGAGCATTCATGTTGGCAAAAAAACCCAAATCATATGAAGGTCGATTTTTCGCTACGGCTTCATAATGTAGGTTGGCAGCTTTTGGTTTATCCAACAAATCATACATTTGAGCCGCTGCAAAATGAATGCGTGCGGTTTCTTCATTCTTGGGCATCAAGTTGAATGTTTCTTCCAATATTCCCAAGGCGAGCGGATATTCCTGTTTTTGCTGGTGTAAATACGCTTTCACTAAATAATAATTGCGGGTATTTTCATCGTTAAGCGGTTGACTGCGCAAAAATTCAGCCACACTCAATGCACTGTTATAGTCTTTAGTCTCGACATAGGCCCGCATCAGCCAAATCAATCCTTCATGTTTATCTTCTTCATCCCGTCCTTTGGCATTTACGTAACGCAATGTTTCAATGCCATCCGTAAATTGTCCTTTATACAATCGCGCCCTCCCAATAAGAACGAGTGCATTGTCTACCCATCGACTGTTTTGATGGCGGTCGGGAACCAAGGAAGCTTTCTTAATTACATCCTGTAACAACGCATCTACGCTTCTGGCCTCTACAGAATCTAACGGTGATAGGATTGGTAACAGCTGATTGTAATCCTCTTTTCGGTTTTTGCGCAATGCAATATCTGCCTCTTTCATCTTATCACGAGCGATGACGTAGGCATTGTATTTGGCAGTAAGATTATGATAACCTACACTCAAACGTCCCGTACTGTACTGAGCGCAACCCAAAAATATTCCTGAAATCCCCAACAGTAGAAGGATTTGGGGGTAAAGAGACGAGGTTAAGTGTTCCTTGTTTTGCATTAAACAACTCACTTTCAATAGTTTACCTTAAAATAAAATATAAAACTTCCGTAAAAATAACGTTTTAAACGTATGAAAAGTATGCAATCACAATGCCAAATGCGATTTCTGCAAAGAAAATCGCATTCATGAGCAACCTTTATCTCAAAGTTATTTGCCATCTATTTTTTTCACCAGTTGCCCTATTAACTTAAATTTAGAGATGTATGGTATAATTTATGAGATATATAAAGATTTTTTATAGTAAACGAGAGTCCTATTTTACATTTCTATGTTTATATTCGCAACATAATTGCCATACACAAACGAATTACCTAACTATCTACTTCACTTCATGAATTTATTAAACACTACGACTGACCTTATCAATCGTAAGGTACTTCGTCGCGACAAAGATCGCTGGAATTATCAGTACAATTTAGGCCGCTGGGATGGTCTGGGCGACATTCACGAACTGGCACGTTTCAGTGTCATTGTGGGCTATGCCCAACATCTAAAACCCAATGGGAAAATTTTGGAAATCGGTGCGGGAGAAGGATACCTTCAACAGCGATTCGATAAATCCAAGTACGAGCTTTATTATTCGACCGACGTATCGGACATAGCCATTGCCAATGCTAAAAAATATGAGGATGAAAAAACCAAGTACCTCATTGCGGACATGAACACCTATATTCCTGACCAAAAGTTTGACGTCATTATCATCAACGAAGCGATTTATTACGGAATTTCCGTGGATAAAGTACTGACCCGTTTTAACCCCTATTTGGAAGAAGGCGGTATTTTTATCGTAAGTATCAATGGTGATGAACGCAACGCCGAATGGCACAAAATGATGGAAAATTCTTCGTTTTCTAAAATTGATGGTACGACTGTCAACACAACCCGTAACACTTTTTACATTACGGTCTTGAAAAAGAAGTAAAAAGGTCATTTAACCCCTAAGCCCGATTTTATCAGTCGGGCTTTTTTTGTTACAATTATCTAAATTTATTACAATTTGTAGATATAAAATCTAAAATATCTTTTAATTATAGACTATATTTTATTATTTACGAACATTCTAAGGGTATTGTCACTGTTCAAAATAAACAATATTTAATTTTGTGGCGTTGATAGAGAGAAACAGTAAACAACTTATCTTATGATTGTAGAAAATCCAATCAACCCCGACAAAGTAGCCGAGAATCCGGGCCTGATGGCGTACGCCCATTCCGTAGGCGGAGCCGTGATAAAGCCCGAAGATATGGGAAAAGCCAAAGGAAAAGCTGTCTTAGCGATGAGACAGCAGACTGAACGGCAGCTCAATCAGATTTACCAGCAAATGGCAACGTTGGCGCAGCAAGCCAAAGAATTACGACAAAGAGTGGATGTTTCGGAACGAATTTATGCCGCGCAGATGAATTTTGAGCCCGTTTTGAACGAAACCTATTATGTGTACGAGAAAGAAGACGGTCGCGATGTTTTGTCGATGGTTGCTCCTCAGGAGTGGGGACGTTCTTACAAATACAGTCGCTATATTGCCAAAGTGATTATGTTAGCCGATCATACTTGGCACGTCGAATACAACGAAAATGTGCAGTAAAACAATTTAAAGTAAGCAGTCAATCTATTCAAATCAAACGGCAGTCTTATTAAACTCTCCGTTTGTCACAAAAATCCCCTTTTTGGTAAACCCAACGAGGGGATTTTTCGTTTATTAACTTTGAATATTGCAACACATCCCCCCTCTAACTGCGTAAATTCATTTAAAGCCATAAAAAAATTGCCAAATCGATTAAACTTTTTTATTTTCATCACACGTTAGTTAATGAAGGCAGACAGGAACAAAACTCCCCACCGGTGATAAAATCTTTAGTACGTTTCAATCGCATCTATTTTTTAATTGGACTTGTGTTTTCCACCTGGCAAGCATTTTCCCAAACATCCTACACACTTTCGGGACGCGTTACGGATGCCCAAACGGGTGACCCCGTCCCATTTGCAGCGGTGGCTATCAAAGGTAAATCGGTGGGAGTATCTACCAATTTTGAAGGATTTTATACGCTCAAAACTACCCAAATCGGCGATTCGCTGTTGGCTTCTTCTATGTCGTATCGAGTTCGGGTCAAAGCCATTAGGAAAGACAGCTTAGTCCAAACGATTGATTTTCAGTTAGAGTCGTCCGAATTGAAACTACAGGAAGTAAAAATATATGCGGGCGAAAACCCTGCCTATGACATATTGCGGCAAGTCGTCAAAGAAAAACCTTTGCATAATCCCACTCGCCTAAACGCTTACGAATACGAAAGTTATAATAAAATAGAGGTTGACGTTGATAACATCTCCAGCCGTTTTCGGAAGCGTAAATCCATGAAACAAATTACGGGAGCCGTGGAGCAGTTTGATAAAATCGCGGGAGAAGATGGTCGTCCTGTCATACCGATTTACTTATCCGAATCTTTGTCTAACTATTATTTTCGAGAAAATCCACGCAAAAAAAAGGAGCAGATTCTGAAAACTAAACTCTCGGGCATTGCTGTAACAGACGGCAGTTTGATTTCTCAGATGATTGGGTCGTCATTTCAACAATACAATTTTTACCAAAATTGGCTCAATGTCGTTGATAAAGACTTCCATTCTCCCATTGCTGACGGATGGAAAAATACGTATGAATACTACTTGATTGACACTACTTTTGTGGGCGGTTATTGGTGCTATCAAATTGATTATGAACCCAAACGAGAACAGGACTTGGCGTTTAGCGGTTCGATTTGGGTGGATACCCTCTCCCACGCACTTGTACAGGTGGATGCGACCGTGGGAAAACGCGCCAACATCAATTTTGTTGAGCGTATCAAAATCCAGCAGGAATACGAACAAATCGGAGACAGCACTTGGATGCCGGTCAAATCGCGAGTACTAATTGATGTAGCGGAATTGACTGACTCAACGGCAGGAATGTTGATTAAGTTTTACACTTCCAATCGCAATGTTACCGTCAATCAACCACGCCCGCCTAAGTTCTACGATTATCCCATCGAGCTTTCGGCAGATTACCGCGATTATCCCAATGATTTTTGGGACAAAGCCCGCCACGAACCCCTCACGGTAGGCGAGCAAACTGCATATCGGCTCATTGACTCAGTAAAACAAGTACCCATTGTTCGAACTTACATTGAAGTACTCAATATGGCTGTCAATGGCTATAAACGTCTTCCTAAAGTTAATATTGATGCAGGACCATTTTTGTATCTATACTCTCACAACCTCATTGAAGGAAATCGTTTTCGTATCGGAGCCAAAACCAATCCTGATTTCAGTCGCAAATGGATCTTAAGCGGCGCGGCAGCTTACGGCACACTCGACCAAAAATGGAAGTATAATTTCAGTGTAGATTATATATTCAGCCGAAAGCCGTGGACCATCGGCGGCATCAGTCACAGTTATGACTTAGAGCGTATTGGACTATCTTCCGAAGCCATCGGTAACAACGTACTTTTTGGTGCCATGACACGCTGGGGTACCTACCGACGCGGATATTTTGAAGGCATCAGTTCGGGTTATCTCAAGCGGGAATTATTCAGAGGATTCACTCAAACAGTTGGAATAAGACATCGTACTTTTCATCCTATGTATGCCTTCGCCTTCCGCACTTTTCCCGGTTTAGGTGACCGTTCACCCATTCAGAGTGACTATCAAACTTCAGAATTATTTTTTGAAACGCGTTGGGGAAAAGACGAGGTTTTTGTTTACAACGACAACGAACGCCTGACATTAGGTACTCATAAATGGCCACTCGTTATGCTGCGCTACCAATTAGGGATGCGCAATTTTATGAACAGCGATTTTAGTTACCATCGAATATCACTTAGTGTAAAGCAGAATTTTCGAGTAGGCATTTGGGGCCGTTCTTATTACAATCTAACAATGGGGTATATCCCTTCTACCCTTCCTTACCCTTTGCTTCATACTCCTTTGGGTAATGAGTCCCTGTTTTACGTAGAAAATGCGTTTAACCTCATGAACTATTTTGAGTTTGTAAGCGACCGCTACGTTCAACTTCGTTACGAGCACAATTTTGAGGGACTGCTTTTCAATCGCATTCCTGCTATCAAACGGCTTAAATGGCGCTTTTTAGCCAATGCAAAAGTTCTTTATGGCAGTGTTCGCCCGGCCAATATGAATTTGCTTGCCCCTACCAACACCCAGGGACAAGCGGTATTAGGTTTCAGTACCTTGGATAAAACACCGTATGTGGAAGTAGGTTATGCCATAGATAACATCTTTAAAGTACTCCGGATAGATGCTATCCATCGGCTTACCTACCGCCAAAATCCAGGCGTAACTCCTTTCTCCGTAAAATTTTCTTTCTGGTTCAATATTTAAAAAGAGCCAATTTCATACGTATCCGTTCAATAAATTGTTACCTTAATATTTATAAAATCGTCGTGACATTGTCTGAATGTTTGAATAAAAACCGTTTAGACGTGTGAAAAACGCACAAGAAATTCCCGTTTTTTATCGTTTAAAATAAAGGGAATACTATCTTTCTAAAGGGTTTATTTTCTGAGATTACGCACCTGATAAAGAGAAGTTTATGGCATATTTTAAGCAGCTTTGGAAGCACTTTATTATTGTTTGCCTCTGTTTCTTCACTACTTTTGAAGTTAATGCTCAATGTAAGCAGAAATATTCCTGGGCGACTTGGAGCAATTTTAACGGCAAAAATGCGACCAGAAATATTTTAGTAAATGGAAAATTAGTTAGTGTGACAATGTCAGCCAATTATGATTTCAACTCTACAAGCAGCATTTACGGATTCAATAACTTTAATCGGTTCAGCGGTGTATCCGCAATTCCTAATTCAACTGTTCCGAGTACCACTTGGTCTGCCGGGCCAGGTGGAAAAACAACCATGTGCTTTTCCGAACCCGTTACCAATCCGATTCTTCTGGTAGCCTCTTTGGGAAGCGTTTTTGCAGATGGTTCAGGTACTACTGTTGATCTTCGTTTATCCGAACCGTATATTGTCTTATATGACGGTGTTGGAATGACGTATAAAAATGATTATGCAATCAGTGGTTTGGAAGGTTTCGCCATTTTATGGCTCTTTATGAAATTACTTGCAAGCCATGGTTCTGAAATGCAAATCGAATCATTTTTTTAAAAGTATGTTTGCTTCTAAACCCTCTGGCAATGCGTTTG
>Ga0247843_1006585_pt1 | contig 15024 bp, 11 predicted proteins | sample LaCruzMarch2017__FD_192420 | JGI IMG/M metagenome (GOLD analysis project Ga0247843, IMG submission 192420) | Freshwater microbial communities from meromictic Lake La Cruz, Castile-La Mancha, Spain - LaCruzMarch2017_8m | ecosystem: Environmental > Aquatic > Freshwater > Lake | place: Spain... | reverse complement strand
GCCCTGGTATACACAAATGTTTCCTTACAAAAGATTTCATCAACTCCGTGACCAATTGTTATCTCAGATGAGTAAGAGTTTACGAGAAGTCTTTTTTAAAAACCACCTTCTAGAACAAATTAAATAGCTCCGGGAGCCCCTGAGGAAAAATTGTTTACTACATTATTGTCTCTAGACGGACCAACAAGAACAACCACGCAAATTATGAATGGCCTTGATTTTAATGAGCCTAAGTTTAACGTCGCTTATTTTAAGGGCCTGAGAGAGTTCTAAAACCTAGCCCCTTTCAAAGCACTAAGAAAACTGATATCTAATCCCAACATCACACGTAAGGCTTTAATTAGTCAAACATTTGAGAATTATGCGAACCTTAAAAAGGACTTAAGAAATGTACAGCGTAAACCAAGAAACAAATTTTTGGAGTTCTGCTATTTTATGGGTGGTATTCCAAAACCTCAAAGCCTCTTTGATATCGGCCAAGGATTTCTTAATGATCCACTTTTTAAGAAAATTGAAAAGGTATTTGCCGCATCAATGTCGATACTTTTAGGGCATATAGAAACAATAAAAACCAAAAGTCTTACAACAAGTGTCTTGCCTCCCTATGTAAATCCTCTAAAAGGCAACGCAAGAAAAACTGTTCAGGAGCGTGGTTTATCACAAAAAAGAAGCCTCTCCAGCCCCAAAAGGTGCTAGAAAGGTGCAATATAAATAATGTAACGCTTTATAACTACCTAATCAATTATTCCTGATCTTCGTGACCAACGTCGGCTACATTTACTTCTGTGGCTTCAACAGATTGTTGCGCTTTTTCTTTAACTGGACGCGCTGGCCATTCTAATTTGACACGACCCTGCTTATCAATATCAACCACCAACACTTCTAACTCTTGGCCTTCATTTATGATGTCAGTTACTTTCTGTGAGCGATCGGTACAGATCTGAGAGATATGTAATAGACCATCTTTATTTGGCAATACACTGACGAAAGCGCCAAACTCAACAATGCGTTGGACTTTACCACAATATAACTTGCCAACCTCAACTTCTGCTGTTAATTGCTTGATTTGATTTTCGGCTTCTTTCAATGCATCTTGATTTGGAGAAAACAGTTGCACTGTACCCGTGTCATCTATATCAATGGATACACCTGTCGACTCAATAATACCCTTAATCGTAGCACCACCTTTACCAATAATAGTACGGATTTTATCTTCAGGCACTTTCAAGGTCACAATGCGAGGCGCATGTGGAGAAAGCTCTTGACGATGCTCTTCTAAAGAATGGTTCATAATGGATAGTATATGCAATCGGCCATCACGGGCTTGTTGTAAAGCTTGATGCATGATCGTCTCAGAAATACCTGAAATTTTAATATCCATCTGTAATGCAGTCACACCCTTTTCAGTTCCTGCGACTTTAAAGTCCATGTCACCTAAATGATCTTCATCACCGAGAATATCAGTTAATACCACATAGTTGTCTTGTTCTTTAATTAAACCCATGGCAACACCGGCTACTGGTGCGGCAAGAGGAACACCTGCATCCATCATCGCCAAGCTAGAGCCACAAACGGTTGCCATTGAACTTGAACCACAAGACTCAGTGATTTCAGAAACAATACGCAATACATAGGGAAATTGCTCTGCAGTTGGAAGTACTGCCGCTAATGCTCGGCGTGCAAGACGTCCATGACCAATTTCACGACGTTTTGGACTGCCTACTTGACCAGTTTCACCCACAGAATAAGGAGGGAAGTTGTAATGCAGCATAAACCGATCTTTCATTTCACCGGATAATTTATCCAAAGACTGCGCGTCGCGCTCACTACCTAATGTAACAACAGCTAATGCTTGGGTTTCACCACGGGTAAATAAAGCTGAGCCATGGGCTCGCGATAAAACACCTGTACGTACTTGGATGGGTCTTACCGTCACAGTGTCACGACCATCAATACGTGGTTCGCCACTTAATACTTTTTGACGCACAAGGTTTTTTTCCAGCGCTGAAAGCAAGTCAGAATACTGATCTGCAGTCACTTCTGGCAACCGTTGGCTGATTTCTTCAGCAATCTTTGTATAAGCTTGATTGACTGCTTCATGACGTTGCATCTTATCTTTATTGGCATAAGCTACATTAAATAAAGGTGTCGCAACTTCTTCAACAATCGCTTTCAATTGTGGGTCAACGATAGCTGGCTGCCATTGTGTCTTAGGTTTACCAACCATTTCGGCAAGTTCGGCAATTCCTTTGATCACCGATTGCATCATAGTATGGCCGTACATCACACCACCTAACATAATATCTTCACTCAATTCTTTTGCTTCAGACTCTACCATTAAAATGGCATCGGCTGTACCGGCCACCACTAAATCCAACTGCGAGGTCGCTAATTGCTTCAAAGATGGATTCAACAAATACATACCGTCTTTGTAGCCTACTTTTGCCGCAGCAATAGGTCCGTTAAATGGCACACCTGACAGGCTCAAAGCAGCAGAAGTTGCAATGATCGCCACAATCTCAGGTGAAACTTCAGGATTTAATGACAATAAAGTGACAATAACCTGAACTTCGTTACAGTATTCTTCTGGAAATAAAGGACGAATAGGTCTATCAATGAGTCGAGAGATTAAAATCTCATCTTCTGAAGGTCGGCCTTCACGCTTGAGGTAGCCCCCTGGAATTTTACCAGCCGCATAGGTTTTTTCCTGATAATGAACCGACAGAGGGAAAAAATCATTTTTGGGATTAATATCTTTTTTAGCAACGACAGTGGCTAACACTTGTGTGCCACCCATATCTGCAAAAATGGCGCCATCGGCTTGTCTGGCTATTTCACCAGTTTCCAACTTAATTTGGTGTTCCCCAAACTGAATCACTTTGGTTATTTTTGACACGGATAAGTCCTTAATATGACTAATTTTTTAAAAAAAAAGCGCAGAAAACTGCGCTTTTAAGAAGATTGCTTGAAATTTTTAACCAATAATTCTTAATAAGAATCTCTCAATCCTAAGCGCTGAATTAATGATACATAACGACTTTGATCTGAACCCTTTAAATACTTCAATAACTTACGACGTCTATTCACGATGGATTGTAGCCCACGACGAGAATGTACATCATTTTTATTGGCTTTAAAATGTTCTGTTAATTGTTTAATACGATGTGTCATTAAAGAAACCTGGACTTCTGGAGAGCCCGTTTCATTTTTTCCACGTTGAAACTGTGCAACGATATCCGCTTTTTGCGCAGGGGTTAAGGCCATGCCTGACTCCTAAATTAATACTCTACAAAAAGGAGGTATTATAAACAGTTGAATGACAAAGTTCAAGCGAGTTTTATATATTTTCATAATTTTTTAGCGCATATTCTCTGCTTTTTCAAATCGACCAGTCTCAGGGCTTTGTTTATTGGCATACATTGCTGCAATGGGGTTAGGTTCAATAAAAAATCTTGTACAGGTAGACAGTGCACATTGTTTTATTGCCAACATTCTTTTCCTCAATATAAGAAAATAGAGGTGACCTCTGGATAATCCGTGCAAAACGCATTCAGACCAGATAAATCCTTTTGATGAATCATAGCAGCATGCTTGACTTCAATGGCATAAAATCAAGTAGGGGCGTAGACAATAAAATCAACCTCAAGCCCATATTTGGTTAGAGCCGATTGGGGGAGCATTGATAGTCATTCGTGGCACGCAGATGCTGTAAAACCAAACGTTCTAGGCCAGGTCCATTGATCTCGTTGTTATTATATAAAAAACCAGTCGTGCGTAAACTGCTATAAACGCCTGCATATAAATAGTAAAATTTCTCATGCGCTATAAATTGACGTTTTTCGCGCCTTGTAAATACAGGCATAAGAAAAACTACCCCCCCCCCAAGAAACGTGAGAAATCACCAATATTCCTAACCAAACCCTCAGCTCTTACCTCTTAATTGAGATAAATGCCTACGTAAGATTTTAGTGTATCGCAATCATCTTCGCTTTCAATAACAAGTGGTACATTAAAAGCACTCTCCAATGATAACGCTTCGCCAATCTCTGCGGCCATAAACGGGAGAATGTGGTGCAAGACTGCTCGACCTGCCATCAAATCAACGCCAGTGCGTTTTAATTTTCTGGCGCTAGAACCAGTTAATACAAATTGCCAACCTTGCTTTTGCTCAATGAGACGATGAACGACGCTTAGCAGACTAGGTGCTTTTTGAATTTCATCAATGATGAAAATTTTAGCTAAAGTACCACGAACAGCCTCTTCCAGTCGTTCTGGACATACTTGATAAAGCCTTAATTCACCAGGATTAAGTAGATCAATAAAATGGCCTTGTAGGTATTGCTTCTTTAGCCAAGTGGACTTACCTGTTCCTCGCGGACTAAACAAAAAAGCGCAGGATGATTTTATTCATGAATTTCTCGTTTTCACCTTCTATCTCCATTTTAGCCGCAAAAATAGAGATGTAAAGTCAACTTACGCTGATTAAGCGTTTTACCGTTAGGCCCTTCTCAGTAATATATTGACCTAATCCCATAAATGCATCTTGGTATAAACGATAAATTTGCTTATCTTGCAATCCATCGTAAGTCACCACCTGACCTTGTTGTAATCTTATGAGGTGCTCTGCAGAAACATTAAGGGTTGGAAACTGTTGCACCATGACATCCATAGGCAGCACATATTGCATGCGCTGGTCTTGGGACATCTGTTCTAATTGCGCAATTGTCACCATTTGAGAAGTATTGAAGCCTGATGTGGTATCACGATGCAGCATCGTAACATGCGCGCATGTCCCTAGTTTTTTAGCTATATCTTCAATGAGAGTACGCATATACGTTCCTTTGGAACTTTGTACTCTAATTTTAAAATAAGGGTGTTCGTAACTTATCAGCTCAATCAAATTGATATGAATAGGTCGGGGCTCGCGCACCAGCTCTACGCCTTTAAGCGCATAACGATATAAAGGTTGTCCTTTATGTTTTAAAGCAGAATACATGGGGGGAATTTGTAACCCAGGACCTTGAAAGGACAAAACGGCTTGCTGCATCTCCTCGATAGAAAAAGGGATCACTTCTTGCTGGCAGATGATATCACCCTCGGCATCACCAGAGCTGGTTTGCACACCCAAACACCCCTCTACTTGATACGATTTGTCTGCATCCAGCAAATACTGAGCAAACTTCGTTGCTTCCCCTAAACAGATAGGCAACATTCCGGTTGCAAGCGGATCGAGACTTCCGGTATGTCCCGCTTTTTTAGCATCAAATAAACGCTTAACCTGCTGCATGGCACGATGAGATGATAAACCCAAAGCTTTATTGAGAAGTAACAAACCATTCATCATTTATTCTTCAGGCGATGTCTCTGGAACATCGGGGTTGGCTTTATCGATGATGTCTTGCAGGTGACGCCCATATGACAAGGATTCATCATAGAAGAACTGCAAATGGGGTATTATACGTATCGTTAATACCTTTGCCAACTGAGAACGCAAAAAACTAGAGGCTGCATTTAACGCGACAAGCGCGTCATCAGGATTGGCGTTCAAAACGGTAAAAAAGATTTTCGCATAAGAGAAATCAGCACTGACTTCAACAGCAGAAATAGTAACCCAAGACGGCAGTCTTGGGTCTTTAATTTCTTTCTGAATCAACTGTGCTAATCGCCTTTGTATTATTTCAGAAACACGTTGAGTGCGTTTACTCGGGGTTTTCATAAGACCCTTTTTTCCTCTATTTTCTCATAAGCTTCGATTAAATCACCAGCTTTGACATCATTGTAATTTTTAACACCGATACCACATTCAAAACCTTGACGGACTTCAGCGGCATCTTCTTTAAAGCGTCGCAAAGACTCTAACGTACCTTCATAAATTACCACATTTTGTCGCAATACCCGGATAGGAAGATTTCGCTTAACCACGCCTTCAATGACCATGCAACCTGCAATCGCTCCCAATTTTGGCGATCGAAAGACTTCTCGCACCTCACAGGTTCCCACAATTTGCTCTCTAATCTGTGGAGACAATAATCCAGACATCGCACTTTTGATATTATCGACGATATCATAGATTACACTATAGTATTCGAGCAGCACATTTTCATTTTCAGCCAATCGTCGACCAGTGGCATCGGCACGAACATTAAAACCAATTACCATTGCATGAGACGCAATTGCTAGGTGAATATCGGATTCAGTAATTCCACCAACACCGCTAGAAATAATGGATACACTGACCTCTTCAGTCGCTAGTTTAAGTAAAGCATCTGAGATAGCTTCAATAGAACCTTGAACATCGGCCTTAAGAACAATATTCAATACTTGATTTTGTCCGGAATTTAAATTCTCAAACATACCCTCAAGCGATCCCTTTGTGCGTTTAGCCATTTGGACATCACGAAATTTCCCTTGTCTAAATAGGGCAACTTCGCGCGCTTTTCTCTCATCTAAAACGACAATAACATCGTCGCCTGCATGGGGTACAGCAGATAGGCCTAACACCTCAACTGGAATTGAGGGGCCGGCGGTGTCAAGCGGATGTCCTTGATCATCGATTAAGGCTCTTACGCGACCATACTGGAATCCTGCTAAGATAATATCTCCCCGATTCAAAGTGCCACGTTGCACCAAAATGGTTGCCACAGGGCCGCGTCCTTTGTCTAATCGGGACTCAATAACCACGCCTTTAGCAACACCTTCATGCGTCGCTTTAAGCTCTAATAGTTCTGCTTGTAAGACAATAGAATCTAATAGTACATCAATGCCTAAGCCTGTTTTAGCCGAGATAGGAACAAACATCGTATCGCCACCCCAGGCTTCAGAAATGACCCCATAATTTGACAGTTCATTCATGACGCGCTCAGGATCAACGCCAGGCTTATCCATCTTATTAATCGCAACAATCATAGGAACCTTAGCCGCTTTTGCATGCTGCACCGCTTCGATAGTCTGCGGTTTAACGCCATCATCAGCTGCGACAATTAAGATAACCAAATCAGTAGCTTGTGCTCCACGCGCACGCATTGCAGTAAATGCCGCATGGCCTGGGGTATCTAAAAAAGTAATTTCTCCACGACCGGTCGTTACATGGTATGCGCCGATATGTTGAGTAATACCACCTGCCTCACCAGCAGCGACTTTCGTACGTCGAATAAAATCTAAAAGAGAGGTCTTACCATGATCAACGTGACCCATAATCGTCACCACAGGTGCTCGAGATTTGAGCTCAAGGGTATGATGCAAACTAGCATCTAAGGAATCCTCAATAGCGTTGTCCATGAGCGGCTTGGCTACATGCCCCATTTCCTCAACTGCCAATACACCTGTTTCTTGATCCAACACCTGGTTGATGGTAGCCATCACACCCATAGCCATTAATGTTTTAATCAGATCCGCTGCTTTAACAGACATCCGTTTGGCCAAATCAGCCACTGTGATTGTTTCTGGAATTGTGACTTCATGAACAGCAGGTGCCGTAGGCATTGCAAAACCATGCTTCAAAGATTCTTCAGCTTCACGGTATTTGTCTGATTTCTCTGCAGATTTACGTTTTTTAGGCTTAAATCGTCTTCCTGATGAAAAGGCTTCTTGTTCAGAATTATCGTAGCTAATGGTGGCAACATGATGAGTAGCTTTTTTCTTACCCTTGCCACGATATGCATTTTTATCATCAGTTTCTTCTACAGTACCTGTTGTTTTTTTCTTGGTGGGTTTTTCATTGGAAGCGACAGCTTCTATTTTTGGCTTTGCAGTCAAAACTTCAGCAGTTTCGATAATGGTCACTTGTGGCTCTGTGGCAATACTCGTTGAAGCCTCTTGTGGTGAATTTTCTGCTATATTTAATGCAACAGCTACATCACCATCCAAGACCTGAGTCTGTAGTTCATCAATGTCGGGAACCTCTTCTTGGGAGTTTGATACATCGATTTGCTCAGGTTCAATATTCTCTAAAATACTGGGGTTTTTTACATAGACTCGTTTTTTTCTAACCTCAATATTTACCATCTTATGGCCGTGACTATCTGAACTAACAACTTGTGAAACACTCTTACGTTTTAAAGTAATTCTTTCTGGGGAAAGACTCTGTCCAGACGCACCGGATGTCTTTAAAAAACTTAGTAATATCTTTTTTTGCTCTTGATTGATGACTTGTGCTTCTTCATGAATTGGCAAACCTGCTTCTTTGATTTGCGTCAAAAGACGTTCAACTGGCACCCCTACTGCAGTTGCCAATTGTTTTACAGTAACATCCGCCATAAATATATTCCTCTCTCGAGTCCCACCGCAATTGTCAGGACATCATTAATTTATTCTTTATTTTGAAACCAAGGCTCACGTGCTTTCATAATCCACTGTTTAGCCTGTTCTTCAGTGACGCCGGGAACTTGTAGGAGCTCATCGGTATCAAGATCTGCTAGCATATCTAGCGTTTTAACACCAATATTTTGTAGAGACTCAACAACATCGGCTGTCATTCCTTGTAATTGCATGATACTTTCTACATCAGAATCTTCTTCGTGAGTTAAAGCTTGGGCAATTAAGCTGGTATTTGCACGATTTCTTAACTCGTCCACAATTTCCTCATCAAAACCATCGATACCCATCAACTCATCTTTAGGAACATAGGCTACTTCCTCTACAGAAGAAAACCCATTGGCAACTAATAATTGTGCTACTTCTTCATCAATATCCAATGATTCTACAAAAATTTGCACTAATCTCGCAACTTCAGCCTGGTTCTTGCCTTCTAAATCAGCAACGGACATGACATTCAATGTCCACCCCGTTAATTGGCTGGCTAAGCGTACATTTTGTCCATTTCGACCAATGGCTTGAGATAATTGATCTTGCTGAACAGCCAGGTCCATCGTATGAGAATCTTCATCAACAATGATAGAGCTTATTTCTGCTGGCGCCATTGCGTTAATCACCATTTGCGCAGCGTTATCATCCCATAAAATGATATCTACTCTTTCGCCGCCTAGTTCAGAAGATACAGCTTGAACTCTCGAGCCTCGCATGCCGACACAAGCTCCGATAGGATCAATGCGCCCATCATTGGTTTTGACTGCTATTTTAGCACGTACACCTGGCTCACGAGCTGCAGCTTTAATATGAATAATATTTTCACCAATTTCAGGAACCTCTATTGCAAACAATTCAGTCAGCATTTCAATGCGTGTGCGACTTAATAATAACTGTGGACCACGTGCATTATCAGCGATCTCATATAACAGAGCTCTAACGCGATCATTAATCCGAAACATTTCTTGAGGCAGCATTTCTGAACTGGGTAAAAATGCCTCTGCTTTACCACCCAAATCCACTATTAAGAAATCACGCGTAACTTTTTTGACAACGCCATGGACCAGACGGTTTAATTTAGGCCGGTACTGATCAATTACTAGGTTTCGTTCGGCCTCGCGAATTTTTTGCATAATCACTTGCCTTGCCGATTGCGCTGCAATTCGTCCAAACTCTATCGATTCAATTGCTTGTTCAATGTGGTCCTCAAGTTTCGCTTGCGGATCGATTTCTTGTGCTTGTTCCAGAGTTAATTGCCGATCTGGGAACTCGATATTTGCCTCATCCATGACATCCCAAAAACGGAAGGTACTGTATTCACCAGTACGAGTATCAAAATGAACACGAATACCATGTTCTAAACCGCATAATTTACGAGTCGCCGTCTCAATCGCTGCTTGAATGGCTTCGAAGACAACAGTTTTATCAACACCTTTCTCATTGGATAAGGCTTCAGCAACTAAAAGTAATTCTTTGCTCATTTTTAACCCCGATCTAAAATCTGTTGCATATTAAATAGCTATCTTTGAATCGAAAAATTATACAGTGAATAAAATTAATCGCTCTCAAATTCTAAATGTGCTTTGGTAATATTTGCCCAAGCAATTTTATACTCTTTATCTTCATGAATCATCGTCACCGATTGTTCATCAGTTGATACGATTTTTCCAACCAACCAGCGGTGTTCATCAATCACTCTAAGCAATTTTATTCTTACAACGTTTCCTATGTTTTCTTGGTATTGCCAGGGGTAAAAAAATGGTTTTGGAATCCCTGGAGAGGAAATTTCTAGGCGGTATTGATCTGCAATGACATCATCAACATCAAAAACAGCACTCACTGCATGACTGACTTGTTCGCAGTCAGAAACCAAAATACCTTCTGGCTTATCAATAAAGATTCGAATTAAACGTTGTTTTTGGTGTAGAAGACATTGGCATCCCCATAATTTATAACCCATACGCTCTAAAATAGGAAGGATTAGATCTTCAATTCTTTGCTGTATATTTTCTGCCATGTATTATTGTACCATATGATTTATGTACGAGGACATAATAAAAAACCCCATAAATGGGGTTCTAAATTTGGTTGCGGGGGCAGGATTTGAACCTACGACCTTCGGGTTATGAGCCCGACGAGCTACCAGGCTGCTCCACCCCGCGTCAGTGAAAGTGATTATATGCAAATCAGAATTGATTTGCAAGTGTTTTAAAGCATAATTACTGATTTAGTTCGCTTTGGAGATTTTTAATCGTAATTAAAAGAACATATATCCATACTGGGAATAGGTTACGAACGGCTATCTCATTTTTATCTAGAAGTAGATTTTCTAAACTTTCGCTCACCTTAGCTAAACGTTCTGCATAGCAATACACTGCTCCGCCACGAACTTTATGTACTTTCTCAACAAGAACAGCATACGTTTTATGCTGAAATAAGAGAGTGGCCTCATCAAATATGGGCTGCAAATCCAATTCTAAGAACATTGTTAACATCTCTACAACCAAATCTTTATTCTTAATTTTATCAAATAAGGCATGGGTGTTAAGCAACGGAAGTTTCTCATATTCGCAATAGCTAGTTTGCAGGGGAGTGTTCAAAGATAGATTAGGATTGAATTGATTTTTTTTCCTGAGTTTCTCGGCAAATGATTCTGAATATTCTAATACGATTTCTTGTAGTAGCTCCCTTGTGATGGGCTTATTTAAGACATCTTGCATTCCAGATTGAAAACATTTTCTTTTAAGAGCGCCACGTGCGTGTGCTGTTAAGCCAATGATAGGAACTTTCTTCATATGATTTTCCTTCTCATATTTTCGAATCATTTGTGCAAGCTCATATCCTGAGCTATCCGGCAGACCAATATCGGTAATGATGATATCGCAGGGTCTGTTTTGATAAGAAGCAAGAGAGTTTTCTACGGTTTCATAACTATCACATTCAATGCCTAAATCAGCACAAAATATTTCAACCAGCTTTTTTGCAATGATATTATCTTCAACCAATATCAGGCGCACCACGGTATCAAGTTCGGAATCTAACATCTTGCTTTCATGAGCATGGCTAGTTTTTACGTTAGTGTGACTGACTGGCATAGAAGAAATGTTTTCTTTATCGGCAAATTTTACATTAATTTGAAAATAAAACTCTGTTCCTTGCCCTGCAACGCTGGTCAGTTTTAAATCCCCACCCAAAAGCTCAACATACTTCTTAGCAATATGCAAACCTAGGCCATAGCCCTGAGAACCACCTTTATATGATGGAGTCGTTTTATAGAAGCGTTCAAAAACCTCTGACTGGAGCTCAGGTGGTATACCAATTCCTGTGTCAATCGTACGAAACTCTATACAAACATGATCATGGGCTTGTTTTACAAGATTCACCTGCAAACTAACTGTGCCTTCTTGGGTAAACTTAATGGCATTGCTTAATAAATTTAGTAAAATACGATAAAGCTTGCCATGATCGACTAAGACATATTGAGGAAGATCTGAAGCTAATTCGATATTTAGGGACAGCCCCTTATTTATACTGACAGGAATATGTAATTTAATAATTTGATTTAATAGTTCACCCAAATTGACACATTCCTCAGATAAATCATGATCCTGTGCACTATCCAAAGACACCACATCTAATATACTGTTTAAAAGACCTAATAATTGTTCGCCACACTCAAATATCCATCGTGCGTATTGTTTGACATGTTCATCCTGGCTAAAATCATATAAATACTTAGACATACCAATGACGCCGGTCAATGGTGTGCGAATATCATGGCTCATATTTGCTAAAAATTCACCTTTAACCTGATTTGCATGCTCCGCTTTCAACTTCTCTTTTTCAAGAGTAACTTCCATCACTTTTCTGCGCGAGATGTCATGAAATATCCCTAAAATACCCTCGACATCACCTGCGGCCGAAAATAGTGGAATCTTATTGGTTAATAAATAATATTCTTGCCCATTACTTAAGGTTTGCTTTTCCTCAATATTGAGCTTAGGAGTTTTAGTTTTTATAACTTCCTGATCATCTTCAATATATTGGTTGGCCTGAAACTGTCCCCAGGGTAAATCGAAGTCTGTTTTTCCAATAATTGATTTCGGATCTTCAATTTCAGCAAGCTGAGCAAAGAAACGATTACATCCTAAAAAAACAGATTCCTTATTTTTCCAAAAAACACCAGCAGGAATCTGTTCGAGCAATTCATGAATAAAATCCAAGCTCTTCCAATATAATTCATCCATGACAATATCAATCCTAGGTTATTTATTTACCGCCGAGCGGGCTGGGGGGAGGTTGGTTGAACTGGTTTCCCACAGGACTTCGAATTCGAAGCGGGTAAAAAAATTGATCCAGCCGAATTGGGTCTTGTAGGTATCATCGAAGCAAAGATAGTTTGATTACCATTTTCCCACGGTAACGCTGTACAGGGACGTTTCCCATCCGAAGGGATAGTGCCTGATGGAGCTAGAAATAAGGATTCAATTTCTGCCTCTGGGTATTTATACAAAAATGAAATTTCAGGCGTAACTGCAGCTGAGGTAGCAGTCGACGGAGATTTTATAGCAGTTGTGGTTTGTTTATCAGAGGTAAATGCTGGGGATGTACTTGTCATCACAGAACTTACCAAATGATGCAACGACGGATGTGACTGTAAATCATCCTTAAGTTTTGCAAGCAGCAGTTCATTATCGATCGTTAAGATATTCTCTATACCTACAATCCATCTGTCTATAAAAATACGTAGTTGTTTGATATCTTCTGTTGAGCGTATTTTTATGAAGGCTGCAACAAGTTCTTGTATCTTAAGCTCTCGTTCAAATTGCATATCAAGTATTTTTACGACTTCAATACCATTATAAATAAAATAAAACAATTTCCGGGCAGGATTGGAGATAAGACCCTGATTTTCATCTCGAACTCCAATATTACGTCGTGTATGCAATCCTGATGAAATAGAATGAATGTCCTGTAGTTTAAGATCGCCATCTGTTTGAACAATTCCAAAATGGAGTTCAAGTATCCTAGAATGCTCTATCCCAGGAATATAAGCTGCCACCCCGTGTAATATTTTTAACGAAATCTCAGCTTTTTCTTCAGAAGAAATGTTTCCAGTTAAGTAATCTTCCATTCTATCGTCAATTGTAAGACCGCTGTTGGCTGCAAAATTAGTGACATCTGCAAAGGTTAGCATACCCCTTCCATCTGCCATATTGGAGAACATGCAAAAAGGACCCATACAAAAAAAAGAGGAATTAACATTTTGTAAATGCACAGGAAGTTGCACCTCAAGCAAACATTTCAGCCGATTTGTTCGGCTACCATCAGTGTAAGGGATGCCTATCTTACTATTTAAAAATTCAATATTTTCCCAGGACGAATTGACAATATAATCGGATACTATTGGTGCTAAAGCATGGCCACTCAGCGTACTTTTCATCTCGATTGAAAACCGATTATCAGTATCCGTCCAGTGTTGGATATTGGTGACTTCAACATTTTCAACCAAATGAATATTGGGATTGGCTTCAATCATTACACGTATGTATGCTGCAAATTTGGGGAAATCAAACAAATGTTCGGCTGTTTCGATTGCAAGTTCGACTAAATCCGCCTTAACGTGATTTTCATATTCTCTTTCTTCTAATATACGTATGAAGTCATTTGGCGTCCCAAACACTTGATTCAAGGGGTCTTCATGACACAATCTTTGATACTCTTTTTGAATACCCCTATAGAGCTCTAAAATTTCTTCTGCAGAATGCTTTGATTGCTTATGAATATAGTATCGACCACGTCCAGTCGCTTCTCCGAAGCCAATTAGGAACTGACTATAGCGTCTTTGAACTTCGATGGATGCCCTCAGATATTGTATAGAAGTCTCTAAATCCATATAATGGAAGCCATGACCCATACGCGCTGGATTTCTCCCGGTCGATCCCGAAAACAATGTAGACCGTTCGATAATAGTTATTTTTCGTGTGGGATAATTTTCTGCAAGCTCTAGAGCAGCAGCAACGCCTGCGATACCAGCCCCAATAATAACCAAAGGTTTTTCTTCATTACTTTTCATCATAGCTCCATAGAATTATTTGTTGGACTTGCCTCATATCCATAGAAGGCAGTCAGTATTCCTTAGCTTCTTAGCTATCCATGTAAGAAGTTAGAATTTTTTTAAAAGCTTTGCATGCACATCGCAATCAAGGCATTTGGGAATATTCCGAATAGTAATAAGCTCAGCGATTGCAGCGCATAAATCGTTTTCTTAATCGGCTGCACTTCAATGGGGTGCATCGAAGCTTCAGGCGCTTCAAAATACATGATGCGTATCAAGTTAAGATAATAAAAAGCTCCAACAACTGCTAATATTAACGCAATAATAGCAACGTAGTATAAGCCAGCATCGACTAATGCACGAATGATAAATAATTTAGCAAAAAACCCTAGCGCAGGAGGAACACCCGCCATCGAGAAAAAGACGATCATTAACATGGCCGCCATCCACGGGGAACGTTTATTCAAGCCTTTCAAATCATTGACCATTAGCAACATCTTTCCATTAGCATTTGGCAATATAACTGTCGCAAAAGCAATAACTGTCATCAGGGAATAAATAATCACATAGAGGATTGAAGCCGATTGCCCCACTTTTCCACCCGCCACAAAACCAAGTATGGCGTAGCCCATATGTGAAATCGTTGAATAAGCCAATAAACG
>Ga0247843_1006584_pt1 | contig 15029 bp, 20 predicted proteins | sample LaCruzMarch2017__FD_192420 | JGI IMG/M metagenome (GOLD analysis project Ga0247843, IMG submission 192420) | Freshwater microbial communities from meromictic Lake La Cruz, Castile-La Mancha, Spain - LaCruzMarch2017_8m | ecosystem: Environmental > Aquatic > Freshwater > Lake | place: Spain... | reverse complement strand
TCGCTTGCGGGGGAGGGGGACCGCCGTAGGCGGTGGAGGGGGAGCAACAGGCACGATCAATGTGACGGCGTGGAGCAGCGGGGCTCGTTCCGTCCGTTCAGTGCTGCGGTAGCGGACGGTCCTGTGTCCAGAGCGGGATGACGTTGGTGCCGGCTCCGAAGTCCGGAGTCGCCGCTGGCTTAGGTACCATGCGCCGCAGGGTCTGGTGGACCGACGTCTGGACCGCCGCGCGCTGCCTGAGCCGCGCTTGCACGCGTTCGAGCAGGTACCTTGGCGACATCGGCTTGACTATGACTTCGTCGATGCCGGCCTTGATGCAGAGGGTCTTGGTTTCGGGGGTGACCGAGGAGGCGAGCGCTATGACCTGGAAGGCGGGGTTCTCGATGGCGTCGTCGTCGCGCAGGTCGCGGGTGACGAGGTCGGCGCGGGCGTTCTCAGCGTCGAAATCGGTGACGACCAGATCCACCGGGGCGATGCGCATGTAGACGTTGAGCGCCAGCTCCGACTCGAAGGGGCGGACGCGGAAGCTCGGGACCGAGGCGAGGACCATCGTCAGAATCGAGCTCAGCGCCGGATTGGCGACGAGGACAGCGATGGTCTTGTGCGGCTGGGCCAAGTCGGCGCTCCGGTGGTTAACAAAGTGTTACCATCGGAGGGCGGGCAGCAACAAGGCCCGGTGTCGCGAAACACCGGGCCTTGGCGAAATCACCGAGCCTGACGAAGCTTACTTGGCTTCGTTGTAGAGCTTCTCGACATATTCCCAGTTGATCAGGTTGTCGACGAAGGCTTCGAGGTACTTCGGGCGGGCATTCCGGTAGTCGATGTAGTAGGAGTGCTCCCACACGTCGACGCCGAGGATCGGCTTGGCGCCGGTGACGAGCGGCGACTCGCCGTTCGGGGTCTTCGTGATGACGAGCTTGCCATCCTTGACCGCGACCCAAGCCCAGCCGGAGCCGAACTGCGTGGTGCCGGCAGCGATGAAATCGGCCTTGAACTTGTCGTAGCCACCGAGGTCGGAATCGACGGCGGCCTGCAGGCCGGCGGGCAGCGACTTGCCGCCGCCGTTAGGCTTCATCCAGTTCCAGAAATGCAGGTGGTTGTAGTGCTGGCCGGCATTGTTGAAGAGGCCGGCGTTCTTGCCGTAGCTCTCCTTGACGATCTCTTCGAGGCTCTTGCCCTCGAGGCCGGAGTCCTTCAGCAGGTTGTTGCCGTTGGTGACATAAGCCTGGTGGTGCTTGTCGTGGTGGTACTCGAGCGTCTCCTTGCTCATGTACGGGCCGAGAGCGTCATAGGCGTAGGGCAGGGCGGGAAGTTCGAAAGCCATTCTGGATGCCTCCTGAGGGGGTGGTCTTGAGGATGTTGGCCGCTGGGCTAAGCCGATATAGGCGCTTTGGCGTGGCGCGCCAATGACGGCTTTGGAAGGATTGTGCCAAAGCGGGGGGATTGGGGGAAATGAGGTGGCGAAGGAGGTGCCTTGTCAGCGCGGGATGACTTTGACCCTCCGCCGGGCATTGGCCTCCAGAAGCTTTGCTCTGGCGGCAGCGAAGAGCTTGGGCGGAACAAAGCCATAGGCGAACCGGTCGCTGCTGCCCGGCACCGGGCGGAGGTCGAAGCCTGGCCAGTCGAACTGATTGACTTCATCAAGGACGATCCATGATCGTTCGTCGTCCAAGCCGAGATGCTGCTTGGCCTTTGGTGGGATCTCCAAGGCGAAGGCGTCGCTCTGCGGTGGGGTGTGGGTGATGGCAGCAACTGTCACGCGCGGCGGAGCGTTCTCCGCCCTGTGCACCGCCAGCACGATCAGACAGGGGCGGTCTTTCAGCCCCTCCTCCAGCCCGCGATTGTGTTCGTGTCGCCAAAGATAGGCGTACGATACGACGAGGCCGGGCTCGGGCGGCGGCAGCGACAAGCGATCAATCCATCAGCGCGTCGAGCGGGTCATGGCGCTTGTCCATCGTGGAGTTCTCGAGTTCACGCAGCGTATCCGCATCCAGTTCTTCCGCAGCGACGGCCAGAGGCATCATCGCCTTGAGGCGTTGGTATTCCTCGTAGTCGCGCGCCGAGACGAAGTAACCGGTGATCCGGTCGTGCGCCTTCACGGCGATGGCCTCGCGCTGGACGATCTCCCGGTAGCGCCCGAAGTTACGGGCAAACTCGGTGGCGGCGACTTCGGTCATGGTTGGGCTCCTTGTGAGCATATTACGCAAAATGCGGGTTTTACGCAATATGCTGGGCCAACCCCATGCACTCCAGTGCGAACGCATAGCTGAGCCCCGTCTCCTTCAGCGCGTCGAAGCGGCCGGAGGCGCCGCCGTGGCCGGCGCCCATGTTGGTCTTGAGGTAGAGCGGCTGGTCGCCGGTCTTGGTGGCGCGGAGTTTTGCCACCCATTTGGCGGGCTCCCAGTAGGTGACGCGCGGGTCGGTGAGGCCGGCGATGACGAGGAGCGGGGGGTACTCTTTGGCTTCGACCTGCTCGTAGGGGGCGTAGCTGGCGATGCGGTCGTAGGCGGCCTTGTCGGTAATGGGATTGCCCCACTCGGGCCACTCGGGCGGGGTGAGGGGGAGGGTGTCGTCGAGCATGGTGTTGAGCACATCGACGAACGGCACTTCGGCGAGGATTCCGGCCCAGAGGTCGGGGCGGAGGTTGGCGATGGCGCCCATCAGCAGGCCACCGGCCGAGCCGCCCTCGGCGACGATCCTGCCCTTCGAGGTGTAGCCCAGCGCGATCAGGGTTTCGGCAGCGGCGATGAAATCGGTGAAGGTGTTGGCTTTGTGCTCGCGGCGACCGTTGCGGTACCAGGCGTAACCCTTGTCCATGCCGCCGCGAACATGCGCGGTGGCGTAGACGACGCCGCGATCGACCAGCGACAGCTTCGACACCGAGAATCCGGCGGGCATGGCGATGCCGTAGGCGCCGTAGCCATAGAGCAGAGCCGGGGCGGTGCCGTCGAGCTTGAGGCCCTTCCTGTAGAGGAGGGTGATCGGGACGCGCTCGCCGTCGGTGGCGGTGGCGAAGATGCGCTTTGTTTCGTAGTCGGCCGGGTTGTGGCCGGAGGGGACGACCTGCTCCTTGAGCAGGGTGCGCTCGCCGGTGGCGAGGTCGAGGTCGTAGGTGCGCGACGGGGTGGTGGGCGAGGCATAGGTGAAGCGGATGGTGGTGGTATCGAACTCGAAGCCGGCCGACATGCCGAGCGAGTAGGCCTCCTCGTCGAACTTCACCGTCCATTCCTTGGCGGTATCGAGGTCGCGCACGACGATGCGCGGCAGGCCCTCGAAGCGCTCGAGGCGGACGAGGTGGTGCTGGAGCACGATGATGTCGAGGATCAGCACGCCCGGGGTGTGCGGGACGAGATCGACCCAGTGCTCGGCATCCGGGCTGGCGACGGGCGCGGTGACGATCTTGAAGTCTTCGGCGCCGTCGGCGTTGGTGAGGATGTAGAAGGTGCCGTTGCGCTCCTCGATGTCGTATTCGCGGTCGGTGAGGCGGGGCGAGATCAGGCGCGGGGCGCCGCCGTTCTTCGTGTCGATGACCCAGAACTCGGACGTCTGGTGGTCGTGCGCGTCGATGACGATGTGGCTGCGGCTCAGGGTTTCGTCGACGCCGACGAAGAAGCCGGGATCGGCCTCCTCGTAGATGATTTCGTCGTCGGCCTGCGGCGTGCCCATGACGTGGCGGCGGACGCGGAACGGGCGGTGGTTGTCGTCGTACTCGGTGTAGTAGACGGCCGAACTGTCGGCAGACCAGACGCCGCCGCCGGCGATATCTTCCAGCACTTCGTCGCTGTCCTTGCCGGTCGAAAGGTCGCGGAAGCGGAGGGTGTAGAACTCGCTGCCCTGCCGGTCGGCGCTCCAGGCGAGGATCCGGTGGCTCGGATCGTGATCGCCGCCGCCGAAGCCGAAATACTCGGTGCCTTCAGCCTCGATGTTGCAGTCGAGCAGGATTTCCTCCGGGCCGCCGTCACGCGGGGTGCGGGTAAGGATCGGGTATTGCTTCCCCTCTTCCATGCGCGAATTATAGGCGAACGGGCCGTCCTTTTCGGGCAGGCCGGTATCGTCCTCTTTGATGCGGCCGCGGATCTCGCGGTAGATCTTGTCGACCAGTGCTGCCTGCGGGTCCTCGAGCAGCTCCTTCGTGTAGGCGTTTTCGGCGTCGAGATAGGCGCGGATGTCGGCCGGGAGCGTCTCGGGCTCCTGCATCACCTGCTGCCAGTTGTCGGCGCGGAGCCAGTGGTAAGGGTCCTGACGCGTGATGCCGTGGGTAGTGACGGCGTGCTGGCGGCGTTCGGCGACGGGCGGAGTGGGCATGAAGGAACCTCGTTGTTGCCCGCCGTGTAGCAGGATTGGCCGGGCCGGGCGAGCCGGGCGGATGGGGAGGGTGCAGCCGCCGAAAGCTGTGACAATCCGACACCCCAGGCCGGTTTAGGTTGCCCGAGTGGGGGGGATCGGTACAGTTCGCCAATCGAATCCTGGGAGTGGCTGTGCAGCTGACGCCTGAAATCGCCGTGCTGAGCGCCGTACTGTTGCCGTTGATCGGGGCGGTGCTGTCACCATTGCTGCACCGGCTGTTCCGGTCGTATGGCGGCTGGCTGCTGGCGCTCATCCCTGCCTGGGGGTTCGTCGCGATGCTTTCACTGGCCGGGCAGGTGGCGCGGGACGGGCAACTGACGGTTGCCTGGGACTGGGCGCCGAGCTGGAACCTGCGGCTGAGCTTCCTGATCGACGGGCTGAGCCTGACCTTTGCGCTCGCCATTGCCGGGATCGGGGCGTTCGTCGTGCTCTATTCGGCGAGCTACCTGAAGGGGCATCCGCATCAGGGCCGGTTCATGGCCTTCCTGCTCGGCTTCATGGCGGCGATGCAGGGGCTGGTGCTGGCCGATAACCTGGTGGCGCTCTACCTGTTCTGGGAACTGACCTCGGTCACCTCTTTCCTGCTGATCGGCTTCGAGCATGGGCGGCAGGCAGCTCGACGGGCCGCGACGCAGGCACTGGTGGTGACGGGGATGGGCGGACTGGCGCTGCTGGCGGCCGGCGTCGGCATCGCCATGATCTCCGGCAGTTGGGACCTTAGTGCGGCTGGCGGGCTGCAGGCAAACCCGGCCTATCCGGTGCTGGTGGTGCTGGTGCTGCTGGCGGCATTCACCAAATCGGCGCAGGTGCCGTTCCACTTCTGGCTGCCCAACGCCATGGAGGCGCCGACCCCGGTTTCGGCCTACCTCCACTCTGCCACCATGGTGCAGGCCGGTGTGTACCTCGTGGCGCGGATGACGCCGAACCTGGGCGGCGAGCCGCTCTGGAACGTGACGCTGATGCTGTTCGGCGGCGCGACCATGCTGTGGGGCGCGATCCAGGCCTTCCGGCAGACCGACCTCAAGCAGATGCTGGCGCAGTCGACGCTGGCGTCGCTCGGGCTGCTGATGCTGCTGCTGGGCGCCGGGAGCAAACTCGCGGTGATCGCGGCGCTGCTCTATTTCATCGGGCACGCGCTCTACAAGGCGGCGCTGTTCCTCGTGGCGGGCGCCATCGACCACGGGACCGGAACGCGCGACATCACGGCGCTGGGCGGACTGCGCGACCCGATGACGCTCACTTTCGTCGCCACCATCATGGCTGCGGGCGCGATGGTGGGGGTGCCACCACTGGTAGCGTTCTTCGCCAAGGAGGAGATGTACCTGGCGTTCCTGTCGGGTGATCTGGGTGCGCAGGTGACGCTGGTGGCGCTGATTGCCGGCAACGCGCTGCTTGGCGGCCTGGCGCTGCTGGTGATGATCCGCCCGTTCATGGGGCAGTTGCTGCCGACGCCAATCACTCCGCATGAAGCGCCGCCGGCAATGCTGGCTGGCCCGCTGCTGCTGGGCGTGGCCGGTATCGGGCTCGGGTTCTTTCCCGGGCCGCTGGCGGAACTGATCATCGATCCCGCCGTGGCGTCGATTCTCGGGAGCGCGGAGGGTGGGCACCTGAAGTTCGCCATCGATCCGACGAGCCTCGCCTTCTGGCTCTCGGTGGCGACATGGGTACTGGCCTACGTGGCGTACCAGCAGGCGGACCGGGCGCGGACCGGCCTGCGCGGGGCTGCCGAGCGCATCGGCTGGAGTTTCGACCGCGGCTTCGACCAGGCCTATTTCGGCCTGCTGCGCTTCGCTGCGAGCGTGACGCGCAATCTGCATCACGGACGGCTGCAGCGCTACATGATGGTGGTGTTCGTGGGGCTGGGCTGCGCTGCCATCGGACCGCTCTGGCTGTTCGGCGGATGGCCCGACCTGACGGTCCGCTGGGACGTGACGTTCTACGAACTGGGCGTGATGCTAACGGCGGTGGCCGGCCTGGCGATGGTGGTTCTGTCGCGCACCCGGCTGATGAGCATCCTGGCGCTCGGCGTGCAGGGCTCCGCAGTGGCGCTGCTCTTTGTATTCTACGGCGCTCCGGACCTCGGCTTCACGCAGTTCATGGTCGAGATCGTCTCTGTCGTGATCCTGGCGCTGGTGATGGCACGCCTGAACCTCGATGCGCGCGATCCACGTCCGTTCGAGGACTGGGTGCGGGATGGCGCGGTGGCGCTGTTTGCCGGCCTCGCGGTGACGCTGCTGGCCTTCCGTGTGCTGGAGACGCCGCTCAACCAGGTGCTGCCTGACTATTTCGAGGCAGCGAGCCGGCCGCTGGCGCATGGGCGGAACGTCGTCAACGTCATCCTCGTCGACTTCCGAGCGCTTGATACGCTAGGCGAGATCGCGGTCGTGTTCGCGACTGGCCTTGCGGTGATGGCGCTGCTGCGCGGCGCGCCGAAAGCACCGGCCGCTGCGCCCGAGCCCGACCCGCCGGCGCCAAAGCCGCGCCGGGCGCGGAGCAGGAAGGCTACGGCATGAACACCCTGATTTTCCGGACGATGGCACCGCTCATCACCGTGGTTATGGTGGTCTTCTCGGTGTTCGTGCTGTTGCGTGGGCACAACGAGCCGGGTGGCGGCTTCATCGGCGGGCTGATCGCCGGTGCGGCGATGGCCCTCTATTCGCTCGCGCTGGGCACCGACGTGGCGCGACGGGCGCTGCGCATCGATCCGGTGACGCTGGCCGCTGTCGGCCTCGGAGTATCCGTGCTCTCGGGCATGGTGTCGCTGCCGCTGCAACTGCCGTTCCTGACCGGCCTGTGGGGGAAGTTGATGGGGGCGGACATTTCGACACCGCTCTTTTTCGACATCGGGGTCTACCTGGTGGTGGCCGCGACGCTGTCGGCACTGGCGCTGGGGCTCGAGGAAGAGGGGGACCAATGATGGACCACGCACTTGCCCTCCTCGCCGGACTGTTTATCGCAGTGGCGATCTACCTGCTGCTGTCGCGCTCGCTGATCCGCATGCTGCTGGGCCTCGTGCTGCTCGGCAATGGCATCAACCTCATGATTCTGGCGGGTGGGCGGCTGAGCCGGATCGTGCCGCCGATCGTGCTGGGCGATGCCGTTGCGCCAGCTGCGGATGCTGCCAATCCACTGCCACAGGCGCTGATCCTGACGGCCATCGTCATCGGCTTCGCCATGTTCTCGTTCCTGCTGGTGCTGTCCTGGCGGGCCTATCATCGGCTCGATGCCGACAACACCGACCATATGCGCGTCGCCGAACCGCCGGGGCGGCCAGATCCACCGATGAGTTACTGATGGGCGGGATGCAACAAAGCGCGATATTCGCGGTCGACTGGCTGGTAGTGCTGCCGGTGGTGGTGGCGCTTGCCACCTCGGCGCTGCTGGTTGTCGGGCAGAACGCTCGTGACCTGCAATGGGGCGGGGCACTGCTGGGCGTGCTGGCCATCGTAGTGGTCGATGCGATGCTGCTGTGGCGAGTGGTCGAGCTCGGCCCAGTCGCCATGACGATGGGCAACTGGCTGCCGCCCTTCGGCATCAGCTTCACTGTCGACATCGTGGGCGCTGCCTTCGCGCTCGTCGCCGCGGTGGTGACGCTGCTGCTGCTCGTCTACATCCGTCACGACATCCCCGAACATGCGCGGGAGCAGGGCGCCTATCCACTGATCCTGCTGCTGCTATCCGGTGTCAGCGGGGCGTTCCTGACGGGCGACCTGTTCAACCTCTATGTGTGGTTCGAGGTGATGCTGATTTCCAGCTTCGGGCTGATGGCGCTGGGCGGGCGCGACATCCAGCTCGACGCGACGGTGAAATACGGCTTCCTCAACTTCCTCGCGACAGCGTTTTTTCTGCTGGCGCTGGGGCTGCTCTATGGTCTCGTCGGTACGCTCAACATGGCCGATATCGCTGGGGTCGCAGCCACAGCCGATCCGGTCGCGCTGGCCGGGATCGGGGCGCTGCTGCTGCTCGCCTTCGGCATGAAGGCAGCGGCCTTCCCGGTGAATGCCTGGCTGCCGGCGAGCTATCATGCGCCGCCGCCGGCGATCTCGGCGCTGCTCGCCGGGCTGCTGACCAAGGTGGGCGTCTACGCCCTGCTGCGCAGCCTCGCCATGCTGATGCCCGGCGCACGCGACATGCTCGATCCGGTGATCGCAGTGGTAGCGATCGGCACGCTGGTCGTCGGGCCGCTGGGCGCTATCGCCGAGACCAACCTGCGGCGGGCGCTGGGCTTCCTGCTGATCGGCGGCATCGGCGCGACGATGGCCGGACTGGCGCTCGGCAATCTCGGCGGGTTGGCGGGGTCGGTGTCCTACACGCTGCACGCCATGCTGACGATCACCGCGCTCTACATGCTGGCAGGGCTGATCGAGGCGATGACCGGGGCGACCGATACACGGCAGATGGGCGGGCTCTACGGCGCCGCTTCGCTGCCCTCGGTGCTGTTTTTCGGCCTCATGCTGGCGGTGGCCGGGGTGCCGCCATTCCTCGGTTTCTGGCCAAAGCTGCTGCTGATCGATGGCGGCTTTGCCCGCTGGGGCTTCGGTGCGGACCCGTGGGCGCTGGCGCTGTGGCTGGCGGTGCTGGTGAACGCCCTGCTGTCGCTGATCGCCGGGGCGCGGCTGTGGGCCCATATCTTCTGGAGGACGGGTCACGAGGGGGCACCGGCCGAGTCGCCGACCGCCGACCTTCTGCCCTTGTCGCCGCAGGCGCGCCGGCTGGGGCTGGCGCCGACCGTGGTGCTGGCTGCAATCGTGCTGGCGCTGGGCCTGTTCCCCGAACTGCTGCTCGGGTTCGCCCGTGAGGGGGCCGAAGGGCTGCTCGATCCGGCGCGCTATGTCGCGGCGACCGGCCTCGCGGAGGCCGCGCCATGAATCCCGGCGTCCTCACTCTCGTTCTGGCGATCGGCTGGGCCGCGGCGACCGATGGCTTCACGCTACCCAACGTGCTGTTCGGCGCCCTTGTCGCCAGCTTCAGCCTGTTCCTGATTCGGGGACAGATCGGTGGCACACGCTTCTGGCACCGTTCGCTGCGCGTGATGTCCCTGGCCCTGCTGTTCCTGTACGAACTGGCGCTCAGCGCCGTGCGCGTTGGGCTGATGGTGCTGCGCCCGCGGCTTGTGGTGCGCCCGGCCTTCATCGCGTTTCCCCTCACGGCAACACGTGACGTCGAGATCACGCTGCTTGCCAATCTTGTGACGCTCACCCCGGGGACGCTGAGCGTCGACGTGTCGGCCGACAGGAAATTCCTGCTGATCCACGCCATCGACGTCACCGACCGTGAGGAGGTGATCCGGTCGATTCGCGACGGACTGGAAAAGAAGGTGATGGAGGCCTGCCGATGACGGGAGCCGAAGTTCTGAACTGGTCTGCCGACATTGCGATCGTGCTGCTGCTGATTGCCTTGCTGCTGGTGATCGTGCGGTTGGCGCTGGGCCCCAACCTGGGCGATCGAATCCTGGCGCTCGACACCGTGACCCTGCTCGCCGTGGCGCTCATCGGCGTGTTCACGGTGCGGACCGGGCTTGGGCTCTATCTCGACATTGCCATCGCGGTGGCGCTGGTGGGCTTCCTGGCGACGGTGGCGCTGGCCCGCTACGTGCTGAACCGGGCAAAGAAGGGCGGGTCGCAATGATCGACACCCTGGTGCAGTATCTTGCGGCGGCGGCTGTATTGACCGGCGCAGTGTTCGGCCTGCTCGCCGCCATTGGTATAGTCCGCCTGCCGGATCTCTACACGCGACTCCATGCAGCCTCGAAGGCCGGAGTGGTTGGGGCGGGACTTATCCTGATCGCAGTGGCGATGATATCCACAGATGGCGCAGTGATTTTGCGCGCAATTCTAGGCATCATCTTTCTGCTGCTTTCGACCCCTATTGCCGCCCATCTGCTCGCCCGTGCAGCCTACAAAGCCGGGGAGTTGCCGACACCCTCGACCACTATTGAGGAGATCGACGGTTAGCGTGAACAGGTCGTTTCACTATTTGAAGTAACATCAAGTTACTGCAAATTTAGAACAGGGCTGTTGCTTCTGGAGCGAAAGCGCCATAGACAACCAGTCACGGATGAGGACTCCACGGCCTCCCCTCGAACTCCAGAACTAAAGGACCCGAAATGACAGAACTGATTGGCGCTGGCGCCGCCGCTGACAACGATCTCATCGATCTGAGCGCCGATATCGTCTGCGCGTATGTTAGCCACAATGCCCTCAGTGTCACCGATCTGCCCAAGCTGATCGCCGATGTGCACGCCGCCCTCCGCGGCCTGCAGTCGCCGGTTGCGGCTGTCGCGGCCGAAGAGCAGAAGCCGGCTGTCGCCGTCCGCAAGTCGGTCGCGCCGGACTACATCATCTGCCTTGAAGACGGCAAGAAATTCAAATCGCTGAAGCGCCACCTGCGCACGCACTACAACCTCTCGCCGGAAGAATACCGCGAGAAGTGGGGCCTGCCGACGGACTACCCGATGGTGGCACCGAACTACTCCGCCACCCGTTCGCGCCTCGCCAAGGACAACGGCCTCGGCCGCAAGGCGCTGGCCTGATCGCCGACCGCTGCTGACGGCCGGGCGCTGACGCCCGGACCGCTGGCGCTACACAACTGAGCCTGGACCGGCCGCTCCCTGAACAGGGGGCGGCCGGTCTGCTTTTGGCCACCGGTCTGCCTTCGCCAGGGAAGTTATCCCCGCTGCCTTGACGCCGTCGTATAGGAACATAATCCTATTGGTGGTGGAGGCGCAGATGCGGCAGGGGGCGATGCGGAGCGAAAGGGCGGTGGAGTGGCAGCCGGCGCGGCTGGCGGAAGCGCCGCCGCTGCTGGAATTCGAGCCGCGCCGTCGCGACCGGGCCGGTTGGTGCCTGCTGCGCTTCGTGGCGGCGGCCCGCCATGTGCCGACGCGACAGCTGCTGCTGCCCAGCCGGGGCGAGGCGGAGGTGGCGCTGGCCCGGCAACTGGCCATGTACCTGATGCATGTGGTGCTGGGGCGCCTCTATCACGATGTCGGCCGCTTCTTCGGTCGCGACCGCACTACGGTCTCCTATGCCTGTGCGCTGATCGAGGATCTGCGGGACGACCCCGAGTTCGACGCCGAGGTCAGCCGGCTGGAACGACGGCTGGCCATGCGGCGGGAGGTAAAGCATGCGCGTGCGTAAGCCGGTACTGCGCTTCATCCGGGCCCTGCTGGGTGCAGGACAGGCGGAACGGGACGAGTCAGGGTTTCGTGTCGGCACGCCGGGGGGAGCGGTGCTGCTTTCCGGCGACGAGGTATGGGCGCTGCAGGCAGATGGCGTGATTGGCGGCGACGCAAGGCGGGCCGTCGTGCTGCCGGGCACGGCGCAGTGGCTGAAGCGGCAGATGCTGGAAGCCGATGCCTTCGCCGCGCAGCACCGGGAGGAGGTGCCCGGGCCCGACGGCGTGGCGCTCAACCTCGCGGAGAGCCCGCTGGCGCGGCTGGCGGCGGCCTCGGGCGGCGAACCGGCGTTTCTGGCGCGACATCAGGTGGAGGCGGGCGAGCGGGTCCGCCGGCTGGTCGAGCGCGCCCGGCTCAATCCGCGGCTGACGATGAACTACTCCGCCGACCAGGTGGCGGGCGGGCGGGGAGCGTCGCATGCGGGCGACATGAGCGACATGGCGGCCGATGCCCGCAAGACGCTGGCCCGCCTGCACGAGGCGCTGCCGCGCGACTGCGCCGAGGTGGTGCTCGACGTGTGCGGGCTCGAGAAGGGCCTGCAGCAGGTGGAGAGCGAACGCGGCTGGCCGCGCCGCAGCGCCAAGCTGGTGCTGCGCATCGGGCTCGACCGGCTGGCGGAGGTCTGGGGGATGGGGGCCGTGGCCGTAGGTCGCGACGGCCGGAGCCGGGCGTGGATGGAGGGCGAGCGCGTGGGGCTGCGATTGCCCGGCGCGTGATCAGGCCGCGAGCGCCTTCGCCTCGGTGCGGATACGATTGACCATGGCGACGAGGCCGTTGCTGCGCTGGGTGGTGAGGTGCTCGCGCAGGTGCAGGTCGTCGAACACCTGGATGGCATCGATGTCGGCAACCTCGTTGGCCGGGCGGCCGGAGTAGAGCGCCACGAGGATGGCAACGAGGCCGCGGACGATCATGGCGTCGGATTCGCCGCGATAGACGAGGTGCGCGCCATCGTGGTTGGAGACCAGCCACACCTGCGACACGCAGCCATGCACGCGCGTCTCGGCGTTCTTCTCGGGCTCGTCGAGCGGCGGCAGGGCCTGACCGAGCTCGATGATGTAGCGGTAACGATCCTCCCAGTCGTCGAGGAAGGCGAGGTTGTCGGCGATGTCGAGAAAGGCTTGCGGGTGGCTCATGGGGTGTAGATAGGCGATTGCGGGCGGATTGTCAGCGGGCAGGGGGCGACAGTCCATGGGCGATCAAGCGGGAGCACGCCCGAGAACGAAGCTTGGGGACAGAAACCCTACGGAACCAGGCTGTCTAGGTGGAGGACGGAGGCCAAGGCCATTGTGACAGCATATTGCGTCGCGACCCATGGAAACGCCAGCACGAACGACAAGCCGTAGATGCTGTCTTTGATCGTTTGGGGCGGTCCCACAGTTTCTGTGAGCCAAGTATAGGCCATCAGTCCCACCACAAACCAGATGAAAAACCCGCCAAGCAAACATGCGACGTGTTCGGCAAAGCCCATTGAGCGCTGCGAGAAGGAGCGCAAGAAGAAATACAGACACCAAATTGCATAAAGGCCCGACGCGATAAAGAAGCTCTCGATATTTAGGCTCTGTTGACAAAAGGGATTCCCAAATCGCTGCGTGACTGATTCAAGGCTTCCTTTCAGAGGAGGCAGTTTTGGCGCGTGGCGATCTGACTGATGGGGAGTGGGCGCTGGTAGGGGCGCTTCTGCCGGCCGAGCGTGGTCGATGGTCTCGGCCAGCCCTGGACAACCGCCGCTTTCTGAACGGAATGCTCTATGTGTTGCGTGTCGGTTGCCCCTGGCGCGACATGCACGAGCGCTATGGCAAGTGGAACTCGGTCTATGTCCGGTTCCGGCGCTGGGCCGAGCAAGGGGTCTGGGACGCCTTGCTGGAAACGCTGGTCGAGCTTGGGCTCACCGACAACTGGCAGCATATGCTCGACAGTACCACGGTGCGCGGCCACTCTCAGGCAGCGGGCGTAAAAGGGGGACTCATAAGGAGGGTTTTGGTCGAAGCCGCGGCGGCTTTACGAGCAAAATCCACGCCCGTGCAGACGGTCAGGGACGCCCTCTTGGCTTCGTCCTCACCGGCGGCGAAGCCTCCGACTACAAAGCCGTCGATGACCTGATCGCCTTGCCTGTCGCCAAGCCCAAGCTGATGCTGGCCGACAAGGGCTACGACAGCGACGACGTCCGCGCCAGCCTGCTGCTCAAGGGAATTCTGCCGGTTATCCCGCCCAAGGCCAACCGCAGAGAGGCCATCGCCTGCGACTTCCGTGCCTACAAGGACCGCAACCGCGTCGAGCGCATGTTCAACCGGCTCAAGCAGTTCCGCCGCATAGCAACCCGATACGACAAGACCGCCGTCTCATTCCTTGGCTTCCTGGCACTCGCCGCCGCAAAGCTATGGATGCCGACTTATGTCAACAGGGCCTAGCTACCGGAACGATACTTGGAGCTGAGTACAACGTCCTGATGCATCCCATCGAGGGCATGACAGCCAGGCTTGGCGCTGGGTACGAAAAGATCACGTGGGATGATGGCTCAGACCCAACCGAAGGCTGGACGGCCAACCTCAACGTCACGCAGAAAGTCGGCGAGACCGTCAGTTTGAAGGCCGGCATTGATCTTGGTCAGTCGGAAGATCGCTACACAGCTGGCACCGAGTTTCTGCTGGCTGACAATGGCAACAGCAACAGCAGGCTGGGGCTGGAGTACAGCTACATCGTCGACAAGGATGGTGGTGACGACGATCAGCGGCTCACAGCGTACTGGCGTATGGCCTTTGGTGAAGGCAGCGAACCTGCTGCTAGCAGTGCCATGGGTTACGCTGGTGAAGCTTCATTGCCATCTGAGGCGGGCTACGATCATGATAGCATCATGACCGCTGTTATGGAGAAGCCGGACTATCTGCCGGCGAACGTGCTAGCTAGGTCTGACTCTGATGATAGTGCTGAGGCTCAGTACTGTACCAACGAAAACGTACCATTCCAGGTCGTCGATTCAAGCGAAGCCAGTACATCGTCCGATGTTTACTATCCTGATCCAGGCCAGTATCATGTTTATCTAACCCTGCCTCAGGGCATCGCCGGTTCGGATTTATCAGGAACCGAGACGACTGGTGGCGGAGACTATACACTGTATCTGGATGGTTTACAGATGACGGACTTCGGCTATTGGTATAACGGCTCCATTGGCGCATTCTTCTTTTTGTTGGACGTAGTTGGGGACCTTACGTTTGAGATTACCGGTCCCGCTGGGTATAGCGAGTCTTGCGTACTGCGCATGGGACAGCGTACATAATGGGCCTTATCAATGCTTAAGGTTTTTGATCAGAGACGCGTCGCTGTTCTCAGCCTGATTGCATGCTAGGGTTGTGCAGGTGCTGGGACACAGCGCAGGGAAGTGAGAGGGACGGACTTTGGTAAAGAAGCTGGTTTTGGCTGCAGTTGCACTTTTGGCCATCACCACCGGTGCGCTTGCCGTGTCGGTTGGCGAACTTGTCAAAAAATGCGGGGACGATTCAAAGGCCTA
>Ga0247843_1006582_pt1 | contig 15030 bp, 19 predicted proteins | sample LaCruzMarch2017__FD_192420 | JGI IMG/M metagenome (GOLD analysis project Ga0247843, IMG submission 192420) | Freshwater microbial communities from meromictic Lake La Cruz, Castile-La Mancha, Spain - LaCruzMarch2017_8m | ecosystem: Environmental > Aquatic > Freshwater > Lake | place: Spain... | reverse complement strand
GCCAGCTTCATTCAGATATAGAACCACGCCCTTTTGGAAGCATTCAGAAACAATAGTTTCCGCCAAACTCATGGCAAACCCCCAAGACTAAACCGGACAATTGCAAGAAACCGGTTGGCTGATTTCACCGTGAGTTGTTCCAGCCGGCAAGCCTACGCTGGTACAAGCACAAGCACCAAAGGTTGTTCCAAACTGATCAGCACAACCAGTATTCGGGACCCATTCCACGAGAAAAGAATCCCACCAAAAGTTGCATTGTGTGCAACTACAACGATTGGTTCCAACGCAACCTATTTGATATTCTTCTTCTTCATATTCGCCCATTCTTGGAGGACTTGGGCAACCACAACAAGGTTCGCCAGAACCATCACCACCGCCGCAACCGTCAACAATCGACCAAATATAAGTCATTGTTGTTCCATCATAAACCCACCGCCAAAGACAATTGGAACAACCACAAGCGTTGGCGCAACAATTGCAAGGCCCAATGTTCGTTGTTGTCATGACCCGCCCGGTATGGTTATTGTTTGCTTGGTAACCACAATCGACCCGTTGACGCACTGAACGTCAGTAACAACTTCAATTGTCAAGCCGCCGCTTTGAGCGCCACCAGAACCAGAACCAGCAACTGAACCGCCGCCGGAAACTGAACCCGCGACTGAACCGGAAACTGAACCACTAATTCCAGAACCAGAACCGGAAGCAATCGAGCCGCTAAGTTCAGAACCGGAAACTGAACCACTAATTCCAGAACCAGAACCGGAAGCAATCGAGCCGCTAAGTTCAGAACCGGAAACTGAACCACTAATTCCAGAACCAGAACCGGAAGCAATCGAGCCGCTAAGTTCAGAACCGGAAACAACTGAACCACTAATTCCAGAACCAGAACCGGAAGCAATCGAGCCGCTAAGTTCAGAACCGGAAACAACTGAACCACTGATTCCTGAAGCTGAACCAGATTCAGCCGTTGAACCAGAGAACCCGGAGTCCGGAACGCTTCCGCTTTCACCAACGCAACCTGTTGTTGCAAGCTGGCCAAAGTAAGTTCCAGCGGAACCAGGACTCACGCACGGCCCGCAACCATCGGAACAATCGCTGGAAGTCAGGGCCCAACCAGTACCAACCCACATCCAGTTGCAAGAACCAGTACAAGGCCCGCTGGCAACAACGCCGCTTCCAGATTCAGAACCCGCGACTGAACCAGATTCAATACCAGAACCGCTTCCCGATTCCCCGGAACCGGAAACGCCGGAACCGGAAGCAACTTCACCAATCAGTTGGACAAGGTAGACAACATCTTCCGCAGAATTCAGCCCGGCCAAACGGCCAAGATAACGCTTTGCAAGTAGGGGGGAATCGTTAACATCCCGTATCTTAATATCGGTAAAATCAGTATAGGCGTTGTCAATTGGATCGTATTGGAGCAACTTGCCAGAGTACAAACCACCAACTGGCCCACTAACCACGCGAACAGGATGAACAAGCGGACCGCTTGCGCCTTCAAAGTCTGGATCACCTGAACCACGATTGGTTAACAAACCGTGTTCGTAATCAAGCAACAACCTAGCCAATCGGCCAACTGAATTGCCATCCATCAGATAACCGGAAGACATAACTCTTGCCCCGATCAGAGAGAAGGGAAAGCAATTCTTGGGTATACATGATAGGTTGCATACGTTGGCGGATCGGTTGGCTTCAAAGCCTTGCCGGCCGCACTCAAATAGACTGGAGTTGAAACAATGCCACCCAATGGTGACATAATATCGAGGAACTCATTCTTCACCGTTGAACGTTCACGCTTCCCGACATTGGCCAGCACAAACGCCCAACCGTCCGGCCGATATTCAAAGACAAGCGTCCAATGCCAATAACTTAGCCCGTCTTCAAAAACACGGTTGGCACTTACTGAATTCAGCTTGGCCAAACCCGCACCAATCGCGTAAGGCCCAAGGATAAACGTTGCTTGGTTCAGCTTGCCAATGCTTGAGATCCAAGTTGAAGTGACGGCATTCATGGAATTCAAGCCAACGGTAATCGTCGCCCCGCCTTTGACTATTTCAACAGTTGGCAAAAATGGATCACCCGCAGAGTTGGCAATCTTTTGGTTGAACCGGTCGTAACGCATTGCCCAAGGATAGGACATACTGGCAACGCTGTAATCTCTTGGCCGGAGCAGCGGATTCTCAACACGTTCGGCCGGATCTTGGCCATCTTGTTGCAAGTCTTTTTCGGGGCTTGCTTCATCGACCTTGTAAGCATATTGAACCGTAATCCGCCAAAGGTATGGATCACCTTGATCTTGGACAGGATTTATTGACGTACAACGCGCCTTGGCATCTTGAGGGTGAGGGTACCAAATTCTTGGAATGCTTGGGTGGCTGGCAGCATAACCAGGACCGTAAGCATAGTTGTTGGTCCGGACAAGGAAAACTCTTGTATAGCTTCTTTGGTAAGCTTGATCGACACTTGCCGAACGGCCTTCAGCAACTTCAACAAAATGAGTGTACGCCACGATTGAACCCCCTTACTTTGGCAGAATAGCAACCGGACGGTTCTTGGCCAAAGCCGCCGCCTCTTTTGCCGCATCGGCCAACCGCTTTTGTTCCGCCGCTTGTGCCGCCGCAAATATGCCCGCATTATCAGCCGCTTTGACCAGTCTATCGAGCCGTTCAATTTGGAGTTGGCTTTGCCGTTCCTGATTCTTGGCCGCCGCTATTAACTGCGTCTCAAAGTCTTGCGTTGTCAGTTGCATTGAAGCCCGGATCTCTTGTTCAGCCGCCGCACTTGACCCCCGTACCATTGCACCCGGTAGGTTCTGGTCGGGAGCAATCCCAAATTCCTTGATCAGTTGTTCAAGTTCCTTGCCAACCTTGCGAGTCAAGCCGGCGCCCAACTTCTTTTTCAATTCAACATCAACACCGCCCGCTTGTCGGAAGATTGCGACAGAGTCGCTGATCTTCCGGTTGAACTCTTCTTGTGCGGTTGCATGTTCACGCAAAAGATCGGTTGCCTTTTGCCGAACATCTCGGTTCATCATGTCCAAGTCTTCAATCCTTTTCTTTTCAGCCTTGGCAAGCTGATCAATCTTTTTGGCCCCTTCAACGTTAATATCACCAAGCTTGTTCGCCGCTTCAGCCGCCGCCTTGTCGCCAATCATGGCCCGTTGGCGAGCGGTTGCGATCGCGTCCAAACCTATCTTTTGGACTTTGCCAAAGTTCAAATCAGGCATAACGGCCTTCACAGCGCCAACTTGTTCCTCTTTTTGCATTTGCCGCATAACTTCCTTAGTTCCCTTGGGAACCGCACCGACAAGTTCGGAAAGTTCGGCAAGAACATTGTCAAACCCGTTTTGCGCCATGGCTGGAATCTTGGCCGCAACGGTTGCGATTTGCCGCATAATGTTGTAAACCGCTTCCGCCAAGTCGATTCCCATACGAACAACAACTTCAGCAATATCAAAAGTTGCATCGCGTGCCGTCTTGAAAACCTTTTCGAGGTTTGCCCCTTTCTTTGGATCAAGCGCCAAACCAAGATTGTCAGCAATCGTTTCAACAATGATCTTGATCGCCTCAAAGGCACCACGCAAACTTGCCAACACGACTTCGGGATTGACGGCCTTAATTAAAGTTTCGCCAACGCTTGTAAGAAGATCAGTTAAACCATTCTTAAGCTTGGCAATTTGACTTCCGAAAGTTGCCCCCATTCCTTGCGCAGCGTCTTGGGCTTCCTTTGAGTTGCCGGCCCGGAACACGGCCGCCATTCCAGTTGCCGCCAAGACTGATCCATCACGAACCTTTTGGATCGCGTCTTCAACCGAATGAGCGTTGCCGGTAACGGCTTCCAACTCTTGGGCCAGGGCTTCAAACACCTTCAAACCTTGGCTTTGCAAAGATTGTAATGGACCTTCCGTCAACATCGCCGACGAACGGATTTGCCCGATTGCCCCGGCAACGGCTTCAGCGCCCACGGCCCCACCGCCAAGTATCTCGACAGCGTTGCTTGTTCGCGCCAATATGTTGCCGGCCGCTTGAGCCGACATTCCAAGACCCATTAGATTGGTTGCAGCTTTGGTAAGGTTCTCCAATGGAATGCCAGTATCGGCCGATTGTTTCCGCAGTAACGCAAAAGCCGCCGCCCCCTTGGTAACATCGCCTGCCATATAAACAAATTTGATACGAGTTGCTTGGGCTTGGCCCCCGAGCTTCAGCAATTCCATGGTTGCTTGAATTGGCCCAAGAACAAACGTAGTAAAAGCCGCTTTGGCCAAAGTCAGACCCGAAAGAAGTTCGGTAAACATCCCGCCGCCGCCGCCGCCGCCAGCAGACTTGGCTTGTGCCGCTTCCTTTTTCTTTTCGGCTTCAATATCGGCCCGGATTTGATCGGCCGTCATGTTGGCCCGCCGCTTTTTGGCCGCTTCATCTTTGAGCGCCTTTTCCCGATCCAAAGCGTTCATGTTCTTCAACGATTCTTTGAACGCTTCCGCTTCCTTGCCCTTCTTTTCCTTGGCGAGATCGGCCTTAATTTCATCGGCGGTCATTCCAATTCGACGCTTTTGCGCTTCCCGATAGGCAATGGCTTGTTGCTTTTGAAGTTCGTTCATGTTGGCCAACTTCTTTTGGAAAATGGCCTCTTCTTTGGCTTGATCGGCTGAAGCCGCCGGTTGCATCGCTTTGTTGGTTGCGTTCGCAACTTGGCCAACTTTGGCAAGGTTCTTTTCCAAAGAAGCCGCGCCTTTTTGTGCTTCTTCGCCGTTCCAACCAAGCTGAACAGACATCTTGGCAATGCTGGCCATTATTCCCCCTTGATTGGTTGCATTCCAAGACTCAGTAGAAAAGCTTTGGCGCTTATAAGTTCATCATCGGTTGCCACTGGTTTGGAGTCAACCAAACCCTTGGGCACCCGATCAACAAAATGATCGACCGGTAAAAAGTCGGTAACTTGTACTTTAGAATTCCAAGCCGCAAGAGCCGCCCAAGCTTGCAAAGCGCCCCGAGTATCGGATCGGTATTCGCCCCACGGATCAAGGCTTGCCAAACAAACCCATTCAGAAAGTTCGGAACTGGAACAACGTTGTTCCAGTTCCGCAACCGTCATTCCCAGATAGCCGGCCAACCTGAACATCAATCGTCTGATTGGCCGCGCCCTTACTTTTTTTCGACTTCTTCCGCCTTCAATCCGCACAAGACCGCCGCTTGTTCCCAAAGCCGGTCAATTGTTTGGGCCGGCAACGCCGACACTATGCCAACATCACCATCACCAAACAATCGAACGCCTTCAGCATCGCACAGGCTAAGGACCAAAAGTCTTGCCCGGAAGTTGGCATACTTGGCAGAACCTTGTTGATCAATCTGGAAACCATCGTACTGATCCCGCTGGCCAGCGGTAATATCACGCAAATAAACATCGCCGCCCCATTCCGGAACGGCAACGTTAATTACCTTTGGCTTGGCTTGCGCAATCAGTTGCTCACGGTTCAAACTCATGACAAAACCTCTAAACTTAATACTTGTCCGAACGCTGCCAAGTAACCGTATAGGTTAGCGCATCATCGGAAGCGCCAATCTCAGGTTCCCCAACTTCAGTAATATACCCGTCATATTGAAACATATCGTCAATCGTTGAACCCGGCAAATTCACATTGATTCGGCAATGTGTGCCGCTTGTCATCTTAGTTTTCAAATCAGTAACCTGATTGGTAGCAGTTGCGGTATCCGTCAAAAAAAAAGTCAGTTGAAGCGTTCCCCGATCATTCCGCGAAGGAATGCGCTGAAGCATTGTATCGGCAAGCGCCGTAACATCGGCCATTGACCGAGTAACCGTTGACCCGCCAACGCTTTTTAGATTGGTAAGATCGGAAGCAGCACCCGCACTTCCGGCCGCCAAAACTTTGATCGTTGCCGTACTACCCGCTGGGACAACTAGCGCCATTGCAAACCCCCTTGTTAAACCGGTTCATAGACTCCAACAACATCCAGGCCTGTTGTTCTGATTGGTTCATCGGAACCGTCACCCGTAAATTCCGCTTGATCGCCTTCTTCTTCGATCCGGAGTTGATGAACCAGAACCCCGGACAATGTTGTTCTTGACGGACTTGCCAAGATTTGGGTTGCGACCCAATCGGCCAAAGTTTGTGCTTCCGCACGAGTTGCCGCAACGCAAGCAAAACTGATTCTTTCACTGATCAGAACCGGAACATTGCCACAAGTATTGGTCCGACTCTTGGACACGCCAGAATAGTAAACATACGGCATTGCGTTACCAATCGCCACGACTTCCGGACTGATTCCGCCGGGAATCGCCGCCGCATAACCAGGACGGCCAACAAGATAGGCGCGAACAATCTTGGCCAATAAACTCATGGCAACTATACCCCCCCAATTGGAGTTGCTTTGCCAGTTGCGAAAAGCTTGGCCAGTTCCAAATCCAAAGATTCCTTGGTATTGGTTTCAGCGTATTGGCGGTTTGCATCCAACGCCGGCCGCAAAAACGGCCTTGCCGGAACCGGCCGCCGTTGGTTGCTGGCCCAAAGCTTGGCAACAAAACCTTTTTCAACAAGGTGAGAATATCGACTTGGACTAATCTTCACCGTAGTATTCTTTTCCGCCTTGTGTTGAGCGGTTGGCTTCGAGTAAGCAATCCAGCCGGTAACGTCCATTCCTTGCCTTGCGCCAACAATCGCGTTCCAAACCGGTTGCCCGGCAAACCGCTTTGGCTTGACAACCTTCAAACCAATCGACTTCTTCAAACTTCCGCTTGTGCCGTACATCACAACCGACTTGTTGCCAATCCGAATGCTTTTCTTCCTTGACGGGGCTTTGGCTTTGGCAATCTTGGCAACCGCACGGCCCGTTTTGGTTGCGGCACGCTTAAAAGCAGCGTTCAAGCTCTTGGGGAATTCAGCCAATGCAGCTTCAAGTCGAGCAAACCCGACTACGCGAAGATCAATTCCAAAGCCGCCCTTACCCATTTGGCAAAACCTCGAGAGCAGACACGCGAACAAACCTTTTGAGCCCGTCCATTGGAACCACGGATTGAACGTTCAAAACCTTGGAACCCCATAGGATTCTATCGGCAATCGAAACAGAATACCCGCCAGTTCGCAAAACGATTGCGTAGGTAATCATTCCAGTTGCTTGGCTTCCTTGCTGAACTTCAACGCCTGATTGCGCCACAACTGAAGCCCAACAAGTAAAGTAAGTTGCCCAAGTTCGTATAGCTTGGCCAAAGGAATCGACTGAATCCACCGCTGATTGCAGTTCAACTCTGTAACGCATATCACCAATGTTGACGTTGGCCATTAGTTATAGCCGCCGTCCACGTACAAGCGGATTATGTTCTCAATGCTCAAAGGTACTTCACCACCAAAGTTCCCCACGGCTTCCCGATGTTCGTACCAATGCGCCGCCAGTATCTTGACCGCTTGCCGTAGCATTGGAGGAACTGAACCGGCCGCTTCCCCATAGCCGGCAACGTAATCGACTTCAACTGCGCCCCGTTGAAATGCCATGGTAATTGGCCAAAGCGCCATCACTGGCAAGACAATCCTTGGGGGATTGTCACTCAACAGAAGTTCGTAGGTTTCATCTTGGACCATTGTAATTTGATCGCCGTCCATGTTCCAATACCGGATTCTTGGGGTTGCGTAAGCAATGCCAACCACGGTATTGGCCGCCAACTCTTGGGCCGGACTTCTTGGTAGTTCCAAATCTTCCCAACCGGGAAACTGATCAAGAGTCAACCGGTAAGCGGTATAGATCATAGTTCGGCGAGTTGAGCGTTCAATATATTCACGAGCCGCACTGATCAAGCCGGCAATTGTAGAATCTTCTTCCGTTCCATCAACCCGCAGATATGCTTTAACTTCCGATAAAGTAACCAATTCGGCCGCGGGTTGTAGCAAAACCTTAAGGTTCATCGAATTTCCTTGCGCTGGAACCTTCGCGCTTCCGCCGAAGTTCCAGCCGCGACAACGGCCGGAACTTCAACAACAACAGATTCAGCCAAACCATTGGCTAGCATATGCCGCCCTTCAGAATCAGACACTTCAACAACTTGACCAAAAGCATAGGAAACCGAGGTTCCGACCATGTTTACAAGTATGCGAACCTTCATTCCAAGCCCCCAACTCTTGGCCAGATCATCAACTAGCTTGCCGGTTGAGTAATGCGCTTAATCGCCGCCGATTGCATGACCTTTGCATCGCGACGAACAACCGCCATGAACCCGGTTTGGTACTTCTCAGCGTAACGTTCGGTAAGACGAAGAAGTTCGATATCGCCAATTTCACGAATCATGAACTTGGAGAAATCACCAAACAAAATCGTCTTGGCTGAAGCCGCAATGCTTGAAGCCATCGCGTTGTTAATCGTTACAGGATAACCAAGCAACCTTGGAGCGTTGCCGTTCAGAAGATCCAAGAACAACGGCCTTGCTTGACTATCGGCAAGCTGAAGCAAGGTATTCCAAACCGATTGGTGCATCATGAACGACGCGCCTTGTTGATAAGCATAGTCAAGGCTTCCAATCAAGCCCATGATATTTGCCAAAGTAATCGTTGTTGTGGTTGCACCGGTAACGCCGGCCGATGAACCAGTAACAACCCCTTCAGGAGCGGACGAACCGTTCCCGGTTGTAAAGTCGGTTGCTTCCTTGCGCCCAATACGTTCGCCCAACATGCCGCCAATCTCGCTGGCCAAGTCAAGGCCCGAGTCCTTCAAAAGTTCGTTGCTTGTCAAAACCAACGATTCATATCGGTAGTTGCCAAGAACAATCTGTCCGAAAGTTATAGCGGTTTCGCTTGGTGCAGTATTCTCAGCACCAATCGTTGCTGGATTGCCCGTATCGTCGGTAGTTGGAAACGGTAACGGGTTGCCCGTATCCGTCCGAATAACGCGCGCAACCGTTCGCAGATTGTTGAAGTAAACCAACTTCTTTTCCAGCTCCGCAAGAAAACCTTGAGGAATGGTATAACCGCCAGCGGTTGTCGTAGTACTTTGAGCCGCTCGCTTAATCATGATCTTATCGGAACGAAGATCAAGACCCGTTCGAGCCGCCGCCGCCTTGTGGCTGGAATCGGCTTCAGCGCCCAGGCACCAACCATGCAGAGCATGCCGCCGGTCGATTGTGGCTTGCCTATCGTTCACGTCACGCACGAACATTGGAGCGCCAATTGGAGCGGGAGCCGTTCGACGGTTGTTCACAAGCAACGATTCCAACCGGTTAATGCGGTTGGCAAGGTTGTTTTGCTGAACCATATCGGCTGGAGCTTCAGCCGCCGGTTCCACTGGAACTTCCGCCAAATCTTCTTCAACATCGCCGGCCAAAGCCTCTTCAGCCGCCTGAAGTCTTGTGTCCAGTTCAGTAATTTGAGCAACCAAAGCATCGACCTTGGCCGATTCTTCCGGAGTCCATTCACGTTGGCTTGCCAACTCATGGAGTCCCTTGGCTTGCGAAACCAAAACAGACTTTTTGGCAATCAGCCTTGAACGTTCGGACATATCAAACACCCCCAATAACTAAAGAAAGTTCGAACCGCCTGATCAGAGAACCCCGCGCCTTCAGCCGAGAATCGAGTTGCCGGTTCCAATCCTGAAGGTTGCGCAACGCAACGGTTGTATCGGAATAAGCTGGAATCGAGACAACCGAGACCTCCAGCAAGTGCAAATCGGTAACCGTCCGCACCTTCAGCCCGTCTTCAGAACTCCAAGCTTCACCGCCGGGAGCGATGATAAAACCAAAAGACATTTGCGAAACATCGCCACGAGAAACCAGTTCAAGAAGATCGTTCGCGTAAGAAGTCTTGGGCGGTGCGATCGAAACCTTCAACCCCTTGGTATCAACAGTCAGTTGTAGAGTATTGTTCGATCGCCGCCCAAGAACCAATGTTGTATCGTGATTGACAAGCGCCCGAACATCAAAACCAGTACTCAAAGATCGGTTGAAGGCTTGCGGGTGAATCCGTTCCTTGAATCCGCCCAAGTCTTCAGATAAAGAATTGAACACGGAAGCATAGCCGACAAGGCTTCCAGCTTCCGCCGCCAAGGTTCCCAGACTACGCCGTTCGATGTTCATCTGGTAAACCCTACCGAACTAGGATTGACAACGCTATAGCTTTTGTTTCCAAAACGCTTAATGGACAACGCGAACTTCTTCGTCAATCGAATCCATTTGGCCAGCAACCTTATTAGCCCAAGTTCGCCCCGGATCGCCGCCCCACAATGCCCAAGCAATACGGCCCGCACTTGGGAACCCGTCTTGACCGGGAGACCAACCTTCACCTTCAGAGTCAACCGCATGTCTTGCAAAGTAACTTGTCATTCTCCCGATAGTTTCCGCACCAATGTTGGCCCCATTGCTCAAATCTCTTGCCCGAGCAACGCCAACCGCAGTTCCGCCCCTACCATATTCAGCCCGCCATTCCAAACCCCGAGCAGCTTCTTCACGAACGCCGGCCGGGGGGGAAAAGTCGATGGAATCGTACTTATCCCGCTGAACAGTAGACATTGAACGTTCGGATTCCCTTACCGGCAACATGGGCTTCCACTTCAACCGCCAACCATGTTCGCCGCCCGGTTCAGTTGGCGGTATAAGTTCCCGTTCGCGTTCAATCCCGCAGATACGGCAACGGTTGGTGTAACCATGTTCGCAATGCGAAACTTGGTGTAGAGTCATGTCTTCAGCTAGTTTGACAGTTGCGGAACTGGCAAAGTTCCCTTGGTTGGTTTCAGGTTCTGGTTCAGCAACCGGTTCAGCAACCGGTTCTTCAACAACAGTACCAGGACTTGCGCCAACCGTTGGAGCCGCCGCCGGAGCTTGGGCGCCGCCAGCGGAATCGAGCGGTTGCATGTTCAGCGGTTGCAAGTAAACATCACCGCCGGCAACCGGTTCAAGATTCTCCAAGGCCCGTATTTCATTCACGGACAACCAACCCCAGTTGCGCCCGACCGCATAAGCCGCATATCGAGCGGACAAATCAGTTCGCAACAAGCCTTCCACACTATGTTCACAATACAGTTCGGAAGATTCAGGCAAAAGCAACTTGCGCCTGAACTCTTGTTCCAACCTGATCAGCCACGGCCGCAACGTTTCGGACAGAAAAGCAATGTTCTCTTGCTCCAAGCTCGAATAGGAAACACCGCCAGTATCCCGCAACTTGGATGGAGGAATGTTGAACCATCGCGCTACTTCTTCAATTTGGAACTTCCGAGTTTGCAAGAATTGCGCATCATCAGGGGGAATGCTTGTTGGCGTCCACTTCATGCCCTCTTCTAGAATTGCGACACGGTGTGCATTGTCGATTCCAGCATGCAACCGTTCCCAATCGCCACGCAATCGGCCCCTTGCATCATCGGACAAGCGCCCCGGATGCTCAAGCATTCCAGACGGCCTTGCGCCGCTTCCAAACAATCCAGCGCCAAATTGTTCACAAGCCATTCCAAGCCCGATAGATTCCTTTGCCATCTTGACCACAGAATAGCCGGTGACACCGTCAAAGCCCGGACCGGCAATATGCAAAACATCCATTGAATGAAGGTTGATTATTCTTTGCCCCGGCAACCGGTAAGAATACTGAAGCTGGCCAAATTCATCGCGCTCAACAACCACGGTATTTGGTTGAAGCAACCAAAGCCTCAAAGGCCGGCCAAAACTATCCCGTTCGATTTCAGCGTAACCGTTCCCCCAACTCAAAGCATGAGCAAGGATAGATTCCCTGAATTGCATTGCCGTACATTCATCGTTGGGTTGAAACCTTAGCAAATCAGATACGCCCATATCATCAACACGCAACCGGCCCGCTGGCGTTCGACGGTAAACATGCACAGGTAAGCTTGCGACAGTTTCGCTTATGATCCTGATTGCTTGGAACACCGGGGAATAGGTAAGCGCCGTATCTTCCGTAACGGCAATTCCAGCCGTTGAAGTTGGCACGCCGAAATAAACGTTCAAGGCCGGATCGCGCAAGTTTGGCATGCGGTTCTTGGGAACATAGCTGGCCCGAGTAAAAAAAGACCCCAAACTCTTGGCGAGATCAAGTAGGTTCATAGCGTCATCATTCCTCTTGATTCATAAACGCTTGGTGCCATATGCCCCACGCGACCGCCAGCTTCCCCGACTCTTGCCCGAGCCACTGCCATAATGCTGGCAACCAATCCATCTATCTTTTCTGAACTTTTGCTCTTGCTTGGTTTGATGTTTCCCGCCGCATCGCCTTCAATTGAACAGTTCCCCAAGCACCAACGCAAGACAGGGTTGCCCCCATGCCGCAACTTGCGCGAAGCCAACAACGTCTCAAAGTCTTTTGCCGCCGGACTCATGGAAGCGTAGCCTTGCCCGAAAGCCACAACTTGCAAGCCGTCCGATTGCATTTGCTGCGCAAGTTGTGCGCAATTCCAGCGGTCAATCGCAATATCATTGATTTGGTAGGTTTGGGCCAGCCGCTTGATTTGCCCGTACACTTCATCGTATTCAATAACATCACCATCAGTTAACTGAAGATGACCGGAAGCAACCCATTGATCGTACCGCATACGGTTGGATCGTTCGCGTTGTTTCAACACGCCACGAGGCGCCCAACAATAAGGTTCAATCCAGATTGACCCGTCATCAAGGGGGAAAGCCAAAACAAACGCCGACAAGTCTTGCGTACTGGAAAGATCCAAGGCACCGTAACAAGGACGGCCGGCAAGTTCCGGCTTGGGTTGCTGGCAACGGTCCCAATCGTCAAAAGACAACCACCTTGTTACAGTATCGGTCCACTGGCAAAGGTGAAGACGACGGAAAGCCAATTCCTTGGCCGGACTCATGGCCGCTTCAGCCGCCGCTTGGGCCAGATATTCCGGCCGAACGGAAACACCGTAGCCCGGATTTGCCTTGCGCCAAGTTGATTCGAGCTTCCAATCGTCTTTTTCGTCGGCCGCATACAACACCGGCAAAAAGCTGGAATCCTTGATTGCCCCGTTCAGAACCCCGCGAGCGTAGCCGTTCATCTCATAGCACAGGCTTGCCCGATCATGGCCAGCGGTTGTAATCGCAAGAGTAAGCGGTTCAAGCCTTGCCGCAACCGAAGTTGTCAAAACAGACCAAAGTTCCCTGTTGGGCTGTGCATGTAATTCATCGAAAATGATTGAAGAACAGTTCATACCATGCTTGGTATAGCTTTCAGCGGACAAGGCACGGTAACGGTTGCCGGTCTTGGTAACAATCTCTTTTCTCAAAACAGTACATTGTTCAGACAATAGTTTAGAGCTTTGAACCATGCGCGCCGCAAGATCAAAGACAATGCTTGCTTGTTCCCGATCGGCCGCCGCCGAAACGATTTCAGCGCCTTGTTCAGAATCGGCCAGCAGCAAATAAAGAGCAATGCCCGCGCACAAGCTGGACTTGCCGTTCTTCCTTGGTATTTCAATATAGCTTGTCCGGTACTGGCGAAGCCCGTCCGGCCGCAAAGTACCAAATAGCGGTTGGATTATGTCACGATACTGCCAGTCTGAGAGGCCGAAACTCTTGCCGGCCAATGGACCTTGGGTGTGGACAAGGCAACGTTCAAAAAACCGCTTGACCTGAAGCGCCTTCAGTTCGCCAGCAGACGGAGAATCGGATTTGGTTCGCCGCCGTCTTGGCTTGAGACTTCCGCTTGCATGTTCACCGGCAACTTGGTCGCCCCGCGAGTTCGCGGAGACAGATACAAGCCCGTCAGGCAATCCCGATACCGCATTTCCAGCCGCATGAGTTCCCCGTAGACCGGATTCATCGCCACGCCTTTGGAACCAGGAATCAGGGGGGAATCCAGTTCGAGCAAAACCCGCCTCAAATCGTCGATGCGCGCCGCCAGTGAACATGTCAACAACACCAAAAGGTAATCGGCCTTGCCGCCAAAACCAACCCATTCCATAGCTTGTACTATCCAATCATAGTACTTTTGCTCCGCTTCAGTAAGCTTTGGCCCGTTAACCGGTACAACATCCTTGCCGGTTGGCAATGGCCCGCCGGCTTTCAACCATGTTGAACGACTTACCTTCTTCCCACCACGTTTCATAAGATATCACTCTTTTCAAAACCAGTCGATCGAAAGAACTTACGAATTTGCGTTCTGGGCCAGAGGACGGTCTGAAGCAAAAAAAAGCAAACTATTTCAACCCCCCTGCCGTTTATAAACTTCCGCTTGAAAGATTGCGCAATAAAACTTTGATAGCATATTGAATAATCATTGAAACTAGAATTGGATTTAGGCTTGCAACCGGGTGGCCGTCCGTCAAACCAGCTTCAACGTTCAACGATTCAAGCACGGAAACAATATCTTCAGTTGAACCTTTGCTAAAAGTTGAACCATAAACTTGAGGTTGATTTATAAACATCTTGCCAAAGTAGGCAACAATTGCGATCGCCGCATCAAATACTTCAGCGTTGAAAGCAACTTGCCCCCTTGCAAACTGAAGCAATATACCAATCTCGCTTGTTGGAAAGTTCATAGTGTAACCCCCGTGTCATCTTTGACGAAAAAGGAACCTTGTTCAACCGCTTGCGCCGGTGCCGTACCGATCCAGGAAAAGTATACATCACCAACTTTGGTTGCGGAATAATCATACCGATAAACGCCAACGGAAACTTTGCTAATTGAACTTGAACCGTAAGTAAGCTTGGTTGTTGTTCCATCGCCCAATCTTATGATCAGCGTAACAACCGTTGGATCGGTTGGCACGGTTGCAACCGTGAAGTTGCCGGTAAGTCTGACTAAATCACCCTTGTCATATGTTGTGGCCACATCAATCCCCTGTTGCCTGTGTGCTGGACACTGTACTGGATGTAATGGTGGATGTCTGGATCGCGACACCCACACCATGGGACTGTGCAGTCCCTGTCACCACTGCATGTGCTACGGTGACTGTGGACAGTCTGCTGTGACCCACAGCAACAGCCCCTGTGACAGTATGTGTTGAATCCACACCCATCGCACCACCTCATTAAGCATAACTAACAACTCGCCATCCGGCAGCACCCGATCCATTATCGGTGCTGTCGTACACCAGATCT
>Ga0247843_1006581_pt1 | contig 15032 bp, 14 predicted proteins | sample LaCruzMarch2017__FD_192420 | JGI IMG/M metagenome (GOLD analysis project Ga0247843, IMG submission 192420) | Freshwater microbial communities from meromictic Lake La Cruz, Castile-La Mancha, Spain - LaCruzMarch2017_8m | ecosystem: Environmental > Aquatic > Freshwater > Lake | place: Spain... | reverse complement strand
TTCTGTAATCAGGCACTTCGTCAAATATTTTTTTCCATTCCATCCTCAAAAATACAACCAACAACAATTATATGGCTATTTTTGACCTATGCCCTAAATTAAGATTATTAGGTGCGTTCAACCTGTTACAATTTCAACTTTTTAAACAACCCTTCTTTCTCCACTTCTACCACCTCGGCAGGTTGCATAGCCCCCAATTTCACGTCTTCAATGGCCCAGCGCACTAAGCGTAACGTTGGGAATCCCACAACAGCCGTCATGCGGCGGACCTGGCGGTTTTTTCCTTCGTGCAGCGTAAGTGAAATCCAGCTTGTAGGGATATTTTGCCGAAATCGGATGGGTGGATTGCGTTCTGGTAGCAAAGGTTCATTTACCAATACCTGTACTTTAGCAGGCAAGGTTGTGTGCGGTTTTCCATCTATTGAAATCGTGACACCTGTTTGAAGCTTTTGAACTGCTTCGGTTGAAATTTGCCCTTCTACCTGTACAAAATAGGTTCGTTGGTGTTTGAATTTCGGATTGAGAAGTCGATTATTCAAAAACGAATCATTGGTCAATAAAAGCAGTCCTTCACTGTCCGCATCCAACCGCCCTACCGGATAAATATCTTTAGGGAATTGAAATGGCAAATTGGCTAATGTCGGCTTGTCGCCTTCTCTCGAAAACTGCGACATCATACCGAAGGGCTTGTAAATAAGGAAATAACGGGTTGTCACTCAGAAAAGTAGTATAAAGGCGCTGAAATAAAGAAAATCACCTTTATTTCAGCGCCTGAAAATCAGAATCAAATCTTTTCAATAATCATCGCCGAAGCACCGCCGCCGCCGTTACAGATAGCCGCAAGGCCATATTTGCCGCCTTTTTGGGCTAAGACATTTTGAAGTGTTACTACGATACGGGCACCAGAACAGCCCAACGGATGGCCTAATGAAACGGCTCCGCCAAACACATTGGTTTGTTCGTGAGAAATTCCCATTTCTTTCATAAAAGCCATCACTACGACCGAAAAAGCCTCATTTACTTCAAAATAATCAATATCCCTGATGCTTAAGCCTGCTTTTTTGAGAGCTTTGGGGGCTGCGATAGTTGGGGCGGTCGTAAACCATTCGGGTTCATGCTCGGCATCGGCAAAAGAAACAACGCGAGCCAAAGGTGTGATTCCCAATTCTTTTACTTTGCGTTCGCTCATTAAAATCGTGGCAGCTGCACCGTCGTTGATAGTGGAAGCATTTGCCGCGGTCACGGTTCCGTCTTTCGTAAATACCGCCCGAAGTGTGGGGATTTTATCGAATTTTACGTTTTTGTATTCTTCGTCGCGTGCTACAATGATAGGGTCGCCTTTTTTTGTAGGGACTTCCACCGGCACGACTTCATGGTCGAAATAGCCGGCTTCCCAAGCGGCAGCACTGCGCTGATAAGAAGCAATGGCAAAAGCGTCTTGTTCCGCTCGGGTAAAACCATATTTGTTGGCCGTAGCGTCGGCACAGACGCCCATCGCCATATCGCCGTATACATCCGTGAGGCCGTCTTTAGCGAGGCCATCTATCAATGTACCATTGCCATAACCATAACCGCCAAAACGGGCTTTATCCAGATAAAACGGAATTTGTGACATATTTTCCATGCCGCCTGCTACTACGATGTCAGCATCTCCGAGCAGAATATCCTGCGTAGCCATCATCATGGCTTTCATTCCCGAAGCACATACTTTATTGACGGTAGTACAAGTCGCGTTTTTACTTAATCCACTAAAAATAGCAGCTTGGCGAGCAGGAGCCTGACCTACGTTGGCCGAAACGACATTGCCCATGTAAACGGCCTGAACGAGATTGGGGTCAAGTTGAATTTTGGAAACAGCACCTCGAATGGCCGCTGCCCCTAATTGCGTAGCCGATACCCCGGCCAAAGAACCGCCAAAACTGCCAAGAGGGGTCCGTACGGCTGAAACTATATACACAGATTGCATTTTATTGATCAATTAAAAAAGATTAGCGAAGGAAAGAATAATCTGAAGTATGTTATAAATCCAAAGGAATCAACCCTAAATAGGTAGGTTTTCCATTGATTTCAATTTTGTCTTTAATGGCCGACAATGCCGTTTTGATCTGAGGTACAATTTTTAATAAATCCTCATAACGATTCGAAAAAACGTTGATCCTCAGAACGATAATACTGTACTTGTGGGTGTTTTGCTGATAAATAAGGTTTTTGTCACTGCTGAGAAGGACGTCAAAATCACTTTCCTGCATTAACTTTAACAACTCACCATTTTTTTTGCCAAGCCAATTTTGATCTCGAACAGTTAAGACCCCAAACTTTTCATCAGTCAATCGATATTTTAATTTAGTGGGCAGGTTTTCGTCAAGTAGCACTCGCAAAATGGGCATTGTTAGATAGAAATTTAGCTTTCAATGATTCTAATACCGCCAAGACCTGTTCTTCGGAAACATAGTCAAAATCTGACAGAAAAGCAGTATAAGCATCGCCATTATTGAGATAATCAAACAAATTTTTGACGGGTACTCGCGTTCCTCTGAATACAGGTGTACCGTTCAATATTTCGGGGTCTGATACAATAGCTTCTTCAAGTGTCATATCTATTTTGACGTTTGTTAGTGCGAAGATAACATTTTCTTTTCCAATAGTGTTCGCGAGCAGTATTTGGGAATCTCAATATGATGCTTGTAGAAAAGGTGAAATTTGAGTTTTTGGTGTAGTTTTGTGTTTAAAAAATGCCTTTATAACGCACCATTATGACTCGGACTTTTTACTGGCTTGGTGCTTCGTTGGTTTTGTTTTCGGCTTTCTGTTTTGCCCTAAAAGGTATTTTTATCAAACTCGCTTTCCACTACCATATAGATGCCATTTCGTTGTTGACGCTTCGCTTGGGGATTGCCCTGCCCATTTATCTTTTATTCGCTGTTCGATTGTCGGTGCGTGACCAAAGCAATAACAAAAAGCTGACGCTGCGTCAATGGTTTTGGTTAGGAACGTTAGGAATTACGGGGTATTATATTGCCAGTTTTTTGAATTTTGAAGCGTTTAATTATATCTCCGCGGGTTTAGAACGGATTTTGCTTTTTACGTATCCCACTTTCGTTTTAATTATCAATGCAGTATTCCGAAAAAAGAAGGTGACCAAATTGCAATTTCTGGCTTTGGGACTGACCTATTCAGGAATCATTCTGGCATTTTTGGAAAATATAGATTCTGCGCAGCAAAAAGACCTTTGGGTAGGAGCGGTTTGGGTGATTTTGAGCGGAATTGCGTATTCACTTTTTTTAGTGGGAAGTGATAAGGTTATTCCGCAGGTAGGGGCAGAAAAATTTACCATTTATGCCATGATTGCTGCCACCGTTCCTACCGTTTTACATTGCCTCGCAGTGAATCACCTGCAAATTTGGCACTATCCCGCCGAAGTATATTGGATTGGGCTGACTATGGCCATTCTGGTAACGGTCCTGCCTACTTTTGCCATTACTGAAGGCATCAAACGGGTGGGGTCGAGCAATGCGTCCATTATTGCGAGCATTGGGCCTATTTTTACTATTTTTCTGGCTACTTCTATTCTTGACGAAGTGATTTCGTGGGTACAGATTTTGGGCACTTTGTTAGTGCTGTTAGGGGTGTTTCTGATTGGCTGGAAAGGAAATAAGTGAAAATAACAAATGCCTTTTTTGGGATGCTCCGTCTGTCAATGCCGTTTCTTCTTCAATTGCAGATAATCCAAAAAGTAAATGACTTTGAGGAAAATGTTATTGTTTTGGACGGATTGGAGCGTGTTTTGGAATGTGGAGAACGGAGTACGGATTTTTTCTCCGACTTCCATTCTCCGTTTTTCTATTCTCCAAATTTTACTCCGATTTCAACGAAGTTACCGGATTCATCAAGGCTGCTTTGATGGCTTGAAAACTTACGGTCAACAGGGTAATTACCAAAGATCCAGCACCCGCCGCCACAAAAACCCACCATGAAATATCCGTGTGATAGGAGTATTTCTGAATCCAGTTTTCCATGAAGTAATACGCAATAGGTGAGGCAATAAAAAGTGCGATGATAACGAGAAGGACAAATTCTTTCGATAGTAACCCCCACAAATTCATTGTGCTTGCTCCCAACACTTTTCTTACTCCGATTTCTTTGGTGCGTTGCTCGGCCACAAAGGAGGCTAATCCGAACAAGCCTAAGCAGGAAATAGCGATAGCTAAAATGGCAAAAAAGAGAGCTAATTTGCCGATACGTTGCTCAGCCGTAAACTTTTTACTGTATTCTTCATCCACAAAAAAGTAGCGGAAAGGGGCTGATGGGACGAGTTTTTTCTGGGTAGCTTCTATTTTGGCAAGTGCCTCTGAAATAGGTAAGTTAGGATTGATTTTTATTTGCATTTGTCCCAAAGCACGAACATTCCGTTGGAATATATACAATCCCATTTTTACAGGTTCGTAGGGTGAATCAGCCACTAAATCTTCGATTACACCTATGATTTGCCAGCGGCGCTTGCCATCGCCTGTCGAAGTTATATACTCACCAATTGGGTTTTTCAAAGCCAGATACTTGGCCGCCGATTCATTGATGATAACAGCGGCGGTATCCATCCCGAATTCTTTAGAAAAGTTACGCCCCTGTTTCATTTTCCATTGAATGGTATTACCAAAATCTTCGTCTAATTGGGTAACTGAAAAACTGGATTCGGCTTCCGGATTTTTACCTTTCCAATCAAAACCACCCCAATTGTCCCAAATGGACGTAACGGGCATATTTGAAAAAGCTACGTTTGCCGCTACGCCATTTCGCAGTAAATTATCTTTCATCACCAATTTACTGTTTTCAAAGTTGGGATCGTCCATCGAAATTCTTACCAAACTGCTTCTGTCATACCCCACAGGGCGGTTTTGGGCATATTGGATTTGCTGATATACTACGATAGTACCAATAATCAACACCACCGAAACCGTAAACTGCACTACTACCAATACCTTACGTGGCAAAGAGGCATATTTGCCTAAGCGAATCGTTCCTTTCAGTACTTTTACAGGTTCAAATGAGGATAAATAGAAGGCAGGGTAAAATCCTGATAATAACGCTGTAGTGGTAAGAAATACAAAGCTGATTCCTAAAAAATAAGGATTAGTGAAAGGGATGTTGATTTGCTTATCGGCAAGGTCATTGAACCATCCGATAGCTATCGAAACCACGCCCAGCATGACGATAAACGCCAAACCTACCACCAAAAACGATTCACCCAAAAATTGGTTGACCAACTGTGATTTTACCGAACCAATGGCTTTGCGAATGCCTACTTCTTTGGCTCTTTTTTCGCTTCGAGCCGTACTTAAATTCATAAAATTGATGCAAGCCAAAAACAACACAAATACACCCACTATGCTAAACAGCCACACAAAAGTAATGCGCCCGGTGGCAGGGTAACCGTCTTTGAATTCAGAATACAAATACCATTTTTTCATGGGGTTAAGGTAAAGTGTCGCCTTGTATTTTTTTGCGGGTTCCTTAAAACTATCTGGTGCATCTTTCAAATAAAAACCTTTAATCGCGGCATTGGCCTGCTCCATCGTTACCTTATCGGCAGTTTGTACAAAAATGCGTTGCGAGCTGGCGTCCCACCTCTCCTCGTTGTTTTTTATCCACTTCTCATTGTTACGGAGATACTCAAAATTGCCGATAAAATGGATACCGCCCAGAGTGGAATTTTGGGGAGTATCTTCATATACACCGCTCACTTTGCAATAAAACTTATTGTCTAATTTTATAGCTTCACCCATTGGGTCTTTATCGCCAAAAATAGACTTAGCTGTTGATGCTGATATAATCAGACCTTGTGGATCATTTAGGCTTTCTTTACTGCCTTTGAGCATTTTTAAGGAAAACATATCTATCACTCCGTTTTCAAAAAACTGCCCTTTCCTGATATGATTTTCATTACCCACCCCTAAGGTGGTTTCCCCGTCCCATTGCACCAATAGCACGTGTTTGAAAATGTGCCCATATTTTTCTCGTAATACTTTAGCCATTGGTTGGGGCTGACTACTGCCCTCTACCTGTTTTTGATCCAAAGGCTCTGTGACGTGATTGTAAACCTGGGCAATGCGGTCGTAGTTTTTATAGTATTTGTTGTAGGAAAATTCATCCCATACCCACAAGCCGATGAGCATCGCTACGGCCATTCCCGTCGCCAATCCAAAAATGTTAATGAAAGAGTAACCTTTGTGTTTCAACAGGTTACGAAAAGCGATTTTGAAATAGTTTTGTAGCATAGTCGGGCTGTAAATATAGGTTGTTGGATAATGTATTTCTCTTTTTGCCAAGGGGAGTAATAGTTTAAACGTGCTCATCGCGTAACGCCAATTTGCCTGTCGTTTGCCCACCGTTTGTACCCAATAGGCGTACAATTCCAGCAAATCACCCTGCACTTCTTCTGAAGTGTTGGGGTCGGCCCACCAAGTCAGAAGCTTAGTGGCCCAACGAGGTGGTAGGTTTGATTTGGGCTGGCCCATATTATCCCCCCATCAATTGTAACATATTGGGCGGCAACGCTCCCCACAACTCCTCGCGTACTTGTTTTACCTCCATCAACGCTCGTCGCCCCAAAGTGGTGACTTCAAAAAAGCGTTTGCGGCGTCCTCCGCGCTCGGCCGTGGCTCCGCCCATTTTCGAGGATAAAAAGCCTTTCTCCTCCAACCGTTGCAGGGTGGTATGAATACTGCTGAAACCCACCGCCCGACCCGTTTTTTGTTCGAGTTCCTGAGTTACCGTAACGCCGTAAGCTTCTTCCCCAAAATGGCAACGGTCAGTAAAACAATCTCTTCAAACTCTCCCAAAAAGGTTCGTTTCATGTATTGATTTTATTTAATACGATAATGTCGATAAAATGCCGTGCCAATGAAATGCAACCCCTAAATTGGGTATTTACAGCATTTTTTATGGAAAATAATAAATAGAAATGTCCGCTTTTGGACAGCATTTGTACCAAAGCGGACAGGGAAGGTGGTGCAAAAAGGAGAGGAAAAACAAGTGGGCAAAATTGTAAGTTTACCCTTTATTCCGATTTTAAACTCTTCACCGGATTCATCAACGCGGCTTTTATGGCCTGAAAACTCACCGTCAACAATGAGATTCCAATGGCTGAAATGCCTGCCACGGCAAAAATCCACCATTCGATACCGATACGGTATTCAAAATCCTGCAGCCAGTGATTCAGTCCGTAGTGAGCCAATGGAAACGCAATGCCATTGGCGATCAACACCAGCTTGATAAAATCTTTGGACAGCAAACTGGTGATATTTGCAATAGACGCACCCATCACTTTTCGGATGCCGATTTCTTTGATGCGTTGCTCGGCCGTGAAAGTGGCCAACCCAAATAAACCCAAACAGGCAATCAAAATCGCAAGGATGGAAAAGCTTAAAAGCAGTTGTCCAGTCCGTTGCTCAATGGTGTATTGGCGTTCCAAATCTTGGTTTACAAATCCATAACTGAACGGCTGATTGCGTTCAAATTTTTTATAAAGTCGGGCAATGTCAGCCAACGCTCGTTGTGTTTGGTCGGGGCGTGTTTTGACCAGCAGGTTGAAATATCTCTCTTTAGGACGAAAGCGCACAATGAAAGGCTCGATCTTAACATTCATCGGACGGAAATGAAAATCGCTAACTACCCCTACAATGGCTCCGTCCAAGCCCCAAAAATTCACTTTTTTGCCAAGCGCCTGTTGAGGTGTCCAACCCATGCGGCGGGCGGCGGTTTCGTTGAGAAGATAGGTGCCGTACTTGTTACTTGTGTCGCTTGCAATGGCGGTAGAGAAGTTACGTCCCGCGGCCAATGTCATACCAGTTGTTTTCAGGAAATCCGCATCAACGTTCATTTGGGTGATTAAAAATTCATTTTTTGGGGTCTTTCCGGTCCATTCGATATACGAAGTGTTTTGCATATTGACCAACGTACTTGTAGTAGCTGAAACCGATGCAATACTGCTCCTTTTTGTCAGTAACTCTTTCAGTGTCATGGCTTTTTGGCTCACATCGCCTTTGAGACGGACATATAGTAACTGCTCTTTATCAAACCCTAAGTTTTTGTTTTGCATGAATTGTAATTGTTGGTACAACCCCACTGTGCCGATGATTAAAACGATTGACATCACAAACTGCGTCACGACCAGTGTTTTCCGAAAACCCGCGCCTGATTTCTTATCGAAAATGCCTTTCAGTACGCTGACCGGACGGAAAGAGGAAAGATAAAAGGCGGGATAAAGGCCGGTCAAAAAGCTGACAAGCAGTAAAATACCAAACATAGCTATCCAAAAAACCGGTTGTTGAAAAGGTACCGCCATTACCTTACCCGACAACTCATTGAAAAAAGGCATCAGCAGGTTAAGCAGGAGTAACCCAACTCCCAAGGCCAAACTGGTCATCAACAGCGACTCGCCCCAAAACTGCGCAATCAGGCTGGAGCGTAATGCGCCCACGCTTTTGCGAACCCCCACTTCACGTGCCCGTTGCGTAGCCCGTGCGGTGGATAAATTGATGAAATTGAATAGGGCAATGAGCAGCACAATCAACCCGACGATAACGAAAATTCGGACGTAGCGAATGTTTCCGTGGTTGCCCCAATCGGTGCCGAAATCGAAGTCGGAATACAAATGAATGTCATGCAAAGGTTGCAGCAAAAGCGGAGTTTCATTGCCTTTGTCGTATTTTTTCAGTTGCCCAGCCAACTTCTGACTGAAAGCGGCTACGTTGGCATCCGGCCTGATTTTGAGGTAAGTATGGTAATTGTTGCTCCCCCAATTGTAACTCCATTTATCATTCAATTCAAAGTATTTAAAAGGCAACAACACATCAAACTGAAGGTGCGAACGCGCCGGACTGTTTTCAACAATGCCCGTCAAACGAACCGGGAGTTCCTGATTGTAATGAATGGTTTTTCCCAGAACGGATTGAGTTCGCCAGTCTTTTCCAAAAAAACGCTCGGCCACGGCTTCACTGATCACAATTTCGTCGGGCGCCGATAAAACCGTTTGCGGATTTCCTTTCAAAAGTTTAAACCCAAAAAAGGACAAAAAAGAAGCATCAACCACCCGCATAGCTTCGGGTTCAACTGCTGTTTGTTGGTACTGAAGCAATCCGGACCACGCGCCGACGCGGGTCGTCTCGGTGATTTCAGGAAAATCATTTTTAAGCGCGGGAGCCAGCGGGCCAGGCGTTACGGCAATGTCGTAAAGCCCGGTGGCCTGTTTTTGCCTTTCCGTCAGCCGATACACCTGCTCAAATTGCGGCACGGCGCGGTCGTATTGGTATTCATCCCACACGTACAGCCCGATGGCCAGACAGCAAACCAGTCCGACGGCCAGTCCGGTGATGTTGATGAGCGAGAAGGTGCGGTTTTTCAACAGGTTCCGAACCGCGATTTTAAAATAGTTCTGTAACATATCAGGGTTGTATGAATTGGTTTTAGGATATTTTTGAGGGAGTCGTTTGATGTAACGCATCTTCATAAATCCCAACACTTTTCGCCAGTAAAACCACTGCGCCTCCCGTAGGCCGAGGCGCTTGACTTGGAAAGCAAACTCTTCGTGGAGGTCGCCTTGAATGTCTTCCAACAAATGGGGAGCGCAAAACCATTTGAGTAGCTTATCGGCTAATATGGGCGGTTGAGTTTTCATGCGTAAAGGCTGGATTAAACAGATAATTTCAAGGGATGTGTTAACCGACTCCAAAAACTGACCCGCACTTCCTGAATTTCCTGCAACGTGCGATGACCGTAGGCTGTAACTGAAAACAGGCGTTTACGTCGGCCTCCGCGTTCGTTGGTAGGTTCGCCCATCTCTGATCGAACCATTCCTTTCTCTTCCAGACGTTGCAAGGCCGAATGCACTTGATTCAGACGCACGCTACGACCCGTCTGTTCAACGATTTCGTGCATCAGCACCACGCCGTAAGCTTGGCCATCCAGCACGGCAACGGTCAGCAAAACGATTTCTTCAAATTCTCCCAGATACGTCCGTTTCATCGGTTTGTATTATTTCTATTTTTGCTGAGCAAATAGTTTGCCATTGAAGTTTTTGGTTGTTAAGCAATTGATTTTTAGGTTTTTGTGAAAAAGAACAAGTTGTGTTGATTGTCCGATTATGGACAACTTTGTACGCTTTAGGACAGCAGGACAAACCTTCTTTTCTTTGCGTCCATTGCGAATCCTTAGCGTTCTTTGCGGTTAAAGACATTTCTCAAAGGGTAAAGCTGCTTATGTTCTCCCTTTTATTAGAAACAAATCATTGATTCTATGAAACACATTACTAAATACCTCCTGTGCGGACTCCTGCTGACATTGGGGGCTTTTTCAGTACAGGCACAGAAAACACCCGAAGACAAAGCCGGCTGGAAACTCGGCTCTCAATCTTACTCGTTTCGCTTATTTACCTTTGCCGAAGCTATCCGCAAAATTGACAGCTGCGGCCTCAAATACGTAGAATCCTTCCCCGGCCAAACCATCGGCGGCGGAATTGAAGGAAAAATGGATTTTACCATGGACGCTGCTACGCGTGCGGCGGTGAAGAAATTAGTAAAAGACAAAGGGTTAACGATTGTAGCGTATGGCGTAGTCAACGCTAAAACCGATGCCGAATGGGCAACTTTGTTTGAGTTTGCCAAAGACATGGGTGTTTTGAACATCAATACTGAGCCTTCGCCGGCACAAATGCCGATGGTGCGGAAATTGGCCGATCAATACAAGATCAACGTCGCGCTGCACAACCACCCCAAGCCTTCGCGTTACTGGCATCCGGATACCGTGTTGGCGGCGATTGGCGGCAGCAAATACGTAGGTTCCTGCTCCGACATTGGCCACTGGGTACGCTCCGGTCTTGACCCCGTGGAATGTCTTAAAAAACTGAACGGACACGTGTTGGGAATGCACTTTAAAGACGTAAAAAAAGACACACCCGAAGGTCGCTACCATGATGTAGTGTGGGGCACCGGTGATTGCAAAGTAGCAGAGGTCATTGCAGAAATGAAACGCCAAAACTTCAAAGGCCCTATCTCAGTCGAATACGAGTACCACTGGGAAAACAACGGCCCTGAAATCGCCGAAAGCGTGAAGAATTTCCGCGAAATCTATAGCCGGACGAAAGCACAGTAACGAGCAATCGCTCGCGTCTCGCGAGTGACAACTATTATTAGGCTTCCAGTCTTAACAAATGCACCGAAAGGCTGGAAGCCTTTTGATAAATATCACTCGCGAGACACGAGCGATTGCTTTAGGACTTTCCAAGTTTGTAATAGTATTGATTATCATGGGATTAATCCTAAAACTTGGGAAGTCTTATTTTGCTCTAAAACTTAAGGTTGCGATGGAAATAAACAGTTGAATATCCGTATTGGTTGTTTTGGGAGGGTCAGCCAGAACGCCTGTTATTTTGGCTTCGGCCACATTGTTTAAATTGATGGTACGACCTATGGGATCTAAACTGCCAAAATATTTTTTTGCCAACGACTGCGTAATTACCGCCGTGTTGGGCTCTTGAAGTTCGGTTTTGGGGTTTCCGGCAAGCCAGTTATAATTCAAAATGTCAAACAATTCTCCTTCAACAAGGGCTGTGGTATTGAGTTCTAAAAAACGCGCTGCTTCCGATTTATTAGGGAGCTGAACACTGACCGTCAACTCACGGTTCATTTTCAAGTACGCCGTCTGCTCTATTTGCGAATAGTCAGTTCGAAAGGCTTGTGCCATGGGCAAGGGGGCTTCCGGATAATATTCCACAGAGCCATCTTCCAAATGCAAATCAGTAACGACGCGGTAGATACGGGCAAATTTGCGATGATGTCGGTCGGTACTCAAGTGGTAACTTATGAACAAAAAGATAAGCAATTCACTCGCCATTCCGACTGACAAACCAATGATATTCAGCGCGGTATACACCCGCTTGGCGCGGAGATTTCGCAGGGCGATTTTAAGGTAGTTCTTTAACATTTCCGGAAGCTATAACGGATTATAGCTACAAGGTACAGAAGAATGAAAAGCGTTTGCCGTTAAAAAATGTTAAAGCAGTCAAGAGACAAATAAGCAAGTTTACAAAAGGCAAATGTGCAAGAAGCAATGTTGTTTACCAATTTGCTTCTTGCGCTTCACTTATTCACTCAGTCTGCCAACTTTTCACCGGATTGATCAGCGCGACTTTCATCACCTGATAGATTACCGTCAGGGTAACCACTTACACTTCGTTTATTCCGTTTTCAAACTTTCTACTGGGTTTCGTTTGGCAATTTTATAGGTTTGCGGAACAATTGTGATTAAGCCAAGAAACAATAAAATAAGCGAGCCAAGTACCAGTGTTCCGATGGAGAGATCGGCTCGGACCACCATAAAATTTAACCAAAGGTTATTCGCTAAATAGGCCGAAGGAGCCGCAATCAAAACAGCAATTGCGAGCATGATTAGGAACTCCTTCGCCAGTTGATAATTTAAACTCCATTCGCTTGCGCCAAGTACTTTTCTTACGCCAATTTCTTTGGTTCGACGTTCGGTAGTATAAATCGCCATTCCTAATAATCCTAAACAAGCGATTGTAATGGCTAAAAATGCAAGAAGACTTATGACGGACACTAAATCAAAAATTCCCTGATTGGTATTGGTCAAGGTATCTTCATAAAATTCGTACTGTATGGGGTGGATAGGGTCAATTGTTTTCCAGGTATCAGTCAGCTCTTTGAGTACAGCATTGGTATTTCCCCCTTCAAATTTTACAGTAATATATTTCAGTTCTTCAGGATTTGAGCGTAAAACAATGGGCCCCGTAGGTCTGCCAGCAAAAAGCAGGTAAAAGGTAATATCTTTGAAAACTCCAGCCACCTGTACCGATTGTCCATTCAATTCATACGTTTGCCCAAGGATTTCGCTTGGGTTTTTGAAACCGAAATTTCGGGTAGCTTCTTCGTTGACCAGTATTAAATCAGATTTGCCCGTTGTGTTGGGTTTTATGTTTTCACCATACAACAGTTTAATATCCAGGGTTTTAATAAAGTTGTCGTCAGTGGTGAGGCTAATGGCATTGAATGTTTTTTCTTTTCCGGGTATTTTCAATTCGAGGTTATCATTTCGGCCGGTAGCAGGCAGATACGCACATCCCGATAGTTGTTTGATTCCTTTTACATCTTTCAATCTGTTTTTAACTAACTGAAAATCATTGCTTTGTAAATTAATGTTGATGATGTTTTTGGGATTGAATCCATAATCAAACTGCCTGTAATGTTTGAATTGGTCATAGATCACAATGGAAGTAATAATGAAAATCAGTGATATTGTAAACTGGCTTACGGTCAATACACTGCGAAGACTCCATTTTTTGCCAGAACTCAAACTCCATTTTTTCATGGTAGCCATTGGGCTGGTTTTTGACAATCGGAGGGCGGGAAAAATCCCGGAGATAAAACTGATGAGCAAGCTGAAACCAACGAAAGCCAAATAAACATAGAGGTTGTATTTCAAATCAAAATTCAGGTATTTATTGATCCAAAGATTCAAAAAAGCAGTTTTGAGAAACAGTAAAAAGAAATTGGCCAGTACCAATGAAAATAAAACGGTGATGGAAGTCTCGCTCAAAAATTGGAGTACTAAATCCTTGCTTTATGCACCAATAACCTTTCGTAAACCGATCTCACCCGAGCGGGTAATTGAGCGGGCAATCGATAAACTCGTGTAGTTTAAGCAGGCGGCAAACATGATAACCAGCACCAAGCCGCCAAGTATGTAATAAACAAACAGTGGCAACGAGTTAGTAGGGGTATTGTTCACGACCGGACCGGGGTTGAGCTTGGTCAATGACTGAAAGGCCAATTTTGATTTTTGTATGGCCGGGTATTTACTTAGTTTTAAATTTTCAGAAACCTGAGCAAGGGCATCGTTAAGATTCTTTTCGTTGGCAGTTTTGCTTAAAAGTACATACGTATAGGCCTGATGGTCGGTTGTCCAATCTTCGGCGAGGTCTTCTATTTTATTTTCTTTATACAAGTGCTCCAGTGTAGAGGCAGAAACGATGGCGTCAAAACTAAGATGTGACTTGTAGTCATGGTCGGCAAAAACCCCGGTAACGGTAAATAAGCCCCAATCGACGGGTGAATGGCTTTCTTCACTCCAAGTTTCCAGACCTCTTTGTGAAAAATGAATTGTTTTGCCAATGGGGTCCCGTTTGCCGAATAATTTCTTCGCCACTTTATGGGTAATCACTAAGCTATTGGGTTTTTCAAGGGCAGTGGCTTGATTGCCCGCTTCAAGCTCGTAACTGAAGATTTTGAAAAAAGAGGAGGTGGTAAAAAAGCCTCTCATTTCAGAATAATTGAGGTTATGGACGGCATCTCCCCCAAAACCGCGTCTCAGAAGCGCAACTTCTTCAATGAAAGGATATGCCTTCAATTTACCCGCCACGGGGAAGGGAATCGTCGCTCTTAAATTGCCGTTGCTCATAGAGTTGGTATTGATACGATACACTCTTTCTTTATTCTTATGAAACTGATCATAAGAAAGCTGATCGGCGTACATGAGTATCATCAGCATACAAACCGACATTGCAACTGCCAGTCCGAATATATTGATCAACGAAAACGCCTTATACTTGATAAGGTTTCTAAAACCGATTTTAAAATAGTTGCGTATCATGGTTGAATTCAATAAATAGATTGTTGGATATTTCGTTGGTTTCCGTTTAAAGTTAGAAATGCGGATGTAGGCCAGCACATCGCGCCAATAGCGTTGTCGAGCTTTAGTTGTACCCAACCGCTTGGCTCGCAAAGCATAGCGTTCGTATAAATCACCCAACACTTCTTCGCGGAGGTGGGGAGCAATGAGCCAGTTGAGTAGCTTATCAATCCATGTGGGAGGAATTGATTTTTTTGATTCATTATGATTCGTGACTTCAATTTTGAAATGCAATTTTTTGTTTTTGAATAAACTCAATGGGGGATAAGAACTTGAGTGCTTTTCTGGGCCTGTTGTTTAGTTTATTTTGAATGTTTTCAATATAGTCTTTTGAA
>Ga0247843_1006579_pt1 | contig 15033 bp, 13 predicted proteins | sample LaCruzMarch2017__FD_192420 | JGI IMG/M metagenome (GOLD analysis project Ga0247843, IMG submission 192420) | Freshwater microbial communities from meromictic Lake La Cruz, Castile-La Mancha, Spain - LaCruzMarch2017_8m | ecosystem: Environmental > Aquatic > Freshwater > Lake | place: Spain... | reverse complement strand
AACAGCCCGGCCAGGATCACCGCGACCGTCATCGCCTTCGGACGCACACGTAGCACCGCGCCGTCACGCACCGCCTCGGTGATTGCGGCGCGCGAGGGGTCCACACCCCGCTCCTCAAGCGCATGCTTGAGGTAGATCAGCATCACCACCCCGAACTCCGCCGAGACGCCCGCCAGTGCGATGAAGCCCACCGCTGTCGCCACCGACTGGTGGTAGCCCAGCAGATACAGCGTCCAGATCCCTCCGGTCAGCGCGAAGGGCAGCGTGAACAGGATCAAGGCCGCCTCGTCCAGACGCCGAAAGGTCAGGAAGAGGAGGATGAAGATGATCAACAGCGTTGCAGGCACCACGATGGTCAGCCGTTCGACAGCGCGCGCCAGGTATTCGAACTGGCCGGAATAGGCCAGGCTTACACCCGATGGCAGCGTGATCTCGCGCGTGACGGCGCGCTGCAGATCGGTCACGACTGAGGCCAAGTCCCGCTCGCCGACATCGACATAGACCCAGACCGAGGGACGTCCGTTCTCACTCTTGAGCATCGGAGGGCCGTCGACGATGCGCACTGACGCGACACTGCCTAGCGTAATTTGCTGGCCCGATCCGGTGAGGATCGGAAGCATCCGCAAACCGTCGAGGGAATCGCGCACCTCACGCGGATAGCGGACATTGATCGAGTAGCGGGCGAGCCCCTCCACGGTCTGGCCCACAGTGTCGCCGCCGACTGCCCCCGAGATGATCTGCTGAACATCCTCGATGTTGAGGCCATACCGCGCCGCCGCCTCGCGATCGATATCGATATCCACATAGCGTCCACCTGTCAGCCGTTCGGCGAGCGCCGAGCGCACACCCGGCACCGTTTTGGCGACCCGCTGAATCTCCTGGGCAATGGCATCGAGTTTGCCGGCGTCGGAGCCGGTGACTTTGATGCCGATCGGGCTTTTGACGCCCGTTGCCTGCATGTCGATGCGGTTGCGGATCGGCGGCACCCAGACGTTAGCCAGGCCCGGCACCTGCACGGCGCGATCCAGCTCCGCGACCAGCTTCTCCTGCGTCATGCCCGCCCGCCATTGATCGCGGGGTTTGAAGCGGATCGTCGTTTCAAACATCTCCAACGGCGCCGGGTCCGTTGCGGTATCGGCGCGGCCGGCCTTCCCAAAGACACTCTCCACCTCTGGGACCGTCTTGATCATCCGGTCGGTCTGTTGGAGCAGCGTCGATGCTTTCGCAGCGGACAAGCCAGGCAGCGCCGAGGGCATGTAGAGAAGATCGCCCTCCGCCATCGGCGGCATAAACTCACCGCCCAGATGCGTCAGCGGCCACGCGGTGGTGGCCAGCAACATCGCCGCCACCAGCAGCGTTGCACGGGGATATCGCAACACCCAGTCCAGCGCAGGACGGTAGATGGCCGTCAGCCAGCGATTGATCGGGTTGGCATTCTCCGAAGGCACACGTCCCCGGATCAGATACCCCATCAGGACCGGCGCGATGGTGACGGAGAGAATGGCCGCCGCCGCCATGGCGTAGGTCTTAGTGAAGGCCAGCGGTGAAAAGAGCCGCCCCTCCTGCGCTTGCAGCGTGAAGACCGGGATGAACGACAGGGTGATGATCAGAAGGCTGAAGAACAGCGGTGGTCCCACCTCCACGGCTGCTTCGGTAAGCACCTTCCAACGTGTCGGGTGGTCGAGCTCTTCGCCCGGATGCGCCTCCTGCCAGATCTCCAGCCGCTTGTGCGCGTTCTCGACCATCACAACAATCGCATCGACCATCGCACCGATCGCGATGGCGACACCGCCCAGCGACATGATGTTCGCATTCACCCCCTGCAGGCGCATCACGATGAACGCGGCCAAGACCCCAATCGGCAACGCGATGACCGCAACCAGGGCGGATCGCGCGCGCCAGAGAAACAGGCCGCACACCAAGGCGACGACGATGAACTCTTCGACCAGCTTCTGGGTGAGATTGGCGACCGCGCGATCGATCAGCGGCGCACGGTCGTAGGTCGTGACCATCGCGACGCCAGGAGGCAGGCTCCGTTTGAGCTCGGCAACCTTCTTCTCCACCGCCGCCAGCGTAGCGCGCGCGTCAGCTCCTGAACGCAGGATGATGACGCCGCCGGCAACCTCGCCTTCGCCGTTCAGCTCGGCGATCCCGCGCCGCAGTTCCGGTCCGACCTGAACGATGGCGACATCGCCCAGACGCACCGCGACCCCGCCCGCGTCGGTCTTCAGCGGCAAGGCCCTGAAATCGTCAAGGCTCTTCAGATAGCCGCCGGAACGAACCATGTATTCCGCTTCCGCCAGCTCGATGACCGAACCGCCTGTCGACTGGTTGCCCCGCTTCAGCGCCTCCACCACCTGGCCGAAGGTGACGCCGTAGCCGGCGAGTTTCACGGGATCGACGACGACCTGGTACTGCCGCGCCATCCCACCCACGCTCGCCACCTCGGCGACGCCGGGGATGGACTTGAGTTCGTAGCGTAGGAACCAGTCCTGCAGGCCGCGCAGTTGGGACAGGTCATGCCGCCCGCTGCGATCCACCAAGGCGTATTCATAGACCCATCCGACCCCCGTCGCGTCCGGACCGAGCGCCGATCTGGCTGCTTCCGGCAATCGGCCTTGCGCCTGGTTGAGGTACTCCAGCGCGCGCGAGCGGGCCCAATAGAGATCGGTGCCATCCTCGAACAACACGTAGACAAAGCTGTCGCCGAAGAAGGAGTAGCCCCGGACCGTCTTCACGCCCGGCACGGACAGCATCGTCGTGGTCAGCGGATAGGTGACCTGATCCTCGACCACCTGCGGCGGCTGGTTCGCGTAGCTCGTTCGAATGATGACCTGCACGTCGGACAGATCGGGCAGGGCGTCGATCGGGGTGGTGCGCACCGCCCAAATGCCCGCGACCACCACCACCAGCGTCATCATCAGCACGACAAATCGGTTGGCGACAGACCAGCGGATGACCGATGCAATCATGGCCGGCCTCCCGATCGGGTCAGGCTGCGGATGGTCGTCTCGCCGTCACGCTGATCGAAACGTACCTGCACTTCATCGCCAACCTTGATGCCGCGCAGCAACGCGGCGTCGGTTATCCGGAATTCCATCGTCATGGCCGGCCAGTTCAGTGCAGGAACCGGCCCGTGGGAAAGCGTGACCGAGCGCGGCGATACGGCCTCAACCCGGCCCTGTGCGTCGTACATGGTCGGGCTCTTGGGTGCCGCCGACGGCGGCGTGGTCGATCCGACGCCGCTCAGGCTCGCCTCGGAATCCAGCAGAAACTGTCCCGACGCAACGATACGTTCGCCGGCCACGAGGCCTTCGAGAATCTCGATTTCGGCGTTGGCTTCGCGACCCACCCGAACCGTTCGCGCTTCGTAACGCCCACCATCCCTGACGACCATGACCAAGCTGCGCTGACCCGTGCGGATCACCGCTTCGGCAGGTACGAGCACCGCCGCTTCCATCTTCGGCCCGGACAATTCCACCCGGGCAAACATCCCGGGACGGAGTTGGCCGTCACGATTATCAACCTCGATGCGGACCTGCACCGTCCGGCTGGCGCTTTGCGCTTCCGGAAGAATGGCCCGAACCTGGCCGGTGAACACCCGGCCCGGAAACGCATCGACGGCAATCTGCGCCGAGCGCCCGTCGCCAATCCTTCCAGCCTGAGCTTGCGCAACGGAGGCGACGACCCAGACGCGGCCCACGCCGTTGATCTCCGCGAGGGTCTGGCCCGCCATGACGTTCATGCCGGCGCGGACATTCAGAGCCTTGATCACCCCATCCATCGGCGTCGTCACGGTGAAGAGATTCTGCGGTTTGCCGCTGCGCTCCACGCGCGCGATGAGCTCGGGCGGCATCCCCAGAAGCACGAGCCGCTGCCGAGCCGCGGCGATCAGCGCTGGCGAACCGCCCCGCCGCACCGCCAGGAACTCGCTCTGCGCACCAGCCCATTCCGGGACCAGTATGTCCGCGAGCGGGGCGTTGCGTGCGACGATGTCGCCCGGCGCGCGCGCATACACACGTTGAACAAACCCACCCGCACGCGCCTGAACAATGGCGACGCTGCGTTGATCGAACTCGACAGTGCCCGAGACCGTCAGACGTTGATCGAGCATGCCGCTTCGGGCGGTCGCCACCCGCATGCCAAGGCTTTGCTGCGCGGCCGGATCGATCGACACACCCGCCGTCCCAGCCTCATCGGCGTATTTGGGGACGAGCTGCATGTCCATGAAGGGCGATTTTCCCGGCTTGTCGAAGCGCTGTCCGGGAACCATCGGGTCGTACCAATAGAGCACGGTGCGCCCATCCGCCGACTGACCTGGATCCACCGGCCGTTGCCGCGAGGCCAAGCCCCAGCCCGCAGCCCCGGCGAGGAGCGCGATCAACAGGGCGGCCCCCGCCAGCTGAGGCCAAGTTGTTGGAATATGTTTCATTGGCCTTCTCCCCCATAGGTCATGACAATTCGGGCGCCGTCGCGAGCGACCAGCGCCTCGCGGTCGAGCATCGCAAGCTGTGCCTCGGCGAGCCCCGTCAGCGCTGCGATGACATCGGCTAAGCTCGTGCGGCCCGCGCCGTAGCTCGCCGTTTCAAGGTCGGCGCGCTCCCTGGCGAGTGACAGCGTCACGTCGCGCGCCCGCACCCACTGGTCCTGGTGCATGGCATGTTCGGCCAAGTCCGCTTCGAGCGCGGCGACAAGCGCGCGGCGGGCGCTTTCGCGCTCCATCTCGAGGCGCGACGCGTCGATCCGGCGCGCCGCGATCCGCGAATCCTGCCGTCGTTCCCCAAACAGCGGCAGACTGACCGTCGCCGTGGCGGAGACCATGTCGCCGTACATCGGATCGCGCCGTCCATAGCTCAGGCCAAAATTCCAGTCCGGGCGCTTTCCGGCCTCAGCCAGTCCAACGTCCGCGCGCGCTTGCCGGACGCGGGCGTCGAACTCCAGAAGCATGGGGTGGCGATCGATGCCGGCGCGCAGCGAGACCGCGTCGACCGTGAAGGGAGGCGGCGCGCCGGCGACATCCGCCAGCGGATCGCCGGTCCACCGAACCAGTTCGGCGCGTGCCTTGCCGACGGCCGCCGCCAGTTCGCTGCGTCGATCCTGCAGAGCCGCCTTCATTTGCAACGGCTCCAGCGCTTGCCCAGGGCGCATGGTCCCGGAAGCCACGCCCGCACCGCTGCTCGCCCAAAGAGGCTCCAGCTCCCGCAAGACGTCATCGACAGCGGCCAGACGCCGCTTGGCGTAATAGAGGTCGATCCAGGCGAGCGCCGTTGCGACCTGGATTTCCCGCTCGGTCATCCGACTTCGTGCCTGTGCCGCCGCGATGTCCGCTCCGGCCCTGGTCCGCTCCGCTTCGCGCCGCGCGCCGCTTGGTACGTCCTGGCTGATCCCGATGGTCTGCATCGTGCCGCTATCGCCATCAAAGCGTCCCGCCACCGGGCCGGAGACCGGATAGTTGATGATCCCGAAGTTCAAACTCGGGTCCGGCAGGCGACCAGCCGCCGCCGCGTCGCGTTTTGCGGCATCGATCTCAAGGCCGGCGGCGCGAGCAGAGGGGCCTTCGGCGACCGCACGGGCGATGGCCTGATCAAAGGTGAGTGGTTCGGCGAGCGCCGGGCCGGCAAGCAGGCAGGCCGCGACGAAAAATGATGGCAATCGCATAGGCATGGTTCCTCGGGCGCAATGCGCCCGGTCGTTCAAAAACGGGGGTGTGCCAGGCATCGCCGGGGCGGCGTGCGCTCATGCGGAGCGACAATGGGGGGGCGCCATGCGCCGCCCGCATGCTCCAGGCGCAGCTCATCCCGCAGCGTGCGCTGTGGGTTGGGTCAGCCGTGAAGCTTGGGTGGTCGTTCGAGGCCGTTTGGGTCGAAGGTCGAAGGGCTCAACGCCGGCCGCCCAGGGCCGACGTCACCATCGATGAACACCACGAGCGCGGAGGAAGTCGGCGGTGGCGCAGCGCTCATGATGTGTAATGCCGCGCAGCCCTTGGCGCACTCGGTTGCCGTCTTGTTATGGTCGCAGCACGGGTCTTCCCCCCAGCTGCTCGCCATCATGGCTTCATCGGAGGCCGTTTGATCACTTGCCTTGACCGGCGCGTCGGCCTGGCTCATCGCCTGCTCGCAATCAACACGCGCTGTCGCAGCGAGCACTGGATTGACCAGCATCGCTATCGAAAACACGGCGGTGAGCAGTAGGCGGAACATCAGATCAATCTAAATCATCACGCGTTAAAACAGGCATCATCTTCTTCATTCTATCCCCACTGATCCGCACCAACATCAGATCACCGGTTCATGGTTGGGTTCGGAAGGCGGCTTGCGCAAGAATGGATCATGCGCGCGCATCCAGTTGCGTGCCGGGCGTTCGACCAGGTGATAGAGGGCGATCGAAGCGATGAGCGTCGCCACGAAAACCCCGAGCCAGGCGGCCCAGGCCGCCGCGCCCGACAGGTTCGGGGCGATGCGGTCGAGCGCGTGGAAGTAGGCGATATCGACCGGCAGGTGCGCCATGTAGACCGAGTAGGAAACCTCCCCCAGATAGACGAGCGCGACCGAACCCAGCACACCGCGCGGGTTCGTCTTGGAGGCTTCGGCCAGCGAGAAGATCAGCAAGCCGAAGGCCGGCCAGATCGCGGCGTCGCTCCAATGCAGGCTGGACCCAACGACGATCCACAGGACGGCGAGGCTCGCCCCAAGCAGCGCCGCAAAGCGCGGCAGCACCACCGTCCGGCCCAACTGATAGAGCGCGGCGCCAAACAGGAACGCTGGCACGATGCGGATGATGCCCAGCCGGGTCACTTCCGAAAGCGGCAGACCGTTCGATTCCACGCTCCAGAACATGACGAAGAACAGGCCCAGCGAGAGCGCGACCGCGAGCCAGGCAAGGCGTCGCAGCGCCAGCACCAACAGCGCCGCGAGCGGGAAAATCAGGTAGGCGAACCATTCCGCCGAAATCGACCAGGAGGGGAAATTCCACTGCACCGATGGGGTCGTTCCCCAGGCGTGAATGAGCAGCAGGTGCTGGGGCAGCACCAACGGATCGAAGGCGACCGGATCGAAGCGTGCGCCCAGCTTCATGGCGACCAGCCAGATCGCAACCGTCGCCGCCAGCGTCACCAGGTGGACCGGGTAGATGCGCGACAGGCGCGCCCAGAGGAACGATCCGTAGTTGAAGCGCTTTTCCTCGACGCGGCCGAGATAGACGTGGCTCAGGATGAAGCCCGACAGGATGAAGAAGAGATCGACGCCCAGATAGCCCTTGGCGACAAAACCCAGCCGGTCGACATCCAGACCGAGATGGTCCCGGAAATGGTAGACCAACACCCACAACGCGGCCGCGATCCGCAACGACGTCAACGGCCGAATATCATTCGGATACATGCGCGCCCCCGTGCAGAGGGCTCGTTGGCCAAGCCCCTTTAGGGGCTATACGGCGCTCGCGCCCGCATCCCTCACGCCGGAGCGATGCGGGCGGATTTTTCTACAGACGCACCGCGCGCAGGCGAAGCGCATTGCCGATGACGCTGACCGAGGACAGCGCCATCGCCAGCGCCGCAATGGCCGGCGAGAGCAGCACGCCGAACACCGGGTACAGAATCCCCGCCGCAATCGGCACCCCGCCCACATTGTAGATGAAGGCGAAGAACAGGTTCTGGCGGATGTTGCGCATCACTGCCCGCGACAGCATGCGCGCCTTGACGATCCCGCCCAGCTCTCCCTTGAGCAGGGTCACGCCCGCGCTCTCGATGGCGACATCCGCGCCGGCGCCCATCGCGATACCGACATCGGCCGCCGCCAGGGCCGGGGCATCGTTCACCCCGTCACCGGCCATCGCCACGACCCGGCCTTCACCGCGTAGCTTTTCCACCACCGACGCCTTGTCTTGCGGCAGCACTTCCGCCGCGACTTCGGTGATGCCGAGCGTGTCGGCCACGGCGCGGGCGGTGGTCTCGTTGTCGCCCGTCATCATGACGATGCGCAGACCATCCGCCTTCAAGGCGTCGATCGCAGCCCGCGCCCCGGCCTTGATCGGATCGGCGATACCGATCAGCCCGGCCAGCCTTCCATCAAACGCCACGTAGACGACCGTTGCGCCGGTGCGGCGCAACGCGTCAGCCTGGGGATCCAGCGGGGTGATATCGGCGCCTTGCTCAGCGATGAAGCGGCGGCTGCCGATGGCGACGCGTTGTCCTTCGACAATGCCGAGCACGCCGCGGCCCACCGGGGAATCGAACTCGCTGGCCTCCGTCAGATCGACCGCTTCATCGGCGGCGGCGCGCAGGATGGCGTCGGCCAGCGGGTGCTCCGAGCCACGCTCAAGGCTTGCCGCCAAGCGCAGCAACGTGAGGCGATCCACGCCTTCCACCGGCGTGATCGCCGTGACCGAGGGGCGGCCTTCGGTCAGCGTGCCCGTCTTGTCGATGACCAGGGTGTCGAGCTTCTCAAAGCGCTCCAGCGCTTCGGCGTTCTTGATCAGCACGCCGGCCTGGGCGCCACGACCGACCCCCACCATGATCGAGATCGGGGTCGCAAGGCCCAGCGCACAGGGACAGGCGATGATGAGCACCGAGACCGCCGCCACGAGCGCATAGCTGAAACGGGGGTCCGGCCCCACCACGGCCCAGGCGATAAAGGCGATGACCGCGACCGCGATCACCGCCGGCACGAACCAGCCGGAAACCTTATCGGCCAGCCGCTGGATCGGCGCGCGGGAGCGCTGCGCCTGCGCCACCATCTGCACGATCTGCGAAAGCAACGTGTCGGCCCCGACCTTGTCGGCGCGCATCACGAACGAGCCCGTCTTGTTGATCGCGCCGCCGATGACGGCATCGCCGATCTCGCGGGTCACCGGCATGGATTCTCCGGTGACCATCGATTCATCGAGCGCGGCGCGGCCCTCAAGGATCGACCCATCGACCGGCACCTTCTCGCCGGGGCGCACGCGCAGCCGATCGCCGACCGCGATCAGGTCCAGCGACACCTCTTCATCGGTTCCGTCGTCGCGCAGACGGCGCGCCATTTTCGGTGCGAGATCGAGCAAGGCCTTGAGCGCGCCCGAGGTGCGTTCACGCGCCTGCAGTTCCAGCACCTGGCCCAGCAGGACCAGCGCGGTGATCACCGCCGCCGCTTCAAAATAGACGGGCACGCTGCCGTCTTCCTTGCGGAAGGCGTCGGGGAATATCTGGGGGACGGCGACCGCCACCACGCTGTAGACCCAGGCCACGCCAACGCCCATGGCGATCAGCGTGAACATGTTGAGGTTACGGGTTTTGAGCGAGGCCCAGCCCCGTTCGAAGAAGGGCCAACCGGCCCAGAGCACGACCGGCGTGGCGAGCGCGAACTGAATCCAGTTCGACCACTGGCCGGGCACGTAATGGTGCAGGTTGAACAGATGGCCGCCCATCTCCAATGCGAAGACCGGCAGGCTCAAGGCGACTGCCACCCAGAAGCGGCGTGTCATGTCGGCGAGTTCGGGGTTGGGGCCGCTATCGGCGGTGATCGTCTCCGGCTCCAGCGCCATGCCACAGATCGGACAGCTGCCCGGTCCGACCTGACGGATCTCGGGGTGCATCGGGCAGGTGTAGATCGTGCCGGGTGGGGCAGGCGGGTCTTCGGCGCGATCCTTGGAGAGGTATTTCTGCGGATCGGCGGTAAACTTGGTACGGCAACCCGCCGAGCAGAAATGGAAGGCGTCGCCCTGGTGCTCGGCATGGTGCGGGGTGGTCGCCGGATCGACACTCATGCCGCAGACCGGGTCGGTCACCGCGTGGGCGTCCACCTTCGGTTTGGCGGAACAGCAGCTATGGCCGTGGTGATCATGATCGTGTCCATGCTGATGATCGCTCACGACGACCTCCTTCGCTTGTATACCCCCGGGGGGCATTGGTGATTGGGGCTGAGATATACCCCCATAGGGTACTTGTCAATTACCCCGTGGGGGTATAGGGTTGTGGCGATAGGTGAACCATGCATCGTGAAAACAAAGCCAAACTCCTGAACCGCTTGAACCGGGTCGAAGGCCAAGTCCGGGGCATCGGCCGGATGGTCGAGGATGACCGCTATTGCATCGACATCCTCACCCAGTTCCAGGCGGTCCGGGCCGCGCTCAACAAGGTCGAGCAAGAGCTTCTTCGCGAGCATATCGACCACTGCGTCACCACCGCCTTCGCCAGCGGCGATGCCGCGGAACAGCGCGCCAAGGCCGATGAACTGGTCGCCATTCTGCAACGGTCCCTGCGATGACCGGCGCGCCTACCTCTTTCTACGCAGCCCCGACGCCCATCCCTCGCACGCGTGAGGGATCAGCGGGCCTGATGCGTATCAGCAAGGGGGTGCGGGAGGTGCGCCGCTTCATGAATACGCTCGATCAAACACTGCGCTCGTTGCGCGCCACCACCGCCGCGCCGATGCTCCATGGGCTCGAAGACCGGGTCTGGGAACGCGTGCGCGCCGTGCGGGCCAATGCCGTGCTCGAACGCCAATGGCGGACCGCCCAGATGCTGGCCGCTTCCTTCGCGCTGGTCACGGGCGTTGCGCTCGGCGGGGCCGAAGCTACCGCCGCACTGCGCTCGCAGCAGGCCGCGCAACTCACCACACCGTCACTCGCCCCGTCCGAACTGTTGGAGGGACATGGATGAAACCGGGCCTTCGAAACCTGATCCTGACCATCGTCCTCGTGGTGCTGGCCGCCGGGGGCGGCGCCTGGCTGTGCGCGCACTATGTGGTCAGTCACCACACGGGCCGGCCGTCGCTGCACGACATGGTGCACAAGAACCTCGACCTTACGCCCGAACAATCGCGGCGGCTGGATGCCATCGAGAAGAGCTACGCTTCCGAACGCAAGCGGCTGGAAGGCGAAATCCGCTCCGCCAACCGCGAACTCGCCGTCGCGATCCAGAAGGGTGAGAAGGATTCGCCGGAGCTGAACGCCGCCATCGATCATCTGCACATGGCGATGGGCGCGCTGCAGAAGGCGACGATCGCCCATGTCTTCGACATGCGCTCGGTGCTGACGCCCGAACAGGCAAAGACCTTCGACGCAGAAATCGTCTCGGCGCTCACCGAAGAGGGACGGTGAGCGCGGCGTCAGAGCCGTCTGACGCAGAACTTGCCGCCGGCGCGGTCGCGGGCGACGAGCGCGCCTTCTCGTGGCTGATGCAACGCCACAAGGATGGGCTCTACCGCTTCATCCGCCGCTACACCGGCGACGCCGACGAAGCCTACGATCTCTTGCAGGAGAGCTTCACCGCCGCTTGGGGCGCGCTGAACCGCTATGACCGGGGGCGGCCGTTCCCGACCTGGCTGCGCCGCATCGCCCTCAACAAATGCCGGGACTGGTCGCGGCGCCGCACGGTGCGCCGCTGGCTGACCCGCAACGAGGGCCTCGACAGCTGGACCGGTCAGAACCTGACGACCGACGATCCCTCGCCCGAGGCCGTGCTTTCCGACCAGGAACAGCTGACCCGCCTCGACCAGGCCATCGCCAACCTGCCGGCAGGCCTCAAGGAGCCGCTGATCCTCACCGCCATCGAAGGCCTGTCCCAGGACGAAGCCGGCAAGCTGCTCGGCCTTACCGCCAAGGCGATCGAAGTGCGCGTCTACCGCGCCCGTCGGGCGCTCTCCGAAACGCTCGCCTTGCAGGATCTCTAGCCGCGGCTTGGACAGGCCGCCAATTTCCGGGATGGCGGCTGAGGGCGAAGGCACTTCCTTGCGTAGCTAAGGGAGGGGTGGGTCTGACCCATCAGGAGAGGAACGCGCCATGGAACAACACGACAAGGCCCAGGAACACCGACAGATGATGGTCGGCCATTATCGCCGGCTCGCCTTGATGACGATCCTCTCCTTCATCGCGATGTACATTCTGATGTACGCGATGGTGAACACCCTCAGCAACGTCTACCCAAGCTTCAATCAGGCCTACATGGCCGGTCTGATGACCGCCCCGATGGTCGTTCTCGAGCTCATGCTGATGGGCATGATGTACAAGAACCGGCGCTGGAACATCGCGATCTATCTCGGTGCGACGGTGCTGGGGCTGCTGTGCTTCCTCGCCATCCGCCAACAGGCCTTTGTCGGTGACAAGGAGTTCGCGCGCTCGATGATCCCGCACCATTCGGGCGCGATCCTCATGTGCCGCGAAGCCGATCTGTCCGATCCGCGCCTGCGCAAGCTTTGCACGACCATCATCGCCGGTCAGCAGGCCGAGATCGACCAGCTGACCGCGATCCTGAACGAGAAGTCCGGCCGCTAAGCGGCAGGCGCCGCTCGCGACGACCAGTGGATATGGGCGATGCGCCAACCGGCCTTCGCCTTCTTCACCACCATGGTCTCCGTCGTCAGCCGGTCGACCGTTTTGCCGTCATAGCTGCCTTTGGTTCGGCCTTGCGTCAGAACCCAGGCGACGCCGCCTTCGACGGTGGAGCGCCGGCTCGTGACCGTGTCGGTCATGCCCTGGCTGTAGGCGATGTCGCCCGGCAGGTGCGCCTCGACATACTCCGCCTTGGACGATTCCGCGCCGCCCTGCTCGAAGATCACCGCGTCATCGAGCAGCAGATCAGCGACAGCTTCCGCATCCCCACGGCCCATCGCCGCGTGAAAATGCTCCACGGTCTGGACCGCGCCGCTATCGGCGGCGGCAAGCGACGGGGTGGCGGTGGCGAGCAGACCGAGCGGCGCGGAGGCAAGAAGGGTACGACGATCCATGAAGCAGGTTCCTTATTGAGGTTCAGCAGATTGAGCGCGAGGCCCACCCCATCGCGACTTGATCCAGTCGCGAGCGGGCCGTTCGAAGAACAGGAAAAGAAGGATGGCGATCACCTGCGCCGCCAGCAGCATGGCCCCGGCCTCCACCCAGTGCAGCTTGTAGGAGCTGGGCTTGTCCAGCAACGCCGCCATCAGCCCGCGCCAAGCGGTGAACAGCGGAATATGGATCAGGTACAGCGCGTAGGACGCCTCACCAAGCAGCACGAGCACCCCGCCCGCGGATCGGGCTCCCGTCCGCGCTTTGGATAGCAGCGCCAGGCTCAAGACCAAGGCCCCGGCCAGGAAGACGATCAGGCGGTCATCGAGGCCGCGATGCATCGCCAGCAGCATCGCGATCAAACTCGCGCCGGCGCAAAACCAGGCCAGGATCGGGCCGGGATTCAGCCGGCGACCCCAATGGTAGAGGCCGACCCCAAGCAGGAACTCGGGAAGGATGCGCAGGATGCCGAGATTTTCCTCCGCATGCGTCAGCAGCTTGCCAAACGCCGAGCGGTAGAAGTCATCCAGTCCGATGAACAGGATCGCGGACAAGACCACGATGAACCAGGGTCGGCGCCGCAGCAGGATGCCGATCCACGCAAAAAGGGGAAAGGCAAGGTAGGCGAACCATTCGGCCGAGAGCGACCAGGACGGACCATTCCATTCGTTCAAGGTGTTCGTCGGAAACCAAGCCTGAACCAACAGCAAGGTCTTCAGAAAGCCCACCGCCGTGAAATGCTCGCTGCGATATTCCTGGTTCAACAACTCCGCCGCCAGCACCATCACCAGCATGCCGGCCAGGGCCAGGACATGCACCGGAAAGATCCGGGCGACCCGGGCCGTCAAGAAGCTTCGATAACTGAACCGCCCAGCCTCAAGCGCGCCGGCATAGACATGCGTCAGCACGAATCCGGACAGGATGAAGAAGACATCGACCCCGAGCCGCCCGCGCTCGAACAGCCAGGTGACGGCCATGTCGTCGTAGCGCCAGCCCAGATGCAGATGAAACAGCACCACGCCAAGCGCGAGGAAGAAGCGCAGCGCGGTGAGGCTGTGGAGTTGGGAGGGAAAAACTCCCTTAGCGCGATCAGCCGCGCTCACATCGAGCGCTCCGACGGTGGGCGAACCCACATTGGTCCTGCTGATCGCTTCGCATGGATGACGCTCCCCTCGTCATTCCATACGCAGCCGCGATGCGAAGCCCTCAGGCGTACGGCGGGTCTGACGACCTTTCGTTGCCGTCAGGCCCCGCGGATTGCGCTAGCGCGGATGGCGCTTCAGCCAGGCTTGCATCTCGCCAATTTCCTTCTCTTGTTTGGCGATGGTTTTCTCCGCCATCTTCCGGATTTCCGGATCGGGATCGTGCTGCAGAACGATCTTCGACATGGCGATCGCGCCGCGATGATGCTCAATCATCTTGAGCGTCCAGGCGCGGGACGGGTCCGCGTCCTTGGCCTTCATCATGGCGTCATGCATCTGCATTTCCGCCTGCATGAACGGATCACGCATGTCGCCCGCCATGGTCTTTTGATCAGCGGCGATAGAACTGGACGCGGCGCCGACGATGAGAAGCGCGGCCGTTGCCAGTGATAGAGTAATGTGACGAATCTTCATGGTCTGTCTCCTTGCGATGGACCTTGTTCAGACCGCAAGCGACATAAATTCGCCATTCATTTGAACCGCGAATACATCAATCATCGAGGCGATCTCATGCCTCAACTTTAGGGAGGTCAGATCGTTCCGTGTTGGCTGGTGTCTTCCCGGAGGCGCTTTCCTCAATGGATGGCGATAGCCACAGTGAGCCTTACGCAGACCCAGGCGCTATCCCTCAGGCGGGCTGCCCTTTTTGGGGTCGCAGGCTCGCTTTGGCCTTCTTCCAATCCCTGCCGAGGCGCGACCACAGGAGCACGAAGCCGCTGAGCACTGTCGTCAGCGCCAGCATCGCTGCGCCGATGATGAGCGGGTGGTTGAAGTTCTCGCCCTTGCTCCAATCCATGATGTGCAGCCGCCAGAAGAAATCGTAGAAGCGCCAGAGATTGGAACGGCGTGACACCGTCTCGCCCGTCAGCGGCGCCAGGTACAGGGTGGTGCGCTCCGCATCCGCGAAGTCGACACGCCACAGCGCCCCCTGCTTGCCGGTTTCTTGCGGAGCATTCTTCAGAAGCACGGCCCGCACCGGAACGCCCGCGCCGCGATAGGCGCCCTTCGCAAACGCTCGTGCGTCCTCCGCCCCAAACGGCGCAAGACGCTCGCCGGTGCGGGCGTCAAGCACCGAGGCCTCCCCCTTCACCGGATG
>Ga0247843_1006578_pt1 | contig 15035 bp, 14 predicted proteins | sample LaCruzMarch2017__FD_192420 | JGI IMG/M metagenome (GOLD analysis project Ga0247843, IMG submission 192420) | Freshwater microbial communities from meromictic Lake La Cruz, Castile-La Mancha, Spain - LaCruzMarch2017_8m | ecosystem: Environmental > Aquatic > Freshwater > Lake | place: Spain... | reverse complement strand
ATGATTAGGCACCCGCACCGCCACCGTGTCGAGCCCAGAGGTCACCACATCGGGCACATGGTCTTTTTTGGGTAAAACAAGGGTTAGCGGTCCGGGCCAAAAGGCATCCATAAATTGCACAGCTATGGGCAAAACTGCCTGCACATGCCGCATCACTGCCTCGGCACTAGGCAAATGCAGAATAAGGGGATCAAACTTTGGGCGACCCTTCGCCTCGAAGATACCCAGCACCGCATCGGCATTCAGCGCATTTGCCGCTAGGCCATACACCGTTTCGGTTGGAATGGCCACCAACTGGCCTTGGCGCAGCAGCTTGGCCGCCTCATTCACATTATTGCCCATTATCGCCATGCGGCAAAGGTAGAATCCAATTAACACGCGCGGTTTCGTGATATTCTTCCGTCCTTTGCTGCGAACAAAACTCCGAAATGGGATGTTGTAAGGTTCAACCAAAACAAACACAAACATGAAACACGCATTCACATTTCTACTCACCCTTATCACCACAGCAACCATGGCCCAAGGCAATTTTCACCAATTCAAAGCCACTACTATTGATGGCAAAGAGCTCGATTTCGCTTCGCTAAAAGGCAAAAAAATATTGGTAGTAAACACTGCAAGTAAGTGCGGCCTTACGCCACAATACGAGAGCCTGCAAGAGTTGTATAAAACCTACGGAGGCGACAACTTTGAAATTATCGGTTTTCCGGCCAATAATTTTGCAGGGCAAGAGCCGGGCACCAATGCCGAAGTAGCCACGTTTTGCCAAAAGAACTATGGCGTTTCGTTCACTATGATGGAGAAAATAAGCGTGAAAGGAAAAGACATGCACCCCATCTATCAATGGCTTACCGAGAAAGCAAAAAATGGTGTGGCAGATTCTAAAGTAAGTTGGAACTTTCAAAAGTATCTGATTGACGAAAATGGCAATTTGGTAAAGAGCGTATCGCCCCAAACTAGCCCTGTAGACAAAGAAATAGTTTCGTGGCTAACCGCTAAGTAACCCTATGGAAATAAATATACTGGCCTTTGGTGCGCATCCCGATGACGTAGAAATGTCGTGCTCGGGTACTTTGCTCAAGCATATAGCTATGGGCAAAACGGTGGGCATTATAGACCTAACGCAGGGCGAATTGGGCACACGAGGCAGTGCTCCCCTTCGCTTGCAAGAAGCGGAGGCCGCGCGTCAACTGCTGGGAGTTTCCGTTCGCGAGAACCTCGCCATGCTGGATGGCTTCTTTGAAGTGAACCAAGAAAACAAACTGAAAGTGGTGGAGATGATACGCAAGTATAGGCCACAGCTAGTGCTTGCCAACTCTATCCACGACCGCCATCCCGACCACGGGCGCGCTTCGCAATTGGTGAGCGAAGCTTGTTTTTTGGCGGGTTTGCCTAAAGTGGAAACCGCATTAAACGGAATTGCCCAAGAAGCTTGGCGGCCAAGCGCAGTCTATCATTATATACAAGACCGCTACATACGCCCCGATGTGGTGTTTGACGTCACTCCGTTTATGGAGAAAAAAATAGAATCCATACAAGCCTACAGCTCACAGTTTTTCGATCCGCAAAGCGATGCGCCCGAAACACCCATTTCGCGTAGCGATTTCTTTGACTTTCTGCGCAGTCGAGCCAAAGAGTTTGGCCGTCCGATAGGCGCAGAATATGGCGAGGGCTTCACTGCCGAACGCTATGTGGGCGCCCAATCGTTCTTCGATTTGGTTTAAAACTTACGTTATCTAAAAAGAAAAAGCCTCGCTGCAACCAAGTTGCAGCGAGGCTTTGTGCTTTGCACCAAAGGCAATTGGCCTTCGGATTACGAAACGCTTACATATTCTTAATCACTTCGTCTCCAAATTCGGAGCATTTAAGCAAGGTAGCACCTTCCATCTGACGGTGAAAATCGTAGGTAACACGTTTTGCTGCAATGCTGCCCTCCATACCTTTATATATAAGTTGAGCGGCTTCGAGCCATCCAAGATGTTCGAGCATCATGGCGCCAGAAAGAATCACCGAACCTGGATTTACCTTATCCTGCCCTTCATACTTAGGCGCGGTGCCATGCGTGGCTTCAAATATGGCATGACCCGTGATGTAATTGATATTGGCACCCGGAGCAATACCAATGCCTCCCACTTGGGCCGCCAATGCATCGCTTAGGTAATCACCGTTCAAATTGAGCGTTGCAATCACATCAAAATCCTCTGGACGAGTAAGCACTTGTTGCAATGTGATATCGGCAATGGCATCCTTAATCAATATTTTGCCTTGAGCCAATGCTGCTTTCTGTTCTTCGTTGGCAGCGGGTTCGCCCTTCTCTTTTTTGGTCTTTTCCCATTGCGCCCATGTATATACCTGATCGGCAAAGTAGGTTGAAGCCACCTCGTAGCCCCAATCGCGGAAAGCACCTTCGGTAAACTTCATAATGTTTCCTTTATGAACGATGGTCACACTCTTGCGTTTGTGCTTGATAGCATAGGCAATCGCGCTGTGCACCAAGCGCACTGTTCCGCTCCAACTTACGGGCTTAATGCCTACCCCTACTTTCACAGAGTTGTCCATGTTTGGCGTACCCACCATTTTCCAGAACTCCTCAGATTTTGCTTCCGTGTTGAAACGAATCTTGTTAAACTCCTTTGGAAATTCGGCAGCAATAAAATCCAATACTTTCTGAGCTTCGGGTGTGCCTGCGGCAAATTCGATTCCGGCATAGATGTCTTCGGTGTTCTCGCGGAAAATGGTCATATCCACTGCCCCTGGATTTTTGACTGGCGAAGGCACTCCCTCAAACCAACGCACTGGGCGTAGGCATACATACAAATCCAAAATTTGGCGCAATGCCACATTTAACGACCGAATACCACCTCCAACAGGCGTAGTCAACGGGCCTTTTATACCTACTAAATATTCGCGAAAGGCATCCAATGTTTCATCTGGAAGCCAGTTGCCTGTGGCGTTAAACGACTTTTCTCCAGCCAACACTTCTTTCCAAACAATTTGACGTTTGCCACCATAGGCTTTTGCCACTGCCGCATCCAGCACACGCACAGATGAAGCCCATATATCCGCACCTGTTCCATCACCTTCTATAAAAGGAATAATTGGGTCATTTGGTACATTCAGTTTTCCGTTGCTCACGGTAATCTTAGATCCTGCCATAATCACTGTATTTATTGAGTTAACTCGTTTTGAATGGCGGCAAAAATAGACATATCGCCATGAATGAAACTTATTAGAAAATTGAGGCTGATTTGATGCTCGTTTAAACGGCTATCGTACAATTCAAATCAGGTAATACCGCTACATATCCAACTCCAAACCAAATTTCTGCCTTAGCATGTCGAGATGCGGATTCTGATCCAGCATTTTCTCATACTTCTCTTTAGGCGTATAGGCTTTCTTGCCTGTAACTACCTCCTCGATTGGCGTAGACAACTGAACACTATAATTATTCAGGTCTTTTCGAATAATGTCCAATAAGGCGGTTTTATTCAAATTCACCTTTTCTAGTTCGTGCTCCGAATCAAGCTTAAGCTCTATTAAATGGGCATCCATCAATATTGGAGGACGCTTGGTAAGTGAGCTTAACAGGCTCGGTTGTTTCCCAAACAGAAGTTGAACACGTTCGCTCCAGATTCGCTGCATTTCCTGTTCTGAGAAGGCATCCTTTGGAAGCAAATTTGGATCCGATTCAGAAGCAACAACCTTTTCTTCTCGTCCATTTATACGAATACCTCCTACACGACCACTAGCTCGATTGGGCAAAGGGACAGTTTTAGCAACAGAACTAAAACTCGAATCTGGACTTCGTTCTAATTGCACCTTTGGCAATTCAACCTCCACAACTGGCGGTGCAATTGGTGGTGGCAATGGCGTTTGCGCTTCAACTATTGGGACAACAAGCTCTATTGTAGGAGCTTCAGATGATGGTTTTGAAACTGGGTTTACGCCCCCAGAATTAGTGTTTTTTTTTTCGGCCACCTGTTCGGCAGCTTCAGCTGATGGCATTTTATAGAGTGCGCACATCTTCATTAAGGTAAGCTCCACCAGCAATCGCTGGTTTTTGCTTCCGCGATACTGAACATCGCATTCGTTCATAAACCGCAACGATTTCAATAGATTCAGCGGAGAACAAACCTTAGCTTGCAATTGATAACGACCTTGAATCTTATCAGTAACCTCCAGAAGTTTTACAGTGCTTGCATCTTGGCTCATCAATAAATTTCGGAAATGAGTAGCAAGCCCATTCACAAATTCATGACCATTGAACCCACTTTCAAGCACTTCGTTAAATAGCAACATTGAGCCCGAGATATCACCAGCTAAACAAAGTTCTGTGGCTCGGAAATAATACTCGTAATCTAGAATATTAAGGTTTTCTACTGCATCCTTATAGGTAACCGTATTTCCCGAAAAAGTTACAATACGGTCAAATATGGATAATGCATCACGCAAAGCTCCATCTGCTTTCTCGGCAATCACATGAAGCGCTTCTTCTTCTATCGTTACACTTTCCTTTCTAGCGATATTGCCAAGATGAGCTACCATATCGCTCACCATAATTCGCTTAAAATCGAATATCTGACAACGCGATAATATCGTTGGGATAATCTTGTGTTTTTCGGTAGTTGCTAAGATAAAAATAGCGTGTGCAGGGGGTTCTTCAAGCGTTTTTAGAAAAGCATTAAACGCTGCTTGACTAAGCATGTGCACTTCATCTATAATATAGATTTTGAATCTTCCTTGTTGGGGCGCAAACCGCACTTGATCAATAAGATTGCGGATATCGTCTACCGAGTTGTTGCTTGCTGCATCCAACTCGAAAATGTTAAACGCAAAATCTTCATCCTCCGCTGTATTTCCATCCGCGTTTATAGCCTTGGCTAAAATTCGAGCACAAGTCGTTTTTCCAACACCTCGTGGTCCACAGAAAAGCAGCGCTTGCGCTAGATGATTATTCTGTATCGCCTTCTGAAGCGTTGATGTAATAGCTCCTTGTCCTACTACGTCCTCAAACGTTGCGGGTCTGTATTTACGTGCGGAAACAATGTAATTCTCCATGATTTTCAGGGGCTTCAAATATAGGTGAACACTAGTAGAAATATGCTCGCCAACTTGCTCGTAAAAGGAAAAAAAACAGGTCAAAAATCGCTGTTGATAAAGTGAAAGGAATAATTACCTTTGCCGTCCGCTTTTTTGGCGGTAAAGAGTAACTAACAATCAATTAAATCATGAACCAGTACGAAACCGTTTTCATTTTAACTCCCGTTTTGTCTGAAGCTCAGATGAAGGAAGCGGTTCAGGAGTACGAGCAGTTCTTGAAAGACAATGGTGCCACTTTGGTGGCCAAGGAAGATTGGGGCCTACGCAATTTGGCGTACCCAATTCAAAAGAAATCCACTGGCTTTTATACACTACTCGAATTTCAGAGCGCCCCTTCGGACATTGAAAAGCTTGAGGTGAAATACAAGCGCGATGAGCGCGTAATCCGTTTCCTTACCGTAAAAATGGACAAGTACCATGTAACTTACGCTGAGGCAAGAAGAAACAAGAAAAAAACCGCTCAGAAAGCTTAATTCAAATTACAATGGCAAAAAAAGAAGGAGAAATCAGATATCTCAATCCGCCAACGGTGGAGGTGAATCGTGATAAATACTGTCGTTTTCAAAAATACGGCATTAAATTTATTGACTACAAAGACCCAGATTACCTTTTGGCGTTTATCAACGAACAAGGTAAACTTCTACCAAGAAGACTTACTGGAACTTCATTGAAATACCAACGCAAAGTGGCTCAAGCAGTAAAACGTGCACGCCATTTGGCCTTGATGCCTTACGTAGCTGACCTTATGAAATAAGAAACCATGGAAATCATACTCAAAAAAGACGTTGACAACCTTGGCTACAAGGATGATTTATTGACAGTAAAGAACGGGTACGCTCGTAATTTCCTGATTCCTCAAGGCATGGCAGTACTTGCTACTCCTAGTGCACAAAAAGTTCGCTTAGAAGATTTAAAGCAACGCGCTCATCGCGAAGCTAAAATTCGTGAAGAAGCAACCGTGCTTGGTGCTAAATTGGCCGGTGCTGTGCTTAAAGTTGGTGCTAAAGTGGGCGAAGGTGGAAGCAAGATTTTTGGATCTGTAAACAACATCCAAGTTGCTGAGGCTATCAAAGCTGCTCTTGGCATTGACGTTGATCGTAAGAAAATCGCTATCAAAGGCGATGCAATTAAAGAAGTGGGAACGTACACTGCCACAGTTAGATTGCACAAAGACGTGTTACAAGAATTCCAATTTGAAGTAGTAGGCGAATAAGTTCCCTTTACTTTTCAGGTTAATTGAAAAACCCCAATACCAGTAATGGCATTGGGGTTTTTCTTTGGCAAATATTGAAATGCGCTCAAAAAAAATCTCCTTGAAGCAACGCCTCAAGGAGATTTTCGCTTACAGGATGTAAGAATCTTTAATAATACATCAACCTGCGCACCTTAGCCACATATTTGGAAAGGCGCATTACTTGACGCGTATAGCCGTACTCGTTATCATACCATACATAAAGCACCACGCTTTTACCGTCTTCAGAAACAATTGTGGCTGGGGCATCAAAAATGGCTGCGCAGTAGTTCCCAACAATATCAGAAGAAACCAATTCGTTGGAGAATGAATAGTGAATTTGCTCTACCAATTCTCCATTTAGTGCCGCATCTTTCAGAGCAGCATTCACACTTTCCAACGTCACATTCTTTTTCAAGGTCAGATTAAGAATGGCAAGCGAGCCATCTGGCGTTGGAACGCGAACAGCATTTGACGTTAGTTTTCCAGCCAAATGTGGAATCACTTTCGCAACTGCCTTTCCAGCACCTGTTTCGGTAATTACCATGTTCAACGCAGCACTGCGTCCTCTACGGTATTTCTTGTGATAGTTGTCCAACAAGTTTTGGTCGTTGGTATAAGCATGAATAGTTTCCACATGCCCTTTTTCAATTCCAAAAACATCCTCTACCACTTTTAGAATTGGAACAATTGCATTAGTAGTGCATGATGCTGCTGACCATATATCCTCTTTATCTGGGTCGAAATCATTGTGATTTACACCATACACCACGTTGGGCACACTTTTTCCAGGCGCAGTAAGCATCACTTTACTCACTCCTTTGCTTTTCAAGTGCAGACTTAGCGCTTCCTTATCACGCCAAACTCCAGTATTATCGATTACCAGCGCATCGTTAATTCCATACGCTGTATAATCGATAGTATCTGGATTATTTGCCGCAATCATCGTAACGGTATGACCGTTAATGATGAGTGCTTTATTTTCCACGTCAACAATAATAGTGGCAGGAAAAGGGCCATGCACAGAATCGGTTCGGAGCAAATCTGCACGTTTTTCTAAATCGTGTTCTGTGTTCGAACGGGTTACAATAGCACGCAAACGCAATTGATCGCCTTTGCCTGATTGAGAAATTAGTTCACGCGCGGCCAAACGACCTATGCGACCAAAACCATACAACACCACATCTTTTGGCGGATTGCGCGTTCCAGCTTCACCAATAAAACCACCCAATTTGGAATTGAGAAAGTCGCCAATCGAAGTGCCTTTTGACTTAACGAGTAACCACTCATATGTCAGTTTGCCCAAATCGATTCGTGCCGGAGCAAGATTCAATTCATCCAGCCCTTTTGCTACTTCAAGGCTATCGAAAATAGTTATTGGTTTCAGAACAATATTCTTCGCATAATCGTGATGATTCAACACTTCACTTACACTTACATCATAAAGTGGCTTGTGAAAAATGATGAGCTCAACCGAACGATTGAAACGCAACCGACCAACAATGGCAGTTAGCTCATTTGCGGCTTTTTCCTGAACAATCCATGTGTTCAACTCTGTTTCATAGCCGTTCTTAAGTGAAAGTGATTCTGCACTCATTCTTGTTTGATTTCTTAAAAGATTTGTAGTTAATGTTCAAAAATAAAAACTCCGCTCAAATCAGGGTAAGTTTCCCTTTTTTGAGCGGAGCTGTTAAGACAATTTAATGTGTAATGAAAAATCCAACTACATGCATATTATCCCAAATATGCCTTTAGCAGTTTGCTCCGTGAAGTGTGACGAAGCCTACGGATTGCCTTTTCTTTAATTTGACGAACGCGTTCACGGGTCAATTCAAATTTGGCACCTATTTCTTCTAACGTCAGTCCATGGTTCATACCAATTCCAAAGAAGTATTTCACTACTTCGCGTTCGCGATCCGTTAACGTTGACAAGGAGCGCTCAATTTCTTTTTGAAGCGATTCATTCATCAGTGCAGTGTCAGCACGAGGAGAATCGTGGTTTACCAATACGTCCAGAAGACTGTTGTCTTCGCCTTGAACAAAAGGAGCGTCCATAGAAACGTGACGCCCAGAAACGCGCATTGTATCTGCAATTTTCTCTTCTGGAATTTCCAATACTTTAGAAAGTTCCTCAGGAGATGGCTCACGCTCAAACTCTTGCTCCAATTTTGAAAATGCCTTATTGATTTTATTCAACGAGCCAACTTGGTTCAATGGCAAACGCACAATACGCGACTGTTCGGCCAATGCTTGAAGAATAGACTGACGAATCCACCATACTGCGTAGGAGATAAATTTGAAACCACGTGTTTCGTCAAAACGCTGAGCAGCTTTGATAAGACCAAGATTGCCTTCGTTAATAAGGTCAGGCAAACTTAACCCTTGGTTCTGATATTGCTTGGCTACTGATACCACGAAACGCAAATTTGCTTTGGTCAATTTTTCCAATGCTGCTTGGTCTCCTTCACGTATTCTTCTAGCCAATGCTACTTCCATATCGGCTGTAATCAAATCTTCCTTACCGATTTCCTGAAGGTATTTATCGAGCGATGCGCTCTCCCGATTGGTTATCGATTTGGTGATTTTTAGCTGTCTCATGCTGCGAAATTTGTATAAGTGGAAGGGTTGAACGTATACCCTCGAAAAAGGTTTGCAAAAGTAAGCGAATAAATCTGCATTTTTTGAAAGAAATTTCGCTTCACTTTTTGACCATTACCAGAGGGAAATCAATCACATGCCAAAGCCATAATATGCTGTAATTCCGTTCGGATATATTCCTTCAATAAGAACTGCATCGCTCTTTTGGTCTAGAATTTTGATTACGTCTTGAAGCCCTTTCACCTCTTTTCGGTCTACTCTAACTATAATAAACCCTTCACGTACGCCTGCAGATTTCAACTTTCCATTGCTTAGTTCAGTAACCTTTAACCCGTTTCTAATACCCAATCTTCTCATTTCATCGGCTCCAGCAGGCTGCAATGTGGCTCCTAAAGCAACTACTGCGCTTGGGGTTTTGGGCATTATTTCCAAATTGCCATTTTGATTTCTAAGTTTCACATTCATCTTGCGCAATTGTTCGTCTCGAATCACGCTAACTTCTGCAACTTCGCCAGGACGATAAGTTCCAATGCGCTCTTGTAACGATGGTGTATTCTTCACTTGAATGCCGTCTACCGCTACAATAATATCCCCTTCTTCAATGCCTGCATCGTCTGCGGCACCGCCTTCGGTAAGCCCAGTCACGTAGACGCCTTCGGTCATTTTAAGACCTTTTTCTTGAGCCAATTTGCCATCCAAATCGCGGATACTTACCCCAATAAACGCGCGTTGCACCGTTCCAAACTCAATTAAGTCGTTTACCACCTTGCGCGCCACATTTACTGGTATTGCAAAAGAATATCCGCTGTAAGCTCCTGTGCTCGATGCAATTGCAGTATTAATACCAATCAATTCGCCTTTCGTATTTACCAACGCACCTCCACTATTTCCAGGATTCACAGCTGCGTCTGTTTGTATAAAACTCTCGATTGCAAACTCCTCATTCAAGATGTTGATGTTGCGCCCTTTGGCACTCACAATTCCTGCCGTTACAGTAGAAGTAAGATTAAATGGATTGCCTACCGCCATTACCCATTCTCCCACTTCCAAATAATCGGAATTACCATAAGGCACGAAACTCAACCCCTTTTCCTCAATTTTCAGAATGGCCAAATCGGTATTGGGATCCATTCCAATCACTTGTGCATCGTACGTCCGTTTATCGTTGAGGGTCACCTCCACTTCATCTGCACTGCTGATTACATGGTTGTTTGTAAGAATATAACCATCTTCCGAAATAATTACCCCAGAACCGCTACCCATCTGCGGTTGACTTTGACTAGGTCCTTGATCGAAAAAAAAGCGATGAAACGGATTACCATAATGGAAGGAATTTGTGTTGATTGATTTGGTTTTCACGTGAACAACACCGTTGATGGATGCCTTTGCAGCTTCAGCAAAATTCAAACTGCTTTCTGGTGCAACAAGGCCATAATTGACCCGTTGCACAGGGGCACTTTGAATTGCCGCATCCGTATAATTACTTTGATTGCCCTCGAGCAACTTGTAAGTGCCCAATGAAAAGACTGAACCTACTACAGCTGCTAAAGCTAATGATGTGATGTTTTTCATGATTACTTTAATTTAGTGTTAGTTATTGATTAGAGATTAATTTCGAAATTTTCGTTTGAATTATGAACGGCAATCTTGAATGGAACATGTGTAGGACATTAGTGTTTCCCCTCGTATGTTTGTCCAAGGATGCGTTCAAACTTTCAGCAACAATAACACCAGTTTGAGAGAAATATTGGCGCAAAAGGCTTAAAAAATGTTAATCCAATTTTGGAAATATCAAGGTACTGGCAACGACTTTGTCATGCTCGACAATCGTCAATCCCTTATTCAGCTTAGCTCTGAAAAAATTATTCACCTCTGCGACAGGCGATTTGGCATTGGGGCCGATGGACTAATTCTGCTTGAAATTGATGGGGAAATTCCACGGATGGTGTACTACAATTCAGATGGACGACAAAGCACCATGTGCGGAAATGGTGGGCGTTGCTTCGTGGCATTCTGTCATTTCTTGCAAGTAAAATTGACATCCAATGAATTTTTGGCAGTAGATGGTTTGCATGCTTTCTCAGTGGGAGGCAGCATTGTATCACTTCAAATGAAGGACGTTTTGGGGATCGAGAACTTTGGCTCAGACTTCTTTCTAGACACTGGGTCACCGCACTACGTTCAATTTGTTGATGACGTAGTCTCTTTAGATGTTAACGCTAAAGGAAAAGCCATTCGCTATAATGACCATTTTCGAGCCTCTGGGGTCAATGTGAATTTCGTTAAACAAGAAAATGAGAGCATCCGAGTGCGCACCTACGAGCGCGGTGTTGAAGGTGAAACATTTTCGTGCGGTACAGGTGTGACAGCCGCGGTTTTAGCGTTCGACCATAAATTTCATCCCAAGTTAGAAAAAGTGAATGTGCATACGCTTGGTGGCGACCTTGCAGTTTCATTCAAAACAAATAGCCATGGCACCTACACGGATATTTGGCTTCATGGCCCAGCCGAACAGGTCTATTCAGGTTCAATTAACATCTGAGTTGATACTAAGCGACTGAATTCAACCATAAATTTTGTGGATGTTGTCGGTTAAACTTTTTTCCAACTTTACGCTTTCACTAAATGTTGATTTTATCAAAGTGTTACCAACGTATTAATCAATTAGACTAACATTATCTTGTACGACTTTATCGTTATAGGTTCAGGTTCCGCAGGCGGAATTATGTCCCGCAGATTAAATGCCTCAGGTGCGAAAATTGTACTTCTCGAAGCAGGCAAATTTTATCGGAAAGAGAATTTCCCAAAGTCTGAAATGGAATATTCGGCCCAATTGTTTTGGGGAGGAGGCATCGAATTCGATTCAAAAGCTAAAACCGCATTCCTACGGGCCAAATGTGTTGGTGGCACCACCATTGTAAATCAATGTTTGATGGATCGCTTCGATGATGACGCCATTAGCGATTGGAAGCAGCGCTCGAACGTAGATTTCTTCACCCTTGAGGAAATGAACAAATGGTACGACAAGGCAGAAGAACATTTGTCGCTTAAAACATTTGGTCCTTCTGACCGCAACCGCAATGCCGAAAAATTTTGCGAGGGAAGCGATAAGCTCGGCTACAAATGGAAATACTTGAGGAGAGGCATGTCTGATTGTGCGCTTGAGCGTGGAAATGATTGCGTAGGCTGTCTTGGAGGTTGCTACAGAGATTCCAAGCAAAGTTCTTTAGTTACAAGCATCCAACCTGCCGAAAAAGAAGGATTAGAGATTCGCACTGAATTTGAAGTGAATCACATAACCCATCATGCTGACCATGTTCAGGTTTTTGGGACTCAAAAAGGAGTCAAAATTGAACTAAAAGCAGCAAAAGTTATTTTGTGTGGAGGCTCGTTTGGAACAACACAAATGATGTTGGCTTCAGGTTTTAAGAAAAAACTACCTGCTTTAGGAAAAGGATTTTGTCAGCACCCACAATACATGCTTTTTGGGCTATTTGATGAACCCATGGATGCATGGAAAGGTTCGTTTCAAACTGTAGCCAGTGCCGACCCAGGTTTTAGGAAGCGTGGCTTTAAGTTGGAAAATGTTTTTGCAGGGCCAGTTTCTACCGCGTTCCTATTCAAAACTTTTGGAAAAGACCACCATAGTATAATGCGGCAATATCGCCACCTCAATTCTATGGAAACAGCCATACGTGACGAGCCAGAAGGAGGTGAAATAAGTTTGGACAGAAAGGGAAAGCTGGTAGTTACCAAAACCTTAACAAATCAAGATAACCGAAGGCGAGAGGATGGATTGGCCACAATTCGCGATATTCTTCGTGCTCAAGGAGCAAAACGTATAGTTGAATCACCGTTTTATTTTGGTTTGCACCTAATGGGTGGCTGTAGTATTGGAACAAATGCAACCTCTTCGGTGGTTAGTCCAGAATTCAAGGTACATGGTCATCCAAATCTGTATATTGTTGATACATCAATATTTCCAAGCGCACCAGGAATAAATCCATCGCTCACGGCAATGACGCTTTCTCTTAAACTCAGTGAAGAATTATTACAATCATGAGCTTCAAATCAAATCATATCAGTACAACAGCACTGAAAGGACTGAACCGCATTGGCGACATACTTTGCCCAGGAGACGGTGAATTCCCATCGTACTCAACCCTTGGATGCATCGAACATGTGGATATTGCTTTGGAATATGCGCCACCTGCCGACATCAATGACTTAGGGCTGTTCCTTTCTATTTTGGCTTATATGCCCAGCTTCGTTTTGCGTTGGCTGGTAAACCAAATGGCCGAAAGTCATGAAAGCAATGGGCCTCTCAGCACCACGTTTCGCCAATTGGACTTCGGGTTGCGCGGCATCGTTTTTGGAACCTATTATTCTGGTCGTTCTGGAAAAAATTATACTGGACCCAACACACACGAACTGGTTGGATTTAGTATCAATCGTATCGAAGATTGAATAATTACCAAGATTTACTTAGAAAGTTCAACTAAAATTTTTCAAACGGATGCTTTGGCATAGCCATTGGTAAACGTTGCATAAATTCGCCCTCACTTAAAACCATACTTCGATGCGTTTCCTTTTAACCCTTTTGTTTAGTTCAACTTTGTTCTTCGCTACTGCTCAGGAAAGCACATTGGTATGGCATACCGATATGATGAAAGCAGTAGACCTAAGCATCAAAGAGAAAAAACCATTAATGCTCTTTTTCACAGGAAGTGACTGGTGTGGATGGTGCAAAAAACTCCAAGCAGAGGTGTTTTTAAAAGATGAGTTTGCCGCGTGGGCGAAGAAAAATGTAATTCTAGTGGAATTAGATTTCCCAAGAAGAACAGCGCTTTCACCTGAAATTCAAAAACAAAATTCTGAGTTGCAACAGATGTTTGAAGTACGCGGTTACCCAACTATTTGGATGGTGACCCCGACCAAGCAAGAAGCAAACGTGAATTTCGGCAAAATGGGTAGCACTGGATATGTAGCAGGTGGCCCACAAGGCTGGATAGCTGCTGCAAATCAAATTTTACAACAGAAGCAATAAATTCCTTTTAGAAGGTTAGCCAACCGCGCTTTGCACTGAGTGACTATACTTCATATCGCTTTGGAAAAAGCCGTATTAAGCTATGTAGGTTTTAAGAAAGTAGCAGGGCGATATTCATGCTACATTCCTTTTTTCAAACGTTTGAGGTGAAGTAAATTTCCCAAATTGTCGCTTAAAATCAGTAGCATTAAATAACCAAATAACTTCGGCAACCAACAGAATTAAGTGACGTTTCATATTTCTCAGCGGTGTGTTACAAAGCCTATTGCACAAGCCTTTTCAATTGGCGAAATTGCACCACTGAATTACTCGACCGTTTAAGAATGATCTGGTTTGTGAATCGTCTTCTATATTTTTCTCTGGTTCTATCATTGATTGGGGCTTTTGCTCCCGAAGTTAAGTCGCAAACCTGCAGTGGGCTTGGGAGCACCTCTTTTTCCAATATAATTCACGTAACCGTAAATGGCAGCCCCACAGGCACCGGCACGGCTGCCGACCCTGTAAATCTGCTTACTGGGATGGGTATGATTGGAGGTTTGAACAACAAGGTTTATCTCCAATCTGGAACGTATGTACTTACTGCGCCACTAGATATTCCAAGCAATGTGGATATAATCGGGGGTTTCAACAGTAATTGGATTAAGGATAATTCTGCGGTAACAACCCTGTTTAGAGACGCAACAAATACTCAAACCGCGCCACCACGATTAATAGCAATAACGTGCTTAGGTCGCTCCAATTTTCGGCTTCAAGATTTAACCATTCGAACTGCCAATGCTACTGGCCAAGGCGTTTCTACATATGGAGTTTACCTCAATAATTGTTCGGATTATGATTTGGTACGCTGCCGCATCATTTCTGGTAATGGTGGAAACGGACTTCCTGGATCACCTGGTCTTCCGGGTGTTGTAGGTGTAGAAGGCTTGCCCGGTCAGCCAGGATATGAACGTTGGGGCGGGGGCAACAATCTTGGAGGTGCCGCTGGAAGCGGCTCTTTTCCTGGTAGCAATGGTGGAGGAAATGGTGGTAATGGTGGAATTCGTGGCACATACAATCCTG
>Ga0247843_1006577_pt1 | contig 15035 bp, 10 predicted proteins | sample LaCruzMarch2017__FD_192420 | JGI IMG/M metagenome (GOLD analysis project Ga0247843, IMG submission 192420) | Freshwater microbial communities from meromictic Lake La Cruz, Castile-La Mancha, Spain - LaCruzMarch2017_8m | ecosystem: Environmental > Aquatic > Freshwater > Lake | place: Spain... | reverse complement strand
CACGACATTTTCTTGTGTCTGCGACATGACTGAAACATGTCGGCGACATGTCGCCGACACGACACAGAATGTCGCCGTTTGGGCAAAAAAACGACACGCCGACATCCGACATATGGAGCTAAGCTATTGTTATACTACTTCTAAGGATCTCTCTGTAATTATGATTGCACCTGCACCACTTTACCTCTTACTGGAAAACCGCTTACATACTATGGTAGTACTAGAAACCTGTCATAAAAAAACGTACTTGGAAAAAGCACTAATTTTATGTTTGCAAACCATCTCAAACAGCCCTGAATCTAAAACCCAACCATCCTTGGTGGATTATTGGTCATAATGCACATGTCTTCTCTTTGTCGACACATTCATAACAGAACCATTGACCAGTTGGCAACTCTTCTAGTGGAGGATTGATACAGCTCAAGTGATAGGCATTGATGCATCCATCGCAGCATATCAATTCTCCTCCATCTTGGCATACCTCGCATTCATCCGACTGCTCCCAAAGTGTCTTCTGGCGTAAGTACAGACTTCGATCATCGCCCGACTTGCATGTAGAGTAATAGTGAATGAGACATCGATTACTAGAGGTTCCAACAACATTCGCAATCTTTGTCCATTGTTTGCGATGTTCGTGAAGCGCATTGTTAAACACTGAACGCTCAATTATTGATAATGGCTCTCCCTCCAGCATTGTTGCCGCACTACTCGACGGCAACATAACCATCGTTTGATTGTAATGACACTCATGTTGTTTGGTCGAAAGTACACTATACGCACATTTATGTAATATGCACATCCCTCGAGCCTTCTGATAGGAATGGAGCGATCCGATGTATTGATCAATATTTTCTCCACGATTACGTGCCTTGACTGACATAACAGCATCCCAAATTTGATCATATTGCGCATCCACTACTAACTCTGCATTTCCCGTGCTGATTGCGGTTTCACTATTATTATCACCCATCGATCTCCTCATCGACCACGATGATGATGGTGGGATCTGCCATGACGAGACCTGGTATCGTTCCCCAATACGCGAGTGGAGGTTTATTGTTGAGAAAGTGCCTCCTTCACCAAGACTACCAAATCTTTGTCTTTGTCCTCCTTTTGAATTGTGTGGTCTGTCGTTACTATTAATCCCAATTGAACGCAATTGCTTTACCGTGAGAGTAGTCATGTTTGCACGTTCTGACGACACCCAGGGTGCGTACACTCTAACATTATAGTCTATTCCACCACAGTCTTTCCTTTTTCTGTCTATATTTGTCGGTACGGTGATTTTCACGAGTAGGTGATGAGGATCTTCATCGTCATCCTCATCATCATGATCGTTATTGTTGTCATCATTGCTCGGAATTGGTCTTTTTTTATCACCCATCGTTGTTGGCCACCGAATAGTATATTGATCACCCGCCGACGATCCAGCAGGTAGTTGTACAATGCACGATGGTGGATACCTCGAAAAATCTACGTCCCGACGATGACAAGAATGTCGACGACGATGATTGCTATTGGTTAAATCGCTGCCATCGATCGTTTCTTTTCCGTAATATTTAGATGAATATTCAACCTCGTAGACCACCTTCTTGTGCTGGAAGCCGGATCTGTGTCTAGCCTCGTTGTCGTATTGACGATGATGCTCGTTTTCCATCGAATAATCGCCTCAACTATTACTCCGTCAATGACGTGACTGGGGCGCGGGTGGGAGATAAGAACTTCGCTTCTCACAGGTTGAATATTAGCTTGAAAAGAGCCTCGTCGCTCGTCGCGGAGCTCGGCTGCACGTTCTTTGCACTGTTTTTTATGCTTCATCCAATGATTCCTCTGACACTTGGCACTTGACGAGCATACAAGACTTACACGTCTTTAGACTGACGCCCCCATCATTGCCACACTCGGCGCAGCAGTGGAACGTCGCATCGCTAAGATGATGGTCCATTGTTGTCGCCCAACAGATTCAGATGTTGGGAAGGTGTAGATAGCAGCACGTATGTAGAGTGTGCGCCATTTGATTGTGTCGGATATGTACTCCGCTGTTGATGGAAAAGGAAGCCAGCCGAATTAGACGCGAATGCACTACTAGCATATCACGCGACATATCTATAATGGATGAAATGATGGAAGACGATGATAGAATTGTCACCAATGCAAGGCAAACAGTGCGATTTGCATCGACTAATAAAATGAGAGAATTTGATTCTAACATGGCGGTGTTGACGTTGCTTCAGGAAAACAATGAGAGCTGCGTAGACATACAAATACATGATGGGAAACAGAAAAAGTTAAGCCCAAGAAGAGTAGTAGAGCGAAAATCATTGACCAAAAGGTTGACACCAACACCATTAAATAATGATAATATAAATGCAGACAGTACCGACGAAGACATAAATGGATGTGTTGGTGGTCGAGAATTAGTTCACAGTAAGGGAGCATCAGCATTATATCCACACTGTAACGACAATTTGATGGTGGCACAAACGCATAGTTTACATCCCTCAACAAAGATAAAGAAAAAGAAGGCAGTACAAATAGTTCTTCTTCAATCGCCTTCGCATACACAAATCCTTCATGAGGCCATGGAATACATTCATCAAGATCGTGACATACTACTAGAATCACTGCTAAAATGGTGTGGGATAATCAACGGGGCTCAACGGGGTGGCTCACTCTCGTCATTCCTTACAATCCTATCTCCTAGAATGGGTACACGTGACTTGCTGGAGAAGTTTCATAGCAGTGAATATTTGAATTTGTTGGAATACCCAGATCCAAAAGTAGACGGTACATTATCGTTTCAATCATCAAATTTAATACCATCAGAAGTGACAGATTCACCATCAGAAGTAGATTCGTACATGCAATATAATCGTCCAAGCGATGAAATACTATCACAACATGGCCTAGAAGATGACTGTCCTTACCCTACATCTCCGACAAGCCATGCTCTACTATGGAAGTATTGTCTTGCTATCGCAGGCGCCTCTTGTCACGCAGCATCATTGTTGACATCCGCCAGCAATAGTAACGCGGATGTAGCAATCCATTGGGGTGGAGGTAGACATCATGCACATACAAGCAAGGCCAGTGGATTTTGTTACGTTTCGGATGTGATACTTGCAATTCAAAGATTGCTAAATAATGGACATGATCGTATTCTATACATTGATATTGATATTCATCATGCCGACGCTGTGCAAAATGCTTTCTACGATACTAATCGGGTCCTAACTGTGTCATTTCATCGTTACGCACCGGGTTTCTTCCCAGCCACTTCGGGTTCTAATAGCGAAAAGGGTGAAAAGGTAGGATTTGGGTACAATCTCAATTTGCCACTCCCTTTGGGTGTGAATGATGTCCAGTTTGTACAGATTTATCGGGAGGCACTCTTCGGCCTTGTTAATGCACATGATCCACATGCCGTAGTCTTGTGTGTGGGTGCGGATGGCTTGGAAGGTGATGCACTAATATCTGGAGGTCATGGGGGTGATTCTGTTACTCCTGGTGAAGGTTGGGCATTGAGCCCTGAAGGATTGGCAGAATGTGTTCGGCTTACAGCTGCTAATTGCGCTGGAATGAATGAAGAAAGTGTTCCTCCGATAAATGCAACACAAGAAGAGAAGGTTGGACCTGACAACTATGTTCAAATTGTGAAACTAGATACACCAAGGTGTGGGAAGAGTAGAAAGTTATTACTACTAGGAGGTGGAGGTTATGTGAGTTCGCTTAGACATTCTTTTCCAAGGCTGTGTGTATTGTTAACTAACATCTGATACTGCTGGAAAACCCAGACTCCTGCACAAACAGCCCGGACACAACTCCTCTGTACCGCAGCAGCCTGTGAAGGAGCTCGACCAGGCATGTTCTGGTCGGAGCTACCGCGTGACATACCTTGTCATGAGTATTTTCCTCGCTACGGACCGTTATTTGAACTAGTGTCTGAGCAAAGGAAAGCTGAAATCTATTCATCATACTCGTCATCGAAAGTAAAGTCAACCGAGGATTATGAGCGATGCATTATGCCAGATTGTGATAGACAGATTTTGAGAGACGCAAGTCGCTCAATAGCATTGTCCGTGCTGTATTTAGACCATCAGCGAAAGAAACAAACTCCTGAAGAGAATAGGACATTCTGCTATGATCAAGATGAGAAAGATCATGGAATTGATATACGTCAAAAGAAAAGTACGAATAGTGGAGGAGGTAGACGAAGAAAAAAGATAAAGATCGAGACCAGTAAGCTAGCATAGCACCCAACAAAGGACACTCCATAGCCGTAGTGTAATATAATTCAATAGATTGGTTATTCCCATTATCACAGAAAAGTGCAATTCATCTCCTACATACCCCTTTCCTCTGTGATCGGATGAAACTTGAAATATCATGTAACCCGCGTGCCACAACAACAAAACACATTCAAACTGATTCCCTTGCAGAAGCCTCTCTCACTGGTGCAAAGTACGGATGACTCATGGCCTCTTTTGCTGATAAACGTTCCTGATGATCATACCGTAACAACTTCCCCACAAAGTCGGTTGATTCATCGCTTACCAAATGCTGATTGTCATTCGTAACAAACTTTTGCCATGGCTTCCTAGAATGTCGTCCTAGTATCCCATCAAAGTGCGGATCAAGTTCAAGGTCATAGGTATCAAGATATTGGAATAATTCCTCAGTCCCCAAAACTTTCGCAATCTTCACTAGTTGATCATAATTATCATGTCCATGAAAGAAGGGTTCCTTACGGAATATCATACCCGCGAACATACACCCCAAACTCCACATATCAAGCGCGTAGTCATACTCCTGTAAGTCAACTAATAGTTCTGGTCCTTTAAAGTATCGTGACGCCACACGTACATTATACTCCCGACCGGGATGGTAGAATTCTGCCAATCCCCAATCAATTAAACGTAGTTGACGTTTTTCATGATCAATCATAACATTATGTGGCTTAACATCACGATGCATCACGCCATTCGAATGACAATAGTCCAATGCCTTTAATAATTCAAAGATATAATACCGTATATCATAATCCGACAATGTTGGGTAGAGAATCTTAAAGTCGGTATTATTAACATGTTCGAAGATGAGACTGGGGGTCTTACTTTGCGGATCACGCACGACGTCCAACAATTGGATAATATTCGTACCCCCGCACATGTTTTGTAATATTTTAATTTCGCGCTTAATCTTCTTCTTCTTAACGGGCTTTAGGATTTTGATCACGCATTTGGAATCATTCGTAATGTTCATACCCTCGAAGACCTCGGAATACTTCCCACGTCCGATTTTACGTATAACCTCGTAATCCTCTTGATCGCCCCAGTTGACGGTAAGGGCCTCATAGTCCCAGTAATCTCGGGGACGATGTACGTTAACGTCGGCGTAAACTCTAGGCATTGGTGTGGAGGCGAGAAGAGCAACGGGGGGGGGGGAGAGATAGGGTGATTAGAGGAATAGAGGTGAGGGGTGCAACTAACGATGTTGAATGTACAAAACACCCTTTTCCCCTCCCATCTCCATAATACATATAATGGTATCAAGTTTTTTTTTCATAAAAGCCGCAGAAATATCTTCAATCCATACCCCATATGATAAATATAGTAGGGTACATCAGACGGTAATTCCATATAAGTGCATTAATCATTAAAAAAAAACTTTGTCACAAAGAGGGGAGGGCAGAGGGGGGAGGGGGGGGACCTATACACACACACAGGGCCGAACAAAAATAGTAGGAACGTGTGAATTAAAATATCATTCTCACCTGGCACGGCTCATTGTCTTTTTTCGTAGTCGTTTACTTGGTACAGGCGTACTTGAGCTTGTTGTACCAATCGCTCGTTGTTGATGTTGTTGCCGCGATGATAAATTATTGACCACTACTTGAAAATAGTGACGAGCAGCAGTAGTCTTATCAGTAGCACGACGAGCAGCGAGTAGTGACCGAAGAATGATATTGTTGGTCGGGACTTGCGCACGATAATATGTCGACGCAATCAACTGCGTGTAATGTAGGTAGACAAAGTTGTATTTAGGCGGGACCGAATTTCTCAGGGTGCCAAGGGGCTACGATACGATACAACGCCTACGATAGGTTTGTTCCATGACGGAAGACGAACGGTGTGGAGCCCGTAGTTACTTATCTGGTGCCCTTAATCTTCCCTAGTGATGTTAAGCTCTTTACTCCTACTCGGTAGTCCTCGCAGAAGATTATTTCACGTCGACGACAGCAATGACAACAATGAGAACAATGACGGTGGCGGGGCGATGACGGACGGGGAAGGACGAGGAAGACAAGCAGTTGATCTCACCAATCATCATAGTCCGCGTTCCACTAGTTCGTCTGCGGACGACTATGATGATGATGCTAGCGAAATTACCCACCGGAGTAATAGTGGTAGCACAAACGGTTATTTCTCAACATCAACATCTCGTGCCGGGACTGCTAGCGGGGGTGGTGCCATCCGTATGGAGGGGTGGCTAAATCACACAACGTCGAGTCAAAAGAGTAACAATACTCCTCCGGTCGCTCCACCTCCCATCACGACAGCATCCACGTCCATGCTGAGTAAGACTGTATCCAAAACGAAACGACAGTCCAAAACATCCATAACAAAGAAGAAGAAACAACCACGATACTTCGTACTACGTGGCAGCACGCTAAGCTACTACGCACATCGACATGATATTAAAGCCAAGGGAACATTTGTTCTCACGCGCGGGTGTACCGTTGGTCCTGTGATCTTTGGTTCATTAGATGATTCACCCTGTTCCATGATCGTTGTTACTAACAACAACTGCACAGAATTGTCAGCAAAGAAACGACAGTTGTACTGTGTTCAATTAACGTGGTCAAGTAATAATAATCCATCGAAGACAGAACAAATTATTGCACAGGCTAAGGCACAGGTCGCAGCTGAAAGTGAGAAGGAGGCTATGATGGAACAACAACAACAACAACAATTACAGTTGACGGGGGGAGATCATCGCAAATCGCTACTCCTAACTAATTCTGTGGGGGGCGGGGGAAGTAGTAGAAGTCCGCCACGACCCATACCAAAACAGCTAGTGCGACGGTCTAAGTCTGAAAGTGCAGGCAATTCAGATATAGTAACACCATCAGCGGCAATGCATGATAATGGCAATAATGGTGACAATAATATTGGGGATGAAGGAGGACTACATACTTCAACAGCTTCAATCTTTAGAGGTACCTCTCAACAGGACAAACAATCACAGCAAAAGCAGACGTTGACGTTAGCAGACCCATACATTGCCGAGGCTGGTCCACAAAAGCATTACAAGTATCAAATTGAAAAACATACACGCGAGGAACGCAAGTCCGCCGAGGAGACACAAAAGGTAAAAGAATTGTTGAATCGACACGATACCGTTGAACGTACACGTAAACGCCTAATACAGGGTGCCAAGGTAGCCGGTGTGGGCACCGCGGCAGTAACAGCTGGATTATTCACTGCCGGCGTAGCACCCGTGGTCGGGTTTGTGGTGTTAGGTCTGACCGCGGCAGTGGGTGGGTCTGGTGCCGTGGCCGGGGCACGTGTATATAACAAGGCTGCCAAACGATATAATGAACAGAAGGCACAAAAATCGTTTAGTCTACTAATTGGTGCGGCCACGTATGAAGAGGCAATGAAATGGAAGGTAGCGATGGAATATGTTATTATGGAATTAGATGCCGAGGAAGTAGATAATGATGAGGAGACAAGGGGTATTATTGGTACCCAAGTTCGTAGCTTCGATGAGCTGCATGAGGGGAACGATGGTGGTGGAGGTACGCATGCTGCTACTACCGTGATGATGTCTCCTGGGGGCATCGTTGCAAGAAATGGAGGAACGGCCGTCATGAACAAAAACATTGGTGGTCACGATAATAAGATGTTACACGATGTGACACCAAGATGGGTACCGATACAGGGTGGTGGCATGGCTCTATGGGGTATCCTTGGTGCCCTAGGTGGAGGCGGGGGTAATCTACGAATTTATCGTGAAGAATTATCCTCCATCTGCCCAAATCAATCTATAAATTCACCCCCTTGGTTGCAACTATTGTCACAACCAACAAAAGTGATTATGATGCTACCCATACTTACTTCATTGATACTTTACATGCGAGTATTCAGCTGGGCGGTAAACATTGTTTGCTTTCTGCTTTCAATTTTCTTCCTGTTTTTGCGTTTAGGGCAAGCACCATCAAACTTTCCAAGAATACCAAAGATTGGATTAGGTTTGTCAGGTCAGCCGTTTCCACCATTTAAGTCAAGCGTGATATTAAAGTCGACCTCGTTGGATGCATTCATGTGTCTAATGTGTAGTGGGCGGATACACAGTGATGACGAATCGAATAATAGTATTGGTACTGGCAGTGTTGGAATACCGCTACCAAACTCGGGTCAAATTGCATCATTCCGTATCTTGGAAACCATTGACGATCATATGGATGTGATACACCTAGTGTTCCGGCCTCTATACCTGTTTCCATCCTGGGCGCAACCACGTGACTTTGTACTGTTTCGATTTTGGAAGTATGATGATGATGGCACATACCAGATATGTTACGATTCAGGAGAGCATCGAGATTGTCCCACAATTCAGGGTTATGTTCGAGGTGAGATGCATTGCGTGTATACTATTGCGCCATTGAAATGGAAGAAGAAACGTGGATCAGCTGATGGAGGCTCCCTCGTTGGAGCCACGCCATCCTCGGCCTGCTCCAACATCGTTGGCCGACCAAATTTAATGAACGAGGAGTGTCTGATGAGCCTTGTTGTACAAATTGATCCCAAGGGACGGGTCCCAACTACGTCCTACATCCCTGTGTTCCGCAATCAAGGTTATGGTGATGCATTCGCCATCATGGCGTTACATCAAATGCTCGATGTAAAGGAATCATTAGACTTGATGAGATTCGTCGCGGTCAATACGTCCTTTGATGAGCCAAACAGTGGTGGAAGAAGGTGGAAACACGCCCAACGAATATTAGCGAATGGGACGACCTTTAATGGTGGCTTTCATAAAGGCGATAATTCTATACAAGTGCGAAAAACTGGTGTTGGAGCGGCGAGGGGTCGGGTCGTCCAGCAAATGCCATACCTGCCAGCAATGTGTGAGTCTTATTTGGCTGATAGTGATGAAGATGTCGATGATGACTTCAAGTATTCGAGTGTGCAGATGTTGAATTCCTCCGATCGAACACCCAATATCAAAAATGGGGTCAATATTCAACCTCGCATTGGTGGAGTTCGTTTGGATGGTAACAATAGAAGTAGGAAATCAGATTTGACATTGATTTCTACGATCCCTCCTCCAACTGTGATTGATTGGTGGGGAGAACCAGAATCAAAGTCCTTCCGCGTAAGAGGAAAGAGCTACAAGACTGATAACACAAAGGTGACAGCGGGACCGAGTATTTTCCGTCTCTTTGCGGCGGATATTGTTGAGGTTGACGTTTGCATCATGACGGGAATGTGCACGCATCCAAGGGAACGTGTACAGTTGGCTCTTCAACGAGAGCGGGAGGCAAAAAGTATTGGAGGAACGGCTTCCTCTTCGGATGATATGCCAGCATTTGTATTTGTTGTTAATATTGCCATGCCCGGTCCACCCAACTATCACATGGTGTTTTACTTCGCGGTGGATGATATTTCCACGATAGATGGGTCTGACGGTACCCCCTCATCCAAGCTTTGCAATGAATTCTTCTTTGGCAATGATAATACATTTCGAGATAATACATTCAAATTGATCCCACAAATTAAGGAAGGTAATTTCATGGTACGCAAGGCCGTGGGGAGTACACCGGCAATTATGGGTAACAAAATCAAACAAACTTACTTCCAGAGTGAGCGATACTTTGAGTTGATGATTGATACCGGTTCGAGTGCCGTTGCGGCGGGTGTGATACGTATTTGTAATGGATATGCAAGAACGCTAGTCGTTGATTTGGCATTTTTGTTCGAGGGATATAACGAGGAGACGTTACCAGAGCGGATTTTAGGAACGGTGACATTGAAGAATGTTGAGTTTGGCAAGAAAATGAGATTTGTTGAAAGCATGGACGATGTTTCCGTGTAAAATAGGTCGTTCGTGTCGTCGTCAATGCACATAGATTGGGAGAGCACACAGAGCAAGTTGAAACTCTTATTTGTAGAATGATTTGTAATTACTTTATTTAGAGATCAAGCGATTTTGGGCAACCAATGTTGTGCTTGTCATACTTTGATATGTTTAGCTTGATGATGGGCGTGTTACGTTTTGGGAGTTATGTGAGCGATATCCCACGGTCCAGTAATAATTCTCTTGTGTTTTTGCAAAGAAGAGCGTATGAGTGGTGAAATGAAGAGTACTATAACTTGCATTATTGAGAAGATAAATTTCTTTTCAAACGATGATAGTAGCATCCACGCAAGCACTGTGAGTGCAATTGTAACCATCAATCTTGGCAACGTCAAGTGAAGTACTTTTGGATAACTCCTTCCAATGTATTGCCTCAAGGGCTTTGCTCTTAAGTATGCAAAGAGAGCAGTGACTAACGATACGAATGCGGAGGTGGCAGTCTCATGGACGATAAGCTTTCTAAACAAAGCTATCAATATCGCCACGAATGAGACCGTCTGCCCAATGACGAGACTTTGGCATGCCAATTCAATCATCGAGGGTAAATATTGAGGCGCATCGCCCACAGTATTGTTACGCGAATATTCCCTTGCTTGGCGAAACTCGAGCAACCGCTGTTCGATGACATTATTTTGATTATTCACGATGGAGTTACCATTTGTTGCTGAGGTGCCAACGACATCCAAGTCCTGAGGCCGCCATAGGGTCCTAGGAGTAGAGTCCATGACATCGCACGATACGGGCACGGGCCGGGGCACGCGAGACGAGAGGCGCGAGGCGCGAGGGCGGGCTCCCGATCGATCGGAAAACATATGACAGAGAAGATATGGCAGCTCAACACACCGCAGCAATACACGTGGGGACACCACCGCCTGACTTTCGAGAGTGGTCTAAGACTTATCTTAATTTTCACCGCTTCGAGGATCTTCCAGCCCAACGAAGCAATCAGATATCATCAAAAGTATTCATTGCGGGGGGTTCAAATTTGTAGTGGCATTGTTTCCAGGTGGAATGGACGATGAGGATGTGGACGAAGGCATGGCCTCTATCATACTATTTTGCGAAGCACACGAACCTCTCAATATTGAATATGGTTTTAGTTTCAAGGATAATACTGGAAGAGAAGTGGGTGGTGGTGCTTCGCGTGTTAAACAATTTGGCCCCTACGTCATGGACGACATTTCGGAAGATAATGTGGTTTGGGTCCCAAATTTTGCGAAAAGATCAACATTACTGAAATCTCTTGCGAATGGGACATTGGTGATTGAGTTCCGGATGCGACCCAATGATCCGACCAAACCATCACCTTTCATCCCAGAAAATCCGTCCAAATGCAAGATAATCCAAAGCATGTTCATGGATTAGGGATCATCCGACATTATTATTGAGGTCGATGAACAGCAGGCGAATGACGATGCTTTAATGATGGCCAAGACTTTGCCAGTCATATTTCACGCACATCGATTCATCTTGCAAAAGTGCTCTACTCCTCTTTATGAAATGTGTGGATCAGGTGAAGACATCAGCAATCCTACTATCCGAATCACAAATGTATCGCCAGCTATTTTCCGTTGCCTGCTCAAATACATTTATGGATTTAAAGTTTCAAACCATATAATGAAGTCCCATGCCAAGGAGATAATTGATATGGCGGATAGATTTGGTGTCTCAGGTCTAAAGCTAGAGACAGAAGCCTTCATTGTGAGAGAAACAACCTTCACCGTGGAGAATGTTATGGATCACCTCCACTTCGCCGACATGAAGAATTGTGCCCTATTAAAAGAGGCAACAATGGATTTCATTGTTGAGAATAAAGTTGAGGTGCTTGAGAAGGTGTCCTTGAATGATGCTCCTGGAGGACTCCTTGCTGATGTGTTATCAGCCGTGGCACGAGGGGAGAATGCTAGAAATGGGAATGCAGTTCCAAGTGCTTGTGAGGGAGATCAATACATCACCATGCGTGTTAGTGAACTCCGCTCAAAGGCTGATGCAAAAGGGTTAGATGTTGACGGTTCTAGGGAAATGCTGATTGCTGCTCTCAAACAGAGCTCATAGAATTGTATGATGAGGTGCTCTTTCCAAAGCATCAATGGAATATCGAAAGGTTGGTATATACATTCGTGTATGTCGTATGGAAGCTTGAAGGAATACGCAGAATAATAATTGGCCAAGCCTAAGGATACTTAGTAGTTTATTTAGATACAATTCTCCCCTTCCCAAGATCAATATCATCAAATTATCTGTAATTTTGCGGTGGACAATCTGAAACATTGACCGCGAGAATGAAGCGATTATTTGAGAAGTCATTCCACAGACTCTCTATTTTTTTGCCAACCTCCATCCCCCAACCCAACCCAACAATCATCAAAACTATAAGCGACGTTCCTCACTTCACACACCCGAATTCAAATTTAACGGTAAAGACCGTTGTTAATACGATCAATCACATATTCAGGAGATGGTTCCTTGGTAGTGAATCGACTTTCATACTTCTTGATAACTTGCTTCTCCCCCTCCGTCAATCCTGGGATATTGTACACTTCCGCTACAGATTTGTATGGTCCATGTGATACAATCTTCCCGGCAGCACCGGGATACATGCCTGGCATACGTAGGTATGCCCGGACATTGGCGTTGTTAAGGTCGACGATGGCCCCACCTCCGAGGTACGAAATGTTTTCATAATCCACCTTGGCAAACGCTGCTGTTGGGATTGCGGCAGCGGCACCAATGGCGGCCGCGGTACCGAGGAAGGCACGACGATCACTATTCTCGGCCGAAAGGGTAGTTTGGACCGCGGGTTGTGCGTTGGGTGAGAACGCGGCGGCGGTTCTGTGGGATTAGCGGAGTAGAGAAGAAGAATGGAATGGAGAAATGAGTGGAGTGCAGCGAACTCTTGCATTAAAACCGACAAATCTCATGTTTATCAACAGCATAATAATACCCTCTCCAACATAAACATAAAAACCATTGCTGCGTCCGATGATAACTTACGATACAAGGGCGGCAACAATAGCGAGCTTCATCTTGAAGTATTGATCGACGGTGATTGACGACGTGAGGATAGTAGTCGAAGCTAGGGTCTCTGCAGATGAGCAGCAAATTCTCCCAAATGTTTACTTTTTTGGCAGATTCTCCTTGTGTATGTACGAATAATTATCCTAAAAGCGTATTCCGCAAGAACCAGCTGAGATTTCCTACGAACCGTCAAAGATTTTCATTCAACCTCCTTTCTGCATCGTCGCCACACACAACTCCACCATGAAAGCCGCAATCTTCGCCGCCATCATCGGCTCTGCCGCCGCATTCGCCCCCACTCCCGTGGTCAAGACTGTCACGTCACTCAAGGCCTTCGAGAATGAGATTGGTGCACTCCCACCCACTGGATTTTGGGACCCCGCTGGCCTGTCCGATGGTATCTCCCAAGAACGGTTCGACGAGTACCGTCTTGCCGAGCTCAAGCATGGTCGGGCAGCACAGCTTGCGGTCCTTGGCTACATCGCTCCCGAAACATACCGCTTCGGATACAACCTTACCCCCGATGGGGCGGTAAATACATCCACCCTGCCCAATGGTATTGCCGCAATTAAGGCCCTTCCCTTCCTTGGATGGGTCCAAATTATTGCCTTTGTGGGGTGTGTTGAGACGTATGGTTGGTTTACTTCCCCCACTGGCGTCCTACAGCTACCTCCCGATATCCTTGCCAAGCGTCAAACGGCCGAACTTCAACATGGACGGTTGGCCATGCTTGCCTTCCTTGAGCTTATCCGTCATGACTCACAGAACCTTGCCCAACCAGGCTTTGATGGATATGACCACTTAATTACCGGCCTCCCCTTTATTTACTCCAACTAGAGATAATTATTGTTCACGATTGGGGGTGTGGATTATCAATCTGCTATAATAATAACAGGTTGGAATTATTTAAGCGGTAATGGATGATGGCTAATAATTATTATACTGTTCACAAGTGTCCGGATAGGGTTCATGGGACCTCAGCGGGAATTTTGTTGAACGGGGGACGAATAACCTTGGAAGCTTATTTTCCTTGTAACCAATAGAAAGAACAAATTAACTTGGATTCATCTTTGCAAACTTTTGTTTCTAATGCTTCGAGGCTGCGCCTCTGTTTCATTACGTCAGAGCAACTATCAGTTGAGCAGAGCACAACCTATCTATAACAGTTTAGGGACTCAGCTCGTGGCCTTGACCATGTATTTACTACTACCATGTAGATACTCAATTATCTGAGTGTTGTTTGATCAAGATCTAAAATTATTCTTCCCCCAAAATCCGATTGTTCTCTTGCAAACTTTCAGACCTCTCTAACACGGATGACTAATATTCCATCAACCCAAGATGATTTTTGCCGCGTTGCCTGGAAAGTAATACTTCACAACTTTCTCAAACCTCTGCATTTGTGACTCGTCAATTTCAGGCAGACAAGGCTCTTTGACAATGAGCCCAATCGAGTGAAGTTGCATCAAACGAAGATGATTCAAAATCATGCCAAAGCAGTATGGACTGTGTTCAATCAGAGTCACTATGTCCTGGCTTGCCTTATTAAGCTTCTCAATCTCCTTCACCAATAGAGCCAACGTCCCCACTCGTTCAATGCCCATCATCTTCAATGAATCAAGACTTAAAGCAAGTAGCTCTTTACCTGTGATTTCATTCTCATATAATAACACAGACACCTCCTCTGGGATGCCATCGATACTTTTCGCCCAAGTGCTGACTTCATCCGGCGTCCATTCCTTCACACACGGAGAATTGCACCCTTGCTCTGTCCACTTGGAATCATTGAATTGTTGAGCCAACACAGAATCATCAACGGTGCACAATGTGCATCGCTTTGTAGTCATAACAGTCCCACTGACATTGAGCACAAC